>Ga0302319_10020175_pt1 | contig 12065 bp, 6 predicted proteins | sample Bog_T0_2_FD_203319 | JGI IMG/M metagenome (GOLD analysis project Ga0302319, IMG submission 203319) | Peat permafrost microbial communities from Stordalen Mire near Abisko, Sweden - Bog_T0_2 | ecosystem: Environmental > Terrestrial > Soil > Wetlands > Peat | place: Sweden: Abisko, Stordalen Mire... | reverse complement strand
GAAAGTGGCTTGAAGTTTTTTTGAAAGAGGAAGAGAAGAAAGAGGCAGGAGCGGCTACACCTTAATTTCAAAGCCCCCTGGTCCCACGAATGGGGTCCACTTCAGTATGCGCCCGGTCCCGACGGTCGGCGCGACCGTCAATTACTCCCGCGATCCACCTATGGTCCCCAGAGAAGCCCGCCGGTGACGACGGCCGAGGGTTTGCTCTGACATTGGACAAGCCGACTATTTATCGACCACAATGCTCCTCGATCTCGGAAGATTGGGGGAACCATGCACTTGGAGCCGCAACGCGGTGATTTCGTTCGCGTCCGCTCGCGCAAGTGGCTCGTCGAGGACGAGCCCGCGATAGAAGGCCTAAAGGCGCTTCGCCTTGCCTGTGTCGACGACGACGCCCAAGGGGAAACGGCCGAAGTCTTGTGGGACGCGGAACTGGGCGGAGAAATTCTCCGCGATGAGGGCTGGGCGAGCGTCGCAAGGCTGGGGACGGACGATCCCGCCACGTTCGCCGCCTACCTACGGACCCTTCGCTGGAATACCGCGACGGCAAGCGACCGCGACCTGTTCCAGGCCCCGTTCCGCGCCGGCATCCACCTCGACGCCTACCAGCTCCTGCCGCTGCGCAAGGCTCTGCGCTTGCCTCGCGTCAATCTGCTGATCGCCGACGACGTGGGCCTCGGCAAGATGGTTGAAGCCGGTCTCATCGTTCGGGAGTTGCTCCTGAGGCGTCGCATCGAAATGATCGTCGTCGCCGCGCCGGCCTCGATGCTGCTGCAATGGCAAGACGAGCTGGCGCAGAAATTCGGCCTCGACTTCACGATCGTCGATCGGGAGCACCTGCTGGAAACGCGCAGGACGCGCGGGTTCGCGGCCAACCCGTGGAGCGTAGGTTCGCGATTCATCGTTTCGCATAGCGTCTTGTCCGAAGACACCTACATGAGCGGTCTGCGCGACAACCTCTCGCCGTTCCGGCCGGGCTCGATGCTCATTTTGGACGAGGCGCATCACGCGGCACCGTCGTCGGGGGCGGCGTGGGCCTTGGAAAGTCAGATGACGCGATCGGTGCGGGAAATCGCGGCGCTCTTCGAGCACCGGCTTTTCCTTTCCGCCACGCCGCACAACGGTCACTCAAACTCTTTCGCGACCCTGCTGGAAATTCTGGATCCGCAGCGATTTACCCGCGGCATCGACGTCGAGGCGAAAGAGCTCGAACCGGTGATGGTCCGGCGGCTCAAGGAAGACCTGCGCCGCCTTGGGCACGCGTTTCCGGAACGCATCGTCGAGCCCATCCGCATCGGCGGATTGCCGGCTGACGCCCCTGAATTGCGCCTGGCCGCCATGCTCGACGACTACCGGCAATCGGCCGCCGGCGGCGCCCGGGCGCGCTTTCTATTTGCGAACCTTCAGCAACGTCTCTTCTCCTCGATCGCGGCATTTCACCGGACGCTGACCACCCACCGCAAGACACTGCTGAGGAAACGTCGGGAGGGTGATCCGGACGCGGTCGATGCCGACGCGGAACTCTTGGAGGACAACGACCTCATCGAGGTCGCAACCGCCCAGGCAAAAGCGGAACTCGGCGATCTCGACGCTGCGATCGCCCACGTGGATCGAATGTTGGCGATCAGCGTCGCCGCGCGCGACGCGTCGGACGCGCGCGTCGGCGTGATGCTGGACTGGATCGAGGCCCAGATGCTCGACCCCTCCCATGTCTGGCGCAATCGACGGCTCATCCTATTCACGGAGTGGGACGACACCCGACGCTGGCTCGTCGAGCGACTGAAAGAGGGCCTGCTCCAGCGCAGCCGCGGCCGCGTGGACCTGAACGGGCGCGTCCTCGTCTTCACCGGACAGACGAGCCTCGAAGAGCGCGACCGGATCAAGATCGCCTTCAATGCGCCCTTCGATCGGGAGCCCGTCCGCATCCTCGTCTGCACGGACGCGGCGCGCGAGGGCCTGAACCTCCAGGCCCGCTGCCACGATCTCATCCACGTCGATCTGCCCTGGAACCCGTCGCGCCTCGAACAACGCAACGGCCGCATCGACCGAAAGCTTCAGCCGTCGAAGGTCGTGACCTGCCGCTACTTCTTCTACGACCAGCGCGAGGAGGATCGCGTGCTCGACGCCCTCGTCCGCAAGACCGAGGTGATCCGCCGCCAGCTCGGCGCGTCCGGCGAAGTGCTCCGCATGCGAATGGAGAAGACGCTGACGCGGGACGGTATCCAGCGCGGCCAAACTGCCAAGCTGGCCGCGAGCATAGACGAGGCGACATCAGAATATGTGAAGGTCGCGGAACGGGAACTTGGCGACGAGACGGAGCGCCGCCTCGCCCGATTGAAGGAGGAGGAAGGTCGTCTGCAACGCGCGCTCGAACACGCGAAGCGGCGCGTCGGCGTCGAAGGGGCGGACGTTCGCCGCGTCGTCGAAATCGCTTTGAAAGACGACGGCGCCTCGCTGCAACTCGGCGGTTTCAGCGTGCCCGAGGCCGTCTTGCTCGATCCGGACACGCCGAGCTTCGCCAAGGACCCGAGCTGGGCCTCGCTGTTCGACGAACTGCGGCCGGGCCGGCCGGCCAATCCGAAAGATCGCGCGCGATGGCGACGCGAGACTCCCGTGCGCGGCCTCGTCTTCGAGCCGCCTGTTGTCGCGGAAGGTCAGCCGGAGCCGCAGGACGTCGTCCAGCTCCATCTGGAACACCGGCTGATCAAGCGGCTGATTTCTCGCTTCGTGAGTCAGGGCTTCCGCGCCACCACCGGCCGCGTAACCGCGATCGTGGGCCCCAACTCCTCCCCACGCGTCGTCCTGATGGGACGACTGTCGCTATTCGGCCCCGCCGGTCGGCGCCTTCATGAGGAGATCATCCCGATCACCGCGGCGTGGCGGGACATCCGGCGCGACGAAAGCCCGCTGACGCCGTTTGCCGAAGCGGGCGAGGCAACGACGGTAAGACAACTGGACGACGCTTTGCGCCACGGTGTGTCGCCCGGGTCGGGCGTCCTAGATCGACTCGGAAAAACGTTGGAACGCGACATCGCCGAACTTCGCCCCTCTCTGGAGGCGCGCGCGGCGGAGTCCGAAGCGACCGCGAAGGCCGAGCTTGCCGAGAATGGACGTCGCGAAGCCGAGGCGATGGCGGCGCTGCTGCAACGGCAGATCGACAAGGTGCGGGAGGCGATGCGCAACAAGCAGCCGCCGCCGGCGCCCACCCAGTTGGACCTCTTCGGCCCCTCGCCCGAAGAAATCAGGAAACAGGTGGAACGGGAGATGCGCCAGTTCGAGGCGGACCGGCGGTCGTGGGACGGGAAGTTGCTACGGCTGCAAAAGGAGCTCGAGAGCGAACCCGAGAAGGTGCGCCGAGGGTACGCGGTGCAGGCGCGCAGGCTGGAGCCTGTCAGCCTTGTCTATCTCTGGCCCGCAACGAACTGAGCATGACCCATGACTTATCACGCGCGCCAGGACGAAACGGCGGAATGGCTCAATTATCTTCAGCCCGAAGGGCTGGTCGTGGGCGCGAACGTCCTGCGCGAAAGGGGGCTGTCGCCCATACGGCAGACGCCGGTCGACACAGAGGAAGTAGCGACAGCGTTGGGTCTCGAACCCGACGGCAAGCGCGAGGATGACCGGCTTCTCGAACTGCATGACCCCTGGCGGTTCTTCGAGACCGTGCTCGGCTGGGCCGCCAAGCTCGTCGCCGGGAGCCCGGGGGGACCTGCGGTCGACGCCGGCCTGAACGCCGTCGTTCCCGAACATGAAACCCTGCTCTCACCCGACATGGCGGTGCTGTGGAACGGAGTCGCGCCCGAGGGCGTGCCAGCCCAGGCCCTGGTCATGCTGGCCCGAACTAACGGAATGGCCATTTACTACCCATAAGCGGACATATCGGGAACGCGACGGATGGATTGTGGCGTTAGATCAGGCCTTTGGGAATTTTCTGATTTTTTCGATGGCTTGCGGGCCGTGACGTAAAACAAGTGTTTTCCGTCACGGCGGTTCAGACGCGAAAATAGAGGTGTCATTTCCCAAAGTCGACTTCAACGGTTTGCCAAAGTCCTCCGCAACAGCCGTTCCCTGAATCGCGCGATCATATTGACCGTGTCGGCAATCCGGCCTCTTCGAGGGGCGCATTGCTGAACACCTGCGTCATTCAGTCTGCTCCATATACGAAGGATTGCGTGACAAGCCGGGATAGCCATGCCCCAGACACCGGAATGCGTCACGTAACCCGTCACGCTGTCTATGGTCCGTAAACCTGTGCGTTCGCCAAAATACCTGACGAGGTTACAGGAGGCGATCAAAAGCCACGCGCCGCCGACATCCGCCGTCGTCGATACGACGCGATGGTGAACACGCTCGCCCCCTATCCCGCGCCAGATTGCAGCCGAGTTTGGCAAAGCGCTGACCGCTGCATACCACTTCGGGCAGGATTGCATTCGTCTATGGCAAGGGAAATCGTTAGTTTTCAAAGCCAATTGCTGCAGTCGACTTTGGAAAATGACAGTTCGACCCCGTCCGCGCTCAATGCCTAAGATTGCTATTTTCAGGCATTACCGCTATAGTGGTGTTGAAAGGAGGCTGCCCATGAACATGAACGTATCCCTGACCGACGAACTGGCGAACTTCGTCAAGGCGAAAGTCTCCGCCGGCCGCTACACCTCATCGAGTGAGGTTGTCCGGGAGGCGCTACGCCTGATGGAAAAGGTGGAGCAGCAGGAAGCGGAAAAACTCAGCTACCTCCGCAAGGCTTGGCAGGAAGGCATCGACAGCGGCGACGCTGGCGAGTTGGATTTTAAAGCGTTGAAGCAGGAAGCACGCGCGCGTCTCGCCGCGTCGAAAGCGTGAGTGCGTGGGCCGGGTTCGATTTACACGCCTCGCTCGTGGAGACCTGTTGGGAATTTGGCTCTATATCGCGCCTCGTAATTTGGAGGCCGTCGCCGACCAGATTTACGATCGCGTCGAGGAACGGACACTTAGGAAAGCGACGTGCCTGAACGCAGTTCACCATACTTAATGTCGTTCGGCACAGGCGGCATCTATCTCAATGAGACGCTTGCCGTGGCCGCTCTACACGAACCCGGGGCCTCTTGGGAGGCGACCGCAACGCGCGCACGCGAAGCGGGTGCGTTTCCGGTGCGCAAGGAAAGTTCCGCCAAGAGAACGATTCGGGAGATAACCCATCGTCTGCGCCGCCTGGACGACGAGGAACTGGAGCTTCTCGCCAAGGGCGACCGCGAGGAACAGGTCGCCCTGCTCTGGCTTGCCATTTGCCGAACGTATCGCTTCATCGGCGAGTTTGCTGCCGAGGTCATCTTGGAACGTTTCTCCGGTTACCGCACCGATTTGAGCTATGACGATTTTGACGCGTTCTTTGCCCGCAAGGCCGAGTGGTCCCCAAAATTGGCGAAGATTTCGGACACGACACGCGCAAAGCTTCGGGCGGTGATGTTCCGTTTCATGAGGGAGGCGGGGATCACAACTGACGACAAGCAGATTCGTCCGTCATTGCCTTCCAGGCGAATTTGCGACCACATCGAGAAAAAAAATTCAGACGAATTGAGCTACTTTCCCGGAGCCGAGCGATTCGGTTCGGCATCAAATCGTTGATTCGTACGAGTAATTATATGTCGCCTTCGGCCTTGTTCGAGCATCTGCTCAAAGTGGTTTCCTCCTCGCGCTTCCTCGAAAAGCGGGGGCTCGGCAATGAGGTGCCATTCTTCATCTGCGCCTACGACCCTGCGCGGTCGGTCGACATCGACAAGATGCGCGGCAACCTCGTCACCAAGCTCGCCGAGCGAGGCGTGACGATCCTGGAGATTGACCTCTACGACCTGGCGACCGACTTGCTGCGTGAACGGGGGATCTGGCAGCAGGTCCTCGACATGGAAACCGGCGTTAGCAAAGCTGAATTGAAAGAGCTTCTGCAGAATGTCCTGGATCCACAGGACCATCTGGTGCCCGCTATCGCGCAACGGATGTCAAAGGAACGGTTCGACGTGCTGTTCATTTCGGGTATCGGCGAAGTCTTTCCCTATATCCGTTCGCATAACGTGCTGAACAACCTGCAGAGCACCGCGAAGGACCAGCCGACCCTCATGTTTTTCCCCGGAGAATATCGGCAAACGGTCGCGACGGGCGCTTCGCTGGATTTGTTCAGCCGGCTCCACGACGACAAATATTACCGGGCATTCGACATCCTCCATTACGAGGTCTGAACGACGATGAGCAAAATTCTGGGGGAAATCTTCGTACGTCCCGTCGATCGGGCGATTGAAGGCGTCATCAAGGCCGACGACGACGCCAGTCTGAGGATCGAACTCGACGAATATGTCCTGACGAACGAGATCGAGAGAAAGCTCGAAGCCTTCGTCGAGGCCTATACGAAATACGAGACCGCCAATGGCGTCTGGATCTCGGGCTTCTTCGGGTCCGGCAAATCGCATCTGCTGAAAATGCTCGCCTTATTGCTCGAAAACCGAACCGTCGACGGCGTTCGCGCGTATGACCTGTTCGCCCCCAAATGCGAGAAAAACGAGATCCTCGCAGCCGACCTGAAACGCGCGGTCGAGATCCCGTCGCACAGCATCCTGTTCAACATCGACCAGAAGGCCGATGTCATCTCCAAGACGCAGATCGACGCGCTACTCAGTGTGTTCCAGAAAGTCTTCGACGAGCTGAGCGGCTATTACGGCAAGCAGCCCCATATCGCCCAATTCGAGCGCGATCTCGACAGCCGCAACGTGCTCGCCGCTTTCCGCGAGGCCTACGCTGAGATTGCGCGCAAACCTTGGGAGCGTGGACGCGAAACGACCATCCTTGAAAGCGGCAACATCGGCAAGGCGTATTCCAAGGCCACTGGAGCGCCTGAAAGCGAGGGGCTCGGCATCCTCGACAAGTACCGGCGGGACTACCGCTCCTCGATCGAAGACTTCGCCGACCGCGTGAAGGCCTATGTCGATGCGCAAGGTTCGAAATTCCGGCTGAATTTCTTCGTCGACGAAGTCGGCCAGTACATAGCCGACAACGTCAAGCTCATGACGAACCTGCAGACGATAGCCGAGAGCCTCAACACCAAATGCCGCGGCCGCGCCTGGATCCTTGTGACGGCGCAGCAGGACATGAACTCCGTCATCGGCGATATGACTCAGCGCCAGGCGAACGACTTTTCCAAGATTCAGGCCCGTTTCGCCAACCGCATCCCCCTCAATAGCGCCGACGTCGCCGAGGTCATTCAGGAGCGGTTGCTCAAGAAGACAGGCGAGGGCATCGCCCTGCTGGAAGACCTGCACCATGTACAGGCGCCCAACCTGAAGACGTTGTTTGATTTCGCCGACGGCTCCATTCGGCTGGAGAACTTTCGCGACCGGGATCATTTCATCCGGAGCTACCCCTTCATACCCTACCAATACAGCCTGTTTCAGATGGCGATCCAGAATCTGAGCGAGCACAACGCTTTCGAGGGCAAGCACAGTTCCGTGGGCGAGCGCTCCATGCTCGGCGTGTTTCAGGACGTCGCCAAGACCTTGGCGAAGCTGCCGGTCGGCCGGCTCGCCACTTTCGACCAGATGTTCGAGGGCATCCGCACCGCGTTGAAATCCAATGTCCAGCAGTCGATCCTGACCGCGGAGGGCAACCTCGGCGACGCCTTCGCGACCCGCGTGCTGAAGGCGCTCTTTCTGGTCAAGTACGTGAAGCCGTTCAAGGCGACGGTGCGAAACATCGCGATCCTGTTGCAGGGCGAGTTCGATATCGACCAGACGCAACACCGTCGCGCCGTCGAGCACGCATTGAGCCTTCTCGAACAGCAGACCTACATTCAGCGCAATGGCGACCTTTTCGAGTTTCTCACCAATGAGGAAAAGGACGTCGAGCAGGAAATCAAGTCCGTTCAGGTTGACGCGTCCGAGGTCGGCAAGAAGCTGCAAAAGCTGATCTTCGAATCCGTGATCATCAAGCGAAAGATCCGGCATGAGGCCTCGGGACAGGATTTCTCATTCGCCGAACGGCTCGACGACAAGCTCATGGGCCGCGACTACGAGCTCGCCATCAACGTCATCACGCCCTTCCATGACGATCCCGGCAATGAGAGCAAGGTGCGGATGCGGACGCTGGCCGCTGACGAACTGGCGATCGTGCTGCCCGCCGACGAACGTTTTCGCGCCGATCTGTTGACCTGGCAGAAGACGGACAAATACGTGCGGCAGAACGGCAACCAATCGGCCCAGCCGTCGATCCAGCGCATCGTGCGCGAAAAGGGGGAGCAGAACGCCCAGCGCGACCGCAATCTGGAGGCCAGGATCCGCGCGCTTCTCTCCCAGGCGCAGCTCTATGTGCGCGGTGAGGAGATCGAAATTCGCAGCGACGACGCGGAAGCCCGCATCACCAAGGGGTTTCAGGCGCTCGTCGGCAAGGTCTACACGAGCCTGCCTATGCTGCGCGGCGAGACTTATACCGAGGCCGATGTCGGAAAGTTCCTGCGCCAGGGCCGGCAGACGCTCGAAGGGCTCCCGGATCCGGGACTGACCGAGCCGGAACAAGAGATCGTCAACATTGCTCAATTCAATGCCCGGCTCGGCGTGCGCACGACGGTCAAGGCGATCGTCGACAAGTTCGAGGTGAAACCCTACGGCTGGTCGCAAAACGCAATCCTGGCGCTCACCGCGGGCCTGTTTGGCCGAGGCAAGTTTGAGGCCTCGTCGGACGGCGCGGCGCTCGAAGGCCCAGCGCTGGAATCGGCGCTTCGCAATTCGCAGAAACTGCCCAACATCGTCCTGGAAATTCAGGCTGAGTTCACGCCGGGGCAGGTCCGCAAGCTCAAGGAGTTCTACTCGAACTTCTTCGACGTCGCCCCGGCGGCCAGCGAAGCCAAGGCGTTGGGGCAGGAGACCGAAGCCAAGCTGAAGGCAACCCGCAGCGAGATCGCCGACCTCTTGGCCAAGGCGTCCCGCTACCCGTTCGTGACGGCGCTCGAACCTTTGCAGGCGGCGCTGGGTCCTGTCGTCGGCAAACCCTACGGCTGGTATCTGACCGAACTCGAGCCGCACGCCGACAAGTTGCTCGACCTCAAGGAGGACGTGTTCGGCCCAATCAAGCGGTTTCTCGGCGGAGCCCAGAAGCAGATCTTTGATGAAGCCAGCGAGTATCTGGCCAGCAATCGCGAGAACCTCAGCTACGCCGCGCCGACCCGGGCCAAGGCGATCTCGGACATCCTTGCCGATCCCGCCTGTTTCAAGAGTGGCGTGACGGCGAAGCTGAAGACCGAACTCGACGGATTGCGCGCGGAGATCGGCGCGGCCTTCGCCAGGGCGCGAGCTGACGCGGACGCGGAGCTGGCGCAATTGCGCACGGCGCTCAGCGCGCTGCCGGAATGGCCGGCTGTCCCGGCGGCGGAAAAAGCGGCGATCGAGACGGCTTTCGATGCTGCCTCCGAGCCGGTGCGTGCGGCATCGGTCATCGGCCTCGTTCAGGCGCGGGTGAACGAGTTCCGCAGCCGGGAACTGCCAAGATTGCTGGAGCGCGCCGCGAAGGCCGGCGCCCCTGTCGTTCCGCCACCCCTGCCGCCAGACAAGGCGACCGAGCCTCCTTCCGCCAACCCGCCCGGCTTCAACGAACCTCCGGCGCCCCCGCCGCCTCCCCCGCAGCGCTTCGTCTCGGTGTCGAAATTGCCGGTCACCTTCGCCAAGGCCGTGCTCGACAACGAGACCGACGTGGCCGACTACGTGGAAACCCTGCGCAAGACGCTGTTGGCGGCGATCCGCGACGGCAAGAGGATCTCGCTCTGATGGATACGTCCGCGCTGAAGAAATTTGCCCAGGAAGCCCGGCGCGCTTTGCGGGATCAGGTGACGGCCAAGCTCGATCTCGTGCTCGCCCAAGGCAGCGCGGCGCGGCGGGAAGCGCCCGGCGCTGTCGACAAGCTGGAAAAGGCGGTGCGCGCCGCCTCCAAGGATCAGGTCGTCGAGCGGATCGCCTACACCTGGTTCAACCGATTCTCGGCGCTGCGCTTCATGGACGCCAATGGCTACAACGGCGTCAGCATACTCTCGCCGCGCGCGGGCGAGACGCGGCCGGAAGTACTCTCGGAGGCGATGGCGGGCGTCATTGGCGCGGAGGTCCCGACCGCGACAGGGGAAAAGGTGCGGGCTTTGCTCGACGGGCGTGCGCCGTCGCGCGATCCGCAGGGCGAGGCGTATCGGCTCCTTGTCGTCGCCGCCTGCAACCATTGGCATGGGCACATGCCGTTCCTGTTCGAGCCGATCGCCGACGAGACGGAATTGCTGATGCCCGACGATCTGCTGTCGGCGACGAGCGTGCCGGCGAAGATGCGCGCGGTCATGACCGACGCGGCGTGCAAAGACGTCGAGATCATCGGCTGGCTCTATCAGTTCTACATCTCCGAGAAGAAGGACGAGGTGTTCGCGGCGCTGAAGAAGAACGTCAAGATCACGCCGGAAAACATCCCCGCCGCGACACAGCTTTTCACGCCGCACTGGATCGTGCGCTACCTCGTCGAGAACTCGCTCGGGCGTCTGTGGCTGCTCAATCGCCCGCAGTCGAAGCTGGCGGCGCGGATGGATTATTACATCGCGCCGGTCGAGCCGGAGACGGATTTTTTGCCCATCACCAAACCCGAGGATATCCGCATTTGCGATCCCGCCTGCGGCTCGGGCCATATGCTGACCTACGCCTTCGACCTGCTGCATGCGATCTACGAGGAAGAGGGCTATGACGCGGCCGAGATCCCCGCGCTGATCCTCACCCACAACCTTACCGGCATAGAGATCGACGACCGCGCCGGGGCGCTGGCCGCCTTCGCGCTGGCGATGAAGGCGGCGGCGAAGCTGGGCCGGCGGCGGTTCCTTCGGCTGGCGGTCAAGCCCAACATCTGCGTGTTGCAGAATGTCCGCTTCACGGCGGCCGAGATGCAGGATGTGGCCGCCGTGGTGGGGCGCGATCTGTTCTCGGGCGAGTTGCGCGAGACGCTCGAGCAGTTCGAACACGCGAAGAATTTCGGGTCGCTGATCGTGCCGAAATTGCGGGATCCGGCGGAGGTGGCGCGGGTCGTGCGGTTGAAGGATTTCAGCCGCGATTTGCTGCTGCGGGAGGTGCAGGAGCGGGTGCTAGACGTGTTGCGGATGGCGGAGGCGTTGGCGCCGAAGTATCATGTGGTGGTGGCGAACCCGCCGTATATGGGCAGCAGCGGAATGAACGGGCCCCTCAAGAAAATGGTTGAAAGTTTATATCCGGATTTTAAGGCCGATCTCTTCTCAGCTTTCATTAAGCGATGCAGCGAATTAGGTCAAGAATTAAGCTGCATCGGAGTAATGAGCCCGAATGTTTGGATGTATATTCTTTCGCACAAAGAGGTAAGACAATTTATTATTGCTGAAAATTCACTTATAAATCTACTTGAACTACCTTTGTCTGGTTTTAAAGGCGCAACAGTTCAGATTTGCGCCTTTAATTTCATAAATGGTCAGTATCACAACAAGATTCACTTTATTGGATTGCGCGAATTCAGCGGAGACGACGATGACTTTGCAAATAGGACCGTGGAGGCGGCCAAGATGCCTTATTGCGAATGGCGTCATGTAGTCTCCGCGGCTGAATTTGAAAAAATACCTGGCAGCCCTATCGCATATTGGTTGTCGCAAAACGTTTTTTCTATTTTTGAAGATATGGCACCAATATCTCGCATTGCAATTTTACGTAAAGGAATGGTAACCGCGAATAACAATGCGTTTATCAGAAATTGGTACGAAGTGTCGCGCATTCGATTTGGGCCCAACATTTCAAATAGAGATGCTTCGAAAGATTCAGAACATACGTGGTTTCCATATACGAAAGGAGGAGAGTATAGAAAATGGTTTGGAAACAATATCGACGTTGTAAACTGGCATAACGATGGAGAAATACTCCGCAGCAGACGTCACCATAAGGATGATCGTGTGGCAGCGACAAACTTCAATTTGGATTTTATATTCCGAGAAGCGGCAACGTATTCTAGTATCGGGACTGGCGATTTTTCACTGAGGTATGTTCCGCCAGGGTTTTTGTTTGACCAAGCTGGGG
>Ga0302319_10020171_pt1 | contig 12066 bp, 8 predicted proteins | sample Bog_T0_2_FD_203319 | JGI IMG/M metagenome (GOLD analysis project Ga0302319, IMG submission 203319) | Peat permafrost microbial communities from Stordalen Mire near Abisko, Sweden - Bog_T0_2 | ecosystem: Environmental > Terrestrial > Soil > Wetlands > Peat | place: Sweden: Abisko, Stordalen Mire... | reverse complement strand
ACAAGCTGCCATGGAAAGCGTGAAGAATTGGACCTTTAAACACTTCACAGACAAGGGAGAACCGGTCCAGGTGGAAACGCAGGTCGCCGTCCCATTCAGATTGCCTTTATAGAGCGCCTGCGCCGCCGAATGTGTTCTTATCGAACCATGAAGGGGAACCGCCTTCCGCTGCGATCGGCCAAGGCTTCGCCATTCGCCGGCTTGCTGTTTCTCTGCTTCCTATGGTCCCTCGGCTCCCTCCGCATTGACCTGCTTCCCTCTCTCGCCGACCGCACTCTGCCGCCCATGGAGAAGCAGGCAATCCCATTTATTTGGCTGGCAATTACGGCGTCTCTGTTTGCCATCGCCAAGCGCACAAAATGGCCGCAGGGCCGCCAAATCTTCTCAGCCATCTTCATCGGCCTCGGCTTGTTCGTCGCGCCCGCGTTACTCGTGTCCCTCTCAAGCCACGGTATTTCCGAATTCACGCGCGTTGCGCTTTTCTCGCTCGTCCCCGTATTCACGGTCGTCCTCGAGCCGCACATCTCAGGCACAACCGGCCAGCAGCGAAGAGGCGCTCTTGTCGCCGCTCTCCTCGCCGTCGGTGGCATTCTGTGCATCTTCCCGGCAGATGTCCCCAACTCAATCGCCGCCGCAATCGCATTTGGCGCAATCGTGCTGGCCGCCGCCTCCATCGGTGTCGCCAATTGTTTCGCGGTCAAAGGGGCCACTGAAATTCCGATAACCACCATGTCGGCCATCGCCAGTTTCACAGCGCTGGCCAGCTTTGCAGTGCTCAGCCCGCTCCTCGAAAGCGAATCCTGGACATTGCGCGGAATCGTGCCAGAGCTGGCATGGTCGGCAGCCGTAGGCCTTCCGGCGTTGCTCCTGCTCTTCTGGCTCATGCACCGTATGTCGGCCGTCGGCATGACAACGCGCTTCGTCGTCGCGCCGCTTATAACAGCCCTTTTTGGCGTAGCCCTCTTTCGCCCAGAAGTAAGCCTCCGCGACCTCCTTGGATTCGTGCTAATCGCCGCCGGTGCAGGTTACCTCCTGTTCGCCTCCGACGAAGAACCAGACAGCCCCTCCCTGCGATTGAATTGAAAAGTCTCTGGCAAACTGAATCCCCTCAGCGTCATTTGTTCTCCACCGGACACATCGGTTACCATTGCCCGCGAATCTCGCCGGAGAACTATTAGGAGTTCAAGCATGCGACCCGTCATTACCTTTGCTCTAAAATTCATCCTTACCGCTTCCCTCGCAACATTGGCAGTCATCGCCCCGGTACTGAAGGCTCAAGGCGTCGCGCCGTCCCCGGTCCCAGCCAACGCACCTTATAAGGATGCCAGCCTCCCAATCGAAAAACGCGTCGCCGACCTGCTCACCCGCATGACCCTCGAAGAGAAAGCCTCCATGCTCGCAGGCTCCGGTTGGATGGAATCCACCCCCGTCGACCGCCTCGGAATCCCAGCCATCAAAATGGCCGACGGTCCCCTCGGCGTCCGTTCCTGGGCCGGCAGTTCCGCCATTACCAACTCCGTCAACAGCCCATTGGCCAAGGTACAAACCACCAGCTTTCCCTCAGGCGTAGCCATGGCCGCCACCTGGGATCGCGACCTGGTCCAACGCGAAGGCCAAGCCATCGGGCAAGAGGTTAAGGCTCTTGGCCGCGACATGATTCTCGGTCCCACCGTCAACATCAACCGCGTCCCTGTCTGGGGACGCAACTTCGAAGGCTACGGCGAAGATCCCTACCTGACCGCGCGCATGGGCGTAGCCTACATCAAGGGCGTCCAGGGCGAGGGCGTCATCCCCTCACTCAAGCATTTCGCCGCCAACAATGAAGAGTTCGAACGCCATCGCATTGACGCCTACGTCGACGAGCGCACGCTCCACGAAATCTATCTCCCCGCCTTCAAGGCCGGCGTGCAGGAAGCCGGCGTCTGGACCGTGATGTCCGCCTATAACAAGCTCAACGGCGTCCATTGCGCTGAAGATCCTGATCTCCTCACCGGCATTCTGCAAAAGGAATTTGGCTTCAAAGGTTTCGTTGTTTCCGACTGGGGCAGCACCTACTCCACAGCTCCCACCGTCAACGCAGGCATGGACCTCGAGATGCCCGGCGGCCCTCCCATGCGGTCCTGGCTCAACACCGGCCAGCTTCAGGCGACAGGCAGCGGCGCTGGCTGGCTCACCGCCGACAAAGTCCTCGCCGAGATAAAAGCCGGAACCATCACCGAGCCCACCCTCAACAGCAATGTCACACGCATCCTCCGCGTCATCTTCGAGAGCGGCATCTTCGATCATCCCCATCTCGGTGGCGGCGAAGTCGATACTCCCGCACAGCAAGCCATCGCACGCCAGGGCGCAACCGAAGGCATCGTCCTGTTGAAGAACACCGCCAACCTGCTTCCGCTCGACGCACACAAGCTTCACTCCATCGCGATCATCGGCCCCAACGCCGCCACGGCGCGAACTGGTGGTGGTGGCAGTTCCCTCGTCAAACCCAAATACGCCATCGCCCCGCTCGACGCCATCCGAGAAACCATCAAGCAGCGCGTCGGCCAATCCCTCCAGGTTACCTATGCCTTGGGCGTCTCCATGGAGAAGGAAGACCCAGCCCAGGACACCCCCGAAGCCCGCGCCAAATCCCTAAGTGAGGCCGTCGATGCGGCGTCCAAAGCTGAAATCGCCGTCGTCGTCGTCGGCCGCTTCCCCAGGCTGGAAGGCGAAGGCTTCGACGTCAAGACAATGGACCTGCCCGCAGGCCAGGATGACCTGATCCAAGCCGTCGAAAAAGCCAACCCGCACACCATCGTCGTCCTCAACACCGGCGATCCTGTCACCATGACCAAATGGCTTGACCAGACCCCAGCCCTGCTCGACATGTGGTACGGCGGCCAGGAAGGTGGTCACGCCCTCGCCTCCATCCTCTTCGGCGATGCAAACCCCTCCGGCAAACTCCCCGTCTCCCTCCCCAAAAAGTTCGAAGATTCCCCCGCCGCTTCCAACTATCCCGGCCAAGACCTCAAGGTCAGTTACGCCGAAGGCATCTACGTCGGCTACCGCTACTACGACACCAAAAACGTCGACCCCGCATTCCCGTTCGGCTTCGGCCTGAGCTACTCCACCTTCGAATACAGCAATCTGAAGGTCCAGCCCAGCCACGCAAAAGCTGGCGGATTCGACCCAACAGTCAGCCTGAAGGTCAAGAACACCGGCTCCCGCCCCGGCGCTGAAGTCGTCCAGCTTTACATCCACGACGGCCATTCCAAAATCGACCGCCCCATACATGAGCTAAAAGGCTTCCAACGCGTAGACTTGCAGCCCGGCGAAACAAAGACCGTCGACTTCACGCTCGACCGCGCCGCCCTCTCCTACTGGAGCCCCGAAAAGAAAGACTGGGTAGCCGACCCCGGCATCTTCGAAATCCAAATCGGTGCCTCTTCGCGGGACATCCGCCTCCGCGCGCCCCTCGAACTCAAACCGTAGACCGGCACCGCGTTTCCTCCCCGCGATGCATCTTCGCCTCCTCCGAAAGGTGGGCGACAACCGTCCAACCCCTGGAGGAGAATTCAACACGTAAACGTCCCCCCATTTCGAGGTCGCAACTTGATTCGTAATTCGTTGATTCCTGCACTCTGGAGATCGTCTGTCTGCATTCTGGGTTTGTCACTCGCCATCGGCAGCGGGTTCGCCATAGCCCAGACCAGCATTCCTGCCCAGGCCCCTCTCTACGGTGGCAGTCCCGCTGCAAGCCCCGCTCCGCAACAGGGCGGTTCGTCCACAGCGGGCGTCTTCGCTCCAGTTCTGGATTCCGAACATCGCCCCATTACCGCTGGCGGCTTCGTCAAAACCGGCCCCACAATTTTCAAGGACGTCTCCGAAAAGGCTGGCCTCAACATCTGGACACACAAGATGGGCACGCCCCAGAAGCCCTACATTCTTGAGACCATCGGCTCCGGCGTCTGCCTGCTTGACTACGACCACGATGGCTGGCTCGACATCTTCCTTGTCAATGGTTCCACCTATGAAGCGTATGACGGCAAAGCCGACCCACCCCTTGCCGCGCTCTTCCACAACAACCACGACGGAACCTTCACCAATGTTGCCACCGTTGCCGGCGTCACCAATGGGAGGTGGGGTTTTGGCTGCGCAGTTGGAGATTACGACAACGACGGTTGGCCCGACATTTACGTAGGCAACTACGGCAAGAACCGTCTCTATCACAACAATCACGACGGAACCTTTTCCGACATGGCCGAGACTGCGGGCGTCACACTCGGTAACTGGTCCACCGGCCCCAGCTTCGGCGATTACGATGGCGATGGCCGCCTCGATATCTTCGTCCCCGGCTACATTCATTGGGACATGGGCAAAATGCCCCTGGCAGGATCGCAGGCTGTCGGCTATGCCAATTGCTCCTTCCGCGGCGCACAAACCATGTGCGGTCCGCGCGGCCTGCAGGGTGAACCAGACCATCTCTTCCATAACAACGGAGACGGCACCTTCACCGATACCAGCGTAAAGGCAGGCGTGGAAGACAAGCGCCGCTACTACGGATTCTCCTCCACCTTTGTCGACATCGATAACGATGGCAAAGTCGATTTGCTTGTCACCGACGATTCCTCGCCCAACTATCTCTATCTCAACAAGGGCGACGGCACATTTCAGGATGCAAGCTTCTACTCTGGCTTCGCGTTGAATCAGGACGCGCGCGAAACAGCCGCCATGGGCCTCGCCGTGGGCGACTACGCCAACAACGGCAAGCTCGACCTCTACACCACCACATTCTCTGACGACTACAAGACGCTCTATCGGAATGACGGCGACGGTAATTTTGTCGACATCACGCCCCAAATGGGCATCGCCGAGGCCACCTATCCCTTCCTGAGCTGGGGCACTCAGTTCTTCGATTACGACAACGACGGCTGGAAAGACCTGATGTTTGTCAGCGGCCACGTCTATCCCCAGGTCGATCAACATGATTGGGGAACCTCCTTCGCCGAGCGCCCGCTCCTGTTTCATAACCTGGATCACGGCAAGAAGTTTGAAGTCATGCCGCCGGTCATCGGCACCGGGTTGTCTGACGTACTCCCCGCGCGTGGCGCGGCCTTCGGCGACCTGTTCAACGACGGCAAAATCGATGTCGTCATCAACTGCCTCGACCACACACCGGTATTGCTCAAGAACGTGAATGACGATAAGAACCACTGGGTCGGTCTCATGCTCATTGGCGGTCCCAAGAGCCCGCGCGATGCGGTCGGCTCCACGGTCTATCTCACCGCGGGCGGCACACGCCAGCGCGGCGATGTCATGAGCGGCGGAAGCTTTGAGTCTTCAAGCGACTTCCGTCTCCACTACGGCCTGGGCGCGTCCACAACCGTGGACAAAGTTGAGATTCGCTGGCCCGATGGCAGCAAGGAAACTTATGCGCTTCCCGGCGTCGATCGCTACTATGCAATCGAAGAGGGCAAAGGGTTGGTGTCGAGTGTGTATGACACCATCGCCGCCGATCGCGCGTCCGCCAAAACGAGCGGCTCGCATGCCGGAAAATGATCAGAAGGAATACGATAGACGAAGCCACTCCTTTCGCACGCCTCGGGAGAGCCTCAACAGGAAAGCGCATGAGAAGAACTGTAAAAACTGAAATCGCGATTGTCGGATTTTTGGTTGCTGGAATCGCTTTCGGCTCCGCGTGCGCAAGGCAGGCAGTGAGTCAACAGGCCGGACCGAATCAAGACTCTGCCAACCTCACTCCGCCGCCAGCCTACACGCCTCCGCCCAAGGGTGTGCCGTATGCGGAAGACACGCCTGCGCAGCGCGATGCTCTCGCACGGTGGAAAGCAAAGGCCGAGGCGGCAGTCGCAGCGGACCGCAAAGAGTACAACGGCGAGGTAACTCCAAGTTACAACTTCCATTACGGCCCCAAGAACCCCTATACCCCCGGCAACGTTCAAGTGCAGGGTGATAGTTTTCTTCAGCCCGGTGCGTATCCCAGTGCGGAATACTGCGGCACTTGCCACCAGGAAGCCTACAGTCAATGGCGTCAGGCACTGCACTCGAATGCCTTCCGTACGCCCTTCTATCGCACCAGCGTCAACCTCCTCATTCGTGACAAGGAGCGCGGCATCGCGTTCGCCCGCTTCTGCGACAGTTGCCATAACCCCATCGGAGTTCTGGGAGCAGCGCTCACTGAAGATTCAAAGGTCGATCGCGCCAAGTTCGATTCGGATGGACTCACCTGCACAACCTGCCACTCTGTGCTGAGTCTGGATTCGACCAACGGCAACGCCAGTGTCAAAATGGGCGTGCCCGCCGTGATTGTTGACGAGAAGGGTGAGCGCATCCCCGGCGAAGTTCCCTTCGACATGATTCTCCGCCATCCAGAGCGGCACTCGGCTGCGGTCATGCACGACTTCCTGCACAAGCCGGAATTCTGCGCGGCATGTCACAAGGCCAATCTGCCCGCCGAACTCAACGACTACAAATTCATCCGCGCCTTCACAGCCTACGACGAGTGGCAGCAATCCAAATTCTCTCAGCGCAATCCGCTCACCTTCTATCAGGCGGATTTCACCACCTGCCAGGGTTGCCACATGAAGCGCAACGCCATCTCGCTGCCCGACTACGGCGCTAAGAATGGCACTCTCGTATCGCACCGCTGGCTCGCCGGCAACACTGCCGTTCCTTTCTACTACGGCTTCGACGAGCAACTCAGCAAGACCATCGAGTTTCTGCGCGCAGGCAACTTCCTCAATGTCGATATCTTCGGTCTTGAGAAATCAAGCGAAGTCAACAAGGACGGCACGCCAAAACTCATCGCGCCGCTGGGCAAGGCTTCCTTTGACCTCGCGCCTAACGATCAGGTCACCGCCTTTGTCGTGGTTCAGAACAAGAACATTGGCCACTCGTTGATTCCGGAAGTTCGCGATCTGTACGAGGCCTGGGTTGAGTTCACGGTGAAGGACGCCAATGGCAAAGAGATCTATCACAGCGGATTTCTGAAGCCGGATGGCTTGATTGACCCACGCGCTCACAGCTTCACAAACCGCCCCGTGACCGATAAGGGCGAGTTCGTCGACAACCACAAGGTGTGGACCATCCACTCTGTTGCCTACGACAACACCGTGCAGGCGGGCCGCTCCGTCCTGGTGCGTTACCAGTTCCGTCTGCCGGCTGATATAAGTGGCGATGTGAGCGTAACTGCGAAGGTGAATTACCGCCATCTGCGCCAGAGTTATCTCAATAACATCTTCGGCAAAGGCGATCACCCCGCCTATCCACTCGTGGAAATTGCATCGCGGACTCGCATTCTGAAGATTGGCGAGAACAAGCCGGAATCGGCCGACCCCGGAGACAATCAGGACTGGATGCGCTGGAACAATCTCGGCATCGCCCTGCTCGACCAGTTCCAGTACATGGAAGCTGTTCAGGCCTTCCACGAAGTAGTCAAGTTGCGTCCCGACTATGCCGACGGCTACACCAACATTGGCCTCACTGAGATCGTGTGGGAGAAATACGAGTCGGCGCGCGGAGCCATTCACCGGGCGCTCGCAATCGATCCCAACAGCGCTCGTGCGCTCTATTACGATGGGCTGCTGCAACGGCGAGCGGGCAACACCGAGAAAGAGATTGCCGACTTCCGCAAGGTGGTTGAAATGTTCCCGCAGTCCCGCGATGCCCGGCGCGAACTCGGCATCACCTACTACCAGCAAAAGGACGAGCACAACGCACTGGAGCAGTTTGAAGCGCTGCAGCAAATCGACCCCGACGACCTCGTTGCGCACTACAACCTGTCCATCCTCTACCGCCGCATGGGAAGGCGCGAAGATGCCGCGAAGCAACAAGCAATGTTTGTCGATAAGAAGGTCGATCCGGGTGCGCCCACTTACTCCCTCAACTATCTTCGCGACCATCCGGAGATATCGACAGAAAGCATTCCGTGGCACATGCATACCGACTTAACGGGTAACTCAGGGGAGTTGCAAAATGGCAAGTAACGCGGCCTGCAAGGCAAGAGTTTCGCAGAGGCTCGCGCTTCTCGTTCTTTCGGTAATCTGTTTAGCGCTGCCAATCGCAGCCCACGCGGAAAACAACTGCCCATGGCTCAACGAGGCCACGGCCGGTGGCCTGCTCGGCGGAGACGCAGTCGGCATGAAGACTGGCGCCGACGGCCAGTCCACCGTCTGCACTTTTACGCAACAGGGAACTGGCGTAACCCGTACCCTTCGCGTCATCGTTGAAATCGCGCCCGAACCGCACGCGCGCATGTCTGCGGTTGCCCAGGTCTGTGGTGCCGATGTATTGCCCATCAAGGCCATCGGCAACGAGGCATTGGTGTGCACGGCAGACGATCGCAAAGGCGGCGTAGGCGAGCGCGTTGTAGGACGCGTACGCGACCAGGTCTTCACCATCACCATCGCCAGCACCCTCAAGGTCGATCCCATCCTCAACCGCGATGCCCTCAAGGCGAGGATTTACACCGCAGCCGAGCAGGTAGCAGGCAATCTCTTCTGATCCGCTGCCGGTGTAGTAGCGCCGGTCTCTAGACCGGCTGTCGTGCGGGCGTCCCGCCCGCACCGAATCTGAGAGCCCCATTCTTTCCGAACGAAATGTAGGCTTAAGCTTCACCGTGTATCCTCGTATTCGGGATAAAGCGCACGCCAATCCCCGAGTCAAATGCTCAGGGCTGCCCAATGCCCATGCATCCATTACGGGAGACACCACGATGTTCTCAAAGCTGCTAGCTCTGGCTACTTTCGCCTTCCTGGTCTCGCTTGCCGGCCTCGCTCACGCGCAAGACGCCGGCCCCTACAAGGTCCTTAAAATTCAACTCGTAGGAGGCGACGGAGGATTCGATTACGTCACCGCGGATCCTGATGGCCGCAACCTTTATGTGGCTCGCTCCGGCGCTGCCGGACATATCTTCGTTTTCAATATCGACACCCTTCAGCAGGTTGGCGACATCCCAGGGGTAAGCGCGCATGGCGGCGCAGTCGATACCGCAACCGGCCATGGATTCGCCACCTCCAAGCCCGTTACCATGTTCGATTCCAAAAACTTCGGCATCCTGAAGAAGATTGATGTTCAGGGCAATCCCGACGGCTATCTGAACGACACCTGGAATCACCACTTCTACATCCTCAGCCACTCCGATCCCAACATCACCGTTCTCGACGATAAGGATGGCTCCATTCTCGGCACCATCGACATCGGCGGCGCGCCCGAGCAGGCAGTCACTGACGGCAAGGGCAAAATCTATGTCGACATTGAAGACAAGGACGCCATCGCGGTCATTGACGCGAACACCATGAAGATGACGGGCAAGTACGACATCTCCAGCAAGGGCGGCGGTTGCGCAGGCCTCGCGCTCGATGCGAAGAACAACATCCTCTTCGCTGCTTGCCGCGATAAAAAGAACATGATCATTCTCTCGGCCACCGACGGCCACATCCTCACAGACCTGCCCATCGGCAGCGGTTCAGACGGCGCCACCTTCAACCCGGACACGATGGAAGCCTTCGCCTCGGCAGGCGATGGCACCATCACCGTGGTCAAGGAAAACTCTCCCACCAGCTTCATCGTGGAGCAGACTATACCCACACCTGCGCGCGCCAAGGTGCTCACACTCGACACAAAGACCGGCAACATCCTCACCATCACCGCGGAGTTCGGACCCACCCCGCCCGCGCCCACAACACCTCCGCCGCCCGGCACTCCAGCCTGGGCCCGCGGTCCTCGCCCTCCCATGATCCCTGGCTCATTCCAAATCCTCGTCATCGGCAAGTAACCGGCCGGCACTTCGGCACCAAAAGCAAAGAGGCAGCGGAGAATCTCTCCACTGCCTCTTCGCTTTTTAAGCTCCCAGAGCGCGCCTTCACCGTGCCGGTTCGTAAGGCTCCGCGCGCAGCACATCCGACAAAATGCCTCGCTCATCCGGACTGAATGTGTTCTGATACCGGCTCGAATTCAGCACAGTTGCCCGCTGATCCATCGGCACCGCCCGTAAATCCCGAAACGCATTTCCCAGCATCGCCCGTCGATCCTGCGGCAACGTATTCAACCGCCGCATCGAGTTATAAACCCGCATCTGCTCCTGCGGCGCCATATGCTCCAGAACTTCATTGCGTGCCAGCCGCCTCTGCCGTTGTTCTTCCGGCAACTGGTTCACATGATGCAACTGCTGCACCAATCTGTCCTGTTCTGAAGGTTGAAGCCTCCTGAAGCTGGGGTCGCTGCGCAGAGCCCGCTCCTGCTCCGGCGCCGGAAGACTCCGATGCTGATTCAGCCAGTCGCCCAAATGCCCCGCAGGCGCCGCTCCCGGATAGGTATACGGACGAACCTGCGCAGGATACGGCGCAGGGGCACGATAAGCCGAACCCGGCGCGGCGCTGGCAGGATACCCCGGCCGTACGTACCCTCCATTCGGATACCCAGTCGGCGGATATCCAGGCCGCTGAACAACGCCACCCTGAACAACCCCGCCCTGCACTCTTCCCTGAAATTGCCCATTGGGTACATGCCCATTCGCCCGCAACTGGGCCTGAGGCCTGACCTGCTGCTGCGGTCGCACCGCCTGCTGCCTCGGAGCCTGAGCCACCCCTCCAGCCCGCGGAGCAGGAGCCGGTCGAGATGCGGCGCCGCCATGCTGCCCGTGCGCCCAAACCGGCCCCGCACACAGCCACAGCGCTACCAGCGCAGCCAAAGCCGCGCGGTACACCCGATCCGCATTGTGTCTTCCCCTGCCCACGTCTTTCAGCTCCCACAACGGCCCTCTCACAAAGCGGCCCGGTCATTCCCCGTTTTGGTCAATCTCCGTTTTCAGTGTTCGTGTTCGACATCGTCTCCAACTGGTCCAGCAGTTGCGCGTTGTTGTCCAGCGTCTGCAAATCATGCACCACGGCAGTCGGTCCAGCCGGCTGGGCAGACTGATCCAGGTCCGCTACATCCAGATAAGCTCCACCACCTACCAGCAGCACAACCGTCAGCGCCATCGCAGCCAGCGGCCGAACATGCATTGATGGCCCATAAGAAATCCGCGCGCGCAACCGCTCCAGCCAGCTTGCCGGCCAGCTTGAGGGCGTCGCCGCGCGCTCTTCCCGCATCCTGGCATCCAGCCGCGTCAAAAAATAGGGGCTCGGCTCCGGAGCCTCCCAGCCATCCATCAGCTCCATGGTCGCGCGCAACTCCGCCAGCTCCTCGCGGCAGTTCGCGCACTCGTCAACATGAGTCTGAACCTTGGCTGGCACGCGTTCGGGATCCAGCAGCATCTCTGCCAGTTTCGTTTCCATCCCGGAGCAGCTTTTCTTCATCGTTTCCATCTCTCACCCCGCTTCTGCCGGTGTCGCCCGGCTTCTCTCCACTTACACAAATTCCTTCAGCTTGTCCCGCAGCGTCTGGTAGGCCCTGAAGAGCAGCGACTTCGTAGCCGACTCGCTCAGCTTCAGCACATCCCCAATCTGCCGGTAATCCATCCCCTGGTACTTATGCATCAGCACGGCCATCCGTTGCCGCTCCGGCAGCGCCATCACGTGCTTCCGGATCGCGGCCATCCGCTCATCGCGCATCAGGTGCTGCTCTACGCTCGGCTCATCGTCCGCCACGTCCGGCGTCGTCCCCGTCTCTTCATCGGGAGCGTCCAGGTAGAGCGTCTGCGCCGCCCGCTCATGCCGGGTGTCACGCGCATTGTTTACCGCCAGGTTGGTCGCAATGCGATAAAGCCACGTCGTAAACTTCGCCTCCGCCCGGTAGCTCTCCCGTGAGCGGTAAACGCGCAGAAAAACCTCCTGCGCCAGCTCTTCCGCAACGGCCTGGTTGCGCACCATCCTGAAGAGAAAATGAATCATCGCCCGGTGGTATTTCTGCACCAGGTAGTTAAAGCCGGCCTCATCGCCCGCCGCCACCCGCAGCATCACCGCCGCGTCGCTGGCCGGGTCCAGTCCGCCCGCCACATTCTCCGGTCTTGAGTCCGGCCGCGCAGCCGTACCCGCTCCCAGCATCGAGTTGTCCAGGACCAGGGTTGCCATATCCTCTTCAACCCCATCCCCGCCAGAAGGTTGCGTCTTCTTGGTGCTTTCCGGACCC
>Ga0302319_10020169_pt1 | contig 12067 bp, 9 predicted proteins | sample Bog_T0_2_FD_203319 | JGI IMG/M metagenome (GOLD analysis project Ga0302319, IMG submission 203319) | Peat permafrost microbial communities from Stordalen Mire near Abisko, Sweden - Bog_T0_2 | ecosystem: Environmental > Terrestrial > Soil > Wetlands > Peat | place: Sweden: Abisko, Stordalen Mire... | reverse complement strand
CGCGCCTTGTAAATGCGCGAGCGGAGGCCGCGAAACTGTTCGACGCCCGCGCCGCGATCTTCGAGCGTAGGAAAGGAGAGGGCGTTAGGCTTCCAGGGGTGCAGCGGAATCTTATCGAGAGCCACTTCGATCTTCGTCGGTGGCGGCTCTTCGATGCCGAAAGCAATCGCCGGCTCGGCAACATGACTTGCTTCAGATCCTTGCGCAACCGCTCGCTCGCGATCTGCTCGTTGAAGTGCTTCGTAAATACGGCTCATATGTCTCGTTCCTTCAGGTAATCCCCGCTATCCGCGAGGGGCATGATGGTGTTGGCCATGGCTACCGTCAGATCGTTGTCTGGCAAACCTGGAAGCGCCACGGGCGGAATGTGGATGGGCAGGCCTTCCAGTTCGAGCTCTGAAATGACCAGGCGGACGATGCGCGAGGGGATGGGCTTGATTTGCTCGGCATATGCGCTGATTAGCGCGTGTTCGCAAATCAGATTAATGAGCCGCGGAATTCCCTTCGAGTAGCGATAGATGAGGCCTACAGCTTCGGGTGCGAACAGGGGATAGTCGACACCGGCGATGTGCAGTCTTTCAGCGATGTAAGCATGCGTTTCCTCGGCGGTGAGTGGATTGGTTCTGCACCAAAGCGCTACCCGCTGACGAAGCTGGCGTACACTGGGGTCGCGAAGCTTGACTTCGAGTTCAGGCTGGCCTGAGAGAATTATCTGCACCAGTTTCTCCGACGAGGTTTCGAGGTTGGTGAGCAAACGAATCTCTTCCAGAAGTTCGAGAGAAAGGTTTTGCGCTTCATCGACCACGATGGCGCACAATCCCTGCTCGCTAAATCGCTCAATAAGCCAGCGATTGAGTTGCAGCAACATTCCGGACTTGGTGCGCGCCTGGGGTGGAATGCCGAAGTCGGTGAGCACAAACTCAAGAAAGTCGAGCACATCGAGGCGCGGATTAAAGACAAATGCAGTGGAAACACGATCCTTGGCAAACGAACTCAGCACCGCCCTGAGAAGGGTTGTTTTCCCGGTTCCGACTTCCCCCGTCAAGACGACAAATCCCTTGCGCGCTGCAATGCCGTATTGCAAGCAGGCGAGCGCCTCCCGAATCTGCGGCATCATATAAAGAAACCGCGGATCGGGGCTGGCGCCGAAAGGGATGGCTCGAAGGCCGAAAAAGGATCTATACATGGTTAATCGCCGGCGTTCTCAACGGGTTTCTGCGATCGTGAAAATGGATTCCAGCGGCTATGCGATTTCGAAGTCTGGGGCAGGCCGCCAATGTGCGAGATGATGGCCATAGTCGGCAGTTTTGTGAAGGCCCAAATATCCCTCTCATTACGCAGGGAGGTATCGCGGTACTCAAGCAAAGCCGAGATGAGAAGGCCCAGTACGAATCCGGCTGCAAGGCCGCCACCGGCAAACACCAAACGGTTCGGGAAGGACGGCGAGTCGGGGAGGTTGGGCGCATCCATGACGCGGAACTGTTCGCCCTGGTTGCGCTGTTCCAGGGCGGTTGCCATCGACGACTCGTTCATCTTGGTCAGCAGTGTGTTATAGAACTGCAAAGCCGTTTCGTGGTCTCGAGTAATCTGCTTGTACTCTTCCTCCACCAGCGGGCTGGCCTCAATTCTCTCCTCGTAGGTGCGGACTTCCGCCTGCAGGCGGGCCTGCTCCGCCTTTCCGTTCTCCATGGCAAGCTGCGCCGAACGAAGTTGAGCCTTGAGCGACAACATCTGCGGGGTGTCGTCGACATGAGTGGCCGCAGCCGTGGCCGCTTTGGGGGCCGCCTCGGTGGGCGCGTGCGCAATCTCCGCCTGCAGGTCCGCGATTTTGCGATTGATCGAGATCACGTCGGGATAGTCAGGCTTGTACGTCGCATCCAACTCCTGCTTCTGGGCTATCAATCTCTTCAGTTCCGCCCGGCGCTCATCGACAGAAACACCCGCACCCGGATCAGTGATGCGCTGCAATTCGTGCGTTTGCTGTGCGATCAAGGCCTGGAGGAACGTTACGTCCTGCTGAGAGCGGCCCAACTGCTGCGTCACGGCATCAAGCTGGGTGGTCAGCGCCTGCAGCGTGCTTTCGGTTGGGCTTCCCATCACAATGTTTGAACCGCCGAGAGAGATCGATTGCCCAGGTAGCTTGCCGATGTTCTTTTGTTCAAAGGCCGCGAGTTTGGCGTCCTGGTCGTCGAGACTCCTCTTGGCATCTGCGAGTTGCTGCTTGAGGAAGTCGGTGGTGCCTTCGGCGGACTGCTGGCGCTCGTTCAGATTCTCACTGGTGAAGAGCGAGGTTATCTCGCCGCACACCTGTTGTGCCGTGCGCGCGTCCTGGGCCTTGAAAGAGATAAAAAATCCCGGCATATTATGATACTGATTCGACTGGATCGGCTTGATCCCGATCGATTTCTGGGTCATTGCGATGCGGTCATCCATGGTGGTCTTGGTGCCGGAGTAAAGGTTGAAGCGCTCGATGATCGGCTGAATGCGCGAGCGGCTCAGAATCTGCTCCTTCATCGACGCCAGGCGGGACCCGAGATCTTCCTCGACCACGGGCTTTACATAGTCTGCCGGGACCGTCTGCTGCTCGATGAGGATAAGCGTCTGCGACATGTATTGCGGCGGCAGGACGTAGCTGATGCCATCGCCGGCTATGAGGAGGGCGATCGAGGAAATCACGATCAACCCGAATCGCCGCCTCAATATCCCGGCGTAGTCTTCCATTGTCAATTCACGATGCCCTAACATACGACTCCTTATTCAATCAATGCCTGAGATGTATTCCTCGCGGCGAGTATCCAATTCCAAAGGCAACCACGGAATACAACGCGTCGAGGGCGTTGCTTGGAAGTGGAGTATTCGACCACTGATCGATTGCTGTGTAATTTGCAAACATACTGATGTACCGGCCCAGCGACCTTGAAACCTGGACCGCACCAAACACTCCCTCGACCTCTGCGCTACTGTTGAGACCGCTTGTGCGGAGGTACGCGGTTGTGAGACCGACGATGGTTTTCCTTCCCATTTCACGCGAGAAATTCAAGGAGGCGGCATCGGACTCCGCGCCGAGATAAAGTCCCGCTCCGCCGTTCGTTCCACGGGTGTAACTGGCGCTGGCCGACTCGAACTTGTATTGGTAGATTGCCGACGCATTTGCTGTGACCCTGGTGGAAGAAGGTACTACTGTGCTGTCCGAGCCTTCAATCCATTCCGGCCCAATCTCTGCACTCGTCGAAAAACCCCGGGTCCACTGGCGATGGTAGCTAACAACCGTACTATTGCCGGTTGAAGTGAAGCTGGAACCAAGAGAGCCGGTTAGACTGGATGCTGGGTAGCTGTATAGGGAATACATGTACTCGCCCGAAACGGAACTGCGCGCATTGAGTCGCCGGGTAACAGTGGCGTTCGCCGACAGGGTGTTCGTCTCCTGGCCGTCGCCGTCGGGATAGATTAGCTGATTATAACTTCCACCGGCACTGAGGGTCGTAGCGCGGCCAAGGTCGCGCGAAAAGGTTCCAGTCGCATTGTTGCTGACCGTCGTGGTGTTGACCGTCAAGATCGACTGAGTCACCGGGGTATCCGAACCTGAGACGCCAATCGGCTCCCCTGAGCCGGGTTCTCCCGAGAATCCGGTGGTCGGCGTCTGCTTGTGATAACCCACATTGTCGCTGGCCAGGAACCTCCAGTGACGCCGGACAATGCCTTGCGATAACGCCAGGGTCTCATTGAATCCGCTACCATAAGGCGCGCTTCCCGCCGACCAGCTATACCCTCCGCCATAGGTGAGGCTGAACGGGAGCCGCTTCGTGGCGTTCGCATAACTCACCGACGCCGTTACGTTGCTTGTCTCCCAGTTACCCAGAGTGCTCCCATAATCCGCGGTCTCGGAATAGCGCACAGAATAATCCAGATTGCCGCCGATGGGCAGACCGTTGCCGCCGCTTGCTTCGGGCACAACTTGAGCGTATGCCGAAGCGCAGACGGCGAGCAGGATCGCGAGGATATGGAGGGTCGTCTTCATTTTTGAGGCGCCTTAAGGAGCAACAATCGTGTCGCCGGGTTTCAGTACCAGATCGAGCTCGCTGTTTCCCTTCAGCGCTGCCTTGTATTGGACTGGAATCCTGACGCGCTTTCCGCCTTCGTCGCGCAGAATATAGACCTTCTTGACATTGGCAAACTCAGAAAAACCCCCGGCGCTCGCGATCGCCTGAAGCAAAGTCATGCCCGGGGTCATTTCGACGGATCCTTTTTTTGTAAACTCACCCAGCAGGAATATCTTCCTGCTGTTGATCGCCGTGATTACGACATCGACCTTTGGATCCTGGATATATTTCCTGAGCTTGGTGGCGATTTGATCGCCTAACGCCAACGGCGTTAACCCGGAGGCCTGAACATCGCCCAGCAGCGGCATGCTGATCATGCCGTCGGGCCGAACCAGAAGACTTCCCGACACGGCCGGTTCCTTCCAAACCGAAATGCTCAGAACGTCGGATGCGCCGATTATATATGTGTCTGCCGGGGCTGCGGCGGCCACGGGCGACAGCGTCACGCTGGGCTGCGCAGGGGCATCGGCGGGCTTACCGGCTGCGTCTTTGTCCTGAGCATTCAAAACCAGCGCAGACGCGAAAAATGCCAAAATGAAAAGAACTTTCAACTTCATAGTGCAACTCCGTTCCTGTCGGATGCAGGGTGGTTCTCCGATCCAACCTGCTTGAGTTTGTAGAGCAGGGCCTTATAGCTGATGCCTAGTTCGTCCGCCGCCCGTTTACGATTGCCGCCGGTTGAGACCAGAACCTCGGAAATCAATTGCCGCTCGATCTGGATGGATGCGGCCCGTGTAGCCTCCTTGAGAGACAGAGGCTTGTGATGACCATTGGTTTTCATGGTTGGCGAAACCGCTTTGAGAGCGGCTAGCGAGATCGACTGATCTCCGATGGCGACAAAGGTCTTGATCGCGGTCTCCAGTTCAGGCAGGTTGTGAGGCCAGCTATGCTCCATCATGAAGCCTATAATCTCTTCGCGGAGAACCGGCTTAGGCCGGTCGAATTGCTTGGCGTACTGGGTAAGGAGATCGTCGGCAATAGAGAGAATTTCGGATTTCCTGCAACGCAACGGGGAGATCCGGAGCGTGACGGCCGATACCAGGTGGAAGAAGTCTTCTCTCATTCGCCATGACTTGACTTCATCCAGAAGCTCACGGCTGGTTCCGCAAACCAGGCGCGCGCTTTGCGCCTGCATGGAACGGAAATAGGTGTGGGCGATAAGTTCCTGCAAGTTAAGGCTGAGATCCCCGATTTCGGCAAGATAAACCGTTCCCTTGGAACCGAATGCGGACAAAATGCCGTCCGCAGTTGCGTCGGCGCTTTGAATCTGCAGGAAGGAACTGCGCGAGCGATGCGACTGCGCATGGATTTGCGCGGCAATCGATCGCTTGCCAACCCCATGCTCGCCCACGATCAATACAGGGCAGTCGCTCTCGGCGATGCGGGAAATCGCGCGCTGAATCTGCGCTTCGATGGGAGCAAGCGCCTTCGCCTGCCGCTTCCCGTTCGGGAATGTTGTCGCTGTGTCTGCCATTGGTATTCCTGGACCCACCCCATTCATTAGCAATGCGGGGTCCAAACCTGACGATAGGCCGGAGAAAGCGCCTTCCACGCGGTATATCCTTTTTTTAGTACACTTCAGTTGTAGACCTACACCCCATAGGTGGTAAAGTTTTTCTCTTCTTGTGGGAGCAACTGTGGCATTGATTTCCCTCCAGAGTGGAAAAACTTTTCCACTCTGGAGGGAAGCCAGCTTCCCGATTGAGGGGTAAACTGACACGAAATCTCCCTGAAATGACCCGTGGACCTTTCGGCACTCCAATTGCAACAGAAATAGCGACGATTCGAGATGCAAGAAGGTTCCATTACGGAGAATATGACCCAGGACGTACAAAATCCAGCAATCCCCGGGAATCGAGTGTTCGTAGGAAATCCTTATTTTACGTGGGGTTGGGTAGTTATTGGCGGGCTGACGGCGGCTGTCTACTATCGCGTGCTCGGAAAGTTGGTGACCGACTGGTACCAAATACCAGACTTCTCGCACGGATTTTTGGTGCCCATCTTCGCGATTTACCTGGTATGGGAAAAGAGGAAGATCCTTTTTGAGACCAGAATAGCTCCCACCTGGAATGGAATTGCGGTGGTCGCGTTGGGGCTGGCTGTGCTGCTGCTGGGAACTTTCGGAGCGGAACTTTTCCTGGCGCGGGTTTCGCTTATCATTGTGCTCACCGGGCTGGTTCTTTCGTTTGGCGGCTGGCAGTTGCTCACCGAGCTTCGCTTCCCGGTGCTGGTTCTTCTGCTCGCAATCCCGATTCCAGCTATAATTTTCAATCAGATAACCCTTCCACTGCAGATTCTTGCTTCGAAGATGGCCAGCGCTCTTCTTCCCTTCTTCGGCGTTCCGGTTTTGCGCGAGGGAAACGTGATTGAGCTTCCCGCAATGAAACTGGAGGTAGCCGAGGCTTGCAGCGGCATTCGCTCCCTGATGAGCCTATTCACGCTGGCGGTCTTCTATGGTTATTTTCTTGAGAAGTCCTTCTGGCGCAGGGCCGCGCTTGCCCTGGCCAGCCTGCCGATTGCCATCGCAGCCAACGCGGTGCGCATTCTGGGAACCGGACTGTGCGTTCAGTATTGGGATCCGGACAAGGCCATGGGCTTCTTTCACGAGTTTTCAGGGTGGGTAATGTTTTTGATTTCGCTGGGTTGCCTTTTCATCGTGCACCGCATCATGCGGCTATTCCCAGCCAAAGGGAGTCTGGCATGACGAGCGCTCGTTTCTGGGTGGTTGCCCTGCTGCTGGCTGCTGTGGCGATTCTGCTGCAGGCACGCGGGGACTCCGATCTTATTCCCGCGAGTGCGCCGCTGGCGCAGTTTCCGGCCGTGATAGGGGATTGGCACAGCCACGAACAGCCGATCGATCAGGAGACGCTCGATGTTCTTGGAGCGGGAGATTTTCTTTCGCGCGTTTACGGCCGCGCGGGCGGGTCACAGCCAATCGGCCTGTTTATCGGATATTTCCCAACCCAGAGAACGGGCGTTACCATTCATTCACCCAAGAACTGCCTGCCGGGCGCGGGATGGGAATTCGAGTCGTCGCAGTATGTCGATCTGAGGGATGACAATGGAAAAGCCCACCGCGTGGGCGAATACATCATTTCCAATGGGGATAACAGTGAATTTGTTATTTACTGGTATCAGGCACATGGCCGGAGCGTGGCCAACGAATATCTGGCCAAGTTCTATCTGGCCGCCGACGCAATGCGCCTGAACCGCACCGACGGAGCCCTGGTAAGAGTGATAACGCCGATCGGTCCGCAAGAGGGCTTGCCGGCTGCAAGGGAGCGGGCCGAGGCATTTACGGCACAGTTTGCACCGGGACTTCCGCGCTTCATCCCGGACTAGATGGATGTTGAGCCGCCGGGACGATTGCGGAGATTGAAGCAAAAGGATTCGGGCTGCAAGCGTATGAGAGGCAGCCAGTGAGGATGTGAAGACAGTGAAACACTTCTTGAAAGCGGTTCGATCGAGTTTCGTTGGCCGGTGGAATACTGTGAATCGGCGTGGATTTATTTGGGCAGGAATGCTGATTGTGGCTGTGGCCCTGCTGGGGGGGTGCCACGGCGATCCCAACGTGCGAAAGCAGAAATATTTCGAGAGCGGAAAGCGATATAGCACCGAAGGCAAATACAGAGAAGCGGCCATCCAGTTTTCGAACGCTCTGAAGATCGACAAGACCTTTGCCGAGGCGCATTACGAGTTGGGCCAGACTTTCGAGCATCTGGGCCAGTTCAACGCCGCGTACGGCGAATTCGTTCGGACCGTGGACCTTCAGCCGACGAACTACAAGGCTCGTACCGACCTGGGAAACCTGGCGCTCGCCGGGGGGAGAGTCGATGATGCGCAGACTCAGGCCAAGGCGGTTCTGGCGGCGCAGCCGAACAACCCGGACGTTCATGCGCTGCTGAGCGCCATTGCGCGCAAGAAAGGGCTGAACGATCAGGCGCTGACGGAGATGAACCGTGCACTGGAGCTCGATCCCAACCGGGCGGCGTTCCACGAGGACCTGGCGCTGCTTGAGTCGAGCGATCCGGCTAAGACTTCCGCAGAGGAAGCAGAGATGAAGAAGGCAATCACTCTGGATCCGAAGTCGGTGAACGCCAAGCTATTGCTTTCGGGATTCTACGCCCGGAGCAAACGCTGGCCGGAGGCCGAGCAGGAAAGCATGGACGCAATCAAGACCGATTCGAATAGCATTTCGGCGCGGACGAGTCTCGCCCAGATTTATCTTGTGCAAAACGAACAGGCCAAGGCCGAGGAGGTTCTCCGCCAGGCGTCGCTGGATCTTGCGAACAGTCCGCAGGGCGTGCGCTTGCTGGCGGATTATTACGGCGCCACCGGGCAGATGGACAAGGCGAAGGTGGAGTTTGCGCGCATCTCCTCGAAATACTACAAGAACACGTCCTTGCAGAAGGCATACATTCGCGTGCTGCTCCAGGTGAAGGACTTTGCAACGGCGCAAACCTCCATAGCCTCGTTAATGAAGGTTAGCCCCAAGGATCCTGAAGCCGCAGGTTTGAATGGAATTGTGCTTTTGAATAGCGGCAAGACCATTGACGCCGTAATTGCCCTGCAGAATGCTGCGAAGAATTACCCGAAAGACGCCTTCATTCAGTATTGGCTGGGTAAGGCCGCAGAGGCCAAAGGAGATGCAGGTTTGGCCGAGTCAAGCTTTCGCGAGTCTACGAAGCTGAATCCGGGAGGTGTGGATGCACAGCAGGAACTGGCCAGTATCGCAGCCCAGCGCGGAGACATGAGCCTGCTGGCCGACGTTGCCGACAAGACGATAGCGGCGACGCCGCGCTTTGCGGGCGGATATGTATGGCGCGCGATCGTGGAGATGGCCCACAACCAGCTGGACAAGTCTGAAGCCGACCTCAAGACCGCAATCAGCGTCGCTCCGCGCAGCCCGCAGCCCTATCTGCAACTGGGCAAGCTCAAGCTGTTCGAGAAACATTATCCGGAAGGAACCGCCCTGCTGCAGCAGTCTCTGGATCTGGATCCAAACTCCATTGAGGCCATCCGCCTGCTGATTGCTTACGATCTGTTCCAGAAGCAGCCGGCCAAGGCGCTGGCCCGGCTCAACGCTCAAATCGCAAAAAGCCCCTCAAACAGCGGCTTCTACGATCTGCTGGCCCAATTGCTTGTGGATAGCAAGAACCTTGATCAGGCGTCGGCGGCAGCCGAAAAGGCCATCCAATTGAACGCTTCCGATGGGGAGGCCGTGATGCTGTACGCGCAGATTCAAGTCGCGCGCGGTCAGGTGCCGAGCGCTATTGACGCTTGGGGAAAGTGGCTGAGTTCGCACCCCGCCGATCCCAGGGCGCTCGCGCTTCTTGGAATGCTCGAGGAATCGCGAGGCGACCTCGGCAAGGCGGAGGACTATTACAAGCATGCCCTGCAAATCCAGCCCACGCAGGCATTAGCCGCCAACAATCTTGCTTACAGAATGCTGCAGAACGGCGAAAACGTGGATGTGGCCTTGACCCTTGCGCAAACGGCTCGCCAAGGCATGCCAACCTCACCCGACACCGCCGATACACTGGCGTGGGCCTACTACCATAAGGGGACCTTTGCCTTTGCCCGCGATCTTCTGGAGGACGCAATCAAGACGGAGCCGAACAACGCAACGATGCAGTATCACCTGGGAATGGTATACGGCAAGATGAGGGATAAGAGCAACGCGGCGATTCACTTGAAGAAGGCCCTGTCGCTCGCGCCCGATTCTCCGATAGCAAAGGATGCCCGCACAGCACTCCAGGGGTTGGGTTAACCTGCCGCAAGCGCTAATTTGGCCGCCGGTTCGGTCGCGAATTGCCGGTGGCCGCCGAATTACGAGATCGTAATGAACCGCGCGCGGACTCGCTCGCGATCGGGGCCGATATCTGCATGTCGAACACCACGACAATAGCGCGGAACACAGGCTGGTACGGCTTCGAAAACATCGTCTCCACCGTGGTTGCGCTCGTGTCTTCGATTGCCATTAACCGCTATCTGGGACCTGAGAAGAACGGTTACATCGTCTATGTCTCGTATATCGCATCGCTGGTCACCAGCCTGGGCGGATTCGGCATTCCCGCAACAACGCGAAAGTACATGGCCGAGTTCATCGGCATGGGCGACTGGGGCACCGCGCGCTACATCTTTCAGCGTACTCTGCTGCTGCAGACCGGCCTGGCAACGCTGGCAACCGGTGGCCTTCTCTACTGGGTACTGGGCGACGCCAATCCCGACTACAAACTAGCGGCGGCCCTGCTTGTGCTTAGCATCTGGCCTTCAATGGTCAACACCATCGCGGCGCAGGCCAACGGCGCCACGGAAGACCTGTCGACGAATCTGCCCGCTTCCGTCATTTCAGCTCTTGTTTACTTGATCGCAATTGTGGCAACTTTGGTGTTCCATTGGGGCGTAGTCGGAGTCGGCGCGTCGCTGCTGACCATGCGAACCGTCGATCTTCTGGTGCGCTTCTTTCCCACCATGAAGCGCGTTCTGCTCTGGGAGGTCACTCATGTTCATCCGCCGGGATTGGGCAAACGCATGATAGCCTTCGCGTGGCCGAGCATTGTCACCATGCTTGTGGCGCTGGTCGTGTGGGGCCGGTCGGAGATTATTCTTCTCAAGCATCTATGCACGGATATACGCCAGGTATCGTTCTATTCGCTGGCATTCACGATGGCCGAGCAGTTGTTGCTGGCCGCGACCGTCTTCGGAGGGGCGGCCGGCGCTACGATCTTCGTTCAGTACGGGCGCGACAAGTCCAGGCTTCCAGCCATCGCAGCCTCCACTTTCCGCTATCTTGCCCTGATCTCGATTCCGCTGCATTTCATCGCGGCATCGCTCGCAGTCCCGGCGCTGCTGCTACTCTACGGCCGCAAATTCCAGGACGCAGCCATGGTAGTGACGCTGGCTCCGATACTTTGCATCTTCAAAGCCTTCATCTCGCCCGCACAGACCCTCCTGCAGTGCTCTGAGCGGCAGAGTTATGTTATCGCCGCGACCGTGCTGGCGGGCGTAGTCGATATTGGCGTCGCCTGGTATTTCATTCCCGCCCACGGAGCTGTGGGCGCATGCATCGGCAACGGAGCAGCGCAGGCGACGGCCGTTGTTATCATGTGGGCCGTGGCAATCCATCTCTACAAGGTGAGGCTGCCCTGGCTGCAAGTGACAAAGATCGCCTTCATCAGCGCGTTGGCGTCGTTGACCGCCCATGCCGTCGCCGTGTATTTGGCGCCGCTGTGGGGAATATTGTGTGGCGGGAGCGCTTCGCTCATCGTCCTATTCGGGTTGATGTACTTGTTCCGCGTATTGGAACCGGAGGACCATGAGCGTCTTGCTGTCGTGACCGTGATGCTGCCGCATCGATTCGCCGGGCCGATGAACAGAATTTTGTTTCTGCTCATCCGTCCGGAACGTAAACCCGCAATTTCAACCGGCGTCTAACCAACAGAATTGTGAGACAAATTGTAAACAGAAAAGCAGTCGCAGATCCTTGGCGGGTCCCCGCCAATAAGCCGAAAATGCAGGTCGAATGGGGAATGGGCATGGAAACCGGGGTTGCCGTTCCGGGTTTGAACGCGAGGGTTATCTCGCATCTTGGTATTCGACCGGTCTCGGCCAGAACATTCAAGATGCGCAAATTCATATTTGACCGGTCTGTCGCTGCGTGCAGAACCCTTGAACGAGAAGAAGTACAAAACATATCCATGTTCCTAAGCCGCCTGAAAGGCCGAGAAGATGTCTAATAGCGTAAAATTCAGCGTCATTATTCCTGCTTATAATGCGGAGCGCTATATACGGACGGCAATCGAGAGTTGCCTGATCCAGACGTATCCACCGCACGAAATCATCGTCGTGGATGATGGATCGACCGACCGCACTGCCGAGGTGGCTGAGTCGTTCTCTTCACCTGTCCGCGTAATCCGTCTCGCGCAGAACGTGGGAGTGCCGGGAGCGCGCAATGAAGGCATCCA
>Ga0302319_10020168_pt1 | contig 12067 bp, 10 predicted proteins | sample Bog_T0_2_FD_203319 | JGI IMG/M metagenome (GOLD analysis project Ga0302319, IMG submission 203319) | Peat permafrost microbial communities from Stordalen Mire near Abisko, Sweden - Bog_T0_2 | ecosystem: Environmental > Terrestrial > Soil > Wetlands > Peat | place: Sweden: Abisko, Stordalen Mire... | reverse complement strand
CGAGAAGGGCGTCGGAGTATTTTGTGCCTGGCGGTATGAGCGCGCGTGCGGCAGCCTGTGGATCCTGTGAATAGGCAGATGCCGCCGCAAGAAAGAAAATCAGGCACTGCCGAATCCATCGAATAGGGGCTCGCCGAGAAACCATACAGAACTGACGCTGAGCCGAGGCTATCCGTGGAGAAACAATCGCACCTGCACGCATAGGGTTGCTTGGACGTCATCCGATGACAGGGGCGGAACTGCGTGAAAAAGCTTGATTTATGGAACGGGTGTCGTGATGCGCCATTGGAATTTGGTCCGGAGTGGCTTTGGGTCAGACAGCCGCTGGCGCACCGGCCTTCGATGTTGTTTCGGTCGAACATCGCTCCCGTCTGGCCTCCTTCCCTGCCTGCGACTTGGGGAATCATCCCGAAGCTGCTGACGTGCGTCGCGAACTCGCCCTTGGCCTTCTGAACGTCCGAATAGAGCAATTGGTGGATGTTTCCAGCTTCGTCGCGTTTGACGTGCACGCTCTGACATGATGTGGCGTCTAAATCGGGTAGGAGATCAGATCGTCATGCGAATGGCCCTAGCTTTTCTTATTGCCACCAGCGTAGCTGCTTCGGTGCTTTGCGGGCAGCCGCCCGCGTTTGACGTTGCGACGGTCAAGGCGAACCACTCGGGTGACGGCAGTACGGGCTTCCCCGGCCTCAGAAACGGCATCGTGACCGCCCGCAACGCCTCTTTAAGGATGTTGCTTCGGGCTGCGTATAATTGGAGCGAAAACAGGATTATTGGACCCGACTGGCTCGATGCAGATCGGTTTGATATTGAAGGGAAGCCGCCGCAAGGCGCGCCGAACAGTGACGTAATGCCAATGCTCCAGACGCTGTTGAAAGATCGTTTCCATGTTGTGGTCCACAGCGACCTGAGAGAACTGCCGGTGTACGATATGGTCGTCGCGAAAGGGGGCTTAAAGATGTCTCTTTCAACTTCGGAGAACCCTTTTCCAAAGCCCCCGCCCAATCCCGGAGGCGCGATGAACTTCGGTGCGGGTACAATGACCGAAATTGCCCAACGGTTGACAGGGTCCGCCGGGCGGACTGTTTTGGACAAGACAGGTCTCGAAGGCCGCTATGGCTTCCTGTTGATATACACGCCGCTGTCAGCGCAGACGCCCGCTAATGCCGACGGCTCCGGTCCACCCGATTTTTTCACCGCCGTGGAGCAACAACTGGGCTCAAACTCGAACCGAAGAATGAGTTCATCGAGGTTCTGGTCGTCGATCACGCCGAACGGACACCAACAGAAAACTGAATTCGGGGAAAGTCAACCCCGATAAACCTTAGTTCGCATCCTCACGCACAACCTTTCAGACCTGCGCCAGCTGAGGTCCGACTAAACCGGCTCCCCCCTGACCCGTTCGGTCCGCACGCCGTGACTGGCATGACTCGGGCATTCAGTTCGGCGGCCCGGACTGTGGGGGATTTTGTGGGGACTATCGCTCAAAACTGCGAGTACTACCGCGCACCCGTGGGTAACAGGCACGCCGCATAAGCCTCTCAAAAAAAATAACTTAGAGCAATCCTGAGCAACGCTGCATAAGGCCTTCGAGCGACTCTTAATCAGTAGGTTGTAGGTTCGATTCCTACCGCGTTCACCATCTGTTTCAATCACTTGCAGTTCACTGAATCATGGCGGGGACTACCTCTGACTTTTTTGCCCTTCTGCCGCAGTGTAATGCCTGTCGCCGCTTCCCGTTTTGCAACCAGCACGTCATCGGTCGTGACAAGAGCCGAATTTGCACCGTCGGAAGCGATGGCCAGTGCGCGTTGGTGAGCGCTGTCGTTCAAATCCGTCAGCGCAATCCAATAGAACGTGTCGGCAAACCGCGCCGCCATACCTCCCGCCTGTTGCCAGCCGTAGATGTAGTGATCATGCTGGCTGGTTCCATCCCGACATGATGTTATCGAGAATCACCTCCCAGAGAGGACGCGAGTGGTGCCCGGCCTCGGCCGCCGGTTCCGCAGTGATCTCCGGTTCTTCCGCAAACACGCGATCAGGAGCCTCGCGCACGATGCGTTCGGGCGGAGTCCTCTGGCCTGCGCCAGAGCGCGGAGACGGGCTTCTTCCTGGGCTGACCTGTGTAGTCTGATGCCACTGAGACGGGAACTCCCACGCTATTCTGAAGTCAATGTCGGCTCCGGTTCCTGTCCTGCTGATGGTGCGAGCTCTCGGCGTAGGGGGAACAGAACGGCAAATGACTGAAACGGCGCGTTTTCTCGACCGTGATCGCTTTGCGCCCCATGTCGGTTGCCTCCGCCTGGATGGCATCCGGAAAGCCGAGATCGAAGAGGCGGGAGTCCCTCTTTTCCAGTTGCCCGTTCCGTCTTTCGTCAGACCCTCGGTTCTTCGCGGAGCCTGGCAACTGGCTGCCTACATTCGCCGCCACCGGATCGGCGTCGTCCACACCTTCGACGTTCCCATGAATCTGTTCGGAACTCTGCCCGCACGCCTCGCCGGAACTCCGGTCGTTCTTTCCAGCCAGCGCGCGTATCGCGACCTGACCCCCGACTTCGGCCATCGCCTATTGCGGCTGGTCGATCGCATTGTCGATGGCGTCGTAGTCAACTGCAACGCCATGCGCGAACACCTGCGGGTGGATGAGGGCGTACCGGACAGCCGTATTTACGTGTGTCACAACGGCATCGATACAAGCGTCTATTACCCCGCCCCTGTGGATCGGCCAGCCCCCCTGGACACAGGCGTCGTCATCGGCGTCGTGTGTGCGCTGCGCCCGGAAAAAGGATTGGGAACCCTCGTCGACGCCTTTGCCCTGGTGCAGCGCGAGTTTCCCGGCGTGAGGCTCGCCTTCGTGGGCAACGGATCGGAGGAAGAGCCGCTCAAAGCCAGGACGAATGCGCTGGGTATCGCAGGCAGCGTTCATTTCGAACCGGCGACCCGCGATGTTGCGCGCTGGCTCCGCTGCATCGATATCTTCGTGCTGCCCTCGCTGTCGGAAGCGCTGTCCAATTCGCTGATGGAGGCGATGGCCTGCGGATGTTGTCCGGTTGCCTCCCGCATCGGAGGCAATCCCGAACTGGTGGTACCGGACGATACCGGTCTCCTGTTCGACGCTGGTAACGTCGAAGGCCTGGCCGTTCAGCTCCGGTTGCTGATCCGGAACGAAGAGTTACGACGCCGTTATGCGGACGCCTCGGCCCGGCGCATCGCAACGGAATTTACCCACCGTGCCGCGGCGGACAGAATGGGTGAAATCTACGACGCCAACCTGCGCCGGAAGATTTCCGACAAGCGGGCCAGATTCGACGCCAGCTGATACTTCTCCTGCACTCGCCGGCGGCCTGCCTCGGCCAGCCGCCGACGCAACGCCGGATCGTCGAGCAGACGGCGGATGGCGTCGGCGAGTTCGCCCATGTCCGAAGGCGTGACCAGGAGCCCGTCGATGCCGTCCCGAATGAGCTCCGGAATGCCGGTGATCCTCGTGGCCACGCAGGGAATCTGCATTGCCATGGCCTCCATCAAAACCACGGGAACGCCTTCGGATGAACTGGCCAGCGCGAAAATGTCGGCGTTCCGGTACAGGTTGCGGACCTCATCCTGATTCTTCCAGCCCTCCAGTATCACGCGTTCCGATAAACCCAGCCTGAGGATGTGCTCCTGAAGGCCCGGACGGTCGGGCCCGTCGCCCACCAGCCGCAGCCGTATGTCGCGGTGTTCCGCAACCAGCCGGCTCACGCTTTCGAGCAGAATATGCTGCGCTTTGAACGGCGTCAGCCGGCCCACGCAGATGATCTCGAACGGTTCGGGCGATTCCCGGAACGGCGCCGCTTCATAAATCGACGGGTCGATACCCAGCGGCGCGACTTCAAAACGCTCCCACATTTCCCAGGGAACCAGTTGCGTCATCTGGGCGCGCGCGTACGAGCTGATGGCGCAGACAAACAACGCCGCTTCGATCTTCTGCGGCAAGTAGAAACCGGCCGGATCCACAAACTCTTCCGGTCCGTGGATGGTGGCGGAATAGGTGAGCGGAAACACCTTCGTCATCAGCAGTGCGACCGTTGTGCTGAAGTGCGAGTGAAAGTGTGTTATGCCCTGGGACGTCATCCAACGGCCGGCCCGAACCGCTTCGGCGAAATAAGCCATCAGGTAAAGGCATTTCCGCAAGTCGAAGCCGCCCAGGCGTATCGCATACAACAGGCCTGAAAGATAACGGACCGGCCGGGTGAAAAATACCCGAAACTGATCTGCCAAAACCGGGACGGTGCCTCCCCCCAGAACGTAAAAGGTACGGGCCGCTTCATCGCGTTCGGCTTCGAGCATGGCCTCCGGCGCGCGGTCGGGAGGCCGCACCGAGACGGGGAGAATCTCCCAGCCCAGCTCCCGCAAGCCACGTATCTCCCGCAGCAGATAGGTGTGGGCAATCGTCGGATAATGGCTGAGAAGATAGCCCGTTTTCATTCGTATCTCTGCCTTCAACCCCTCTGAAGCAACCTCCATCATACGGGAACGATACTGAAAGCCCGGCAGTCTTCCGGTGCGACAATGCTTGCAGATGAGAAGCCTGGCCGAGATCCGTTTCCGCCTGAAACAGGAGGCGGCGAACGTACTCTTGTGGCTTTTCCCGCCCTCGCCGGGCGCGACGGATGTCGCGGTTCCGTTCCCGCGCCTGCCGGATCCGGCCGCTGTGGCCGCAGTCGCTCGCGGAACCAGTTGGGCAGACGAACTGATCTCCCGTGCCGACGAGATTCTGCGTGGACGCGTGCCTTTGCTCGGCACATCCATCGAAACCGGAATTGAGCCAGCCTGGCGGCGCGATTATCTGAGCGGCAGAGAAACGCCCGCCATTTTCTTTCGCCGCATCCCCTATCTCGATTCCGCGATTGTGGGCGATCACAAGAACATTTGGGAGCTCAACCGTCACCAACACCTGGTTCTGGTGTCGCAGGCGTTCGCACTCAGCAAAGATCCCCGTTACAGCCGCTTTGTCATGGAACAACTCCGCCATTGGTTCCGCGAGAACCCTTTCCAGTGCGGCATCAACTGGTCCAGCAGCCTGGAGGTCGGATTCCGTGCGCTCTCGTGGCTCTGGATTCTTCATCTTCTGGGACCGGAGATGGACCCGTCTTTCCGCGCAGAATTCCTGACTCAGTTGTATCGCCACGGGATGCACCTCGAATTCAATCTATCGCTGTATTTTTCGCCCAACACGCATCTGCTGGGCGAGGCGCTCGCGCTCCACGCGATCGGCTGGCTGATTCCTTCTTTCGACCGTTCGGCGCGCTGGAGAACGACTGGCCGGAGTATTCTCGTCGAACAGTTCCGGAAGCAGGTCCACGGCGACGGCGGCTATTTCGAGCAGTCGACTTACTACCACCTGTATGCGCTCGACATGTTTCTGTTTCATCACACGCTCGAACCGCTGCCCGAGCCCGGACGGCTGGAGGCAATGGCCGAATTCCTCACGGCGATGCTCGGCGCGGACGGCACGCTTCCGTTCCTCGGCGACGACGATGGCGGACGTCTGTTCTTTCCGTTCGGGCCGCGCAACGGCTTCGCGCGCGCCACTCTGGCCACCTGCTCGGTCTTGCTGGGACGCGGGTACTTCGGCTTCAGCGAGAGCGATTTGCTGGAACAGGCGCTCTGGTGGCTTGGCCCTGGGGTATTGCAGACAGCCGTCGAAATCAAGCCCCCGCCGGCGTCAAAGAGCTTCCCGCAAACGGGTATCGTCAGCGTGAGATCGGACGACGTCCATGTGCTTTTCGATGCCGGGCCGTTCGGGCCGTGGAGCGGCGGCCACAGCCATTCCGACACCCTCAGTCTCGTGGTGAGCGCGGGGGAGCGCGAGATCCTGATCGACCCGGGAACGTACACGTATCTCGGCGACCCTGCATGGAGGGATTCGTTTCGCGGTTCGGCCGCCCACAACACCATCCGCGTGAACGGCCGCGACCAGGCCGACCCCGCCGGACCGTTCCGCTGGATCGACAAGCCCGGAGTGGAACTGCTTTTGTGGCAGACCGGGCCCGAGCGGGATGTGGCGGAAGCTTCATGTTCCTACGCCGGCTTCCGTCACCAGCGTCGTGTTTCGTTTCATAAATCGGAGCGCATGCTGGCAATAACCGATGTGGTCGAAGGCAACCGGCCAGATTGCCTCATCGAACAGTTCTGGCATCCCGGCGAACGCGTGACGCCCGCGGGCCGGAACCAGTGGCGCATCGGGGAGAAGGCGCTGCTGACGCTGGACCCGAATGCGGAATGCGAGTTGCTGGAGGGCTGGCGCTCGGACGCTCTCGCCTCAAAGCATCCCGCGCCGGTCATCCGGGCGTGGATGCGCGCCGACCTTCCGGCCGAGCTGAAAACAACGCTTGACGTCGGCCGTTCGGGTCGTTCGGAAGCCACACCCGCGGTTTAAGTGCCCGTCTTTTCTGTTACACTCGGATCGGCATGGCACGCGAGCGAGCTGTCGTCCTGAAAGAGTTGCAGCAGTCCGAGTCGCGGATCTCGCACCTGACACGGCGGCTGGATAGCGAGAAGGTGCGTTTCGGCGCACTGTCCGCCGAACTTCAGGCCGCCGCGTCCGCGTCGATCCCCGTTGCGCAGACCGCGGAGCGGAAGCGCAGAACGCCGGAAGCGAATATGATCGATTCGGTATCGCGGATCGTGCATCGCTGCCGGGCGGCGAAGATCACGGCGGAACAGGCGGAGCGGGTGGCGATCCTGCAGATAGCGACGCTGGCGCGAGAGAAGTACGCGCTGGCGGAGCTGCCGCAGATCGTGCGGGACCGGGTGCGTTATGAAGTGGCGCAGTCCTGGGGCGACCGGGAGGCAATTCACGCGCCACTTGCGAGTCACCAGGCGAGTCGGCCACGTATAGAATAACGTGGGGTGCAAGTGCGCCCCCAAAAGGGAGCTAACAGATGTTCTGCCAGCGTTGCGGCGTTCCGGTCGCCGGAGCCTTCTGTGTCAAATGCGGGACGCCCGCGAACCAGCCGTCGTCGCCTTCCGCACCCACGCCGCAGTACGGTCAGCCTCTGCCGGCGGCGAAGAGCGGGTCGGGAGTGAAGATACTGCTGGTCGTGCTGGGGATACTCGGTGTGATCGGTGTGCTGGCAGTCGGCGGGGCCTTGTTCGCTGTGTACAAGGTCAGGCAGGTCGCCGCGAACAACGGAGTCGATCTGAGCAGTTTGTCCGAAACCCGTCGCGGACCCGCGCGGCGATTCGACACCTGCGAGTTGCTCACGAAGGAAGATCTGTCGCAGATCCTCAATCTCAGCGTCGAACGGGCGGAAGGCGACGGGCCATCCACGCATTCCACTTGCCGCTATTACTCTTCCGGGGCGCAACAGCGCGCCCTCGACGAGGCAGCGGCGGCACGGAAGAAACTCGAAGAGGAGACGAGCGCCGGGAACACCAAAGCCGACCCGTCGGCGGTGGCCAACGACGTTGGCAATATGGTTCGGGGTATCGCCGGCGGCGGCGCCCCTGTGGTGGGCGAGGCCAACGGTCCGTTCCTGACCATCGCAGTCGACTCGCAGAATGCAAAGGCCGCCATGGCGGGATTCAGGCTCGGAATGGGCCTGTCCGGCGCCGTCGTGATGAAAGGCGCCGATTCGCGAGGCAAGGCCATGATCAGCGAAGACGTAAAAGGGGTGGGCGATGAAGCGATATCGGGGCCCCTGTTGAGCCTCTTCATGTTTCGCAAGGGCGACGTCAGCGTGCAACTCGACTCGCGCTTGTGTCCCGGCGGACGCGACGCACAAATCGCTATCGCCAAACGCATCATCCCGAAGTTGTAATCGCGGCGCGGGCAGTCAGACGCCTCTGAGCGCTCGCGGGAACTGGAGCGGTCAACCCGTTGGGGAGTAACGGCGGTATTCGCTGTGTGCGCCCCACGGCCTGCCCTTGATCTTTACGATAGCCAATTTGGTATTGCCGGCAGACCGCAAGCGAGTACCAGTACGTACTGTCGCGTTGAGTCCGCCACGCCGTGCGGAGGCAACCCGGAGACCGGCGCAGAGCGCCGTCCGGCTCCTCGCTATACTCAGATTTCCGTGTTCCTACAGTTAGAAAAACAAATTCAGGCGGCGTTTCGCGACAGCCTCAACATCCGGTTCGGCATCGACGCCGGGATTATCCTCGAACAACCGAAGCAGGCTTCTTTTGGGGAAATTGCGGTTCCCGTCGCCTTTCAGCTGGCGCGCACGCTGAAGCTGCCGCCAAAAAAGATAGCCACGGAGCTGGTCGACGCCGTCGGGGAGATCCCCGGCGTGGCGGCCATGGAAGTGGCGGGCAACGGGTACATCAACCTGCGGCTGGATCGGGGCGCGCTGGCGGCGAGTTTGCTGAATCCGTCGGACGCGGCTGTCGAGACTCCGGCCGCGGCGGGCAAGACTATCGTCGAGCACACCAATATCAATCCGAACAAGGCCGCACACATCGGCCACCTGCGCAACGCGGTGCTGGGCGATACCTTTGTCCGCATGCTGCGCGCCCGCGGCAACTGCGTAGAGGTTCAGAACTATATCGACAACACCGGCGTTCAGGTGGCGGATGTGGTTGCGGGGTTCCATTTTCTGGAGAAGAAGTCGCCTTCGGATGTCGTGGATCTGATCGCCGCTCCGCGCTTCGATTACATCTGCTGGGATCTGTACGCGCGGACGTCGCAATACTACAAGGATCATCCGGAAGCGCTGGCCTGGCGCGCGGAAGTGTTGCATGGCGTGGAGGCGGGTTCGGGCGAACTGGCGGAACTGGGACATCTTGTGGCCGACGCCATCGTGAATCTGCATCTGGCGACCATGCTGCGGCTGAACATCCAGTACGACGTGCTGCCGCGCGAGAGCGAAATACTGCACCTGAAGTTCTGGGCGTCGGCATTCGAACTGTTGAAGCAGCGCCACGCGATTTACCTCGAAACGGAAGGCAAGAACGCAGGATGCTGGGTCATGCCGGCTTCGGCGTTCCGCGGCGGAGACGAAGCGAACGAAGACAACAAGGTCATCGTGCGATCGAACGGCACGGTAACTTATGTCGGCAAGGACATCGCGTATCAGCTCTGGAAATTCGGCTTGCTGGGCAAGGATTTCCACTACCGGCCGCTGATCGGGTATACGGATGGCAAGACGGTCTGGGTGTCGACGGACGAGCCGCAGCCGGAAACCACGCCGGAATTCGGGCGCGGGCAAATGGTCTACAACGTGATCGATACGCGCCAGTCCTATTTGCAGGACGTGGTGGTGGCGGGGCTGCGGGCGCTCGGCTTCGACGAGCAGGCGGACCGGTCGATTCACTTCTCCTACGAGATGGTGGCGCTGTCGCCGCGCTGCTGCGCCGATCTCGGGATCGAGTTGTCGGAAGAAGACGCCAAAAAGCCGTATGTGGAGGTTTCCGGGCGTAAGGGCCTGGGCGTGAAGGCCGACGATCTGATGGACAAACTCGTCGAAACCGCGCTGAAGGAGGTAGCGTCGCGGCATCCGGAAGACAACGAGGTTGCCCAAATGGCCGTCGCGACGGAGATTGCCATGGGCGCGCTGCGCTACTTTCTGCTGAAGTTTACGCGCAACACCGTTATCGCTTTCGATTTTCAGGAGGCGCTGAGCTTTGAAGGCGAAACCGGCCCGTATGTGCAGTATGCCGCTGTGCGGGCGCGGAACATTTTCCGCAAGCTGGAGGATCGGGGGGAGACGAAACCGGATTTCATGGCCGTTCTCGCCCCGGATGCGATGGCGCGCCAGCTGGCGTCCGACTCCGGGCAAGACGAGCTTTGGCAGATCCTGATGGCTGCGGCAAGGGCCGATTCCGTGGTGGAACGCGCGGTGACGGCCGGCGAACCAGCGCATGTGGCGAAGTACGCGTTTCAGCTGGCGCAGACGTTCAACAACTTCTATCACTTGTACCCCGTGCTGGCCGAGCCGGATGCGGAGCGCAAGGTGTTTCTTCTCTGGATGACCGAGTACCTGGCGCTGCAGCTGGAACGGACGCTGGCGGTGCTGGGAATCGCGGTCCCGGCTTACATGTAGAGCGCCATCGATATGCTGCTTGCACTGGACGCCGGAAATACTAATATCACGGTCGGAATTTTTCACGGCGACGTTCTGGCCGATCACCGGCGTCTGCGCACCGTCCGCGAACAGACTTCCGACGAGTGGGGTATTCTGCTGCTGAATCTGCTGCGTTACGCGGCGCTCGATCCGGCGGCGATCGACGGGATCATCATTTCTTCCGTCGTGCCCCCGCTGAATTCGGCATTGGCGGAAATGGCCCGCCGTTACTTTCGCTCGGAGGCCGTCTTTGTGACGGCGCAGACCGATACCGGGCTGACGATCCGCTACGAGAATCCGTCGGAGGTAGGCGCCGACAGGCTGGTGAACGGCGTGGCAGCCTTCCACAAATATGGCGGCCCGTGCGTGGTGGTGGATCTGGGGACGGCGATCACGTTCGATGCGATCTCCGCCCATGCCGAATACCTCGGGGGAATTATCGCCGCGGGGGTGGGGATTTCGGCCGATGCGCTGTTCAGCCGGACGGCGCGGCTGCCGCTGGTCGATTTCCGCAAGCCCGCGCGTCTGATCGGCACCGACACGGTGGCGAGCATGCAATCGGGGCTGTATTACGGTGCGATCGGCGCGATTGATGGCATGATCGAACGTCTGACGGCGGAACTTGGTCCGGGCACGAAGACGGTTGCCACGGGTGGCCACGCGCAGTTGATTGCCGGGGAATCGCGATTTATCCGCGATGTGGACGAAAACCTGACGCTCGAAGGCTTGCGGTTGATCTGGGAACGGATGCGAGAGCGTTCGATCGTACCGTGAGCGAGCCGGATGCCAATGCGCCGTGGACCAGTTATTTCAACTATTTCACGGAAGTCGAAGAGCATTTCCAGAAAGCGCGGGGAACGAGCCTGTTCCTGCTTTCGCCGCTCGATTGGGCGCTGATCGAAACGTGGAAGAACTCAGGCGTGCCGCTGGAGGCCGTGCTGCGCGGCATCGACGTGGCTTTCGAAAAGTGGCGGGCGAAGCGCTCCCGCGCCCAGATGGTGAACTCACTGGCATTTTGCTCGCAGCCGGTGATGCTGGAAGCCCAGCGTATGGCCGATGCGGGGACGGATGGAAGTTCGGCCAGGGCGCAGGAAAAGGAATCTGCGCCGTTCGCCGCGGACGATATTCGCCGGTATCTTGAACAAAATGCCGACGCGATTCGCGCCACCGGTGCTGCCGAGTTTGAACCGGTGGCTGTTTCGCTGGACGGAATTGTATCCGAACTCGCCGATCTGGCGGGAGATCCCGAAAAGCTGGAGCGGAGGCTAACGGTACTGGAACAAAAGCTGGTGGCGCTGGCACGCGGCCGCCAGACGGACGATGAGGCGCTCGCCATCCGCGTCCGGCTGGATTCCCAACTGGGCCCGTACAAGAGCAAAATGACGGCGCCGCAGATTGCCATGCTGGAAGTCCAGTTCCTGGAGCGTGCTTTGCTCGAGAATTCCCGCCTGCCACGGTTAAGCCTTTTTTATATTGGATAATGGAATCAGCGAGTTACGGTGTTATGGACTTTTGGGTACAATCACGGTGCCGGATTCTGCCATCGGCAGAAAATCTATGGTATTGTAACTACAGGTTGTTGGTCCTGTAACCGTTTGTGCGGTGCAGCGTCTAAAGAGATGCTGGTGCAGGAATCTCCGACCGCCAGTTTTTGCCGAAAGGTGTCGCGCACTGCATAAGTGTAGCGATCCAGCCAGCGGGTGCACTCCTCCGAGCACCTGAGGGCTCTTGGTGAGGCGGCAGGCACCTTCCTCCGAGTGCCTGCCGTTTTTTTTGTCTCCGCTGCACCCGCTCGCTGGCCGCAACGAGAGCAGTTTTCACAATTGGGAAGGCCGACGTGGGTTTCGTACGGCGGGGTCCCCCGGGTGCGCTGGTAGAAACCGGCGTCGGGTAGTGAAGGAAGGATTCATACGGGGAAGGAATAGCGAACCACTCTGACCCGGAGTCGTGCGCGGCGTACCGTAAGGTGCGGCGTGAAGGGTTGACAGGGGCACATGCAGGCTGAGTAGTGAGCCCCGAAA
>Ga0302319_10020161_pt1 | contig 12069 bp, 10 predicted proteins | sample Bog_T0_2_FD_203319 | JGI IMG/M metagenome (GOLD analysis project Ga0302319, IMG submission 203319) | Peat permafrost microbial communities from Stordalen Mire near Abisko, Sweden - Bog_T0_2 | ecosystem: Environmental > Terrestrial > Soil > Wetlands > Peat | place: Sweden: Abisko, Stordalen Mire... | reverse complement strand
TCTCTTGGGCCACCAATCTTTCTATCATCGTGCAAGCGACCACTAATCTGGTCAGTCCGGTCTGGACATCTTTGGCAACCAATCCCCTCGTGGGCGGCACGAATTATTTCAGTGATCCCAAGTGGACGAATTATCCCAGACGCTTCTACCGCATCACCACGCCTTGAAAATCAGGCTACAACCGCCGCTTTTACCGGGTCCACTTGCAATAAAATAAGTGCGTCAGAATCAATTTATGACAGCTTGAAAACCAAAATTATGAAAAACCTATTCTGCCCATTATTGATTGCCGCTTGTTTAGCCTGGTTAAGCACCGGGTGCGCCACAAATGAACTTCCGAAGCCTGAAATATCCGTTCTATCCCCCAAGGTGGATTTGAGCGGGCTGAAGAAATACTATGTAGCGCGCGACGATGAATCCGGCACTCAGGATGAAAAACATTTACGCGGGCTTCATGCAATGCAAGAGGCGCTGACAGACCATGGTATGCCGGCCACTTCCGGCTTGCTATCCGCCATGCCAGCCGACACGGACTGCAAGGTCATCATTCACGACAAGTGGTTCTGGGACGTGCAATGGTATTTATTGTCTTTGGATATCAGTTTCTACGATGCCCGCTCAAATGCGTTGCTGGCCTCCGGGCATGACCGGCGCGCCCTGCCGGCCATCCGCCGCGATCCAGAATTCATGGCCAATGAATTAATTGAAACAATCCTCCCGGCTCCGGGCGGCACGAAAAACCCCTGACTACAACCCGCAATACCCATCACCTATGAAAACCCGTCATTTTGTTCTACTCACCATCTCCGCTTACATGCTGGTCGCCTGCACCGGCTGCACCACAGTGCAAGTGTCCTATGACCCTGGCGCCGTGCCGGCTCCGAGCCGCCCCTGCCCCGTGGCAATCAGCCTGAGCAAGGAATTCACAAGTTACGAGTGTGTCAATTCGCAGGTTGTTCTCGTCGGTGAAGTAATTCACGCCCCGCTCGGCTCCTCCTTGCAGAAATACGCGACCTATGTGGCTCAGTCGGTTTTTGGGCAGGTTCAGGTGCTTGACGGCCAGCCACCAGGTGGCGATGTGAAATTCATACTCGTTCCCCGGGTAACAAATTCACGGATTGAGCCACCTGTGGGAAATGTGCGAATTACCACCGGGGAATTGGGCGTCCATTGGGATTTCAATGACCCCAAGACTGGACAAACCCTGTATTCAACGCAAATCCAGTGCGAATCGTCGCAATCACATATTAAATTTGACGCCCGCATTTCCGAAGTATGCGACGGGCTGATGACCAACCTGACCGCCATGACCATTCAACGCTTCAACGCATCAAAGGAAATCCAGCGCCTCAGCGGCCATTAAAAAAACGAACTGGTCAGTCCCAAGTTGAGACAATTCATCCGGCCACTGCGTTTGTCCCTTTTTCCTTCACGCTGCCGCTGGAACTTGGCAGCTTTCGGTTTAATTTTTCATCCACGTCCACTCGTAGCTAAAAATTAATTGATTCCGCCTTCGCCTCACAGCACGGGCTTTTCATCAAAGATTTTCTGACCGTTTCGCTGATTTTTTCCCCGGACTCGGCTTCGGACCGCCATCGGCGCGGTATAAAATCTCACGCCGAGTTGCCAAGTCATTGGCAACCATTTGGGAATTTCACCGGTTTTCTTTGCGCCTTGGCGTCTTGGCGTGAATTCCGTTGGCTGCGATGTCGCTCCCACGGAGCTTTCCAATTTGCGTCCATCGTGAAAAAGATATTTAATCGGCAGCTTCCGTCCCAGAACCTCCTCAGTTGCTCTTTCAAGAAGGTCGCTGGCGTGACGCTTACGCCGCAATACCGACCTTACTCCGTTGAACCGGGTAAGCTGCCTTGGTTTCAAATTTCTCGTGGTAAAAAATAGCCAATGATGCTGCGTGGATTGCGGACGCAAATTTGAATGTGATCCAACGAGCGCAGCCCGGCGGTGGCGTAAAGCTCCTGACCTTCTACAAAGAAGGCGCGCACGGTGTCAAAAGGGGTTTTGCCATCTTGCTCGCGGAGCTGGTGCAGCGTTTCAAACACGGCCTTGTCGAGGTATCGTTCGCGCAGGTCTTTGCCCTTGTTTTTCGCGGGCGCATCACCGGATGCCTGACAAATTTCCAGATAGGCAGTGTGGGCGGCTATGACCAGATCCAAATGCTCGGCATCAATCAAGTTCAGGCAATTTCCTAAATCTATGATGGCTCCTAGGACGGCAGCCGCTTTTACTTTGCCACTCTTTTTTGCTTCCTCGTCTTTGGCCCAGCGAAAAGCGCGGGAATAGCTGTCTTCCCAAAAGTATTGTCCGCTGCCCAGCCAGTCGTATTCGTTTTTACTGACAAAAAGTTGTTCGTCGCCAGAAACTATTTTTCGCGCGACTTCAGCGTCGCAGCCGTGGTAGCCAAGGACGAAGGATCGGGAAACCATCAGCGGAACTGTGGTTTAAGTTGGCCGGTTGCGGAGTGCATACCTGTGGATTGCAAAAATCGAATCGCGGATTCCTTGGAACGCGCCACTTTTTTTGCGGCTTCCTGAATCTGACGAACCTCCTGCTTGAGATTCGCCGTCTTGGCATTGTGATTGATGGTCGTCATGGTTGCTTTATTGTTGCCAAGGAAATGTAACGCCAAAAGACAGCGGTGCAAGTATCTTTTGAAATGGCGCGCTGAAAAACATCATCCTTCCAGAAGCTTGATGCTTTCAATTTTGCACCCGCTTTTGATTTCACCGACGCCAATCTTTTTCACCTTCATGGTGGCCAGGAATTCAAAAAGCTCGGTTAGTTTTGCGCCATGCACCTCGATGTTTTTGTCGGCGAATTCCAAAACGATGCGCTCCGGTTTGGGATGATGTTTGATTTCGCGCAGCGCGATGTAAGGCAGCGCGGTTTTGCCGTCCGGCAATTCCACGGCAAGGAAGCCGCCCTCGTTGGCGAGGAATAATTGATAGGGTGTTTCGCTCATGTGATTTCCTGTTCTTTGGTCGGTGGTTCTTTTTCCGAGGGCAGCAATCGGTTGAGCCAGTGCAGCACCTGTCGGCAACCCGGCAGTTGCCATGCGGCTAGGCTCGATGAAAGCCGTTCCTCAAATTCCTGTATTTTCATCTTGGCGACGGATTGAAACGCGGCAAGCCGGTTGGAAACGGCGGGAGGTTCCAGCACCGGCGGCAAACGATCCAGCGCGGCCAGCCGGTCGCCGGCCGGAAAACTCCGCAGCAACGCCGGCTTGTCCGGCGTGTGAATGGTGCAGGACAATTTGCCCCGGCTGCAAGCCACATAAGCGGCTTTGGCATCCAGCTTGGACGCCGCGACAATCACATGCGCGGCGGTCAAGCCTTGCGCCTTGTGGCTGGTAATGGCATAACCATGCAGGAAACGGGAAAACTGGCGGGTGTCCAGCGCCGCCCCATCCGCCAAATGCAACACGTCGCCCGCGATGGATTTCACCTGATGCACTTTGCCGTTCACCAGCCCCGCCTTGCGGTCATTGTCCCGCAGCAGCACCCAATCGCCCGGAGCCATTTCCAGCACGCGCGCCGCGCCCACATCAAACGCCTTCGCCGCTTTTTTCACGTCCACGCTCCGCTGCTCGCCTTGTCCATTGCGGAGTTCCACGCGGCTGGAATCGGCGGCAACAACTTCCCACGTTGAACCCTTGTCAAAGCCAGCGGCCTTTTTGTTGAACGTGACCAGCAGGCCGGATTTGTAATTGTGAAAATTCTCGCGCTGGATTTCCGTCCACGAAAGCGAGTCATGGACGGTGAAATTCCGGCCTTGTCCCAATTTGCCATCCGCCCGCAACCGCTGGCGGATCTCCGCCGTGAGCGCGTGATTTTCCGCCCACGTCGGACACACGCACAGCACCCGCTCCGCGTCTGGCCGTGTCCGTTGAATATATTCCGCCGCCGCGTTTGCCAGATAATCCGACTTGCCTTCCAGCACCCAGCCCAGACCGTCCAGTTTTTCCATGCCTTCCCGCACCGACCCGCCCGCCATCGTCTGCACCGCGTCGCGGTAAGCCCGGCCTTGCTGCCGGCGAACTTGCCCAATTTCGGCGCGTTCCAGCGGCGAATGTTTTTCCAGCACGCGCAGGAAATCGCCGGCCTCTACACCCGAATGCTGCCGGGTATCACCAATAAAGATGACGCGGCCATGATTGGCTTCCGCCCAGCGGAGTAACGCCGTTCCCTGTTTGTTGGACAACAGCCCGGCCTCATCCACCAGCAAGACCGGCGGCGACGCCGCCGGTCTGCCGTCCTGGGCAAGGAACGCGGCCGCGGTGGTTGCCTGCCGAAATCCTTCTTTGCGCAACACGTCCGTTGCGGACGTGGTTGGCGCAACCGCCAGAACCGATTTGCCGTTGCGCTCCAGCACCCGCCGCAGTTCATCCAGCGCGGTGGTTTTGCCCACCCCCGCCGCCCCGCGCAGGCTCATAACCTGGTCTGGCGAAGCCAGCAGCTTGACCAGCGCCGCCCGCTGCTCATCGGACAGTTTCTGGTCCAGTTTTTCAACGCCGCCCAGCCGTTCAAACCGCCCCTTGCTTTCCGTAACGAAATGCACCGCCCATTTTTCTTCGGCCAGCCCCTTGCGCGTGGCGCAGGGGCGCGACAGCGAACCGCCTTCGGCCAGTCGCACCAGTTGCGGCTCGTTTTCCATGACCGTCTTGAGCCGGTCGAGTTGCACCGCGCCTAATTGCTGGTTCAGGGCTTCCGCCAAAATTTCATGCTCCGGCACCACAGAACGGCGTTCAAATAAATGGCTGACCGCCCGCCGCAGGGCTTCCCGTTCCCCTCCCGGAGTTTCAATCATTTGTTGCGCCCGGTTCAGCGCCGCCTGTTTCACGGATTCCAACTGGCGAAGTTCCGCCGCCGACAACTCCGCCCGCTGCCAGCGCCCGACCTGCTCCGTGCTGGCTTCCGCCAGTTTCGCGGAACGGGTTTCCGTGGTGATGACATGGATTTCGCCCACTGTCGGCGCGCGGCCACGCTCCTTTTCAAACTTTGCGATGCCCGCCTCGACTTCCTTGCGCCGCTTGGAAAACCGTTGCCGCACCGCTTCCGGCACCCCCCGGATTTCAAAGCCGGTAATCGCCCCCTTGTCGTTGCGGATTTCATCCAGCTCATAGCCGAGCTGACGGCATTCCATCGCCAGCTCGTTCTGATAGGTTTTCCCGGCGTAGCGGATGGCGGACAGCATTTCCCGTTCGGTCAAGGCCCGCCATTCGCCGCTGGCAGCGTCAAAGGTGGCGTTGGCGGTGACAAAGTGGTCATGCAGTTGCGGATCGAGCGCCCGGCTGGCCGTATGGCTGAAACGGGCGGCGCACAGGTTGCCGGTGAGCCGGTTTTGACGCTCCCAATGGGTGTTGTTCTGGCAGGCGGCAAACCGCTCCAGTTCGGCATAGCCTTTGGCCGCTGCCCGGCGATGTCCGGCAATCAATCGTTCATCGCCGACCGTCAGCGCCATGATGGAAATGCTTTTTTGCGCCGACACCTGAAAGTCCAGGTAGCAAATCCGGTTCTCGGCATCGCGGGGCGTCAGGTGCCCGGAGCCGTCCGGCAGCCGATTCTGGCGCAGGTGTTCAAAGGCTTCGTCGCCCGCCTTGATGTCTTTGGCCGCCAGACCGAGGCGACCCGCAGCCTTGCCCGTCCATTGGCCGACGACCCGCTCGTTTTCCGAATAGTAATCGCTATGGACGAGATGCCGCCCCAGATAGGTCGAACCGTCGCGGATTTTGGCCATCGTGAACATGGCGGTGATATGATTATTTCAGACCAATTTCGTTATAGAGGCTGGCAGCCCGTTTTTTTCAGAGACGCAATATGTCGAAGCGATGGAACGAGTTGGAAAACGGCCCTCCGAACGTGCGGCGGCGCTGCGCTCCGTTTTCGCCCTTTTCAGCACCGGGCGCGCGGTTGAAATTTCCGCCCCGCCGCCAGCCCGGTTTTCAGGCGATTTTCACCGTGCCATTTTCCCCCGGTCTTTCCTGATGCCATCTTTCCATCGACCATTTCCCGGCAAATAATACCACCGACTCAACGATACAATGATATTCCTCCTTACCGTTCTTGAGCTTGGCAAAACTTTCCGGCCGCGCCCGATATAACTCCGCCGGTTGCGTCGAATGGCTCCGGCTGGTTTTCCCGTCGCTGCGGGTGGTGGTGTGGCTGGTTTGCTCGCCCATGTATTTCCCGAATTGCGCGGAAGCCCATTCGCGGGTGTCGGCATCGCCCTGGCGCAGGAAAACTTTGGTGGTGCATTTGGCCAGAATTGCCTTCCGCTCGTCTACCCCAAGAATCGCGTCAATGGTGGGCAGGTCTTGCGTCAGCAGCACCGTCGCCACCCGGTGATCCCGCAGCACGGCGAGCTTGCTCCGCAAGTCGACGGAAAGGGTTTCCTGGCATTCATCCGAGATCAGAAACACGTTGTTTTCGTGGTTGGACTTGGCGGCAGCGCGGCAGAAGCAAAATTGCATCAGTCCGTTGGCAATTTTCCCGTCCGTCGGGTCGGTCATCAACCCTTCGTCCCCCAGCACCGGCACCGCCAGCACGCAGATTTTTCCGCCAAATAACAAATCGCGCATGGTGAAGGTGGATTCTCCGCTGAAAAGCGCCTTCATTTTCCGGCTGGTCAGATTGTCCAGCACGCCGCTGACCGTCGCCGCCAGCGAGCCTTGCAGCCGGTCGCCATGCGTGGGAAAATCCTGCTCGAAATACTCGACTGCCCGCTGCATGTCCTCGTCGGGATTGGCTCGCGCCTTGTCCAGCGCCGCCGCCATCACGCTGCTTTGCCGCCAACCCGGGTCGACCAGCCGGATCAAATCGGTCGCCCGGCCCTTGAACATCCGGGCCACATCGGAAATGTCCAGTCGCCCATAATGTGACCAGCACAGGGTGAGCAGCCGATGCACCATGATTTCACTTTGCTGCCGAAAAAAGGCGTCTTCCGCCTTGCTGGTCTGCCGACGCAACACGTCGGCCAGTTCCACCAGCACCGAAGCCGCCTCGGTGACGCTCGCTCCCGCCAGCGGATTGAACCGGTGTCCGCCGTTGACGCCCAAAAGAATCACATCGCTTTCGCGCCCGCATTCCCGGCAAAGCGCGACGAATTTTTCCACCTGGTTTCCCTTCACGCACAGCACCAACCCGCCAAACTGATCCAACAGCATCGCGCGGTAATAAGTCGCCGCCGCCGAGGTCTTCCCCGATCCCGACGAGCCGATGAACAGGACACTTTCAAAGGCGTCGCCCACGTTAAAGGTGCCACCGTTGGAAAAAACCAGTAACGGCGTTTTCTTCTCGGCATCAGGAGCACCCCAGAAAACCCGTTCGACAAATTCAAGGACGCGGTTCATTTCAGTGGAAATTCTGCGATAACTCCCGATTGCGGATCTCCTTTTTGGGAGGTGTAGCATGTGCCGCCCTCGCCTCCAATTATTATTGCCAGTTTATTATCCGCCAGCTTGGTTTTTAGAACCAGTCCGTTCTGTTTCAATTCCCAAGCGTTGTGTATCGTCTCCTGGTTCAGCAGCCACACGAGCAGCAGCGTGACTATCACCGTCAGAACCATTAGGAAAATCGCCATGCCCACGCGGAATTTTCGCAGTCGTGAAATCTGCCGGTTCAGCCGTTTTACTTCAATCGCCGCCGTGCCCAGCTTCAAATTCATGTCCGCCATTGGCTGCCGGATATCCAGCGCGCGAATGGCCTCCTTCAATTCGGCCAAATCCGCTTTTTGCATTGAAGAACCGGCCGCGCCTGGTGTTCCGGCTTCGCGCATTTGCGCCGCCATCTGTTCGCCGGTGTCTGAAATGCGCGTCAGGACGTTGTTGCTGCAAGCCGCGTGCGCTTCCAGCAGGAGAAACATTTTTGAAAATTGCCCGTCTTCGCCGACCCCGGCAATTTCCTGATACGCCCGCTCCGCCGCCGCCCGTTTTTCTGGCGGCAGGGAGGCAATGCAAGTATCCCAATACGTTGTCTGTGGCTCGTTCATAAATGTGAAAGCTGATTTGATTGCGGTTTTCCTCCGTCCTGAAGTCGGGGTTATTCCAGTTGCTTGGTGTCCTTTGGGTTGTCCGGTGTCAGCCGCTTCATAACCACTTTGCTGTTGGTTGTCCCCGCGATCCATTGTGGCTCGTTGGTCGCGTCAATAATTATCCAAACATTGCTTTGATCCATGCCAACGTCCCATCGGACTCCGGCCTGAAACAGCGTCGAAACTCGTTTGTCGGGTTGTGGCAGGGGAACAGTCAGCGGTTCGATGGAAGCATGCCACACTTCATATTCCAACTTGTGCAGTTTCATTGCCGAGTAGCCCGTCAAAACCAGCAGCGCAATCATCATCACCGCCCCAAAGCCAACCAGACCCGTTTTACATGTTCGATTTCCATTTTCATCCATATATGTCCTCGCAGTTTTCTTGGAATCAGCTTTGTCCCGACATAAGCGTTCCAAGCCCTTCTACCATCGGCTCGCTGGGAAATTTCTTTAACAACGTGGATTTATGCCTGTGACGCAATCAAAAACCACCCGCCGGATTTTGCTGAATTAATTACATTTTTTGCGGCGGCGGCAGACTTTGATTTTTCCGCTTTGCTTCGCTCCCGCCAAAAACCACAGACTGCCGCCTCTGAATTTCTGTCTGACTCCGAACCTGAATTCGCGCCCCACTACGTTCCGTTCCAGCGCGTTCAGTTCGGAGACAGGCCGTTGCGCGACCAAACTTTGCTGACTCCACTCCGCGCCGGCTTGTTCTCGACTTCGCTTGTGTGCTCGCCCGTCGCGTAAAATCCACCCGCCCCCGCGCCAGACTTCCGGCCAGCGGACAGGAACCGTTGGCCGAAAGACTGGCTTGCCCCAAGACCCGACGCGACCGGCTCCGCCACCGCTCCGCTCGCCCAATCCGCGCTCCGTTCGCCAGCAAAGTTTCGTCGCTCCGCCGAATTGATCAGCGCGACCGATGCGCCGTTGAAGTTCTCCGTTAAACTCCGCCCCTCACCGTCGCATCAGTCGCGGCAGGTATTCAATGCCGCCTAGTGGCAAACTGTAAATTGAAACGCGCCGGTCATACTTCATGCGTTCGCCATGAATTCCGCCCGTCGCGCCCGCCGCTGGCGGAAAGTGTTTGGACGCCCCCGGCACAAGTTGTGCCGATAGGGGTATTGCTTGTGGGCTTTTCGCCGCTTCTTTTAATATACCAGCACCAGCACCGCCGCTGCCTGTGCCGACTTTAACCAGCGTTTTACGCGGCTTCTTTGGGGTGTCTGGTTTTGGTTTGATTTCATAAGGAAAGCGTAAATTGAGCTATGGTAAATTCAAATTTCATAGGCTTTATTTCCTTTTTCGGTTGGCATACCATTTCCAGCCGACTTTGAACCCAAACACAGCAAAGATGCCGGCGACTATATTATGAATGAAATATCTCCAATTGTCGGGTATGTTGGCACTGCCGTCGGCAGTTTTATCTTTGGTGTTGCCGTCGGAGTTTTCACCAACTTTCTTAACGGACGCATCAGCCATTTGAGCGAATTCCGTAAAGCGGTATATGGTGAAATCTCGAAAATCCAAATATCAACATTCGACGGTGACTGGAAAGAGGTTTTGAAAAAAAGCGGAAGGCTGATTTACCATCAGCGCGTTGCTCTTGCTGAAGACATTCAATTCTGGAGACGCCGACGATTCCAGAATACTTGCCTGCAATACTCCAATCACCAGATAATCCGCGAATTTGCGGAGAACGCTGCGGACAAACTTTTTGAGAGTAAAGATGTTGATCCGGTTGGGGAAAAACTTTCGGACTGGGAGGAATGCGACAGGCACAGGGCTTGGGCCATAAACTGTCTCAATCGAATTGCCGTATTGGCTAGATTCTCTCCTTTTCCAGCTTGGCGAGGACGAACCGTTGCGGAATAAACCCAAATTAGGAAACCGCCAAACTTCGCGAATTCTTGCAACTCAATCAACGGTGAGTTTTAATTGCCCGATGGATAATGAAAATGTGCTTAAAGACGCAGTCGAAACATTTGCGGAAACGATTAAATTGAAGGTGGAACAGTTGAGGCGTTTCGTTCCGAAGGAAAAAGCGCACACGAATACAGATTTAACTGGACGCTATATCGAAGAGCTTGTGCGGGGTTTTATCCGGCACTGGATTCGCGATCAGCAATTGCTACACGGCACTCTCTATTCGGGAGACATTAACGGCACATACGATAGACCACTACAGCTTGATGGAATCGTATATGATCCGAGCAGCGGCCCGCTCATTTTGCAAGAGGGAGATTTTGTAATAGTGCATCCTGCCTTTTGCTCTGCTGTTATCGAGATCAAAATGACGCTTCCGAATGGCATGGATACATTTGAAACACGTCTTCGAGAAATATGGAACCGCCATTTTCATGGCGTGCCAAGCTATCATGTGATGGGCGTCGTTATCGCTGACAAAAATCCAGAGGTTGCTTCCAGGCGAACACACTCTGACGGCAAGTTCGACTTTTATTACAAATACTTCGATGGTGGACTATGTCCGATATTTGTTCTTTTTAAGGAGGCGGAAGATGGCCAATACGAACCATTTTACCCGGCCATTGACGCTATGATTCGGGCGATTTATAGAAACACAAAGATTGACACTAACTACATTGACTAAATTCGCTTCGAGAAATTCACGCACAACCGCCGCCATGCCTATGGCGCGGCTGCCAATAGATAGATTGGGAACAACGGCAGCTTGGTTTTGTCCTCATCCGTCAGCTTTTGATAGAACTCCTGCCAAAGCGTCACGAAGCGAGTAAGATCAACAAGTTCGACATGAACATTGGAATTGCGCGCGGTGGCTTTCGCATCAGACGTGAATCCGCCAGATGAAATAAAAATTCCGACGTCACCGTCCTTTTGCAGCAACCCCATCAATTGGCGGACTTCCTGAACGGTGGCCGAAGATTCGCGATGCTTGATTTGAACTTTTATCCGAGGCGAGGACGTTCCCAGAGGATCGCGGTAGGCTACGATGTCAACACCTCCGTCTTTCCCCACAGGCGCAACGAATGGCGTGAAGTAACCCATGCCTCTGAGCAAAGCTGCTGCCAGGTCCTGGAATTCGTAGGGGGTTTTCTTGTTTATGTAGTTTTCAATTTGTTCGCGTGCCGAATCTTCAATTTCATCTGCGGATATTTCTTCTTCTTTGGCCGATTCTTCCACCGTGGCAACTTCTGTTTCGGGAATTTCAGCTTGTCTTGGATTTTTCAGTCGCCATTCGCGGTATTTCTTCTGCGCTGTTTCCAGCAGGGCAGCTTCGCCAAGTTTTAGCGCAGAATCACCTTCCGGCGTTAAGAACCAAACTCCCTTCTTCTTAATTAAAAAACCAGCTTTGATCAAATCAATGGTGAAAAAATGCAGCACAGAACGCCATCGGATGTAGCCGGTTTTTTCATATCGCTCTTTTTCCCATTCACCGAGCGGCACTTTTTTTTCGACTTCTTCCAAAACTTGTTTCCCACGCATCTCGCTGCCGTTCTCCTTGAGAATCGTGAGTGCTGCAAAAACTAGGCGCGCAGCAAGTGAACGAGTGCTTTTGGTCTGATTTTCGTTGTTTGCCATGCTTCTCGTATAAACCGTTTGCAACCCAGCGGCAATAAAATCCTTGAGGCGATTTAGTCGTCCATCCCAAAATGAATACCGGAAAAGAGCCGTTCAAGTGCGGAATGGAGAGTGCGGAGTGCGGAGTGCGCCCCAATTTGATTTCCGTCATCGCCCAGCATCATGCGCCTCGCCCTGTGAAATAATGCCCCGCGCCAAGGCTTCCCATTATCTCCGCCGTATTTCACAGGGCGAGCCACGCGCCCCGTTGTCCCGGCGGCATTCGGAATGCGGAGAAGGTCTCCGCTGCACTCCACCCCTCATCGTCGCATCCGTCGCAGCAGTATTTTTATTTTTAGGTTTCCCCGGCTCGGTGAGCGCGGACTGGCACGACGATATGCTTTTCGCTGCCATCCGCCGCGCCAGCCCGCCCTCACCGCGCCCCGATGTTTGACGGAGACGGCGGAAAATTGCCACGGGC
>Ga0302319_10020158_pt1 | contig 12070 bp, 5 predicted proteins | sample Bog_T0_2_FD_203319 | JGI IMG/M metagenome (GOLD analysis project Ga0302319, IMG submission 203319) | Peat permafrost microbial communities from Stordalen Mire near Abisko, Sweden - Bog_T0_2 | ecosystem: Environmental > Terrestrial > Soil > Wetlands > Peat | place: Sweden: Abisko, Stordalen Mire... | reverse complement strand
GATGATCGACGGAAAAGCGGACGCCGGACACCGTGACCTGGAGCGGGAGATGAAGCGTGCGCTAAAGAAGAGCGGGAAGTTCAAGAACCCCGCTCCCACGGGTGCTTTTGGGGCGCTGGTCTTTGGGCACGAGCTGATCCACTGTATCGGAGGCTATGCCGACACGAACGCCAACCTGACCCGCCGCTTGCTGCTTTTGCTCGAATCGGCGGAGACGTCTCCACACTCACCACTCAGCCCACGGCTCCGCCTGATGCGCGGAGTCTTGCAGCGCTACTTTGAAGAAGAGGCGAATTTTCCGGGGAAGGATTTCTTCCCGCGCTTTTTCCTCAACGACGTGGTCCGTTATTGGCGTACGATCGCCGTGGATTATGCCGCAAAGAACAACGAGCGCGGCGCGGAAGGCTGGGCACTGCGCAATGCGAAACTGCGGTTCTCGCGAAAGCTGCTCTACATCGCCGGGCTGCTGCTGACCTACGAGACCACGCTGTTTCCTGAGACAGATTTAATTCCGAAGGAGGAGGGCACACAACTGTCGTTTTTCGACAAAGCGGAGCCGCAACTCTCCAGTACGGAGCATTGTTTCCACGCTTTGCAACTGACGCCTTTGGAGCTACTCGCGCGTGCTTGTATCAAACTCGATCTTCCCAAAGCTGACGTGAAGATTCTCTTCAAGACCTACGAAAAGTTTCTTGGGATTCTGAAATCCAAGAAAAAGCGTGAGCAATTAAAGGAGCTAACATTTGAGGAAGCGCCGAAGCACACAGTTTTCCTTGAGGTGCGCAAGTTCGGCCACGAATTTCAAGAGGCGCTGGAACGCCTTGTCTTAACGCGGGGCATTAAGCTTGGCGACTTAACCCTGAAATACGGAGTTTTTTAATGAGAACATTTGGATTTTCCACTGGATCACTGGCGAGAGGCGATGTGAGCAAGGCGTTGCACATGGCGGCACAGCACGATACCGACGCAGTCGAATACTCGGCGCTGCGCATTGGCGAACTGGAGACCATGGTCGATTATTTGGTGACGCACGGCACCGGGCACTTCGGCTACGTCGCCTTTCATGCGCCGAGCCGCTTCTCGGCCCAAGAAGAGGGCAAAGTGGTCGCATTTCTGCAGAAGCTCGCCAAGCAGTTTGCGGAGAAGCTCACCCTCCACATCGTGGTGCATCCCGATGCCATCCACGATCACAAACTTTGGCAGAGCTTTGGCGAAACGCTCTGCGTTGAGAACATGGATCATCGCAAGCCGATTGGGCGGACGGCGGACGAACTGGATGCTGTCTTTGAGAAGCTGCCGAAAGCCCGTCTCTGCTTCGATATTGGCCACGCCCACGAAATTGACCGCAGTATGTCCGTTGGTTACGAAATTCTGAGACGCTACCGAAACCGGATCGCCCATGTTCATGCGAGCGAAGTTTCGGATGATTGCGAGCATCGCGCGTTCAGCGCGTCGTCACACGCGGCGTTCATCAAGGTGGCTGACATGATTCCCAAGACCGCCCCAGTCATCCTCGAAACCGACGTGCCGGAGAATCGTGTAGGCGGCCAACTGAAAGAAGCGAGACACATCTTTCAAGGAAGCTTCGTGAAGCACACGAAGGCTCGCCGCCCGAAGGGCTGAGGAAGGAATCACCACATAATGCCCACCCTCCTCCGTGACTTAATTACCATTCCCGAGCACGTCTCGAAGGGCGACTTCGTGCTGAAGCTCACGGAGGGGGCGGACCCGGCGCATGTGAAGGCGACGCTCGGGAGCTACGTCGTGACGCCCCAACTCGCGGCATGTTTCGACGAATCCCTCAAGCTGGTGCAGTCCGCGCTCCAAGGCTCCAGCAAAGCGGCCTACCTGCACGGAAGTTTCGGCTCCGGTAAAAGTCACTTCATGGCCGTGCTCAATTTCCTGCTGGCAGGAAACGCGGACGCGCGCTCGATCAAAGAGCTGGGCGACGTGGTGGCCAAGCACAATGAATGGCTGACCGGGAAGAAGTTCCTCATGGTGCCGTTCCATCTCATTGCGGCGAAGGACTTCGAGTCGGCAATTTTCAAGGGTTACACGGATTACGTTCAGAAGCACTTCCCGAAAGCGCCGTATCCGGCGCTCTTTAATTCCGATGCGCTGCTCGCCAATGCTGCGCAACAGTGCGCGAGCATGGGTGACGTAAAGTTCTTCGTGAAACTCAATGAGGGCAAATCCGGCGCCGGAGGCGGTTGGGGCGAACTCGGTGCGAAGTGGGACGCGGCTTCGTTCAAGCAGGCGTGCAAGGCGGCTCCGACCGATGAGCAGCGCCGCCGCTTGGTGAGCGATCTCGTGGAGACGCATTTCCCGGCGATGCGCTCGACTTCGGAATTCGTGAGCATCGACGATGGGCTCTCCATCATGAGCGCGCACGCGAAGGCGCTGGGATTCGACGCGCTCATTCTCTTCCTCGACGAACTCATCCTCTGGCTGGCGAGCCACGCGGCGAATGTCGATTTCGTGAGCCGCGAAGCGCAGAAGCTGCCGAAGCTCGTCGAGTCTCAGAATGCGAACCGGCCAATTCCGATCATCAGCTTCGTCGCCCGCCAGCGCGACTTGCGCGAGCTGGTCGGGCAGCATGTCGCCGGGGCGGAGAAAATGGGATTCGTCGATGTGCTGAGCTACTGGGAGGGGCGCTTCGACACCATCAAGCTCGAAGACCGAAATCTTCCGGTGATCGCCGAGAAGCGCATCCTCAAGCCGCAGTCGGAGGCCGCTCGCGGACAGATCGACCAGGCATTCGCACAGACGAAGCAGTTCCGCGAAGAAGTGATGAGGGTTTTGCTAACCACGAAGAGCAATCCCGACGATTTCCGAAAACTGTATCCCTTCAGTCCGGCGCTCGTGGAAACGCTCGTCGCTGTCTCCTCACTGCTCCAGCGCGAGCGCACGGCCATCAAAGTGATGGTGCAGCTCCTCTCGCGACAGCGCGAAACTTTAGAGCTGGGACAGATCATTCCGGTCGGCGACCTTTTCGACCTCATCTCCGAAGGAGACGATGCCTTTAGCGCGGGCATGAAAGCTTACTTCGACGAGGCCAAGAAGCTCTATGAGCAAAAGCTCAAGCCGATGCTGGAAGGTCAGCACGCGCTCACCTTCGAGGCTGCCGCAGCGCTCCCGATCACTGACGCCAGGCGCGCGGCGCTGCGCAACGACGATCGGCTCATCAAGACGCTGCTCCTCGCCGCACTCGCGCCGGAAGTGGAGTCGCTCAAAAACATGACTCCGCAGCGCCTCGCGGCGCTCAACCACGGCACGATCAAGTCGTTCATCCCAGGACAGGAAGCGAACGAGGTGCTGCGCAAGTGCAAGGAGTGGGCCGCGCGCGGCGGGGCGCTCCAGGTGCAGGAGGGCGCGGGTGGCACGCAGACGATTTCGATCCGTATCACGGGCGTGGATTTGCAGCCAATCCTTGAGAACGCCGAGAATGTGGACAACTACGGCAACAAAGTCGCGCGCCTGAAGATGCTGGTTTTCGAGGCGCTTGGCATGGCAGACCACCAGGAGCTTTTCTTCCGCCACGAGTTTCGCTGGCGCGGCACGGACCGGGTGGCGGAGGTTTGCTTCGGCAACATCCGCGAAATCAGCGACGACCAACTGGAAGCGCGTGGGGATGAGTGGAAGGTCGTGATCGACTATCCGTTCGATCGCGACAACCACAATCTGAACGAAGACCTCGATCGACTCGCAGATTTCCGCGCGACATTCCCGGCGCAACGCACCATCTGCTGGCTGCCGAGCTTCCTGAATCACGAAGCGCAAAAGGCCATCGGGACACTCGTGCGACTGGAGCACATCCTTTCGGAGAATCGTTTCAAGACGTTCGTGGCGCACCTGTCGGAGCAGGATCAGGCGGCGGCGAAGCCGTTGCTGCGCAATCAATGCGATCAGCTTCTCAACCAGCTCCACGCGCAGATCGAGGCGCTCTACGGGCTGAGGCCGACACAGCCGCAATATGCCGATACCACCAACCAGCTCGATCAGGCAGACCATTTCCAGGCGCTTTGCGATCTGAAACTGCGCCCGCCGGTCGCATCCAATCTGCGCGACGCGCTCAACGGGCTACTCAACCAGGCCCTCGAATTTCAGAATCCGGGGCATCCGACTTTCGAGGACGAGACGCGATTCACCAAAGCGAACGTGTCCAAAGTGCTGGAGGTTTTCGAGCAATCACTCGCGACAACTGAGCCAAGCGTCGGAGTCTCCGACTCCACGGTGCGCAAACTCGCGCGGCAGATAGCCAATCCGCTTCGGCTTGGAGTGATGCATGAGAATCGTTTTGAAAAGGGACACCACTGGCGGCAGCACTTCGCACAAAGGCAGGCGCGCGATCCTGGCCAACCGTTGACGGTCGCGAAGTTGCGCGTGTGGATGGATGAACCTCTTCGCATGGGGTTGCCCCGTCTGGCGCAGGATCTCGTCATTCGTGCCTGGGCCGAACAAACGAATCATTCCTTCGCCATCGGCACAGCGGCTGTGCCACCGCCTGTGCTCGGTGACTTGCAGGACGACATGATCCTGCGCGAGGTCGCCCTGCCCGGCGGGGAGGAATGGAAGGCGGCGGTGGAACGCGTGAAAGCGATCTTCGGCTTCGACGACATGTCTCCGCTCGTGACTGCCAATAACGTCTCGGTGCTTTGCGGCAAGGTGCGCGCGCGCATCGACGAGTTATTGCCGAACTCGCAGTTGCTCGAAGCGGAACTCGACAAGACCGGGCGGCTGTTTGGCCTCGAACCTCGGAGTTTTTCGCGTGTGCAAACGGCAAGCGAGGCTATCGCGCTGCTCAAGGCGCTCAAGAACACCGCCGGTGAACTGCCCTTCGTGAAGGCGCTGGTCGCGCATCAGCTCGCAGCCAAGCCACTCGTCCTGAGTCACAGCATGAAGACTGCGGCGGACGTGACGCGAGCGGTGGAAGGCATCCAGTGGGATTTGTTCAATGCGCTGAAAGGCGTGACTGATGCTCGCGCCGGAGATGCGAAGGCTCTGGTCGCCGAACTTTCTGACGCGCTCACTCGGGACGAGATTGCGGTCGGATTTCAAGCCAAGTCGGCGGAGTTGGTCAAACGGGCGGTGAAACTTCTGGCGGCGCCGCCCACGCCTCCGCCACCGCCGCCGGAGCCTCCAATTGTCGAGCCTCCGGTGGTCTTCCCGCCACAGCCTCCAATCGTTCCACAGCCGCCGCCAATCACGAAGCGGGTCCGCCGCAGTCAGATCAAGGAAGACAGCATCCCGCCTTGGGTTCCCGAGGAGCAACGCAGCCTCGCACTGGTCGAAGTGAGCGTTCCTCGTGCATTGGGCGGCACAGAGCGGATTGTGGTCACAGGCACGACCGCCAGGCTGATCGAGATGGCAGGCGACGCCATTTACGAAGCGGGGAAACTTCGCTTTCCGAAATGGGGATGTGAGGTCGAAGTCGAAACCCGCACTGAGGAATAGCCCGTGATTCTAACGGAAGGCCAAATCAAAGCGCAGGTGCGAGCGATTCGAAAAAAAGCGAATCGATCCGCAGTCGCGTTTGCGTTGCGCTCGGATGGACCGTGGAGCGGACCGCCGCGGCTCACCATCGATGGGGTGCCTCATCGCGTGGCCTTCTGCCGGTCGGATCTGGAGTTGCGCGAACTCTTGCGTTCCGCCAGCGCCGAAAACGAACTATTGGTCGCGCTGTGCCCATTCGACAGCGCCCAACTCGGGGAGGACGTGCTGGCGCGTCTGGCCAAGCGTCGGGTGCATCCGCCACAGCAAATGGAGATTCTGGGGACACTCTTTCAGGCATCCTCGGTGGACTCGCGCATTCTCGCCAACGCTCCGCTGACAAATGCTCTCGTGGAGCACGCGCCATCGGACGGCTACTCACCCGTGGCTGGCGGAGTTCTGGATCTTCAGACCGCATGGTCCGAACTCATGAGTCGCACGGTGGGTGATCGCGAAGTGGCGGCCAGTATCGCCCGCCTTCTGGAAGCAACGCTCGATGCCGGATTCCGTAGCCGGCTTGAAAAGTTGCCGTTTGAACTGCGGCGGGAATTCTTTAGCTGGGCCGGGTTGAACGTCGATCGCTCGGCCTCGTGGATGGCTTACCTGGTCAATGCCGGGAGAGCATCGGATCTGATCTCCCTTGGCTTGCTGCTGGAATTGACCTTTGACCCAGCGTTGAATGCGCACGCGGAAATCGCCTCAGCCCGAGTGCGCCTGGAGAGTTGGTTTGGAGGTCATAACATTGACGTGGGCGCTGCGCAAAGTTGGGCCGCCGCCGCCCGGTCCGTCATTCAAACCCTTCGTCAACGGTCTGGCTCGCATCCTCTGATCTCGACCATTCTGAGCCGGTTCGATGCGCTGCTCGCGGAATTCAAGATCTCGGAAGCGGCGGCCAAAAGCGACTTTTCCCCGATTGGTTTTGAACAACGAGTTCGACTGTTTGCCGGCGTCCTCGCCCATGCAGCGAAGCCTGCTGCCACGCCGAGCCGCGACGCAAAGAAGCTTATCGAGGCGATTCACACTTTGCAGAACCATCTGCTCGCCGAAGAGCATCAGCGGAGAATCGAGCGATGCCAGATGGCGGCCCGTCTGGCGTGCTGGTTGGGAGAAGGCGCGAAGCTGGCCGGTGGTCCATCGCTCGACGAAATGGTCGTGGCTTATGCGCAGGTTGGGGGATTTATAGACTGGGCAAGAACCATCGTCCAGGAAGGCGACTCCGAGCCCATGCTGAACAAAGCGTATGATGCATTGCTGGCGCGCGCCGATGAAATCTGCGGGGCGTTTGAGGCAAACTTTGCAATGAAGTTCGCGGAATGGACGCTTCACGGGATGACTCCCAGCTCTTCGTTCGTTCCGATCGAGAACACGCTGGAGACCTTGGTCGGGCCGCTGGCGGCACAGGCCCCTGTCCTGCTGCTCGTGATGGATGGAATGAGTGCCGCAGTCTTCCGGGAATTGATCGGCGACATCGTGCAGCGGGGCAATTGGCTGGAGTGCCATACGAGCCATCCAAAAGCGCCGGCAGCGCTACTCGCAACGGTGCCATCAATCACGGAGGTTTCCCGGCGAGCCCTGTTCCGCGGAAAACTCCATCCAGAATCCACGCCGACCGAGCAAAGCGCGTTCAGCACAAACGACCGACTCTTCTCGCTCTGCGGCGGACAGACCCGGCCCGTGCTTTTCTTGAAAGGCGATCTCCAGACGGCGGGTGAGGCGGGGCTGGCCTCGGAAGTCAAAGATGCCATCGCCAACAAGAAGTGCCGCTTGGTGGCGACAGTGCTCAACGCCATCGATGATCATCTCAACGGTTCGGATCAGATTGCCCCGAGATGGGATCTCGACTTCGTTCGGCCATTGCGTGAACTCCTCCGACTGGCCGCGGAGGCGGGCCGCGCCGTAATCCTGACGAGCGATCACGGGCACATCCTGGAGCATCAGACATCGCTCAAATCCGGCATGACCACGGGCGGGGATCGCTATCGCACTGATGGGGGAGCAGCGACGGATGGCGAGCTTCGAGTCGCCGGCCAGCGGGTTCAGCAGGCCATCGGGCGCGCGGAGGTCATGGTGGCTTGGTCCCGAAACATTCGCTATTCGAGCAAAAAGCGCGGCTATCACGGCGGCGCGAGCCCGTTGGAGATCGTGGTTCCGTTCGCGATCCTCATCCACCGAAACAGTGAAACGCCGGAAGGCTGGTCGGAATCCGCGCCGTCACCGTATTGGCCCGACTGGTGGCGACTCTCGCTAGATCAGCTTCCCAGCGCGGTCGTCGCGTTTCCAACCGCACCGGTCACGAAGGTTACCGCCGGTCTGGATTTGTTCACCCATGCAGCGGCGAAGGGGAGGGCGAACGAGTGGATCGAGAAACTGCTCGATGGAGAAATCTACGCAGAGCAGTGCAAGCTGGCGGTGCGCGGCGCGCCAGACCGGCAACAGGTTGCGCTATTCCTTGAAGCTCTCGCTTCGCGAGGTGGGACGATGCCGCGTGAGGCACTGGCAGAACGACTAAGTTTGCCGCTCCTCCGACTCAACGGATGGGTCCCGAACTTGGCTCGCATTTTCAATGTGGACGGCTACGACGTAGTGAACCTTGACGCCGCGAGTGGAACGATTGCGCTGAATGTTGCGCTTCTAAAGAAACAGTTCGCCGTGGTTGATTGACCCATGACGCTCCCCATCAGCCCACGCCGCAGAGAACAAGTGCTGGATGCCCTCCGGCGGGGAACAGTCCCGCAGGAAGGTCTCGGCAGTCTCGCGGTTGGCTTGGAACGATTTCACAGCACTGTCGCTGAGGACCTGGATCGCGTGGGAGCAGGAGGCGGAGCATTCAAGGCGATTCGTGGCGAATATGGATGCGGGAAGACTTTTTTCTCCCGGTGGCTTCAAGAGCAAGCTCGTGCTCGAAAATTCGCAACGGCTGAAGTTCAAATCTCGGAATCGGAGACGCCCCTGCATCGCTTGGAAACCGTGTATCGGCGGCTGACGGAGCGGATCGCAACCGCGGCAGGATCATCGGGGGCGTTCCGCAGCATCATCGACACCTGGTTTTATGCGCTCGAAGAGGACGTGGTGAGTAGTGGCCGCGTGGATGGCAACGATCCGTCGGCGCTGGTCGCCGCCACGAATGAACTGATGGAGCGGAGGCTGGACTCCATCTCGCGAACTGCTCCCGCGTTTGCCGCAGCCTTACGGGGATACCGCGTCGCCCAGGCCACAGGTGATAGCGCCACGGCAGAAGGTCTGATCGCCTGGGTTGCCGGTCAGCCGAACGTCTCCGCTACTATCAAGCGCGCCGCGAATCTAAAGGGTGACGTGGATCATTTCGCCGCTTTGAGCTTCCTGCAAGGACTGTTGGTTGTGCTTCGTGATTCCGGGCATCCGGGATTGTTGTTGGTTCTTGATGAGGTCGAGACCCTGCAACGCGTTCGAGCAGATGTTCGGGAAAAAAGTCTGAATGCGTTGCGCCAATTGATCGATGAAATCGACGTTGGCCGTTTCCCCGGTTTGTTCCTGGTCATCACGGGGACCCCCGCGTTTTTCGATGGTCCGCAGGGTTTGCAAAAGCTCCCGCCGCTCGCGCAGCGTTTGCAGACCGACTTTGACACCGATCCCCGTTTCGATAATCCGCGGGCTCCGCAGGTTCGATTGCGTGCCTTTGACCGTCCCGCCTTGATGGAAGTAGGCATGAAGGTTCGGGACATCTTCATCAATGGATCGAAGGACGCGGAAAACGTTGCCCTCCGGGCTAATGACGCTCTTCTCTCATCGCTGGCCGACGCCGTGGCGGGGCAACTCGGGGGCAAAATCGGGATTGCACCACGCCTCTACCTCAAGAAGCTGGTCGCCGACCTACTGGACCGCATCGAACTTCATCCGGCTTTCGATCCCGCAAAGGACTATCGCCTGACGATGCGCAATGAGGAACTGACGGTTGAAGAGCGCAACCTCACCGCCGCCGGCTCTGTGGAGGACATCACCCTCGACGTGTGAGCGCCTTCGACCGTCTGGACCCGCTCGTCCAGCACCACATCGTCAATTCTCTCGGGTGGCGGTCACTGCGGCCCCTGCAAGAGCAGAGCATCGATCCGATCCTCGACGGCAAGCATTGCCTGCTCCTCGCGCCTACGGCCGGGGGCAAGACTGAGGCCGCCATGTTTCCCATATTCTCGCGGATGATCGACGAGAAATGGAGCGCACTGAGTGTCATCTATGTTTGCCCCCTGAAGGCGCTCCTGAATAACCTTCACCAGCGCCTCAGCCACTACGCAATGCTTCTCGGACGCCGTTGCGAGGTGTGGCATGGGGACATTTCCGGCAATCGCAAGGACCACATCCGCGATACGCCGCCGGACATTCTGCTCACCACGCCGGAGTCGCTGGAGGGAATGCTGGTCTCTGTCAATCCCCTCGGCAGGCAAATGCTCACGACGGCGCGGAGCGTGGTCATCGACGAGATCCATGCCTTCGCCGGTGGCGACCGCGGCTGGCATCTGCTCTCCGTTTTGGAGCGAATCGCACATCTTGCCGGGCGGGAGCTTCAGCGAATCGGACTCTCCGCAACCGTGGGCAATCCAGATGGCTTGTTGGCTTGGGCTGCGGGGCATTGCCGAGGCGAGCGTCAGGTTGTATCGCCTCCATTCGGCAGCAATAAGTCACCCGAGGTCACCCTCGACTTCGTGGGCAGCTTGGAAAACGCATCCGTGGTGATTTCCAAGCTGCATCGAGGCGAGAAGCGGCTCGTCTTTTGTGACAGCAGAAGTCGCGTGGAGGAACTGGCGAGCGCCTTGCGAAACCACGGGGTCGAAACCTATCTATCGCACAGTTCACTGAGCATCGAGGAGCGTCGTTCGGCGGAGAAGGCGTTCATGGAATCGCGGAACTGTGTCATCGTCTCCACGAGCACGCTTGAGCTTGGAATCGATGTTGGCGATCTCGACCGGGTGATTCAAATCGACGCGCCAAGCTCAGTTGCTTCATTCCTGCAAAGATTGGGTCGCACGGGTCGGCGCACGGAAACGAGTCGGAACTGCCTCTTCCTAGCAACCAGCGAACGGGCGCTGCTCAAGGCGGCGGGGCTCCTGGATCTATGGAGCAGCGGCTTCGTCGAACCCATCGTGGCGCCACCGCAACCGCTGCACATTTTCTCGCAGCAATTGATGGCGCTCACCCTCCAGCTTAGCGGTCTTGGCGTTGCGGATTGGCATGAATGGATTGGTCGCCTGCCACCCTTCGCCGCATTAGCTCCAGAACAGGTGGGGGTGGTCGTCCGGTTCTTAAAGGAAAAGGGCATCCTCTTCGAGGACTCGGGAACACTCGGATTCGGCTCGGAGGGGGAAGCACGATTCGGGCGGCGGCATTTTCTCGAAATCCTTTCCGTCTTCACGACGCCCTCCATGCTCACTGCTTTTCACGGAACCCGTGAACTTGGCCAAATCGAAGCGGGATACCTCGTCCGCTCTCAGGAAGGCAATCCATCCAGAATTGCGCTCGGTGGACGGTCATGGCTGGTGCGCGAAATCGACTGGCGAACACGCAGGGTCTATGTCGAACAATGTGAAGACAAGGGTCGCGGCGCCTGGATTGGGAACGGGCAGGGGTTGAGCCATTCCATCGCAGGAGCTGTCAAACGAGTGCTCACCTCTTCGACGGTTTCCGGCCTATGGAGCACCCGCGCCAAAACTGCGATGGAGAAAATTCGCAGCGAGTTCAGCTATGTGAAGGACGAGGGGCATACGCTCGCCGTGCAGAACGATGGTGGAAGAATTGACTGGTTCAACTTCGCCGGCGGCGTGGCCAACGACATCATCAGCAGCCATCTTGTTCGGACATCTGGGATCTCGTGTCAGGCGAATGATCTGGCCATCGTTTTCCCGGTCCGCAGTGACCCGCGGAAGCTGTTGGAAAAGCTCGGTGAGCTGGAGACCCAGCAAATAGAGGACAACGCATCCTTCGATGAGCGAGCGATCGAAGCGCTTAAATTTCACGAGTGCCTGCCGACGCCATTGCAGCAGACCGTTTTAAGAGATCGAATGGTCAATCGAGAAGTCTTGGATTCGATCCTATCCACCCGCACCACCATCGTTTACATGGCTGAATAGCGCCTTCCCGGGGGAGGGTTTCCTGACGTTGTATTTCGTGGGGTGGCTCGCTTCACAAACCTCTTTGACCTGATCGTGATCTGGGGGTTTGTGGGCGGTTTGCCTTACGCAACTTTCCGACGCCGAGGCTTGACGATGGACAGTGTTGAACGCGATGCCGGCACGCTTCCCTTGCCGCCCCGCTTCCTCCTCTGACCGCTTAATTCACCCTAAAACGGTGATTTGGGCAACTGGCTGTGACGGTCGCGAATAGGTTCCCGCTCGGGGCGGAGCCCGAGCCCAGCCACAATGGTGGTGTAAAGACTGCCTTTCGGGACGACGGGAGGCCTGCCGATGGGGGATTCAGAGAGCTTCGATTTCTGAATCTGCGCGTTCTCGCCCAGAACAGGTTTCCGACCTTTTGAAAAGCCGCCGCCATTGCACCCGATTCTGGGGACGTTGCTGAGGAGGAAAGAAAAATCAAATGAGCCTCTTGGCAAAAG
>Ga0302319_10020157_pt1 | contig 12070 bp, 11 predicted proteins | sample Bog_T0_2_FD_203319 | JGI IMG/M metagenome (GOLD analysis project Ga0302319, IMG submission 203319) | Peat permafrost microbial communities from Stordalen Mire near Abisko, Sweden - Bog_T0_2 | ecosystem: Environmental > Terrestrial > Soil > Wetlands > Peat | place: Sweden: Abisko, Stordalen Mire... | reverse complement strand
AGCGCCTACTAATGCGGTTAGATCTTTGGGCCGCGCGGCGTCTCCCAATACCGTCTGAACGACTTTGTCAGCCATGAGCGCGGAGTAAATGGATGCAGGTGGGAAATAGTCGGCGAGGGAGGCGTAGGTGACTTTGCCGGCGGTGCTCTTCTTGAGGTCGATGGCTTGGAATTCGATGGAGTCGGAAGGGTGTGCGCCGCCGCACTCGCAATATTCCTCGTTGCTGACTGTCATGACGGAGCCGACGACGGAGACAAGAGTGTAATCGATGGTTACGGAATGACCGAGGTCACCGGCCGGAGCGGGTGGACGATCCTTACCGGCCGCTTCCGCTTCCTTATTCAAAACGGTCCAACGGTCCGATGCGAGGCGGCGGGCATCGAAGACGGGCTGGTTGGATGTGGATTTGGCTTGGAGATTCTTGCTGGTCCAGTTGATAGTGAAGCCGTCGCTTGGGCCGGTCCAAAACGTTTTGGGTTTTTGCTGCGACCAACTGAGGGAGGGTATCAGGAGCACGGGCAGCACAATCGCCACGGCTCCGAACATCCGGCTATTTGGTCTTGATCGCAGCATCATTCTTAGGCGTGTTGAGGGACGGCGGCAGCGGGCACAGCGGGCTTCACTCTTGCCGGCGCTTTCTTTTTCGCGTTTGTGGAGGCTGCCGCAAATTGATCGTAGGCGTCTTGTAACGCTTTGCCGTAGGCTTTGGCTTTACCCCCGCCATTGTAACTTGTGGCGAAGCCGACCCAATCATGAACCTTGAGTTTCTTCTGCAGGTGATTTTGCTTGATAAAGCCCATGAAGGCTTTGAGCTGATTGCCTTCTGACTTAAACATGTCGAGTGCAAATTGAAGTTCGCTGGTCCAGCCACCCATGCTGAAGTTAAAACCCATGACCTGAAAGCGGCCCCAAGAGGTGGATTGAATCGCTTCAGCCACTTTTCCGCATTGGCCACCGAGAATCATGGCGTTGTACAGCATGGAGTATTCGCCAGTTTGGGCGTGCTCGTGGTACTTGTGGCCATCTTTCCAAGTGGGCTGGGCGAGCCAAGGATGACTGGTGAGATACGCGCCATGGGTGCGACCGCTGAACTGATGAAGCTCATAGCGGATGGTGGGGCGGCGACCGTCTTGGAAGCCATCGACACTGGATTCAACTTGCGCAACGGCCTTGACGGCCTCCACCTCGACGCCGAGCGAATCGGCGGCTTGCTGCATGTCTGCGTCATTGAGCTTGGGTGGGTGGGCGAGGCCAGCGGGGAGATTGTTGGTGAGATCGCGGTTGAAGCCGACGGGGGTGTTCTTGAGGAGAATGACGTCGTGATAATACTCGGTGGCGGCGAGTTCGAAGTTCGCGAGCTGACAGCGATAACGGGCGAGATCGGGGTGATTCCAGGGAAGGGAGGGCGGCTTGGGGTGTTGACGGATGGGCGCTTTTTCGACGGTCAGGATGGCGTGTTCGACGAGGAGGAAGTCGATGGGGTTGACGGCGTCGGCGCCTTCGGCTTGATTCTTTTTAAGAGCGAGGAGATCGTGGCGGTCGATGACGGTAAGGGCGCGCAGCATCTCAGGGTATTCGAGCGTGGCGAGGAACTTGATGGCATCACGCCACGACGGACGAAGGAGGGCGATGATGAAATCTTCACAGTTCTGCGACATCATGACTAGCGGTTTGGCAGGAATTTTGGCTGCACCGTTGTGATGAGCGTGATGATGTGCCGGCATTGGGACCCACTCCTTGTTGGCCGAAGCATAGCAAAGGGGCGAGGGGAGTGTCAAATTTTGGCTAAGCGCTGGCGGCTTTGGCGGCGAAGCCGGCGGGGAGGTCAACGATGTTGCGGTGAAGGGCGAGGGCGGCGGCGTGGGTGCGGTCGGTGGCGTTGAGCTTAGAGATGATGCTTTGGAGATGGTTGCGGACGACTTTTTCAGAGGTGCCGAGGCGGAGGGCGATGTCGCCGTTGTTGAGGCCGAGGACGAGGTGTTCGAGGACGTCGCGTTCGTGGGGAGTGAGATTGGAATCCGCGACTTCTTTTTCGGAAGCAAGCGTCTCTGGTTCTAAAGCAGGGTGCCTTTTCTTTGCGGCGACAACAGAGGCAATGGCTTGGAGGAGTTCGGTGCTGCTGGCGTCCTTGGTGAGATAGGCGGAGGCGCCGGCTGCCGTGGCGCGGTCGATATCATCTGGACTGTCCAGATTGGAGACGACGACGATGCGGGCGGCGGGGTCGAAGGCGCGGATGGCTTTGATGACGTCGAAGCCAGTAATGTCGGGAAGGCGCAGGTCGATGAGGGTGACGTCGGGTTTATGTTGGCGGAAGAGGGAGATGGCGGCGCGGCCGGTTTCGGCTTCACCGATGATGGTGAAATCTTCGCGTGACTGGAGAACGGAACGGAGGGCGAGGCGCGCGAAAAACTGATCTTCGACGATGAGCACGGAGGCGTGAGTCCTGAAAGCGCCGTCGGCTGTGGAGGGGACGCGGAGGGTGAGAATAGTGCCGACGCCGGGCTGGCTTTGGATTTCGAGAGAGCCGCCGATTTGGCGCGCGCGCTGCTTCATGATTTGCAGGCCGTAGTGGCCGGCGACGGCGGTTTGTGGATTAAAGCCGGCACCATCGTCTTGCACGGTGATAAACGTGCCGGTTTGGTCGTTGCGAATCTTGACGGTGATGGATTGGGGAAGGGCGTGTTGTAGGGCGTTGGAGACCGCCTCCTGACAGATGCGCAGGAATTGATGGGCTTTGCTATTTGAGACGGGAAGATCTTCGCCTTCGCTAATCACCTGGATCTTAGTGGTGCGGCCTTTCGCCAGGGCCGAAAGAGCGCTGGTGACCGCGGCCTGCAGTGTTCCTTGTTCGGGAATACCCGTTTGCATATCGGCGATGACGAGACGGGATTCAGTGCGGTAATGATTGAGGATGGTGCGGGCTAAGCTCACTCCTTTGGCGGCTTCCGGAGCGTCGGGCGGAAGGTTGTGCTGAACCATATCGAGTTGCCAAGAAATGGCGGAGAAGCCGGCGAGGAGAGTGTCGTGCCATTCGGCGGCGATCCGGGCGCGTTCGCCGGCGATGACGCTCTGGCGAGTATGTTTGGCGATGAGTTCAGCTTTGACTTCGGCGGAGGCCTCCACGCGACGGCGGGCAATTTGTAGATCGCGGTTGAGGTGCAGGACTTCCCAGAATTCTTTGTTGCTGACGCGGCCTTCGTGAAAGCAGAAAATCAAAAGCGCGATGAATTGAGCGCCGATGGCATAGCCAGCGATGCCGCCGATCCAGAGAGCGGTAAGCGCCGGCAAGACCAAATACGCGAGAGTGATGGCTTGCAAAATTCGCAAGTTGGCGCGTAGGGCGACCACGGCGCCCAGTGTGTAGGCGACGAGAGCGATGGTGACCACGAAGGATGTTTCGTCAAAGCCGTACTTGCGATAGGTAACGGAGATGATCCAGGAGAGCAAGAAGGAGTGGATCAGTTTGACGCTGATTTGGAGACGAACTCGGCGTGGGGTGAGGGCTGACGAGCGCTTCAAGGTGAGATCGAGATACAGACGAACCAGGCATAAGCTGATGTTGGCAATGGTGAAGACGGTCCACTCCCAGTAGCGTTTGCTGCGCGGCTCGAGGAACTGGCCGCCAATGTTGTAGAGCAGAAGATAGAGCCAATTGAAGCGATTACGGCGAAGAAGTCTTTCGATGGCGGTTCGACTACCGACGATGCGGGTCTCCGCCGGTGCAGCTGCGGGCGAATTTGCTTCGACCAAAGATGTGTCAGGCTTTGCGAGCATTGCTTCGAGTATAGATGTACATCTAGCCCCACAGGGCACTGGTGATAAGCAGAAAAGTTTAGGGTTTTGGGATTAGATTACAAAAATTTATAGTATTGCCGTCCACTATTAGATATAATCATAGGTAGAGCGCTCCGATGCGGGTGGGCGTTTATGGAATTATATCCCCTCAAAGTCTTTCTAACTGTGGCCACGGAGCGGAGTTTCTCGCGCGCTGGCGAAAAGCTGTTGCGCACGCAGCCGGCTATCTCGATTGCTATCCAGCGTTTAGAAAGCGATCTCAAGGAAAAGCTTATTGATAGGTCTGGCCGCGAGCTATTGTTAACGGACGCGGGGCGAGTGGTTCTGGAGTACGCAAAGCGGTTTCAAAACCTTGAAGCGGATCTGGAAAACTCTTTACGGGAACTGAAAGACAACTATGCGGGTCGGCTGGCGATAGGGGCGAACGAGTCCACGACGCTGTACTTGATCCAGCACATTGAGCAATACCGACGGTTGTTTCCGAAGATCAAGGTGCAGGTGAGGCGGTCGGAATCGAGCAAGATTCCGTCGCAGCTTTTGGATGGTGAGTTGGAACTGGGCGTGATCAGCTACGATCCGGGCGACGAGCATTTGAATTCACAGATTATTTATACGGACCGGCTGACGCTGATTGTTTCGCCGCAGCACCGATTTTCCAAGCGCGCGGATGTATCCATTACGGAGTTGGATATGGAGACGTTCATTGCGCATAACGTGATTTCGCCTTATCGCGAGACGGTGATTCGTGAATTTCAACGCCACAAAGTGCCGCTGAATATGGACGTGGAGATGCCGACGGTAGAGACGATCCGGCGGTTGGTGCAGGACAACGAGGGCGTGGCGTTTTTACCGCGGATGTGCGTGGAGCAGGAGCTCAAACAGGATTTGCTGCGCGAGATTCGGGTGAACGAGTTGAACGTGGAACGGAAGATTCGACTGGTCTATCCGGCACGGCGCGCATTGAGTCATGCCGCGAAAGCGTTTCTGGACGTGGTGAAGACCGCGAATAGCGACGAGACCGAGGTTGTTCGAGAAACAGCTTGAGCGTGGCGAACCGTACCATTGCGATTGCGGGCGGCGGACTGATTGGGCTGGCGAGCGCTTGGCGGTTGGCGCAACGCGGCTGGCGCGTGACGGTTTTTGAGCAAGGCTCGATGGGCGGGGAAGCAAGCTGGGCCGGGGCGGGCATGTTAGCGCCTGGTGGCGAGATTGACGAACCCTCAGAGCTGGCGACGCTGGCGATGGACTCACGGAGACTTTACCCGGCGTTTATCCGAGAGCTGACAGAGACCTCTGGTTTAGCAATTGATTTTCAAGAGATGGGCGCGGTGGATCTGGCTTATTCGGCGGATGAGCTGGTGGCACTGGAAGCGCGTGCGACCAAACAGGCGGCCATCGGGATTGAATCGAAGGCTGTTCTTCCGGCGAAGGTGACGGCGTTTTGGCCGCGGGTGCGGCAGGAAGGGCTGTCGGGGGCACGGTTTTACGCGGGGGATGGCTTGGTGAATCCGCGCGAGGTGGTGGTGGCTTTGTGCGCGGTTTGCCGGCAGCTGGGTGTGCGGCTGGTGCAACATTGCGCTGTGACGCACGTGAAAGACGGGGCGCAGGGTGTAGCGGTGACGACGAGCGATGGGTTGGAAGCTCCTTACGATGCGGCGTTGATCGCGGCGGGCGCGTGGAGTGGATCAATTGCGGTTACACCCGTGCCCGTGCCGGCATCGACCCCGGTAAAGGGGCATTTGTTGGGGTATCAGCAGCCGAGCCAGACTTGCAGTACGTTGGTGCGGCATCAACATACTTACTTACTGCAGCGATCAAACGGGCTGCTGATCGTGGGCGCGTCGGTGGAGCATGTGGGCTTCGATAGGCGGATTGACGAGAGCGTGGTGGCGGAGCTGAGCGCCAAGGCGGGTTTTGTGATGCCGCATTTGCTGGAAACAACGGCGACGGAGACGTGGGTGGGATTTCGGCCGGAGAGTGACCGTTTGCATTTGGGTCGCTGGCAAACGGGGCATGTTTATTTGGCGTACGGGCATTACCGCAACGGCATTTTGCTGGCGCCAGTGACGGCGGAGCGTTTGGCGACCGAGATTAGCGCCAATTAGGAAAGGCGCTGGCGCGTTTTTGGCGCACATCTTCGATGAGCTGAGGCACCTTCTTGCGGCGCTTGAGAAGACTCTCCAGGAGCTTTTCCAGAGCTTCTTCATCTTGATCGAGCCACTCGCGGGGGATCTCTTTCCAGGCGCTATCGATAACTTCGATGGGGAAGTTGGCCACTAAGTCGAGCCACGGTTGGAAGGAATTGAGCGAGGTTACCTCTTCATAAACAGACATGCGGAAGTAGAGGCCGTTGAGGGGCGTGTCGTTGTATTCCCAATGGGGGCCGTTGAAGGCGAAGCCGTGGTCGATCATTTGAGCGAAGAAGCCGACGCGGGCGGGGGCATCGCCTTTGAGCGGGGTCCAGACTTTAGCTTTGGCGCGGAAGAAGACGGCCTGGCGGGAATCGGCGTTGCCGACCCATTTGTCGAAGACAAGGGTGCCGAGGAAGTCGACGCGATTTTCGATCTTGGATAGAAGTTTTTCTGGAAGGAAGTCGAAGACGGCGACTTTATCGGGATTGACGGACATGCGGGAGCCGAAGTGAAGCCCGGGCAGGGGGCGCTCGCGGCGGGAACCGAGAGTAAAGTAGACGTCGGGATTTTCAGCCAGGAAGGATTCGGAGACCTGGATGAGGGCGGTTTGCGGGACGTGGATTTGTAAATAGCGAAGAAAAGCGTTGGCGAGCCACTCGTTTATGAGAATGCGGCGATGCTGCGGGTTATTGGTGAACTTGACTACGTAGTGTTCGCCATCTTCGCCCGCGATTAAATGGGATTGCGCTCCACCGCGCATTTTTCGAATCAAGTTCCTGGCGCTGACAGGCATTGACGGTAAGCTGAAAGAGTCAATCTAACCCGTGGCGTAACTGCGCCGGGGATGATTGTAAGGAAACTAAGGAGCAATAAACCAGAATGGCTGATGAGAATTCAGAGTCCTCCGCGGCAGCAAAGACTAGCAACCCCGACGAGATAGCGCTCGAGCTGATGAAGTTCATAGCCGTGAGCACCGGATATGGCAAGGGTATCCCCTCCGCTGGCTTTGGAGGAAAAGAAAAAAGCGGACGATCGGCGGATGAATACGCCGAAGCTTTGCTGGAACTGTTTGATCGGTGCCGTTCGGCAGTTCGCAAGACTCCAAAATAGAAACTCGCGCATCCACTTTTTTTGAGTTGAGAACGGAAGGCCTGCCTGGATTGCTGAGGGCAGGCCTTCCGTTTTTGTTTAACTAGCGTTTCTTCTTCGCAGGAGCCTTCTTGACAGCCTTCTTCACGGCTTTCTTCGCAGGAGCCTTCTTGACAGCCTTCTTGACGGCTTTTTTAGCCGCTTTTTTGGGGGCCGCTTTTTTTGCCGGAGCCTTCTTTTTGGCGGGGGCTGCTTTTTTCTTCGCGGGAGCCACTTTCTTTTTTGCCGGAGCCGCCTTCTTTTTGGCAGGCGCGGCTTTCTTCTTAGCCACAACTTTCTTTTTCGCCGGGGCGGGGGCCGACTTCTTCACCGCGGCCGGGGCAGGCGCCTTGGCAGCCAAGGGTGCGGCGGCTGCGGGTGGCTTGGGCTCCGCTTTTTTCTTAGGCGGTGCTTTCGGTTTAGCCGCGGGCTTTGGGGATTCCAGCAGCGACAGTTGGGCCGGCGATTCCGATCCGGCTGTCGCTTCGTGCTCGTGATGATGTTCGTGGCCGCCGTGTTCGTGAGCGCCACCATGTTCGTGGCCGCCGTGCTCGTGCCCGTGCGCTGGTTCGCCATGCGTAGGGTGAACCGCGCCCTCTGATCGAGTTGCTTCGTGGCCAGGCTTTACTGGCAGATCCTCGTCCAAATCGTCCTCCTCGTATTCGTCCTTGTCGGACTCCATCTCGACATGTTCGTCTTCATAGTCGAAATCGTCATCGTCATCTTCTGGCTTGAGCCAGTAGTTCAAAGGCAAAGCGTTCTCTCCTTTCGCACATCCTACTATGTACCGAGATGATGCGGGAAGCAAAATGATTTCATATGCAGCAGCTTCCGCGCAACTCTCTTTTTCAGAACATACGCAAAACGGCGCGACGCCAGCGATTGCGTAACAAACAAAAAAGCTTGATCTTGCGATCAAGCTTTTAAGTTACTACCTTTTTATCTAAGAGTCAGTGATTATCTGTGCAAGGCAGCTGTACGGATGGCTGCTTTGCGATGTAAAGCCGGGGCGGAGACCCGTCGCGCGGCCGCGACATGGCCGGCCCGTTGGGTCAAAGTAGAGCGGCTGGACTGCGCGCTCACCATGCGATATCGTCCCCTGGCGAAGCGCTGGCTTTTGGCCGAGGCGCGAGCCACTAGGACGGGATCCGAAGCGGGAATCAGGAGAGTGTCACCCTTTTCCAACGAATCGGCACCCTCGTTTACTGCGACGATACGCTCAGGCGCCAAATGATAGACCTTGGCGATGGCTGAAAGCGTCTCGCCAGCCGATACGTGGTGCAGCCGCCAGGCATGGCGACTATTGGCCGGAACAGTTTCTAACGCTTCCTGCGTGGCCGAGGCCATGCCTTTCGGGACATGTATCTGAAACCCAGCGGGAGCGACTCTTCCAAGCAGGGAAGGATTCAGGTCATGAATGACCGACACTGGCTGTAAGGTTGCATCCGCAATCAAATCGACTTGGGTCGGCGCGGTCAGTCGAATGGAATCGTACTCTACGGGCGAATCCATGACGATGCTATCGAGGCCGTAATCCTGAGGATTCTTGGCGATAATCGTCATGGCCAAAATAATAGGCACATAGTTCGCTGTTTCCTGCGGTAAGGCGTGGCGGCGAAGGAGTTCCCAGTAATCGGCATAGCCTGTTCGTTCCACGGCACGGTCTACGGCGCCGGCGCCGCAGTTATAGGCGGCCATGGCGAGATACCAGTCTCCATAGCGATCATGCAAGGTTCTGAGGAAGCGGGCGGCAGCGCGAGTTGCCTTTTCAGGATCGAGCCGTTCGTCAAAGGCACCGGAACGTTTCAACTGATAAGTGCCACCGGTTTCAGCAATGAATTGCCACATGCCTACAGCTTTTTTATTTGAAACAGCACGCGGAAGGAAACCGGACTCGGCCTGCGCCAAGTAGATCAACTCCTGGGGAACGCCTTCCTCAGCCAAAATACGTTGAATGAGCTCGCGATAGCGGCCAGATCTTTGGAAACCAGCCAGTAGCGTGCGACGCCCAGAATCGGTGGAACTGAAGTAGTGAATCAAGCCTGCCACTGGTCCCGCTAATTCCAGCGGAATACCTGAGGAGACTTGGGTGAGTTCACTTTGCAGCTTAGGCGCCAGCTTTTCGTCAACGCCAAAAGTCATTTGGCTGATGGCATCGATAGGCGCTTCATCAAAGGCTACTTTTTCTTCGTCCCCCTTACGCCCTGCCCCCAGCTTTTCAACATCAAAACGATAAATCAGATTACAAATTTCATCAAGGCGGCGCTCAATGCGTCCGTGGTCCGGCAGGGAATCGGGCGCCTTTAGAAGGGCGTCTACCGCTTGGTCAAACTCCCGCCGAGCTCCCGCCAAGTCGCCTTCAAAATACAGCTGTCTCCCTGAGTTGAAATGGCTATCGGAGAGGCGCAGGCACTCATCTGCCTGAACTGTTCGGACATTACCGTCTACTGTACCCTCGTTGTTATTCACCGGAGTCGCACTGGGGGAAGCTGATACTGCTAACTCTCCCTTGGCGAAACCTTCCGGCGCTGCGGTGTCTTTCAGCAAAAAACTAGCTGGCACCGACATCTTTTGGCCCGCTTGGGAAACTCCCAAAGGCAGAGCCAGAAGAATAGCAAGCTGGGCTATCTTAGGCCACGATCGTTTCATCATGCGATAAGCGTCTTTTATAGTTTAACTCAATTCTAACGGAAAGATCACTCTTACCCAGCTTTTCAATCTCGCTCAAGCCAGATTTCCGGTCAAATTTCCCAAAAATCATATCTGTCCCGGCTAACCGGTACCCTTTAAAACGGCTACACTTCTCAGATCGGCTGAGCAAGCGCCGAACGATAGGAATTCTTGGGAAATCGTTTAGAAATAAGCCACTTATATCTGAAAGCAGGGTATCTATCAGTCTTTTTTCAAAGACTTACAAAGATACCCTGGTGCTCGCAAATGGCCCAAATTCTCTTCCGAATTTGGAATATCCACAGTTACCGCGTTGGTACTGGAGTCGGCTGACGGCTAGAAATAATACGGTCAATCATGCCGTATTCTAATGCTGCCGGCGGTTCGAGAATATAATCGCGGTCTACGTCGCGGGCGATCTTGTCGATCGATTGGCCCGTGGCGTCGGCTAAAATTTCATTTAACGACTGACGCATGCGCAGGATTTCACGCGCATATATATCGATATCAGCCGCCTGTCCGCCCAACCCGCTCATGGAAGGTTGGTGGATTAAAATGCGCGCATTCGGCAAGCTGAACCGCTTGCCTTTCGTGCCGCATGCTAAAAGCACGGCAGCCATCGACGCGCATTGTCCTAGGCAGTAAGTCACGATGTCCGGTTCCACCAGTCGCATCGTATCGAGGATCGCCAAACCGGCGGTAATCGAACCACCTGGCGAATTCAGGTAAAGCGAAATGTCGCGTTCCGGATCCTCGGCGGCCAGAAACAGCATCTGGGCGATCACTAAGTTCGCAACATTGTCATCTATCGGCGTGCCAAGAAAGATAATGTTCTCTTTCAACAAGCGCGAGTAAATGTCGTAGGCCCGCTCCCCCCGCGACGTTTGCTCAACTACCATCGGCACGAGTACGGAATTGTTCATCCAAAACTCCTTAAGTCCTGCACAGCGCTCCAAGTTCGTGAATATTCTGGGCGACACACCCATGATATAGGATCGTGAATAGGCCGCTGCTTTCGTCTCTAACGTAAACGAGAAATAGTTTGAAATCGTCTTACCTTTACTACCAGTGGGGAAGAACGGGTTTATGCTGGGAGAGGCTGTTGCCCTCCGACAGAGTCGAAGCGTCTCTTTGGATGCGTTCATTGCTGCGTGCATTTTATTTTTAACGGTGCTAATCTTTGGGCCGAAAGCAGACGAAGAAACCTTAGCAGGGCATAAAACTTGAACGAGCGTATGAGGGTTTTGATCGCTGATGACAGTGCCACTTCGCGCGCGGTGCTGCGTAAGTCCCTAGCGAAATGGGGCTATGAAGTGGTGATGGCGGAGGATGGAGCTGAAGCCCTCGACATACTGGACAGACCGGACGCTCCCCCTATGGCTATTTTGGATTGGGTGATGCCGCATTTCACTGGGCCGGAGGTGTGCAAGAAAGTGCGGGAAACGCGTCGCGAACCTTATACCTATATCTTGCTTCTTACTTCGAAGAACAGCAAGGACGAGACCATCGAAGGCCTGGAAGCTGGGGCCGATGACTATATTGTCAAGCCTTTCGATCAACAAGAATTGTCAGTACGGCTGCGCGCGGGTAAGCGGATTATCGATTTGCAACTCAGCCTGATGGAAGCGCGCGAGGAATTGCGCGAGAAGGCCAACAAGGATCTATTAACAAAGCTTCATAACCGCTCGGCGATTATGGCTACTTTGGAAACAGAGATAGCGCGTTCGCATCGCGACCAACGTTCGGTGGGGCTGGCGCTCCTAGATATCGATCATTTCAAGAAAGTGAACGATACCTACGGCCACTTTGCCGGCGATGCGGTGTTGCGCGAGACGGCAGCGCGTTTGAAGGGCAGTATGCGCGCGTATGACCAAGTAGGACGATACGGCGGCGAAGAGTTCTTGGTGGTTTTGCCAAATTGCGACATGGAACAAGCGGTGCAGCAGGCGGACCGGATGCGGATACGACTGCAGGAATCGAAGATTTTGGCGGATGCCGGAGTAGAGATTCCGGTGACGGCGAGCTTCGGGGTGACGGTGACCGACCTTTCTGACCGCGATCCCGACGTCTTTATTCGGGTGGCGGATGAGGCGCTTTATAAGGCTAAGGCCAATGGACGCAACCGGGTAGAGAGCCTGTATTTTAGGGAGTCGGATTCGAAGGCTTCTTAAGGACGCGCTGATTTGTGTGGCATTGCTATACTAACTTTCAGTGCGCCCGTAGCTCAGTTGGATAGAGCGTCTGGCTACGAACCAGAAGGTCGTGTGTTCGAATCACTCCGGGCGCACCAAAATTGAACTTCCGCGACCGGTTCATTCCCTATTTTTTTCCTTGGAAGTAAGTAC
>Ga0302319_10020156_pt1 | contig 12070 bp, 10 predicted proteins | sample Bog_T0_2_FD_203319 | JGI IMG/M metagenome (GOLD analysis project Ga0302319, IMG submission 203319) | Peat permafrost microbial communities from Stordalen Mire near Abisko, Sweden - Bog_T0_2 | ecosystem: Environmental > Terrestrial > Soil > Wetlands > Peat | place: Sweden: Abisko, Stordalen Mire... | reverse complement strand
GCCGTGCTCTTCCATCCGCTGGGCAAGGGATGAACCTGATCTGGTCCCTCCTCTGGGGCGCGCTCCAGAGCTTCTGCATTCCCCCTCTCCCCCTGGGTCCGCTGGTTCCGTTCGTCATCGCGGGGATGCTGGTCTGGCTGGACGTGGCGCCGCGCCGGGCGGCATGGCGCGGCTTCCTCTCCGGACTCGTGCTCCAGGTGGCCGCGCTCCATTGGATCCGCGACGTGATGAGCGTGGGCCCGGCCCTGACCATCGCGGTGGGCCTGGTGTTCCTGTTCGCCTACCTCGCCGCCTTCCAAGCCCTCTGGGCCTGGCTCTGGTCGCTTTGCCGCCGCTACCGGATTCCCTGGGCCTGGCCGTTCCTGTTCACGGGCATAGAGCTGGTGCGGGGATACGGCCAGATGTCGTTCCCCTGGATGCACCTGGGATACGATTTCGGCGGGGTGCTCCCGCTGCTGCAGGGGGCGGCTTGGACGGGCGTATACGGCCTGGGTCTGCTGCTGGCCGCCACGGCGGTCCTCCTCCACCAGTGCTTCCGACGGGAGTTGTCCCGGAAATGGCTTTGGCTCCCATTGGTCTTCTGGTCCTGCTGGACCGGCGCCGGGGCGGCGCGGTTGACGGAAACCGTCCCCGGTCCGCGGATGCGGGTGAACATCGTGCAACCGTCCATCCCCCAGACCAGGAAATGGGACGAAGCCTATTTCCAGGCGGTGATGGACCGGACCTGGGCCACCGTGCGCCGCGGTTCGGGTCCCGTGGACCTCTGGGCGCTGCCGGAAACCGCCATTCCCGATTTCTGGAGCTGGCGGCCCCTGCAGGCCGTGCGCGTGGCCACCCTGTCCGATACCTCCAGGGGCTCCGTGTTGGTGGGCGCCCTGGAAGCCGTCGCGGATTCCTCCAAGCCTTTCGGGGTGCGGGTCCTGAACTCCGCGTTCCTGGTTTCGTCGGGGACTTCCGTCCGCAGGTACGACAAGATCCGACTCGTCCCTTTCAGCGAGCACCTTCCCTTCGACAACGTCTTTCCCGCCCTGAACCAGGTGAAGCTGGGGCAGAGCGGATTCACCGCGGGGGATTCCCTGCCCGTCTGGCGGACTCCCCTGGCATGGTCGCCGGCGATCTGCTACGAACTCGTCTATCCCGATTTCGCGCGGATGGCGCTGCGCAACGGGGCCAGGATCCTGGTCGTGATCACCAACGACGGCTGGTTCGGAAATTCGCTGGGACCGCGCCAACACTGGAACATCCACCGTTTTCGCGCGGTGGAATCGGGAATGTCCCTCGTCCGGGCCGCCAACACAGGAATCTCGGGGGCAACGGACTACCGGGGGGTCGTGCTGGCCAAGTCGCGGATGATGGCCGACACCATGCTCGCCGTTTCCGTCCCGGAAGGACCCGGCTCTTTCTACGGCCGGCACGGAGGGGGGGTGGAGCTCCTCCTTTGGCTCTGCGCCTTGGCCAGCGCCGCCCTGCTCCTCCTCCGCCGTCTCCTTCCCGGCACGGGCCGGGAATAGTCGTTCCCCACCTCCCCGGGAACCGGCGCGATGCAGTACTATTTCTCACCATGTCCTCCCGTTCGGAGAGACCCCCTTCCGCAAAACGGAAAGTCGCCGTGGCCTTGCGCTACCGGAGGGAAAGCGACCATGCCCCCGCGGTGGTCGCCGGTGGGTTCGGTCACCTGGCCGATCGCATCCTCGAATTGGCCAAGGAATCGCACGTCCCCATCCACGAAGATGCGGCCTTGGCCGAAGCCTTGGGGAAGGTCGGGGTGGACAGGCCCATCCCCCTCGAGCTCTACCAGGCGGTCGCCGAAGTGATTTCCTTCGTGTACAGGCTTCGCAAGGACCCCACTGGATGAACCCCTCCTTCGACCTGCTGGAGACGCTCAACCTGGTGCTCTGGCTCCTTCCCTTGCCGTTCCTGGGTCTGGCCTTGTCGGGTCGGGGTCGCTCGTGGTGGCCGGGTTGGGTGCAGGTCGGAACCCTGTCCTTGCTCGTTTTCCTCGAGGTCGCATCCCAGATCGGGCCGGTGTCCGGCGCCTTCACCTGGATCTCCGAACGGGAACGCCTCTGGAATTTCCTCGGGGGCGCCGCCCTGCAGGTCGCCGTTTCGGAAGGATCCGCCTGGAGCGGTTGGGCGTACGGGCAGACGAAGGTCCTCGCCCCGCTTCGCAGGGTCCTGGCCTTCGGTTTCTTTCCGGCCGCCACGGTCGCGGCCTTGCTGTGGGTGGGGCCCTTCCATCCCTTCGCGCATGTCGTCCCCTGGTCGATCCTGCTCCTGTTCGAGGTCGTGGCCGTGGCCAACGCTCCGGTCCAATGGGTGCGGGGCTTGAGGATCGCCTCCGCAGCCGCCCTCGGGTTCAGTCTCTACACCAAGGCGGCGTGGCTGCCGTTCTCCATGCTCGCCGCCGTGCTCACCGCCACCCAGGCGCTCTCCAAGATCCGCCGTGACAGCACCCGGCGGGTCCAAAGGGCGCGGGAAGCTCTCCAGCCCAAGGCCATCCAGGAGCTCCTGGCCAGCACCACGGGGCCACGGCTGGCAAAGGACGAAGACAGCCTGCCCCTGGAACGGCTGGACGCGCTCCTGTCGTTCGCGATGCAGAGCACCGGCACCTCCGGCGGGGCGATTTTCCTCTACCGCGAGGAGATCGTCCCCGAGGTGGGCACCCTGTCCAGACGCCTGCTCTGCCCGTTGGCCAAGGGTCAGCTCAAGGAAATCGCCAACGATCCCGCCTCCAGCCAGGCGGCACAGGTGCTCATGGCCCTCGTGGGCGAATCCGACCAGGCACGCGACATCGGACCGGCCGGGTTGGTGCAGAACTACGCGCTCCACGTCTTCCGCGCTTCGCGCTTGGCGGTCGCCCCCATCCGTTCGCGCGGCAAATCCCTGGGAATCGTGGTCCTTTCCCCCCCCGACGGGAGGGACCCCTTCCCGGCCGGAGACCTCCACGTCCTGGACTTCCTCGCGCAACAGGCGGTCTTCAGTCTCCACTACGAGGCGGTGTACCACCGCTTGCAGGAGGATTCCCGCCTCTCCAGGGAGTTCGAGATCGCCTCCCGGATCCAGAGGAGCCTGCTTCCGAGAACCATGCCCGTCGTGCCCAACCTCTCCGTCTCCGCCCGCGTGCTCCCCGCCCGCGAGGTCGGCGGCGACTACTACGACCTGCTTCCCCTTCCCGACGAGAGGATGATCGCGGTGATCGGGGACGTGTCCGGGAAAGGCCTTCCGGCAGGCATGATCATGCTGATCGTGCGCACGACCCTGCATCTGCTGATCGACGCCGACCCGCAGACCAATCCGGCCCGCCTCGTCCAGGCGCTCGAGGAAAGGCTGACACCCCAACTCGACGCCTTCACGTTCATGACGTTCCTCGCGCTCCGGTGGAGCGGTCGGGATCGCGTCATCACATGGTCGGGCGCGGGCCACGAACACATCCTGTGGCGCTCCGGGCAGGAAGGGAAGATCCACCGCATCCGCACGGGCGGTCTCGCGCTGGGCCTGCAACGCGAAAACTTCTCCCCGAGGGAGGAGCACAAGCTGTTCCTCTCGCCGGGAGACCTCGTCGTGCTCTACACGGATGGCGTCACCGACTGCCGCGACGCTTCCGGAACCGCCTGGGGACTGGACCACCTGGAGGAAGCCGTGGAGCGCCACCACGGACTCGGCGCCGAATCCATGGTGGAATCCATCCTCTCCGACCTGGACAAGTTCCGTGGACAGGTTCCTCCGACGGACGACCGGACCCTGGTCGTGTTCCAATCGACATGACGATCTCCCCAACTGGCTTACTTTTCCGTCCATCATGAACCACGCACTCGATCTCCAGGTCCTGCCCGTTTCCGGGCGCGCCGACACGAGGGTTCTCAAGCTGTCCGGGGAATTCGACGCCACTTCGGTGGAGCGCGCCCTGGAGGAGGTGACCGCGCTTCTCGACGCGGGAGTCCGCCATCTGGTGGTGGACTGCGAAGAACTCCGCTACGTGAACTCCACGGGTTTGGGGGTGATCCTCCATTTCAGCAGGGTCGCCCGGGAGCGGGGCGGATCCTTCCTCCTCTGCAAGGTTTCCGAGCCGGTGTACGAAATCATCGAGATCATCGGGGCGACGACCTTGCTGGAAATCCACGACACCGTGCAGGAAGCCATCCAATCGTTGGCATGACGGAACGGAAAACCGTTGTCATTGTTAACTTCTGGCGGGTTTCAAGCCCGAAAATCCATGTGAACCTTCGCTCTTTCCGGGGAAACGAATGCGCATCCATCCAGCCCTAGCCGTTTGCGGCGTCGCGTTTTTGACATCCTGTGCCGGCCATGCACCCGCGCCGAGCAACACGTCTTCGGCACCCCTGGCCACATGGAACGGAGGGAGCGTCGACCAGTTCCGCTGGGACAACTGGAAGAAGGGCGCCAATCTCGGCGCCGCCGATGCCCAGGAGCAGAAGAAGGCGTTCGACGAGTACCTCGGCAACCGCTTGGCCGGACAGGCGGCCGCGGATGCCGGCACGACCAAGGATTCGCTGAAGGCCAAGCGGTGGTCGAGCATCGTCGACAGGATCCTGTCCGACCTCCTGCGCAGGGAATACATCATCGGCCAATCCGGATTCCCCGACAGCGCGATCCGGAAATGGGCTTCGACCCAGGACTCGACCGTCAACCGCCTCCCCTTCGACTCCCTGCGCGCTCGCGGTGGCGAAGCCCTGCTGCTGAAGGGCGTGAACCTCGATTCCGTGTACCAGGCGAACAAGGCCAATTACAAGAAGGATTCCACGCACTACACCCCCTTCGACAGCGTACGCGTCGCCGTCCGGGAGCTCGCCTACCACTCCCTGCTCGACAACCAGGCACGGGACTTCGTACCCAACCTGCGCAAGAAGTACAAGGTCGAACTGGTCAAGACCGAGCGCCCGGCCACACCCGTGGACACGCTCAAGGCCTTCTGGAAATCCAACGCGGACCGTTGGACCACCACTCCCGTCTACCACCTCAGCGCCCTGGGATCCAAGGATTCGGCCAGTCTGGCGAAGGCTGTCGTCGGCGCCAAGACCCTGGAGGAATTCCAGAAGCTGTCCGCGAAGTTCCACGTCGGAACTCCGGTCGCCCCCAACGGGGAGCTGGGTCGCATCAAGCACCAGTTCGCGCTGCCCTACGGGATCGGCATGGTCCCCGAGCTGTTTTCCAGGATCGACACCCTGAAGGTGGGCCGCATCCTCCGTCCCTTCCGCGCCAACGATTCCCTCTTCCTCGCCGTCTGGCTGGAAGGCAGGGATTCGTCGGTGCTGAAGCCCTTCGAATCCGTCCGCAAGGAGGTCCAAGCCACCTACGAACAGGCGAATCCGTACGCGCCGCCGGCCGGTGCCGTGCTCGCGAAGTGGGATCGCGGAAACCTGTTCACGAAGGGTGATGTCGATTTCATCGCAGAAGAGGTGCCGGACCAGATGAGGCGGCAGTTCCCGACGGAACGGGTGCTCGACTTCATGCTGAACTGGGAGGTTTCGGGTCGCTTCGCGCGGGAGATCGGGTTCGCCGAACGTCCCGACATCAAGGCGGGGATCGACGACAACGAGAAGATCTACTGGGCCCAGGAATTCCGCAAGGGAACCGATGCCCAGACATTCTTCTTCCCCAAGAAGGCCGCGGATTCGGCGCTGGCCGTGTGGCTGAAGAGCGTGAAGGTCTGGGCGCCCGACTCCGCCAAGGGCATCGATCGCGACGGTTCCAGGCTCCTGCTGCTGGCTCCGGACGAGATCGAGTCCACCTACAAGCGCGACATCGACCAGTACCGGAAGGACTCCTCCTTCCAAGCCCTGGATTCCGTCCGCAGCCAGGTGTTCGCGAAGCTCCTGCCCGCCTTGAACGAGCGTGGCGCGGCCCGGGTCGATTCGGTTTTGAAGGCCCGCTACCATCTGGTGGTGTCGCCGTCGGCACCGGCAGGGGCGCGCGTGCTCCCCGTCAAGGAGGCGCTGGACTCCGCCCGCGCCAACCACGACCGCCGCTCCCTGGTGGAAGCGAAGACGCTCTACACCCAGGTCGCCAACGACGCCAAGGCGCCCGATTCCCTGCGGGCCCAGGCATTGTTCCAGCTCGGTCAGCTTGCCGGCGAGCAGCAGGAGTACCCCCAGAGCCTCGAGAACTATCGATCGGTGCTGCTCCTCTACCCCAAGTCCAACGAGGCCTACAAGGCGCAGTTCATGATCGGGTTCACCTACAGCGAGTACCTCAAGATCAACAAGATCGCCGTGGATGAATACCGAAAGGTCCTCGCGAACTACCCCAAGTGCGACTTGGCCAGCGACGCCGACTGGATGGTCCGGAACATCCTCTCCGGCGGCGCCCTCATGCCCAAGTTCGACGACTCCGCCTTCGTCGCCGACTCCACCGCCCGCGCCGACTCGCTGAAGAAGGCGAACATCAAGGGCGCGAAGTCCAAGACCACGGCGCCTTCCACCCCCGGAGCTCCCGCCCCGGCGACCAAGCCCACCGGGGCCACCGGCGCCAAGGTCGATTCCACCCATGCCGTGGTTTCGAAATCCAAGGCTGTCGCCTCCGGTACCGCTGGAGCGAAGTGAAGGCAACGCTTCCAGGGGCACCGCGGATCGGTCGCACCATCGTCTTCGTCCTCCTGGGATTGATCCTGGGAGGTTTCGTTGGCCAGATTCTCGCTGTCGGGTCCGCGCACCTGGGGGAAATCTCGGGCGCGGGCAGGGAGAACGTCGTCTACCTTCTCCTCAGCAAGTTCGGAGCCGTGGATGCCGGCTTCGGTCTTCCTCCTTCGACGGAATTCGTCCTGGACCTGTTCATCGTAAAGATCAAGCTCGGACTCGCCTTCAAGTTCAACATCGGGTGCATCCCCGGCTTGATCCTCTCCCTCTACCTGGAAAAGTGGTCCAGATGAACGACCTTCCCGGATCCAAGACGCCGGCCCCGACCCTCGCCTCCATCCGCGAACGCTACCGGGGGGGAGACACGGTCGAAGCCGTGGTTTCCGAGGCCTTGGAAGCGGCCGAACGTTCCCCCCTCGGCGCTTTCGTCTCCCTGGACCGGGAAGCGGCCTTGCGGAAGGCACGGGAAGCGGATCTGGCGCGTCGCGCGGGGAAGGCCGCGGGACCGCTCGCGGGGATCCCGGTGGCCATCAAGGACAACATCTGCACGAGGGGTCTGAAGACCACCTGCGGCTCCCGGATCCTGGAAGGATTCGTTCCCCCCTATTCGGCCACCGCCGTGGAGAAACTCGAAGCGGCCGGCGCCGTCGTGATCGGCAAGACCGCCATGGACGAGTTCGGCATGGGTTCCACGAGCGAGACCAACGCCTTCGGTCCGGTCCGCAATCCCGCCGACCCTGAACGCGTTCCCGGAGGGTCGTCGGGCGGATCCGCGGTTTCCGTCGCGGCCGGGATCGTCCCCCTGGCGCTCGGATCGGATACGGGCGGGTCCATCCGCCAACCCGCGGGCTTCTGCGGCGTGGTCGGTCTCAAGCCGACCTACGGTCGCGTCTCCCGGTACGGCCTGGTGGCCTACGCCTCTTCGCTGGAGCAGATCGGCCCCTTGGGAAACTGCACCGCGGACGCGGCCGAAATCCTTTCCATCATCGCGGGACCGGACGTGCGCGACAACACCTCCGCCAGCCGGGACGTCCCCGACTACCTGGCGGGCCTGCAGACGGGCGTCCAGGGGTTGCGCGTCGGCATCCCCGCGGAGTATTGGGCCGACGGGTTGGACGCATCGGTCCGCTCGTCCCTGGATCGTTCCGTCGCCCTGCTGCGGGAGGCCGGGGCGTCGGTGGTCCCGGTGAGCCTGCCCTCCACGCGCCATGCGATCTCCGCCTACTACATCATCGCCATGGCCGAAGCCAGCTCCAACCTGAGTCGCTTCGACGGCGTGCGCTACACGGGTCGCGCCGCCTCTTCCAGGTCGCTGCTGGAGATGTACGGACGCACGCGGTCCGAACTCTTCGGGGAAGAAGTCAAGCGGCGCATCCTCATCGGGACCTTCGTGCTCTCCTCGGGGTACTACGACGCCTACTACAGCAAGGCGCAGCGGGTGCGGGAACTGATCCGACGCGAATTCGACCAGGCCTTCCGCGACTGCGACCTTCTGGCCACACCCACCGCTCCCACCACCGCGTGGAAGCTCGGGGAGAAGATCGACGACCCCTTGGCCATGTACCTCTCGGACATCGACACCATCGCGGTCAACCTCGCCGGGCTTCCCGGCCTGGTGGTGCCGTCCCGACCCGCGAACGGCCTCCCCGTCGGCCTCCAGCTGATCGGACCGGCCTTCTCGGAAGCCGTGCTCCTGCGCGCCGGACGCGCCCTGGAAAGGGCGGAAGGGAACTGATGCCCCGGGGGGCGATCCTCCTCGCGGCCCTCGCGATGGTTCCCTGCCTGGCGCAGGCCGGAAAGACCCACCACGCCCGCCATGTCCGCAAGCGGCCTCGCGTGTCCCGGGAAGAGGTCCGGCAGGAGTCGATCGCCGCCTGGCCCCGGTGCGCGCACCGCGTGTTCCAGGTCGATCCCATCGGCGTGCCGGAATTGGACAGGCTGGTCGTGGACAGGCCGCCGGTGGGGGTCTCCGTGGACGAACCGGCCGGGGACGAACCGGAATTCCGCCAAGGACCCATGGCCGCCGAGGAGAGACCCTCCGGACCCTCCGAGGGTCTCCTGGCGTCCATGACAGATCCTGTCCAGAAGCTGAGGGCGGTGGCGGAGCCCCTGCTCGGATCGCCCTACCGCACCGGCGGTTCCGCCTCCAAGGGATTCGACTGCTCGGGGTTCGTGCTGACGCTGATCCACGCGATGGGACAATCCATCGCCGGGCGGTCCTCCGGCGAATTCTGGAAGCAGGGCGATCCGGTGGACCGGAACCACCTCCAGGCGGGCGACCTCCTCTTCTTCTCCGACCACCACCGCGCCATCGGGCACGTGGCGATCTACCTGTCCGACGGCAAGTTCGTCCACGCCTCGGTCCAGAGGGGGGTCGTGGTCTCCGCCCTGGACGAGGACTACTACAGGCACCACTACAAGGGAGCCCGCCGGATGACGGATTTTGCCCGCTCCCTGTGGCAGGTCCCGGACTCCTCCTCGGCGATCTGACCCCCCCCGGAGCCCGGATTCCGGATTGAACTATCCGGTTTTTTTGCTAGTTTGACCATTCGCCTTCGGCGATGACGCCGACATTCCAAATTTCCAGTCGAAAGGACCAGAACAACATGGCAATCAAGATCGGCATCAACGGATTCGGTCGCATCGGTCGCATGGTCTTCCGCGCCGCGGTGGAGAATTTCTCCGACGTCGAGATCGTGGGGATCAACGATCTCCTCGAGCCGTCCTACCTGGCCTACATGCTGAAGTACGACTCCGTGCACGGCCGCTTCGGCGGCACCGTGTCCGTCGAGGGAACCACCCTGGTCGTCAACGGCAAGAAGATCCGCCTGACCGCCGAGAAGGATCCGGCCAACCTCAAGTGGAACGAAGTCGGCGCGGATGTCGTCGTGGAGTCCACCGGCTTCTTCCTGGACAAGGAAGGCGCGGGCAAGCACATCGCCGCCGGTGCCAAGAAGGTCATCATCTCCGCGCCCTCCAAGGACGACACCCCCATGTTCGTCTTCGGCGTGAACGACAAGACCTACGCCGGGCAGACCATCATCTCCAACGCCTCCTGCACGACCAACTGCCTGGCGCCCATCACCAAGGTGATCAACGACAAGTGGGGCGTGAAGCGCGGTCTGATGACCACCATCCACGCGGCCACGGCCACCCAGAAGACCGTCGACGGTCCCTCCCAGAAGGACTGGCGCGGCGGACGCGGCATCCTGGAGAACATCATCCCCTCCAGCACCGGAGCCGCCAAGGCCGTCGGCGTGGTGATCCCCGCCGTGAAGGGCAAGCTCACCGGCATGTCCTTCCGCGTGCCGACCTCCGACGTCTCCGTGGTCGACCTCACGGTCGAGCTCGAGAAGCCCGCCAAGTACGCCGAAGTCTGCGCCGAGATGAAGCTCGCCTCCGAGACCTACCTCAAGGGCGTGCTGGGCTACACCGACGAGGACGTGGTCTCCACCGACTTCCGCGACGAGCCCAAGACCTCCGTGTTCGACGCCAAGGCCGGCATCGCCATCGACGACAACTTCATGAAGCTCGTCTCCTGGTACGACAACGAGTGGGGCTACTCCAACAAGGTCGTGGAGATGGTCCGCGTGGTGGCCAAGTAAGATCCCGTAAGGACGCAAAATTTTGCGTCCCCACGGCAGATGAGATACAGCCCTCGTTCCACCGCGGAACGGGGGCTTTTTGTTGCCCTGGAACGCCGGAACCGGGTTGTTCTACCGCAAATGCCCAATCTTCGAGGTCGATGTCGGGTATGCTTTGAGCACGGACAATGTCGCCCAGGAGGTGGTCCATGCGCACTCTCAAAGCTCTTCTGCTTCTCGCCTCTCTCGCCGCCGCCATCCCGCTGCGCAAGGGCGCGAGCCTCGTATACGAGGTGGAACGAGGGTGGGAGAACGACACCACAATCGCCACTCTCATGGTGAAGGACAGCTTGGTCACCGATTCCGGAACCCTCTGGATGGTGGCGGTGCGTGACAGCCTGTTGGGCGGAAGTCGTATCCGGATCGACTCGGCTACGCTGCTCGATCGGGGGAACGATACCGTCTGGACGCATCCCTCTTGCCTGATGGCCTGGGACGCCTCCCAGAGGAAGACGGCGAGCGTCGGGGGCAGTTGGTACGTGGGATCGCCTCCCGCTGTGCAAGACATCGTCCTGCCCTTCGGTGCCGAGGGGCCTTACTGCGCGGAGATTCTGTCCACCAGCAACAACTCCTTGTCCTACTACCAGAATTTTCTCAGTACAACCTATTCCTTGGCGGGGTACCGTCGCGAGATCTCTTCTTTGATGGTGAATTCGGCGGATCGGATCCCGCTCTTATCGGCCATGAATGGAGTCGGGTGGACGAGGGTGGACGAGCCGTTCCTTGCGGAACGTTGGCTGATCAGGACAAGGGATGGAGTACTGATCACCGATACGTCCTTGGCGTTCAGGGGAAGCGAACTCCTCGATTCCCTCCGGTTGGGCGAAAGATGGGCATGGCGCACGACCACCGCGGGAACGACCACCGACATAGGATGGACAGTCTCTGCGGTCCTCGTGGATTCGGCAGGATGGACGCGCCGCACGATCCAGGAAGGCAACCAGTCCCTCGACCTCCGGATCGATCCTTTCGGATGCCGCACCGTCGTCCAGCCAACAACCCCGGTCCGGACCTGGCTCGCCGCTGGATTCCTCCACCTAGCCAATGACAGTCTGGTCTCGGAGGGCGTCTGGAGCCGGGACGTGCTGAACCGCGGGCAACAACTCGGTTCCTCCGATGCCGGGATGCCGACGTTGGTGTCCACTTGGCAGAAGCTTTCGTTCCAGACCTCACGGGAAAAGGGGACGACGCTGGTCGACTCCACCACGTCCAACCTTTTCCAACTCCATGTGGAGTCCCTTCCTCTCTCCATATTCGACGGTAAAGCTGGCGACTCGACTGCCTGGGATTCGGTCGTCGCGCCGTTGTCGCTCGGGGAGCATTGGAACTGGGTCGTCAAGAGCGCCGTGCACATCACCAGCAATGTTCCGACAGATCGTGAAACCGATACGACATATCAATTGCGCTGGATGGTGACAGGGGCCCCGGAAGACTCCACGGGTTGGATCCGCCGCCAATTCGATGAGGTGGATTCCGGTTGGCAGGAATCCGTCTACTCGTCGACGACTGGCTGGACGACCACGGCGCTGTCACGTACAGACGACACCCCGTTCGAACTCCGCTACCAACCCTCGACCTTCACCTTACTGATTCTTCCCGAAACGCCCGTGAGAAGGATCCTCTCCCGCGGCTTTTTCCTGGACGGTACCGAGTCCAGCGTCTCCCCCGGCAATTGGCTGAGAGACTCGCTCTCGATGTCCCTCGGCTTGGGGCCGAGTGCGTACAGTGTCCGCTCCCGCGCTGTGCCAACAACCCAATCCCGCGTTCTTTGCCCTGGCTTGATTTGAGACGCAAAGGCCCCGCCTTGGCGTGAGGCGAGGCCCTGGATTTTGG
>Ga0302319_10020154_pt1 | contig 12071 bp, 7 predicted proteins | sample Bog_T0_2_FD_203319 | JGI IMG/M metagenome (GOLD analysis project Ga0302319, IMG submission 203319) | Peat permafrost microbial communities from Stordalen Mire near Abisko, Sweden - Bog_T0_2 | ecosystem: Environmental > Terrestrial > Soil > Wetlands > Peat | place: Sweden: Abisko, Stordalen Mire... | reverse complement strand
CCAACCTCCGCTCCCAGTGGGTCACCGTCTACGCCCCTGACGAAGGCCGCCGCACCGACTCCATCCACGTAGGCGACGGTCCCTCCGCGCTGGCCCTCTCCAGCAACGGCCTCTTCCTATTCGTCGTAGACACCCGCTCCGGCGACATTTCCATTGCCCGCACTGACACCCGCAAGCTCCTCACCATGCTCCCCGCCGGCCGCGCCCCCAACGCCATCGCTGACAAATCCTTCAAACTCCCCTGACCTCGGTCCCGCCTCACATCCCCCATCGGCCTGGTCGGTCACACTCGGGCTGCCCGCCTTGCCAAACCGTTTCTCGACCGCATTGTTTTACCTTCCAGGTATTACACCCTAACCCGCGGCGGAGTTATCTAGGAGTTATCTATTCGAGGGGCCCAACTTACAGATAGAAACAAAACCGCCCCCAATTGTCACAATCCACTTCGCCACTCCACATGAACAGTACATATCGCGCGGATGGTACAGACTGCTGGGATATGAAGGAGAACTATGTATCCCGTCCAGACGCCGTATGCTAAATCCCCGTCTCGCCTTTTCCGCGCCATCACTTCAGCCCACGCCGCAAGCCGCCACAAAGTAGCCCGCTCCCTGCACCTTGCGTCAGCCCTCCTCCTTGCACTCGGCCTTGCTCTCTCATCGGTTGCAACCGCGCAGACCGCCCACTTCATCGATGCGGAATCGCTTGTTCGCACTGGGCTCAAAAACCCTGCTGGGGTTGTCGTGGATGCGGCCGGCAAGATTTACGTCGCCAACAGTCTAGCCAATCAGATTCTGGTCGAAACACCGACCGTGGATGGCTACATAGAATCAACCGTTGGCGCCGGGCTCAATCAGCCTCAGGGGCTTGCGGTCGATCCTCAGGGCAACGTCTACATTGCGGACACTGAGAATCACCGCGTGTTGAAAGAGACTTTGAGTGCAGGGGCCTACGCCCAGAGCATCATCGGCAGTGGTTTCGAACTCCCCGCCGACATTGCGGTGGATGCCAGCGGCAATTTGTTCATCACCGATGACGGGTTGGGGACAGTCGTCAAGGAAACGGCTTTCGGAACCGCCTACATCCAGACCACTGCGGTAACCAGTCTCAATTACCCCACCGGCATCGTAGTGGATGGCAGCGGCGACCTCTTCATTGGAGATACCAACAACGCCCGCGTGGTTAAAGAAAAGCCTTCCGGCAGCGGCTACATTCAGTCCACACTCGGAAGCGGGTTTGGCGAACCCACGGGTATCGCGCTCGACCAGCACGGGAATCTCTACATCGCCGACCAGTTCCCGGCAAAACTGTGGAAATTGACTGTCTCGGGCACTACCTATACGCAGGCTCAACTGCCCGTCGTCAGCTACCTTCAGGGTCCTGGGGGAGTTGCCGTGGACACCTCCGGAAACATTTATCTCGCAGACTCCAGTTCACCTTCAAATGGAAACCTCTTCAAGGAAATGCCGGCTGGCGGCAACTTCGGCTCTGTCAGTGTCGGAACCACCAGCCCCGAAATCTACGTACTCTTCCAATTCGATACCGGTGGTGTGCTGGGCAATGTGGACGTGGTCACACAGGGCGCGGAAAATCTGGATTTCATCGACAGCGGTGAACTTAGCTGCATCCCGTCATTTTCGTTCAAGGCAGGCGACACCTGTGCCACCACTGTCACTCTCAAGCCCACCATTGCGGGCTCCCGCTACGGCGCGGCCAAGCTTTTAGACAACTCCGGCAATACCTTCGCAACAGGCTATGTCTCCGCCACCGGTGTGGCTCCCCTGGCAAACTTCCAGGTCATCGGCGTACCCAGCACGCAAAGCACAATCCCCTTTTCCTCCGCCGGCGAGGCCTCCCCCTACGCCATCGCGGTCGACACAACCGGCAGCGTCTATATCGCCGACTCCAACAACAACCGCATCTTGAAGGAGACCCTCTCCGGCGGCGTCTATACCGAGTCCGCAATCGGGAGTGGCCTTAATTCTCCCGCGCAGATGGCGGTCGATGGCAGAGGAAATGTCTACATCGCCGACACTGGAAACGGCCGCGTCGTCAAAGAAAGCCTCAACGCCGGCGTCTACTCCCAGACCGTCCTGAACAATGGCTACTCCTCTCCAAATGGAGTCGCGGTCGATGGCGAAGGAAATGTCTACGTCGCGGATACACTCAACGATCGTGTGCTGAAGTTGACCCTTGCCGGAAACTCCTACACTCAAACCGTTCTTCCCACCAGCGGCCTCTCCACCGTCTTCGGCCTGGCGGTCGACGGCGAGGGCAACGTCTACATTGCGGATACAGGAAACGGTCGCATTGTGAAGGAGACGCTTTCCGGATCTTCCTACACCCAGAGTGTTGTCGACAGCGGGCTCAATGATCCCTTCGGCGTTGCGGTCGATGGCTTCGGGAATGTCTTCATCACCCAGTTCAACGCCGGCTACATCATCGAAGAGTCTCCGGTCGCAGGGGGAGGATACTCGGAAAGTCTGCCCGCCACCACCGGCCTCAGCGCTCCCTACGGAATCGCCGTGGATGCGCTCGGCAATGTCTATATCTCAGACGTGGGCAACGAAGAGGTCTACAAGGAAGACTACGCGGATGCGCCGTCCATCACTTTCCCTTCCACCGATATCGGCATCGCCAGCACCCCCGTCTACGTCGCACTCCTCAACATCGGCAATGCACCCCTGTACTTCCCAGCTCCCCCAACTGGAACCAACCCCAGTGTGCCTTCGAATTTCACATTGAACTCCGGCGCATTCGACGCCTGCCCCCTGGTTCCAGCGGGCGCGATGGGCGCAGGTGTTCTCAATGCGGACACGGCATGCCTGCTCGCCGTCGGCTTCACTCCCACCGCCGAAGGCTTTCAAACCGGATCAATCGTAGTGACGGATGACTCCCTCTATGCCGCCGGTCCCGGATACGCTACACAAAGCATCTCGGTCTTCGGCTCTGGCATCGGATCGCAAGCTATCACCTTCACGCCGCCAACCTCACCGGTCAACCTGGGCGTCTTGCCCATCACGCTTTCCGCAACCGGCGGCGCATCCGGGAACCCGGTGCTCTTCAGCGTTCTTTCTGGTCCCGGAACCGCAAGCGGCGTCAACGGCAGCACACTGACATTCACCGGCGTAGGCACAGTGGTCATTGCCGCCAACCAGGCAGGAAACACCAACTACACCGCCGCGCCCCAGGTCACGCAAAGCATCGTGGTCAATCCTTCCCCTGCCGCCATTCTCACCACGCCCACTCCGGGCCTGGGCACTGTGCTGGGCAAAACCAGTGTCACATTCCAGTGGACTACCGGCACAGGGGCTATCCAATACCAGCTCAACCTAAGCGCCATCGCAGCCGGTGACACTGACGTGTTCACCTACAAAGGCACGGCCACCTCCGCCATCGCGGCCACACTGCCTGCGAACGGCGTCAAGGTCTACGCTAGGCTCTATTCCAAAATCAACGGGACATGGCTCTACAACGACTACGTCTACACCGAAAGCGGCACGCCCACTCCGGCAACGCTCAAATCGCCGACGCCAGGACTAAGCACCAAACTGGGCACAACCAATGTAGCCTTCCAGTGGACCACTGGAACCGATGTCACCGACTATCAGCTCAACCTCAGCGCCATCGCAGCCGGCGACACAGACCTGTACACATACAAAGGCACGGCCACTTCAACGACCGCAGCCACCCTACCCGCAAACGGCGTCGAGGTCTACGCAAGGCTCTACTCAAAGATCAACGGAGTCTGGCAACACAACGACTACGTCTACACCGAGAGCGGCACGCCCACGCCAGCCGCCCTCACCAGCCCCACGCCTGGAGTCGGCACAATACTCGGCACCAGCGGCGTGACCTTCCAGTGGGCCGCAGGATCTCCGGCCTCCACCTACCAGCTCAACCTCAGCGCCATTACGCCCGGGGCAAGCGACCTGTTCCTGTACAAAGGCACAGCGCTCTCCGCCACCGTAACCACCCTGCCCGCGCATGGCGTCACTGTTTACGCAACGCTCTACTCAAAGATCGATGGCGTCTGGCTGTCGAACGCCTACGTCTTTACCGAGAGCGGCATACCCACTCCGGCCGCGCTCACATCTCCAACGCCAGGCCTCGGCACTATCCTGGGCACAAACAATGTGCTCTTCCAATGGAGCGCGGGCACGTCGGCCTCCCTCTACCAGCTCAACCTCAGCACAGTCGCACCGGGCAACAGCGAGCTCTATTCATACAAAGGCACAGCCCTTTCCGCCACCGCTCCAAGTCTTCCTGCAAACGGCGTAAAGGTCTACGCCAGGCTCTACTCAAAAATCGACGGCAACTGGCTCTACAACGACTCCGTCTACACAGAACAGTAGCCCCACCAAAGTGTAGAAAGGGGTGCCCCCGGTCCCTCGTCCGCCGCGGCGGAGGGACCGGGGAGGGTGGCCGCGTTTTCCCCAACCAGCTCACAGCCGAGGCCTGCTGGGGAACTGCGGAAGAACCCATTCTCGTGCGCAACCGCACAGCAAACAAAATCAAAATAAAGCAAGCATTATCAGCAGGTTAAGCAGCTATCCCATGCAAAATCAGCGCGTTTTTGAAATATTCGGCTAAATCTCCGCAACCCACTTGCTCGATTCATGAAACTCTCTGCAACCGAAACATCTCAAAAAGGCTGCCCGCACGGTACGTGTCTCAACGACTCGCAACCACAGGTTCAACACTTTCGCATGTTTTGTAACCACTTGAGCCACCTTTTAGGCTATGTAGCGCACCCCTATAAGCAGCCATTTCACCGGTACTGAAACGGTTCCATTCCCTGTTCCCTGCTCCCTGTTCCCTGATCCCTGTTCCCCTGCCCCAACCGCGCCACGCTGAACTGCGCTCCCGCAAACAGAATCAAACCCGATACATAAGCCCAGAAAATCAATCCCACCGATACATAAAACGGCCCATACAACGACTCGAGATCCATATGCGGCAGAACGGCGACGAAAATGAGCTTCGATACCAGCCACACAATGCCCGTGTAGATCGAAGTCCGCAAGACTGGCCTCCAGGGAACTTTGCGGTTCGGCAGCAGCCAGTAAATGCAGAAGAAAAATGCTATTGAAGCTACGCCGGTCGATACCGCCAGCCATGCATAGCTCAGTCCCTTGTATACGACATTATCCACGTTGTGAAAGAAGACCGCGGTCAATAGCAGTTGTGCCTCTGCATTCAGAAACATGCTGATCACAGCCAGCGCCACCATCACCAGCGCAAGCCCAAGTGCCACGGTTTGATTCATGAGGTAGTTGCGGCTCTTGGCCACGCCCCAGGCCTGGTTCAATGCAACTTCGAGGGGGAGAAATATCCCCGTGCAGGCCACCAGAATCATGATCAGCGAAAACACCTGCACGCCGTGGCGCGATGACTTAATGACTGCGTTTAGGATGCTGTTCGGCAGCCAGTTCGGGATGATTGTATGTGTCGGAAGAAAGTAGTTCACCATATCAGTCACCACGCTCACCATGGCTTGCGAGTGGAAGACCGAGAGGGCCAGCGTATAGAGCAGCACGATGAGTGGGATGAATGAAAGAATCACGTTCGCAGCCACGCTGAAAGCGAACGTGTGCACTTCGCTGTCCAGCAGATAATTCACCAGCGCCGTGCCGTCCTTGCGCCAGCGATACCACTTCGACATTGCAACCGGCGCCGTTGCATTGCTAACCTCTACGGTCATGATTGCCACACCGCCAGTACCGGAATCTGAAACATGTGCCACGTGTTACTCCCTCTTTTTGAGGATGGAGAATTCAATGAAGCCCCATATGCATGGGCGCCACATGAGAATGAATGTCTCTTCAAGGATAGCCTCTTTGTCCGTTTCCCGCAGTGATGGAAAAACCAGCGAAAATGCAGGTGTTACGCCAGTGTCAGGGTTCGTTCGCCACTCGCTGCGCCTCCTGGTCACCGGCTTGAAAAAGCGTCATCACGAATGATTCATGAGACGCGAGAGTGCCCTTTCCCACTGCCCGCGCGTCGTTTCGTCCTTATGTCCGATTCACTTTCTGCTTGCATCCGATTTCATTTCCTGCCATAACTTGAGCACGGCGCGCCGGAGGCGGGCCGTATCTGAATTCGGAAGGCCGTTCGCATTGCATCGTTTAGTATTTGCCCCGGCACAATCCCATCCAGCTCATCGCGTCGAGCCGCCCACGCACGCCCCATCGGGGTTATCTGGTCGGCTCGCGGTGTTTATAGGACGCTTATTCGCGAGTCCTCCCCGCAACAAACAAGGACTCCGCGGAAAGCTCTGAGATTGCACCGCAAAGCAAACAAGGAGAGGTCAAATGAAAGAACAAGGTGTCGTAAAGTGGTTCAACGGAACCAAGGGATATGGATTCATTCAACGTTCGAGTGGCGAAGATGTCTTCGTGCATTTTTCCGCGATCCAGGAGAATGGCTATAAAACGCTCAACGAAGGCGATGCCGTGGAGTTCGTCTGCCAACAAGGCCCCAAAGGACTGAATGCAGCCGACGTCTCTCGTGTCGTTTAATTGAGTCCTCGTATTCTTCCCTGAATGCCCTGTCGATTCGGGTAATACATTCTTGCGGGTTCTCTCGTGCACAACACAGAACTTGCCCGCGGCACCACGCGCAGCATGCTCATCAGGAAGGATCGGATTTCCTGAGCTTTTCAAGAGCCCATCGTGCTGCCTTGCACAATACTTCATCCGCCGCTGTTGCCCACTCTTCGAGCATTGAAATAAAACCTTGCTGACCGCTGTTTCCCATCGCAATCGCCACGTTCCGCCGCAATCCCAACCATCTTGTCCGCCGCACCGGCGATCCGTTAAAAAGGTGCTCAAACTCAGCAAGCTCAAGACCTGCAAGCCATTCCAGCGCCGGGTTTACAAGTTCCTTCCGCGGTTCCAACTCTCCATCGGTACTCACGGGAGCCTTACGGTTCCAAGGGCACACGTCCTGGCAAATGTCGCAACCAAACACCTGCCGCCCCATGCCTGCCATCAACTCTTCGTTGATCGCGCCGCGGTGCTCAATCGTCAGATAGGAAATGCAACGCGCCGCGTCCATTTGATAAGGCGCAATCAAGGCACCAGTCGGGCAAGCTTCCAGGCACCGCGTGCAGCTTCCGCACCGGTCGGGCACTGCCATCGGAGTCCGCCCCGCTTCCACCTCAAGCGAAGTCAATATCACCGCCAGAAATCCAAACGACCCTAGCTTCGGATGAATCAGGCACGTGTTCTTCCCTGTCCATCCCACCCCCGCCGCGACGGCCAGTGACCGCTCTACCACTGGCCCAGTGTCCACGTAGCCACGCGCCTCAAACTCGCCAAACTCCAGTCGTAGCCGCGCCTCCAGCGCTTTCAGCCATTTCAGCAGCACTTTGTGATAATCAGACGGCCGCCTCACACCGTCGGCATGCACACGGCTACTCCACGCATAGCGCGCAATCCAGCCTGCACCCTCATCAGCGGGTGCCGTCGATCTTGGTTCCGCGCTCTCATAGCTTGCAAAGCACACAATTGCAGTGCGCGCCCACGGAAATGGAATCCCCGCACGTGCCCGCAATAGCGGCGCTTCTTCGTCGCCGACTTCCGGACCACGCCTCTTCAGGTAAACCATCGTTCCTGCGTGTCCCGCCTTCACCCAATCCTCAAATCGCGTTGCATCTCGCGCTTCATTCGCATGCGGCAGCGAGACCAGCCCGGCCTCCGCAAACCCTGCCTCCAGCGCCCACAGGCGCACTCGTTCGGTATTCAGACCGAGGTCCAATTCCGGGTTGTTTTCCACCTCTCGCACTTTGCCGGCGCCTTCCACTTTCACCATATTCCATTCACCGCGCGGCGGTCGTCACGCTCGAATTCCACGCAAACTGTCACTCTTACGCTATTCTGATAGGACCCTGGGCCAGCAGACCGGCTCACAAGGCGACTCTTATGGACCTCAGACTCTTCAGCACGACGGGACCGGAGTTACCCCCGATAGAAACGCTCACCGAGTTGGTCCGCGGCGCCGATCAACTCCTGCTGGAGCGCTACATGCCGCTTGTGCGCAAAGCGTCCATCTCACTGGATTTCATATCCGTCCGTCGCGTCGATGCGGCCGGCGTCTCCGCCCTCCTCGCCCTGTACACCACATCACACAAGGCGGGGCATCGATTCGCCATCCTGAACGCATCCACGCGTGTCGTTCAAACGCTGGCCCTGCTTGGGCTCGACAGCCTGCTCGTCGCCCGCATTGAGCCCCAATCCGCCACTTTCAACTGAGATTCTGCCCTGATCATCTTGATTCCTTTGGAACCAACGACATGGGAGTAAATCCCTGGCCCCACGGAGCCACGCGCCTATTTCGCCGCACCACGCAATGGAACCGGACGCGCCCCCTTTTGCGTATCAGGGGTTGACTGTCCACTTGCGGACGCCGGAATCAAAACCGAACACCCTTAGTTCAAAGGGGGAAGATCGAAGCGAAAATAACCCTTGTGATTTCAGTCTTTTTGTTTTGTTTCTCTTTGGCCGTATGAGTGCAACTGACATGGCGTACGCAAATCACCAGGCGCAGTATCCCATGTTGGGAACTGCATGATCCATAGGAGGTTTCATATGACTATCGCGATCTGCGACACAACAACGACTATGGCCATTGAGTCCGGCGATTCAACGGAATTGGTCCGGGGTCACGATCAATGGCTCCTGCAGCGCGTCATGCCGCTGGTCCAGCACCAGAGCCTCATCCTCGACCTCAGCCCCATCGAACGCATCGACGCAGCCGGCATAGCCGCCCTGATTACGGTCTACGCCACTGCCTGCCAGGAAGGCCACAACTTCACTATTTGCAATCCGTCGCGTCACGTAGCGAAAATCCTCGCTTTGGTCGGCTTGGACCGCATTCTCATGTCCCAGAATGCGGTTCGCGCGCCACATTCCGGTCCCGGGTTTTGTCGTTCCGCCGCGTAATACCGGCCGGGGCGACTCAGAAATTCATCTCGGCGACCCGCTGAGTCTCAAATTGCGAAAATTCCCACCCAAGAATAGTAAGTGACAACATTTGCAAACAAATCGTCTGTGACCGGGAGCACAGGCAGCCCTGAGGAAGCGGAGCTATTCATAGGAGCGACTTATGAATGCCGCGAGGCGCAGTCGGCTGTCTGGATGACTCGCACGCGCTCAGCCTCTTGAGCAGCTTTCTCGGTTCAAGCCCCTGAGCCACCGTTCCGCCACCCTCTCAAGTGATCCGCCCCGTGGAATCTTAATACGGAGGCATCATCCCATGACGCAGGGCGCTGTGGATCAACAGCTTGCCGCGAAAGCAAGCTCAACTTCAACTCCAACAACCTATGTCTACTTCTTCGGCGGCGGCGCTTCTGACGGTAATGGCCGCATGAAGGATGTGCTCGGCGGCAAGGGTGCCGGGCTTGCGGAAATGACCAATGCCGGTTTGCCGGTCCCTCCCGGATTCACCATCCAGACTGAAGCCTGTCGCGAATTCATGCGTGGAGCTCTCAGCCCTCAGATTGACATCGAAATGCACGACGCGCTCGATCGGCTGGAGCGCCTGCAAGGCCAGAAGCTGGGCGTGGGAGAGAATCCCCTGCTCGTCTCTGTCCGTTCCGGAGCAAAATTTTCCATGCCCGGCATGATGGACACCATCCTCAACCTCGGCCTGAATGATCACGCCGTCGAAGCGCTCGCCAAGCGCAGCAACAATCCCCGCTTCGCCTATGACTCCTATCGCCGCCTCATCCAGATGTTCGGCGACGTAGTACTCGACATCCACAAGCACAAATTCGAAGTGATCTTCGACAGCATCAAGGAGCGCGAGGGCGTCAAGTTCGATTACGAACTCACCCCCCAGGCTCTCAAAGATGTGATCGCCGAATACAAAAAACTGGTCAAGAAAGAAACCCACAAGGAATTCCCCCAGAACCCGCTCGACCAGCTCGTGCAGGCGAGGAACGCCGTATTCCGCAGCTGGCAGAACGATCGCGCCAAGACTTACCGCCGCATCAACCACATCGATGACTGGCTGGGCACAGCGGTAAATGTGCAAGCCATGGTCTTCGGCAACCTCGGCGAAACCTCCGGCACAGGCGTCGGCTTCACCCGCAACCCCGCCACCGGCGAGCGCGTCTTCTTCGGCGAATACCTGATGAACGCTCAGGGCGAGGACGTTGTCTCCGGTGTCCGCACTCCGCAGCCGATCAGCGAACTCGAGCGCACCATGCCCAAGGTCTATGACCACCTGCGCGCAATCACATGGAAGATGGAAAAGCACTATCGCGACATGCAGGACTTCGAGTTCACCATCCAGGATGGCAAGCTCTATATGCTGCAGACTCGCAACGGCAAACGCACCGGCATGGCCGCCGTCCGCGTCGCCATCGACATGGTTCGCGAAGGCCTCATTACACAGGAAGAAGCCATCTTCCGCGTCGAGCCTAACCAACTGTATGACTTCCTCGTGCCCCGCCTCGATGAGAAGGGTTCCGAGGTGGTCATTCTCGCCACTGGCCTGCCTGCATCACCTGGCGCGGCAGTAGGCCAAATCGTCTTCACAGCCGAGGACGCCGTCAAGTATCACGACAACGGGCAATATCCGGTTATCATCCTGGTCCGTGGCGAAACCACACCGGAAGACATCGCCGGCATGGAAGTCGCGGCTGGCATTCTCACCTCACGTGGCGGCATGACATCGCACGCTGCTGTCGTCACCCGCGGCATGGGCAAGTGCTGCGTAGCCGGCGCGGGCGACATCCAGGTCGATGAGAAGGCCAAAGAGCTCCGCGTCAAGGGCAAGGTCTTCCACCAGGGAGATTGGATTTCCCTCGACGGAACCACCGGCCGCGTCATTGAAGGCAAGCTCAAGACCATTCCCGCTCAGCCCGACGATGCGGATCTGGTGAAGTTCATGAGCTGGGTCGATCCGGTTCGCCGGCTCAAAATCCACGCCAACGCTGACATCCCCCGCGATGCCAAACAGGCTCGCCTGTTCGGCGCCGAGGGCATCGGCCTCTGCCGCACAGAGCATATGTTCTTTGCCGAAGACCGCATCGATTTCATGCGTTCCATGATTCTGGCCGACAACGAAAAGGACCGCCGTGAGGCTCTCAAGAAGCTCCTGCCCATGCAGCGTGCTGACTTTGTGGGCCTTTTGGAGAGCATGGACGGTCTTCCAGTCACCATTCGCCTGCTCGATCCGCCACTCCATGAGTTCCTGCCCCAGCGGGAAGACCTGCTCGTCCAGATTCAACACCTGGAAGACACAAAGCCCCGCTCGCCCAAGCTCAAGGAACTACGTACCCTGCTGGCCCGCGTACAGGACCTGCACGAGATGAACCCCATGCTCGGCCTGCGCGGCTGCCGCCTAGGCATCGCCTATCCCGAGATCACCGAGATGCAGTCCCGCGCCATCTTTGAGGCCGCGGTCTACATCAAGACCCACGGCGGCGATCCGCACCTTGAGATCATGGTTCCGCTCATCTCTTCAATTGAAGAAATGCGCAACCAGACCGCCATCATCCGCTCGGTCGCCGAACAGGTATTCAAGGAAAAGGGCTCAACAGTCGATTACATCGTGGGAACCATGATCGAGTTGCCTCGCGCCGCCCTCACCGCCGACCAGATCGCCGAAGAAGCTGAGTTCTTCAGCTTCGGCACCAACGATCTCACGCAGACCACCTTCGGCATCTCACGTGACGACATCAACCAGTTCCTCCCGGCTTACATGAAGCACGGCATCTTCAAGCAGGACCCCTTCGCCACCCTCGACCAGGCTGGCGTCGGTGTCCTCGTCAAGATGGCCACTGCCAAGGGACGCAACACCCGGCCCAACCTGAAGGTCGGCATCTGCGGCGAACATGGCGGCGATCCTGAAACCGTCAAGTTCTGCCACAAAATCGGACTCAACTACGTCTCCTGCTCGCCCTTCAGGCTGCTCACCGCAAGGTTGGCCGCCGCGCAGGCCGCGCTTCAGGAAATTCAGTCTCCTGACATCCACAGTGGCACCTGCTAATATTTCACCTGCCTGAACCACCAGGGGCGCGGCCAAAGGCCCCGCCCCCTCAGGTTGGGGCTTGGTTGTTT
>Ga0302319_10020153_pt1 | contig 12072 bp, 9 predicted proteins | sample Bog_T0_2_FD_203319 | JGI IMG/M metagenome (GOLD analysis project Ga0302319, IMG submission 203319) | Peat permafrost microbial communities from Stordalen Mire near Abisko, Sweden - Bog_T0_2 | ecosystem: Environmental > Terrestrial > Soil > Wetlands > Peat | place: Sweden: Abisko, Stordalen Mire... | reverse complement strand
GGCCGGCCTTGTGCAACCAGCTCGGCGAGCACGCAGTCTCCGATCCGGAGCGGGCCATGCTCGACAGCATCATCAAGCGAGTCAATCTGGGCAACGAGGCGGAGACCTTCTATTCGGACAAAGAGCATGGCCCCGGCAAGACGAAGGAAGCGCGTAATGCGGAGGCGGTCAACAACGCGCTCATCCTGGTCAGCTACGATTCGCATGCCGGGCATATGCAGCCTGTGACCTTCAAGGCTTTCGATGAGATGTGGGCGACGCAGGAGAAGACCGGTCAGAAAGCCGGCGCCTGGATCTGGCAGAACTTCCGATTCTCTCCCTGGGAAGCGCCGGAGAGCGAATACTACGGCGCGGCCGAGGCGGCCGTGGCCGTCGGGATTGCGCCTGAAAACTATCGTGACGATCCGAAGATTCAAGACAATCTGAAGTTGTTGCGTGGTTATCTCATGCGGGAAGCACCCAATCAGCCGCTGATCAATCGCGTCGCGCTGCTGTGGGCTTCGTCGAAGTTGGCCGGCCTGATGACGGAACCCCAACGCTCCGCGCTGGCTGCGGAACTCGCGGCCAAGCAGCACGCCGACGGCGGTTGGTGCCTTACCGATCTCGGACTAGGCGTATGGAAGCGCCACGACGATACTCCCTTTGACCTGCGCAGCGATGGTTACGCGACGGCTATCATCGTGCTGGAAAGACTCCAGAAGTGCAAAAGGGACTGAGCTGGATACTGGCCAATCAGAGCAAGACCGACGGCATGTGGCCGGCGTGGTCGGTCAATGTGAAGCGGGACCCTACCTCTGACGTGGGCAAGTTCATGAGCGACGCTGCGACTGGTTTTTCTGTTCTTGCTCTTGAGAACAGCCGTTAGGAAAGAGAAATGGACTCGCTGGACCGTTTGCGGAAGACAACTTTCAGCTCGCGGCGCCAGTGCTCGCTGACGGCAATCAACTCCCACTCGACTTGCGGTGAAAGGTAGCGCAGGACGATCTGGTTCGAGGGATGGACGCGCAGCGCCGGGGCAATCAGAAGAAGCTTGGGCGAACGCGGTGAGATTTCAGCGCCTGAGAAATATCCGCTGCGCTCGAAGGCTCCGAATTCTCGGTTGGCTTTGACGCGGCGGTCGGCGTTGAGCGCCCGAACGCGAATCCAGTAATCGAGGCCTTGCAACGGAAGGTGCATGTCTTCGTCTGCCTTCACTTCGAGCACCACTAGGCGGCCATTCCGGTCGAGGGTTAGCAGGTCGAGCATGCCGCGTTCGCCGCTGGAGATCGCCGGCACCTGCGAATAGAGAAATTCGCCGCGCAGGCCGGGCAGGAATTGCTCGAGATGGAGACGTAGACGCGACTCCAGCCAGCGCTCCGGCTGCAGGCGAAAGAGCGGGTCGGCGTGTTCGCCGTCGGACTGGCGGCTCAGGAAGAGCCGCTTCAGCAGTTCGCGGCATAATGGCTCGGTATCCACGTCAAGTCTAGTTTCATTGGCGCCTGCGCCGAAGGTGATTTCTTCTTCTCGCGCGAAGGAGTGGGCGGAGGCGCCGTTGCGCACCCGGGCAAACTCAAGTCCATGCAGCAGCAGGCCAACCTCGGCCCCCGAGCGAGCGCGGAGTTCGACCCTCGGCTGCGACGCCGTTGGAACCAAGGCCATTACTCGGTTCACGCCTTTTTCGGCGCGCTCGAGAGCGGCGGCGACGTCGAAGGCGTGCGTCAAGCGCGACTCAACGTTGCCGACGTCGCGAAAATCGACCTCGGTTAGTTCCTCAGACCGCTCGTCGAGCGTGAATAGCCGAAAGGCTGCTGCGCCGTGATTGAGCCATACCATGCGTTCGGATATGGTTTGCGCTGCTCCGTGAGGCACGATTACATTGAGGCCCCCGTAGTGCCGGGTCGCGCGCTTGTTGAGGGAGTGCTCGCGACAGTAGTCGAGCCATAGCAGGCCAAGCGTGAGCACTCCATCGACCATGGCCGGGGACTCGTCCGCGCCTACACCGATTACAGCCTGCGCGATAGTTCCGCGAAAGAGATGGCCACGCACATAGGCTGGGCCGAAGCTGTGTTCGAGATCGGTGGCCGCGCGCAAGCCGTCGGGTTTCCAATCGGGGAAGGCGCGCAGGAGCACCCGCTCGAGCAGGCGCATGTATTGGCGGCGGCTGGCCTCGCGCGCTTTGGGCGTGCGGCGATCGCGCGATGGAACCACTTCAAGCGACGAAGGCTTGGCTGTACCCATGCGACGGGTCATCAGGCGCAGGCAACCGGCACGATGCTGGACGTTGACTACCGTCCGGACGAGGTTGCGTTCTTCGCTCCAAAGTTGGAACACACAGCGCCCGTGAGATTCCGAGATGGAGTAGCGCGCCGAACGCATGTCGAAGAGCACGCGACCGTCCTCGAGGATGGCTGCGGCTGGATTTTCGGTGAGGTAGGATTCGACCATCGACGCGTATTCAGCCGGGACCGCAGCGTCTCCGCGGCCTTCCTGGAGGGATAAGGGCATCTAAGCCTACCAGTTCATCCGTTTGCGCAGGTTCGCGATGTGCGCGGTATGGTGGCGCGAATGCCAGTCATACAGAGCCAGAACTTGAGCCAGATCTTGCCGGCCACCCGATGCGGGGTGGATGTAACCCTTGCGAAAGTCTTCGACGCTCATCGAATCGAGCAGCGCAACCCAGCGCGCATGAAGAGCTGTCAAAAGGTCGAGCGAAGTGCTCACAGGGAGTGATCGGGAATCCACCAGTTCCGCCCAGGAGGCTTCGTCGTAGGGCTTGATGATCGGCCAGTCTTCCGTCAGCGCCAATTTGAAACGAATGTAAGAATTGGCGTGACTGTCGGCGACGTGATGCACCACCTGGCGGATGGTCCATCCGCCCTCCCGATAGGGTGTGTCGAGTTGGGCGTCGTCGAGGCCGGCGACGGAAGCTTTGAGGAACTCTGGAAGAAGGCGCAGGGTTTGGATGTGTGCGGCGCGAATCCCCGCCATGCTGCTTGCGGGACTGCTAAATTTGCCGATGGGAAAACGAAGATCTTCTAACTCAGGAAGGGGAGTCTCAGGCGGGGCGGTCATGCGCGCTACCTTACCAGACTTTATCTATGGATAAAACAGACAAATAAAGCGTATGGCCCCGAAGCGTTCCGCTTTCGAGGCCACGCGGCGCGCCACTCCCATTTTCAGACGAACTTAGGCGTGGTGGTGATGGTGGTGATGACGATGGTGGTGCCGGCCGGCTGCGAAGGCCGGGCTGGCACAAACCAGCAACAAAAGGGTGGCGACGATTAGCTTCTTCATGCTGTGAAGAGTAGCACGAATTCAAGGTTTGAATATGCCCCGAAAGACGCAAGAATCAAGTCGGCTACGGGTGTCGCCGCGTCGCTCCGGACGGGGTCTAATTAACAATCGGGACCGAAAGCAAACCACGGTTTGAGAGCCGAGGATTCCGTTTCGAAGCATTCTATGGGAAGCTGTAGGTCGAGCGGCTCTGCCCCGAAAACAATCCTGATTTCGGTGGGCACCTCGCACAGGCGTACACTAAGAGGTACGATGAGTGCCGCCCACGCCCTGCCAATTTCCCGTCCGCTTTTCAATCAGTCGGGGAGCCACAAACGCTACTTCTTCGAAAAGTTTGGCATCACTGAAAGCCTGTTGGAGCGCTGCCTGGGCGAAGCCCTCTCCGCCGGTGGCGACTACGCAGACCTTTACTTTGAATCAGTTACAGCGACCGCGCTGGGCGTGGATGAGCAGATCGTCAAATCCGCCAGCCAGGGAACCAGCGCCGGATGCGGGATTCGCGTGCTCTCCGGCGAGCGCACCGGCTACGCCTACACCGACAATCTCAGCACTGAGCGGCTCATCCACGCTGCCAAGACCGCGGCTTTGATCGCCTCCGGTCCGGCCAAACAGCCGATTCATGGTTTCCAGGATGCGCCGCTGGCTGATCTTTATCCCGTTCCGCCGGGCGGCTTCGACCTGGACCTCGCGGCTCGCCTCGACCTGATTCAGAGAGCGGACCGCGCGGCCCGCGCCTTCAGTCCGCATGTGATCCAGGTGCGGTCGAGCTATAGCGAAGAACTGCGGCGTATTCTCGTAGCCGCCTCGGACGGCGCGTTTGCTTCAGACACGCAGCCGCTTTGCCGGCTCAATGTCTTCGTCATCGCCAAAGACGATCAGAACACGGCGCGCGGCTCGGGTGGCTGTGGCGGACGAGGCGGGCTGGATATCTTCGTTGGATCGAAGAGCCCGGAAAACCTGGCTCGCGAGGCGGCGCGTGGAGCGATTCTGCAGCTGGGCGCGGTTCCTGCCCCGGCGGGCGAGATGCAAGTCGTGCTCGGACCGGGATGGCCCGGCATTCTGCTACATGAGGCCGTCGGCCATGGACTGGAAGCTGATTTCAATCGGAAGAAGACTTCCGCATTCGCCGGCCTGATCGGCCAGCAGGTTGCCAGTTCCAAGGTTTCGGTGGTCGACAATGGGACCATTATGGGACGCCGCGGGTCCCTAAACGTCGACGACGAAGGCTCGCCGACGCAGGAGACCGTGCTGATCGAAAACGGAATTCTCAAAGGCTATCTGACCGACAAGCTCTCATCCCGGCTGACAGGCGCAGCCAACACCGGTTCCGGACGGCGCGAGAGCTATCAATGCATACCGATGCCGCGCATGACGAACACCTACATGCTTGCCGGCGAAGACTCCCCGGAAGACATCATCCGCAGCGTGAAGCGCGGCCTTTATGCAGTCAACTTCAGCGGCGGCCAGGTAGATATCACTAACGGCAAATTTGTCTTCGCTGCGTCGGAAGCCTACCTGATCGAGGACGGCAAGATCACCGCTCCAGTCAAGGATGCAACGTTGATTGGCAATGGCCCGGAGTCGCTGAAATATGTCTCCATGGTCGGCCACGATCTCAAGCTCGACGAGGGCATCGGGACCTGTGGCAAGGCTGGCCAGAGTGTCCCCGTGGGCGTCGGCATGCCCACAATCAAACTAGACAAAATGACCGTCGGCGGCACGGGACGCTAGGCAAATATCAGGGCACCACGAACCGAGGCTTCAGGAATGGGGAATGCAATCATGGAGAACGCAATGGCTTTAGATGAAATGGAATCGGCTCCGGCAAAGGCAGCTCCGATGATCGAGGTGGAAGTGAAACGCTGGCATGGCGCGGCGGACAGCCGGGTCTTTGGCTGGCAGACGATGCATGTCAAAGAAGCGCTGCGTTTGCAGGATGAAACCTTTCGCTGTCCCGAATGCCTGGGCAGAGTCCGGCTGCGGCAGGCTTCCCCTGAAAAAGAGACGGATGCGCACGCCGAGCATTACAGCAAGAACACGGGATGCAGCCTGGGTGGACATTTCTCTGGGGAAAAGCGCCCCCATCCGAAGCCGGTGAGCTAAGCTCGACCGTTCAGTTTGCCTTGACGGCCAAAGAAACATTTGTTTCTCCAAGCTGTCGGCGGCCGGTATAATCGGCGGCCATGTTCCCTTACGACTCGCAGTTGCTCGTTCTTCTCCAGACCGCGCCGCGATCGATCGCGGACGTCCTTGCGACCATGCAGTCCATCGACGCGCTTGCCGTCGACGGCGACGGGCTGAAATGGTTTAACTGGCTCTACTTCCAGGTCACGCAGGCGGTGGAGACGCGTGTCAGTTCGGGCGGCTTCAACGATCCAGGGTTTCTGTCTGAGCTCGACGTACAGTTCGCGGGGCTCTACTTCAATGCGCTGAAGAATTATCTCTCCAGTCAAAGCCTTCCCGATTGCTGGCAGACGCTCTTTGCAGCCCGCAACCAAACCGCGATCACCCGCCTTCAATTCGCAATGGCCGGAATCAATGCTCATATCAATCACGACCTGCCCATCGCAATTGCGGCGACCTGCAAGGGCGGGAGTCTCACCCCGCAGCACGGCACTACCCAGTACAACGATTACACCTCTCTGAACTCGACTCTGGACAGTCTGATTAACGAAACCAAGCAAACCCTGAACGTGCGCCTCCTTGGGAACGCGCTTCCGGATGTTTCGCAACTCGAAAACATGGTCGCGGCGTGGAACGTCTGCGCTGCGCGCGAGGCGGCGTGGGACAACTCCGAGTTGCTCTCGCATTTGAGCGCGGAACCGCTGTTGTCGGCCGGTTTTCTCCAAAATCTTGACGGTCTGACCGCCCTGGTCAGCAAGGGACTGCTGGTTCCGATCCCTTAAATGTCTCATCGGAACGGCTGCGAGCCAAATTTATTTGGCAGCGTAATCGCACTGTAAGAGACTGAATCCACGATGAATTTCAAGAATTCGCTTCGCGCTGGGACGCAACTCGCTTTGGCACCGGCAATGCTTATCCTCTTTTCCGGCCTGATTTGCCTGGCTGTCTCGGCGAGGGCGCAAGCGGGCAATGCGCTGCCGCAGTCGACCGATTTCCCACCCAGCCTGATTACGCCTGCAAACTGGTATTGGGGGCCGGCCAATCGCTGGTCGTGGCACATCACGCGAAGCATCTTTCCGACCGCGCAGGTTGCGCGCGGCAGCGGGCCAGTTGCGGCGCTCGCGCAGGATCCCGCTGCTCTGGACCTGACCAAGATTCGTTTTTCCGATCCAGTGACGCAGAAGAAGATGACGGTCACGGAGATGTTGGACGCGACCTATACCGACGGATTTCTCGTGTTGTTTCACGGTCAGATACTGACCGAAATCTACCGGAACGGCATGAACGCGGGCGATCCGCATCTGCTGATGTCCGTTTCCAAGTCGATCATGGGCACGCTCGCGGGAGTCCTGGTGGGAAGTGGCAAACTAGACTCGGCCAAACTGGTCACCGATTACATTCCGGAGATGAGAGGCACGGTATACGAGGGCGCCACCGTTCGAAACCTGCTGGACATGAGCGTGGATGATCCCCAGGAGCGGGCCGCGCTCGCGACCACGCAGGGCACCGCGAAAGAGTACGAAGCGGTCGACGAAGCAGGCGGCTGGCTGCCGGCCACGGCGACGACTGCTCCCGGCCTGCGAGCGTATCTTGCCAATCTTCGCCGGCCGCACGGCGAGAATGGAAAGCAATTCCTCTATCTGGATCAGTCCGCGATCCTCATTGGCTGGGTGATGGAGCGCGCGACCGGCGAGGATCTCGGCAAGCTTCTCACCGAGGATCTTTGGGCCAAGCTGGGAGCGGAGCAGGACGCCTACATCCTTCTTGACCATTATCAGCAGGCCTATTCTTCGGCGGGCTTCAATGCAACGCTGCGTGACCTGGGGCGATTCGGCGAGATGATGGCGCAGGGCGGGCGGTACAACGGCCAGCAGATTGTTCCCGAGGCATGGGTAGACGATATCCGGACAAATGGCAGACCGAATGGCAAGGGGAGCGGGGCTCCCGGTCTCGCAGCTCCCGCGCCGTGGCCCGGCCACAAGCGTGGCACATACCGCAGCTTCTGGTGGGGCGCGGAGCAATCCTGCGGACGATTCGCTGGCGTGGGCCTGGGCGGCCAATTGCTGATTGTCGATCCGGTGGCCGATATGGTGGTAGTCAAGTTCGATTCGGTACCTAGTCCCGATTTGGACGAAAACGTATTTCGCACGCAGTACCAGGGAATTGACGCAGTCATGAAAGCTGTCTCAGGCCACGGCTGTTCCTAAGCCAACCCAGCCGCTTCCAAGGGAGTCGGCTCGGAGAGGCCGGTTTTGATACTGTGAAGGCATGGCAGAAGTTGCTGCAACGCCTCAATCCGGAACCAATCTCGACCTCAAATCTCTCGCCGCCGAAGTCGTCGCTCGAGCTGTTAAAGCTGGCGCCACCGACGCGGAAGCCGTGGTCAGCGAAGGCGATGAATTCTCTGTCTCCGTCCGGCTAGGCGAGGTCGAAACCCTCCAGGAGTCCGGCTCGCGCGGCCTGGGACTGCGTGTCTTTGTCGGGCAGAGATCGGCTTCGACCTCGACGAGCGATCTTACTCCCGACGGTGTGGCTCACCTTGTTTCCGGAGCCATGGCACTGGCCAGGGTGACGGAAGAAGACGTGTTCGCCGGACTGCCCGACACGGCCGATTTCGGCCAATTGGACAGCGACCTGCACCTCTACTTCAAAGATGTTTACTCGCTCCCTGGAGCCGAGCGTATTGCGCTTGCCCGGCGCGCCGAGGCGGCGGCAATGGCCTTTGACCCGCGCATCACCAACTCGCAGGGTGGGCATTTTGACGCCGCTACGGGGCGTAAAGTGCTGGCCAATTCGCGCGGGTTTCTGAGCGAATACCAAAGCAGCTACTGTGGCATCTCGGCCGCGCCGCTGGCAATCGACGCTAACGGTGCCATGCAGCGGGATTTCTGGTCCTCGAGCGCGCGTCGCATAGCGGATCTGGAATCGCCGGAATCGATTGGAGAAGAGGCCGCGCGCCGCGCGCTGCGCCGTCTTGGAGCACGTCGCGTGCCGACCCAAAGTGTCCCGATTGTCTTCGCGCCTGAGATTGCCCGTTCCCTGATTGGCCATCTCTTTGAAGCGGCTTCGGGCGACTCCATCTGGCGATCGGCGTCGTTTCTCGCCGGGCAGCTTGGGGAATCCATTGCCGCACCGAGCATCACCATCGTCGACGACCACACCATGATTCTGGCCAATGGCGTTGGCGGATTCGGTACTTCTCCTTTCGACGGCGAAGGCTTGCCGACCCGTCGCACCGTCTTCGTCGAAAATGGCGTGCTACAAACCTACCTCCTGAATACCTACACCGCTCGCAAGCTCCAGATGCGCTCCACAGGCAATGCCAGCCGTGGATTGGCGGGGAGCCCCGGCATCGGCGCTGGCAATTTGTACCTGTTGCCAGGAACACAATCTCCAGAGTCAATTCTTGCGGAAATTACAGCCGGCTTTTATGTCACCAGCCTGATGGGTCACGGAGCCAACATTGTGACCGGCGACTATTCGCGCGGGGCGTCCGGTTTGTGGATAGAGAATGGCGAGCTGACCTTTGCAGTCGAAGAGGTGACGATCGCCGGAAATCTGCGTGAGATGCTGCGCAACATCACGGCTATCGGCAACGATCTGGATTTTCGCGGATCGGTCACCTCTCCGACGCTGCGGGTCGATGGCATGACCGTTGCTGGTTCATGAGGGCTGGGTGCGAGAGAATTAGCGATGTTGAGCCAGAGCCTTCCCTTCGAAGCTGCCCATCCTGAGCAGGCGCTGCGCGAGCTGCCGTCGCGCAAGGCGGTCTTCGCGCTTTATGGGGAGAACGAGAAGGCCGAGCCTTATATCGGCGTCACCCCCGATCTGCGGCGCCGGCTGGACCGGCTGCTTCGCCCGGCGAAAGGTCAGACCAAGCGCTTGCAATTGGTCTCGCGCGTCCGCCGGATCGCCTGGCAGCTAACCGGATCGGAGTTCGAATCGCTGCTGGTGCAGTTTTCGCTGCTGGAGCAGGTCTACGGTTCCAAGGCGCTGGAGCGCATGCATCTTAGGTCGCCGGCGTTTGTGAAGTTTCACGGCGGCAATCCGTATCCTCGGCTCACCGTGACCAATCGCCCCGGCTTGAAAGAGAGCCAATGGGCTTTTGGACCGTTTCCATCGCGCGTTGCTGCTGACCGCTATGCAGAGGAGCTGCTGAAGCTCTTTCTGCTGCGCCGCTGCGAGGAGAATCTCGATCCCAATCCGAGTCACCCGGGCTGCGTCTACTCCGAGATGAAGATGTGCCTGGCCCCCTGCTACCAGGGGTGCACAGATGATCGCTATGCCGAGGAGTCCGAGGCAGTACGAAGTTTTCTGGCCACGCGCGGCGAAAGCAAGCTCACAACCATTCGCACGATGCGCGATCAGGCTTCGGAGCAGCTTGAGTTCGAGTCCGCAGCGAAGCTCCATTCGCAGCTGGAAAAGATCGAATCCGTCAGGGCGCTCGCGCAGGAGCTGGTGAGGCCCCTGAGCGAGTTGCGCGCCTGCCTGCTGCAAGGTTCTGCAAATCCCGATGAAGTTTCTGTATTCCTTTATCAGGCGGGCCAGTGGCGCGGACCGGCTCCGTTTTCGATCCTCGGTATGCGCATTCAGAATGAGCAATCGGGGTCGAGTTCTCTCTATGCTCAGCCGCTAGCGATCCAGCCCGTTCCGGAGGCGGACAGTCCTGCCGCGGCGAAGGCATCGCGAGACATGCTGGAATCGCGTATGGAGGTCGCGCTCGAGAGTCTATCCGCAATCAAACCGCAGCCTGACTCGACGATCCGCCAGGGCCATCTGGCGCTGCTCACGCGCTGGTACTACCGGCCGCAACAGAAGCGTGTTGGCGAGGTGTATTTCCCGGAGAGCGGCGGCCACTGGCCCTTGAGAGCCATGCTGCGCGGAGTCGGGCGAGTTGTCGCGGCAAACTTATCCAAATCGCCGACGATTCCTGAAGAATCCAAGGTTACGCCGGCTGGTACACTTGAGGGGTCCGGAAACTGACCCCGGAGACGCCCATGGTTGAACTGCTGCCCTCCATACTTTCCGCTGATTTTGCCCATCTCGCCGACGAAGTTGCCGCGGCGGAGAGGGGCGGTGGCACCGTGATCCACGTCGACGTGATGGATGGGCATTTCGTTCCCAACATCACCCTTGGTCCGCCGGTCGTCAGGAGCCTGCGCAAGGCCACAAGCCTGCCGCTCGACTGCCACCTGATGATCGAGAACGCGAACGAGTACATTCCAGCCTTCGCCGACGCCGGCGCGAATTGGATCGGGGTCCATTACGAGGCATGCCCCCACCTGCACCGCACCATCGAGCTGATCCACAACCACGGCATGAATGCCGGCGTCGTGCTCAACCCGGCGACAAGGGTCGATGTTTTGCTCGATATCCTGCCGATGTTGCATCATGTGCTCGTCATGAGCGTGAATCCGGGCTTCGGAGGCCAAAAATTTATCGATTTTTCGCTCGATAAGATCCGCAGGCTGGTGCAGATCCGCAAGGAACTGGGGCTGCGGTTTAGAATTGAAGTCGATGGGGGCGTAGCTCACGATACCATTGCCCAGGTAGTCCAAGCAGGTGCGGACCTCCTCGTAGCAGGGAATGCTGTCTTCGGCGATGGCCACGCCGAGCATAATGCTCGTGAATTGCTGGCGGCGGCAAGAGCTGCATGCTAAGTAGTTCCGTTGACGAGAGTTCAGATTCAAAGGCAGTCAGGTTCCGGCGACGCACAGCGCGGCAGTCCCCTGAGCGGCATGCAGCGAGATTGAGGTGGTATGAATTTGTTTTCAAACAGGATGTCTGGCGGTAAATCGGCATTGTTCTCGGGTAATTCGGCCGGACGGGCCGTTGCAACCCTCGGCGTTCTAACCCTGGCCCTTTCGCTGATCCCCGCGGAAGCTGCCGACAAGAAGCCGAAAAAGAAGAAAAATGAGGACCTGAGCGCCAATCCGCTGGCCAACGTTGCCAGCCGTCAGCCCGATAAAGAGCTGTACGATAAAGCGATGGTCGCCCTGAAGAAGGGCCGCTTCGACGTCGCTCGCCTCGACCTGCAGACGATGCTCAATACCTATCCCAACTCCGAGTACCAGATGCGCGCCAAGTTGGCCGTAGGCGATGCCTGGTTCAAGGAAGGCGGCACCGCGGCTTTGACCCAGGCGGAGTCGGAATACGAGGATTTCATCACCTTCTTCCCGCAGGCTCCCGAAGCTGCCGAAGCCAAGATGAAGGTGGCCGACATCTACTTCATGCAGATGGAGAAGCCGGATCGCGACTTCACCAATGCGCAGAAGGCCGAGCAGAAATACCGCGAGATGATCGATCAGTTCCCCGACTCGTCGCTGGTTCCTCGCGCCAAGCAGAGGCTCCGTGAAACGCAGGAAGTCCTGGCTGAGCGCGAGTTCCTGATCGGCCAGTACTACGCGAGCCGCTTGAACTGGGCAGGGACGATCGCCCGCTTGCAGACCGTTGCCGACAGCTATCCGCTCTACAGCAAGAGCGATGAACTGTGGATCACCATCGGCGACGCGTACGCTGGAGAAGCACGGCAGGTGCAGATGGCCAAGGGATTGCCTGGCGCGGTTCGCGAGCGTCTGCAGCAGGTCTATCTGGATAAGGCCGCGGCAGCTTATGCTCGCGTGATTACCCGATATCCGATGGCCCCCCGGGTCGAGGACGCGCGGGATCGCCTGG
>Ga0302319_10020151_pt1 | contig 12072 bp, 15 predicted proteins | sample Bog_T0_2_FD_203319 | JGI IMG/M metagenome (GOLD analysis project Ga0302319, IMG submission 203319) | Peat permafrost microbial communities from Stordalen Mire near Abisko, Sweden - Bog_T0_2 | ecosystem: Environmental > Terrestrial > Soil > Wetlands > Peat | place: Sweden: Abisko, Stordalen Mire... | reverse complement strand
GCTTCTGTCTTTGCTTCTCTGCTCACCCACCTCCGCCGTGTCATCCCGAGCGAAGCGCTTTTCAGCGGAGCCGAGGGACCTGCTTTTGCTTCTGTCTTTGCTTCTCTGCTCACCCACCTCCGCCGTGTCATCCCGAGCGAAGCGCTTTTCAGCGGAGCCGAGGGACCTGCTTCTCACGATGCCCCCTCACCACGAACTCCAATGCGAACCCGCCCCGCCACCCTGCTAGACTACCCCCACCATGCCCGACGCGATCTGGAACGAGTACGAACTCTTCTGCCCCGTATGCAACACCCACTTCAAACAATTAGTCGTGCTGCACAAGGTGCCCGAGAACTTCGACATCACGCCCTATCTCGCCGGATTTGTCGAGCGCCACGACCACAAGGCCTGGCAGGAGGCGCAGCGGAAGAAAGCTGAATCTGCCGGCTCCCAAGCCGTGCCGGAGGCGTGACCTTAGAAGCTGTCTCATAAATGATCAGGGGTCGAAATAAACGTTCCTCAAGGGCTAAAGCCCGGCAATTTTTCGGCTCTTTGTGGCAAGACTGAAGTCGTGCCCTGATACAAAACTCCTTGCCAAGCGAATTTCTCCGCAGCCTGTGGAGACCGGAGCTACGTTCTGACGATCGCAAAACAGGCTGGTCACGGGACTTTATCAGGGCTTCACTGAGATTTTTGCCGGCTGATTACTGCTCAAATTGGCTCATTCCTGTGGCAAATTTCGCAGTTGGTCCGCATAAAACACATTTCTGCACAAGCCTTGGTGAAATCCACAAATTAACTTGACTTTTGCACTTGAATCCACAGATCGAACGGACGTAATGTCTCATTCAACTGATGACTCGAAAGGGCATCGGAGTTGGTTGCCGGAAGCTGGAAGAACAGACAGTCGGCGCAAGCCGAAAGTCGATCGCCAGCAAGGATAACGGAGCGAACAGCCGGTGAGAACCGGAGCGATGGCCGTTAACCCGGACAGAGGGTGAAACCTGAGGCGCAAGCCGCAGAGGGATCGCTGGACGCACCAGAGGATGCAAAAGACGGCGCAAGCCGGAAGTTGTTTAACTGGATGATTCCGGAAGATGCAAAGGCCGGTGGAAACGGAATACTCATCGACGGCTCAGCCGGCGATGCAAGGTTCAGTTGAAACAAGGAATGCATCAGAGGTTCAACCGGAGAATCGGTCGCAAGGCGCAAGCCATGCGGTCGACGGCCGGTGAAGCCGAAGGGCGAAAGCAGCCGGTGCAAACCGGATGCGGAAGCCAGTCGGGGGAGCAGGGGCAGCATGCGGCGCAAGCCGGATGATGCAGCCAGCCGAGCCAAAGGACGGCATCGATGCGAATCGGAAGTAGGTTATCGGCCTAGCCAATGGAAGGACCATGCGGCGCAAGCCGGATGGAACCAGGATTGTCGGGCGCAAGCCCGATGAAACCAGGATCGTCAGGCGCAAGCTTGATGGATCGCCAAAGGTCGATCGGATGTGCGGAACAGTCGACGCAAGTCGAAGGTTTGCAGCCAGTCGAGCCGAAGGACACGAAACCGATCCGAGCCGGAAGGTTGGCCACCGGTCGAGCCGGAGTGCATGCCGTCGACGCAAGTCGGAGGTTTTGTGCCGGCGCAGCCAGAGGATAGAGCGCCAGCGAAAGCTGGAGAGCGGCCACTGGGGGAGCTGGAGGACGCAACACCGGTTGTACTGCGAGTGATCAAGATTGAGACGCCAGAGGCTTCGGCCTCTGGCGTTTTCAATTTGCGGCAAGAAAATTCGCCTCTCCCATCACTGGTCTTTTCGCGTTCGCCTTCGCGCGTGATTCGATCAGCGGCCTTCATCGGACATAATTAAAGTGACAGGCAAAGTGATTTTGGAATCGCATTCCTCCGATCTCTCGCCCCTGATCCCTGAAACCTGACACCTGAAAAATGATTCCTCAAGAAACTATCCTCGACAGATTCAACCTCAAAGGCAAAACCGCTCTCGTCACTGGCTCATCGCGCGGCCTTGGCGCGGCCATCGCCGTGGCGCTCGCGCAAGCCGGCGCTCACGTTGCAGTTCACGGTTCCAGCTCGGCCCCCAAATCCACGCAGCACAAGATCGAAGCCGCAGGCGCAAAAGCCATCGCGCTCGCGGGCGACGTCGCCGATACGGATGTCTGCGCGCGCCTGGTTGCAGAGACCGTTGAGCATTTCGGCTCCATCGACATTCTCGTCAACAACGCAGGCATCATTCGCCGCGCCCCTGCTGCTGAATACTCCGAAGAGGACTGGCTCGCGGTGATCGACGTCAATCTCTCCAGCGTCTTCCGCATTACGCAGCACGCAGCCAGACACATGCTCAAGCAGGGTTCAGGCAAGATCGTCAACATCGCCTCGCTGCTCACCTTTCAGGGAGGAATTCTGGTTCCTGCCTACGCTGCGGCCAAAGGCGGAGTCGGCCAGCTGACGAAAGCGTTTGCCAACGAGTGGGCGTCGAAGGGCGTGAATGTGAACGCTATTGCGCCTGGCTATATGCATACCGACAACACGGAAGCGCTGCGCAACAATCCCGAGCGAGCGCGACAGATTCTGGAGCGGATTCCCGCCGGCCGCTGGGGCCATCCGGAAGACCTCGCCGGCGCTGCAGTCTTTCTCGCTTCCCCGGCGAGCGATTACATGCACGGCCATATACTCGTCGTCGATGGTGGCTGGCTGAATCGATAAGAGCCGGGACCAAGGGAACAAGGGACCGAGGGAACAAGAAAACAGTTGGCGGTAAACCGCCAGAAGCTGACAGCCGATAGTCCGGAGCTTTAAGCTCGATTCGGAGAACAACCATGCCAGAATCCGGAGTTATCTACACCGCTACCGACGCCACCAAAGTCACCACTCCCGAACCGGGCATGCTGCGCCAGGTCCTCGCATACAACCCGCATCTCATGCTGGTGCGTCACACCTTTCAGAAAGGTTGGAAAGGCGCGCGTCACAGCCATCCACATCATCAAATGGTCTATGTGGTCAGCGGCCATATCTGTTTCCAGGCCGAAGGCAAGAGCTGGCAGATGCGCGCCGGCGACAGCATAGTCGTTGACGGCGGTGTCGAGCACGAAGCCTCGGCCCTCGAAGCCTCTGAAGTGCTCGACATCTTCACGCCCTATCGCCAGGAATACGCTTAAGGCGCGGTTTCTCGCGGTCAGCTCCGCACGTCTCGAAAGGTCAAGGAGACCCAGATGAAGAATTCTTGGATTGTTTTTCCGGCGCTCGCATGCGCGCTCACTGTTCTCGCTATCGGCCAACCTCCCGCGCCTGGCGCCGGCATCACCGGCATCGCGCACATTGCTTTCCGCGTGAGCGACCTCGATCGCGAGATCGCGTTTCTCGGCAAGCTTGGCTACGAGCAGTCCTTCGCCATCACGAATAACGGCAAGACCTCGGAAGTCTTCGTCAAGATCAACGACCGCCAGTTCATTGAGCTTTATCCGCAGACCGATCGCTCGCAGCCTCTGGGCTGGATGCACGTCTGCTTCGAAGCGGGCGATCTCGACGCTCTGATCAATTACTACGACTCCACCGGACTCAAAGCTGCGCCGGTGCGCAAAGCGGCCGCCGGCAATCTCATCTCCAACACGAACGATCCGGAGGGCCGCGTCACCGAGTTCACGCAGTACATGCCGGGCTCGCGGCACACGCTCGACCGCGGACAGCACCTTGGCGCCAACCGCGTCTCTACTGAGCTGATCGGCTTCGACCTGCCGGTGAAAGAAGGCGCGGCGGAAAAGCAGTTCTACGCCGATCTCGGTTTTGAGGCGCAGGAGGCGAACGGCAATGCGCGCCTTACCGCGCCGGGCGCTCCGGACGTACGCATCGAACTGCGCGCCATGCTTCCTGGCGCACAGCCGCAGTTTTTATTTCCCGTGCCCGATGCTCGCAAAGCCGCCGATATCCTGAAGATTTCCGGCGTCAAATTCGAACGCGACGGAAAGCTCATCTTCGTTCATGATCCCGACGGCAACGCCTTTGTCTTCCTGGAGACAAGCAGGTAAGGCAAAACGTTTTTAGAGAGGCAATGAGGCGACTGCGCCAGGCAGCCGGACAGTGTGCGGAGTTGCGCGTCAATTACGCGCCGCGTGTCCGGCCGCGTCCCTGTCCTGCGACAGCATCTGCGCCAGAGCCTTTTCCGGGCACATATGATGCGCCTCGCGCACCTCGAGCTCTTGCTCCTTCTCCACGCACGAAGCGATGGTCATAAAGCAGTCGAGGCAACGCGAGTTGTAGCTGCCGTTCTCGTTTTGTGTGCGGTTATACATAACCGTTGAGGAAAAGACTCTACGATCCTAGCCACATTTCCGATTCTTCAGTCGTGACTCACGTCACCTTCGCATGTTTACGGCGTCGCGGCGTGGGACAGCAGCCGTCCTTCATCGCCCTCAGTACTGCGGCGCCCCCACATCCTCCCATTGGTTGGGATGGCGCTTGAGATGCCAGCAGGGATCCTGATCGTCCTGCGGAAACAGCGCCACCGCGCAGGACACATTCGAGGTTCCAAGATAGTCGTACTCATTCTTTTGCCCTTTGAGCGGAACCAGCATGAAGCGGCTGACCGCAACGGAGGAGTGTGGTGAGCCGCGTAGCTTGTACACCGACCAGTCCACCGCAAATACCACAAGAGAAATCGCGGCAAATCCCACCAGCCCGCGCAACAGCCACATGCCGATCCAACGCATCGTCGCTCTCCTTGCGTTTGTGCGGATGCAATCAGAATAGCCGCATATACCCGCGTCCAGTACACGCGCAAATTTAGCTGGCAAGCGGCTGGCGACTGTGTTATCAATCTTTCGAGCAATCAGATTCCATCGTCGTCACTCGAATGGAACCCCTGCTCCCTGTTCTTCAGGCCCTCTACTCCGGATCAACGTGCCTCGCACACCTATTCGGCGCCTCGGCCCTCCTGCTTTGAGGCCAATGAACGGAGGTTCGTCATGCAACAAACGCACACGCCGGGAAATCCGCTCGTTCTCTCCTATCTCGAGTTGCGCGCCATCGTGGGTGTCATCGGCCTTGCGCTGCCCTTCGTGCTTTGGATCGGTGGCCATCACGCAGGAACCTGGCTACCCAACCCATCGCTCAGCAGCTACTACTACACCGGCATGCGCAACTGGTTTGTCGCCAGCCTTTGCGTCATCGGCGCTTTTCTTGGGGCGTGCAAAGGCTACGATCTGCGCGACGAGGTCGCCGGCTATATCGCCGGAATCAGCGCGATCGGCGTCGCGTTTTTCCCTACCTCGTGCGGTTGCGACACAACGAACCTGGTTGGCTATGTGCACTACATCTTCGCGGCCATCCTGTTCGCCACGCTCGCCTACTTTTGCATCTTTCAATTCACGCAGAGCACTGACCCCGCGGGAATGACGCCAAGGAAGTTGACCAGAAACTCTGTCTACCGTGTCTGCGGCGGCATCATCGTTGCATGCATCCTCGCCATGCTGGCGCTAAAGATTCCTGCCATTGATGCGATGCTGGATCCCTGTTCGCGATTGACCTTCTGCCTGGAATCCACAGCCATTCTTGCCTTCGGGTTCGCCTGGATCACCAAAGGCGAAGCCATTCTCAAGGACAAGCCGCGCGACGCCGCGAATCCTGCCGCGACGCCGCAGGCATAACAGGATCCGCTGCCTCGGTGCGGCGCAAATCCGGTTCCCGTGCTAACCTGTCCGCACCATGCATTCACAAATTGTGCTTGCTCTCTGGGTTGCAGCAGGTTTCCAGGCGCTCGCCCAGACACCCGCCGCTCCGCCGCAAGGTCTTCCGAAAGACCCACGCGCCATCTTTGCCGCCGCCGCACCTTTCTATGACTTTTCCGACCCAACACTCAAGCCGTGGCATTTTAAAGCGTCTTATCAGCTCTATGACGACAAGGGAGACCCCACCGTGCAGGGGACATTTGAGTATTGGTGGGTTTCGCCGAAGGTTTATCGCCTCACATGGTCCCGTCCCGGCGCCACTCACACTGATTGGTATACGGCGGAAGGCAAGCACGCTTACCTCTCTACCGGAGAAAGCCTCAACCTTTTTGAGCACAAGCTCCGATCGGCTTTTCTGTCTCCGCTGCCGGACTCCGGCGACCTGGACCCGAGCAAGGTCCGCCTCACCCGCGAAGAAGTGAAAGCAGGTAAGAATAAGCTGCCCTGCGTCATGGTGGTTCCTCTTATGCCGCTGCACGGGCAAATTCAGGAAGTGCCGCGCGGTCTCTTTCCTACATACTGCTTTGACCCCAACCTACCGGCGTTATTGGCCAGCTATTCCTTCGGGACCATTTCCGAAGAATTCGGCTCCATCGTGAAGGTGCAGGGGAGCTTTCTGCCGAAAGAGGTTTTCTTCTTCGAAGGCAAGCGCCGGATTCTCTCAGCGAAGATCGAATCGATTGAAAACCTTTCTCCCTCCGACCCGGCGTTGATGCCAGATCCTCAAGCGAAGCGCCCTCAAATCGACAGAGTGACATTAGCGGCGGGATTGACCGTCGGGTTACCCATCAAGAAAGTACAGCCCGTCTATCCGCAAGATGCAAAAGACGCGCGCCTCTCCGGAACGGTTGTCCTCGGGGCCATCATCGGCAGGGATGGCAGGATTCACGAACTCCGTGTTATCTCGGCTCCATCGCCCTCACTGGTTGCTTCGGCCATATGGTCCGTCTCTCAATGGGAATACAAACCGTACTTGCTCAACGGTGAACCGGTTGAGGTGGATACCACAATCAATGTGATATTCGCGCTTGGCGGTTGAAACGGAATCAAACCCTGCAGAAAACATAAGGGCCAGCGTTGACTGCTGGCCCTTTTTCGCTGCGCGGTAGTCGCCGCTAGAACTTCACGCTCGCCGCCCGCGGCGAAATCCCGCTCATCTCCGCCGCCCGCGCCTCGGCATACGCGGCCGCGCCGATCAGCGCCGTGCGGCTCTCCAGAATCACGCGTACCGGCGTATTCACCAGCAACTGGCTCAAGCGGCCCTTGTCAGTGAAAGCCTTCACGAACGTTCCGTCCTTCAGCTTCTCCAGGATGCGCGGCGCAATGCCGCCGCCTACATAGAGCCCGCCCACCGACAAAATCTTCAGCGCCAGGTTGCCGGCCTCCGCGCCATAGGCCGAAACAAACATGTCCAGCGTCCGATCGCAGATCTCGCTCTTGGCCTTCATCGCCAGCTCCGTGATCACAGCGTTCGGATCTTCCGCCGCCATGCGCGCGGCCAGCCACGGCGGCTCTTCCAGTCCGCGCACATCGCGCAAAAATTCGTAGATGTTGGTCAGTCCTTGCCCGCTCACCACGCGCTCAAAGCTGATGCGCCCATCGTATTTCTGGCGCAAAAAGCGCAGCAGGTCGATCTCGTCTTCGTTGCGCGGCGCAAAGTCCGAGTGGCCGCCCTCGGACGGGTAAGGAACGTAATCGCGCCCGTCAAACACCAGAAAGGCCTCGCCCAAACCGGTCCCCGCCGAAATCAGTGCGCGGTTGCCTACCTGGCGCGCATCGCCCTCACTCAGGGTGTAAATCTGCTCCGGCCCGAGCTCCGCAATACCGTATCCGTTCGCCTGCAAATCATTGATAAGAAAAACGTAATCGATCTTCAGGTCGCGCGCCAGCTCGCGGCTGTCAAGCGTCCACGGCAGGTTAGTCAGCCGCAGCCGTCCATCCCGCACCGGTCCGGGCACACCAAAGCACGCCGCGGTCACCTTTTCTGAGACCACGAACTCCTTCACAATCGCTTCCAGCCCCGCATATTCCTTGGCCGGGAATTGCTTGTCGCGTGTGTGTTTCAGGTTGCCGTCGGTAAAATCAAACAGCGCCAGGTGAACCTTGGTGCCGCCTACATCGCCTGCCAGAATCATTCGTTCCTCTCAAAGTTTTGTATCAGGGCACGACTTCAGTCGTGCCGAATCCGCCGCAAATAAAGTGCGGGCTTTAGTCGTCCACCGGCTTTCGCCGACCCACCGGAGATGAAACTGTAACGCCGGCATCCTTGCCGGCTGTCGTGCGGGCGTCCTCGCCCGCACATTAGGACCCTCGCAAGGCGGTTTCTTTCTAGCCCCTGCGGGACCGATTTTCGCCTCTCACGCCTCGCGCTCAAGAACACCACAGCCTTGCGCGTCCGGCGGGGGCAGCAAAGCCGCCGCCGCCCGGTCCAGAAGCAAAGTCAGTATACCGCCCGCGGGCCTGATCAACTGGCTGGGCAGCCGCTCAGGATCGCGCGGTCCCATGAATACATCTTTTAGAATCTGCGCTTTATCCTCTCCGCCTATGAGGAAGAAGACTTGCGATCCGCGATTGATCACCGGCCAGGTCAGCGTCACGCGCCAGCTCTCTTTGGCCTCCACATGATTGGCCACGGCCAGCCGTCCCAACTCGTGTAAAGCTGGGGTGTGGGGAAAAAGAGACGCAGTGTGTCCATCTGGACCCATCCCCAACTGCACCACGTCAAACCGCGGCAGCTCCACGCCCTCCAGCCGGAAACCATTCCGCAATTCTGACTCGTACCGCGCCGCGGCCGCCTCCGGCTCCAGCTCGCCCTCAATGCGGTGAATCTGCTCCGGCTTCAGCGGCACATGATCCAGCATTGCCTCGCGTGTCATGCGATAGTTTGAATCCGGGTCATTCGGCGGCACGCATCGCTCGTCCACCCACCATAAATCGAGCTTCGACCACGGCATACGCGCCCGCCACGGCTCGGCCGGATCGGCCAGCAGCGCAAACGCCGCCTTCGGCGTGGACCCGCCGCTGATGGCAATCCTCGCCCGCCCGCGGGCGCCCACGGCCCGCTCAGCCTGCTCCACAAAATATTGCGCCGCCCGTTGCGCAAGCCCCTCCGCATCCGGCTCGATGCTATAAACCACTTTGAGTGTTTGAGACATGCGGAAGGCTCCTACAGCTCTTACGTTAAACGGCTGGATTTAACTCCGGCTCGCGCGACGCGCTCCAGAGAGGAACAGTCGAAGTCATGGCAACCCTGCATCGATCCCCAGTGTTTGCGCCACACTTCGCAACCTGCCGTCTCTCGTCCATAACTTCGTTCCAGGTGCGATCAGGCACGAAGCAGCCAGATGCGCATCGGCGAGTCCGATGCCTTTCGCGTAGAGTTGTCGCGCCTCAATCATCTGTCGGATGTCTTTGAGACTCACCATTTGCGCCTGCGGCATTAGATCGAGCTTTGCCAGAGTTCGCGGCCGGTCATGAAGCGAGCCAAGCGACAACTCCGCGGCAAGACAGGGATGCATGACAACCTGATCGTTCGCGAGCAGCGACTGCAATTGGGCGTCGCCCCGCCGAAAATAATCGATCCAGACGTTGGCATCGGCGAGGATCACAGGTCGTCCACTCGCAGCCGGCGAACATACTCCAAATCGGGCATCGTCCCTCCGAGTAGCGCAAGTTGGCGCGATGCTTCCCTGGAAATCAGCGTCTTCAGCGCCTCACGCAGCAACGCTGTCCTCTCCGTGATCCCGGTATATTCCTGAGCGGTCTTCACAAGCTCGTCGTCGAGCGACACCGTAGTCCGCATAAGCACTCCCAAGCACCAATTTTATCACCAATTGATGACATATTAGGTGCAAGAACCGCCTAAGTCAGCGCAAAAACCGGCTTCCCGTCCACCGCATCGCATACCTGAGAACCCCTGACACTTGTCTCTATCGCCCAAGGTACAAACGGTACTGCTGCTCCAGCACGCCGGCGGCGCGCGCCAGCATCAGCTTCGACACGTTGTATTGGTACAGGCTCTCCACCAGGTTGTTTTCAGCGGTCGCCAGCGAAGCCTGTGCCGTTACCAGGGGCAAGTTATCGTCCACGCCGGCATTCACGCGGTCCGTCTCGTCGCTCAACGCGCGCGTAGCCAGATCCACGTTCGAACGCGCCACGTCCACCAGTTGCTTGTTCGCGCTCACGTCAAGCAGCGCCGATCGCACCTGCTCGTCGATGTGGTTGCGCAGGTCGGCGAGCTGTGCGTCCACGGATGCCATCTCCGCTTTCGATGCATCCTCGTCGCCGCGCAGCCGCGCCTCGCGGAAGATGGGAAAATTCAGCGTTCCCACGGCCGCGAAATCGCCGTGCGTCCCGGCTCCGTTCACCGTGCTGGTGCCGTAGAAGCTATAGAAGCTGAGCGTCGGCAGCCGCTCGCTGCGATACACCGCGTGCAACGCTTTCAATTCCACCGCCTGGTTCTGCAGATTCTGGTAGTCCTGCCGGCTTCTGTAGGCCAACGCTCGCACCTCTTCCGGCGTCTCCTCGGCCAGGTCACTGTAGGGCGCGGGATCGGTCAGCACAATCTCCTGCCCGGGATCGATCCCGATCTCGCGCTTGAGCTGGATGAGATCCTTCGCCTGTTGATTTTCGGCCGCGGTCAGCGCCTGCTGCTGCGCTGCAAGCTGCACACGCGCCCGCAATTCATCCAAATTCGCCACCGTGCCCGCTTCGTGCGCCGCGTGCACGTGATCCAGCAGCAACTGCGCCTGCGCCACCAGCGCCTTCGCATTCACCACCTGGCTCTCGTCGGCAATCGCCCGCAGATACGCGATCGCTACCTGCTGCACCACCTCGCCGCGCGCCGTCATTTTATTGAAGTACGCCGACCGCTCGGCGGAAACCGCTGCCTTCCAGCCCTGGATCACCGGACCGGAAAACAAAATCTGGCTGAAGTGGATCTGCCCCTCGGTCAGGTCGTCGCGCGTGATGTTCTTGATCCCTGCCGGCAGCTTGCCGCCGGGAAACAACGGCGCGAACTCCGCAATCGTCTTGGGCCCGAATCCCTGCGCCGCCAGGTTGTGCATGTAATAGCCCGTGTCGCCGGTGAGCCAAATCGTGGGCAGAAACTCCTGTACGGCCTCATTCTTCATACCGTGCTGCGCCTTCTCGCCGTTCTCGGCTTCTTTCAGCCCCAGGTTGTTCTTGAGTCCCCTTTGGACGGCGTCATCCAGCGACAGCTTGAGCGGCTCGCCCGTCACCGGCTGCGCGGTCACGCTGCCATAAAAAGGATTGGCCGCCGACGTCGGATTCTGTGCCCGCGACGCGACAGGGCCGACTGCGATCTCCATCAAAACCAGCAGCAGGAGCGCAGGCGTAGTCCGCTTGAATTCAAAATGAAGCCGTGGATTCACTCCCATTATTTTCTCAGATGCGCCCGCGGCCGCGAGGGTTCAGGGAATCATGAGACACCCGACTTTGCCGCGTTGCGGTGGCTTTCAGGTTTCAGCATGCAGGAGGCGTCTTCGCCGCTCTCGTCGCCGGATTTTGTAAAGTCGACAGATTCGACCGCATCTTTATCGGCTTCCCCACATCTCGTCCGCCGCGCCTGCTCGCCGTGGCGCGGCAGAGCAGCGTAAGATAGCCACCCGAAAATGTTCAGGCGCCGGGAAATAGCGGACAGGTGATTCCGGGCGTGGAGCCGCGCCGGCCATCGAGCTTCACCGCGCACACCTTGGCGCATGTGGGATCGAGCCTGCACCGATGCCGCTCTTCTGCAAAGTAAGCGCCAATTGCGGCAGACAGTTCCGAATCGTCGCGGCAGATACAGGGACCAACCCAACCGCGAAACCTGGCCGCAATCGCCTGCTCCAGTGGCTCCCCGTTTTCCGGATAATCCGTCTCCCATCTCTGAAAGGTCTCAATCACCGCTTCAAGATGCTCACCCTTCGATTGCGCTTTCGGAAGTTCCATCACAGGAATCAAACCTCGCACCGAGATTAGCACGAAAACGGCAGCGGCATCTCTGCGCTTTCATGCGCGTGCCGTTTGTCTCATCGCCAATCCCCCTCCAATGTGACTTGCCTCACGCTATGCCCGCGTGGCCGGTGACACGACTGGAGCCAGGCTTTTCAACCACGTCGCAAGGATACGCAGGATTGCGGAAGGATAATCGCGCCTCCCGTTCGATGTCTGTGACGCGACCAGTTGAATTCACAATCGGACCGTCGCCAATTTGGCATGATTGACTGCTGCATAAGCAATGTCCATCATTTGCCGCCGGACATTTGGCGCCTCGCGAAAGGGCACGACTTCAAAGCCTGCCCTGAGCGAAGCCGAAGGGTGCAGAAAACTCCCACTAAGAACGCGGGCTTTATTAACTAGT
>Ga0302319_10020150_pt1 | contig 12073 bp, 8 predicted proteins | sample Bog_T0_2_FD_203319 | JGI IMG/M metagenome (GOLD analysis project Ga0302319, IMG submission 203319) | Peat permafrost microbial communities from Stordalen Mire near Abisko, Sweden - Bog_T0_2 | ecosystem: Environmental > Terrestrial > Soil > Wetlands > Peat | place: Sweden: Abisko, Stordalen Mire... | reverse complement strand
CCGCAGCTACGCCTATGCCGTCGCTGCCGCCTGTGACCGCGCCGCATCCACGCGCAAGGATGCCGCGGCCTGCATTCTCACCTGCTCCGAGGCCGCGACGCGTGCGGCGCTCGACGCCATCCAGCTCCTCGGCGGCAACGGCTACATCAATGATTATCCGGCCGGCCGGCTGCTGCGCGACGCAAAGCTGTACGAAATCGGCGCCGGCACGTCGGAAATCCGCCGCATGCTGATCGGCCGCGAACTGGTGGCGGACGGCGCATGACGGGGCCGGACGATCCGGCGGAGGCCGTGGCGGGGGGTGCGCCGGCGGACCTGTTCGCGCCGCTCGACGATCATCCGGCCTATCGCCTGGTGGCCAACGCGATCGAGCAGAAAATCGTCGGCCGGTCGCTGCGCCCCGGCGATCACCTACCCTCCGAGGCCGATCTTGCGCGGCAGTTCGGCGTGAACCGCTCGACAGTGCGCGAGGCGATCCGCGAACTCGAGATCCAAGGCCTCATCGGCCGGGCGCGAGGCGAGAAGCGATTGCGTGTCACGCGTCCGGAGCCGCAGCGCATCAGCTCCGGCGTGAGCCGCGCCCTCGCCCTGCACGAGGTCACATTTCTCGAACTATGGGAGGCGATGATGGCGCTCGAACCGGCTGCGGCGGAACACGCCGCCACGCGGCGGACGGCCGAAGAGCTCCACGCCCTGCAGCGCGCGCGCGCGCGCTTCGAGCGGCAATCCGGCGATACGCCGGCCGCGGTCGCCGCCGTGGTCGAGTTCTTCAGCGCGGTGGCCGCGGCGAGCGCCAACCGCGTGCTGGCACTGTCGCAATCCCCGCTGAATCGGCTGCTCGCGCCGACGCTCACCCGCATGATCGATCGCGTGCCCCAGGCCCGCGCGCGCATCCACGGCGCACAGCAGCGGATCATTGCCGCCATCGAATCGAGGCGTCCCGCGGATGCCCGCAGCTGGATGGAAAAGCACATCCGCGACTTCAAGCGCGGCTATGAACTCGCAGGCATCCCGCTCGCTGGTGCGATCGACTGCGACTGACCCAAGCGCGCTGCGGCGATGTGCTCCCGGAACCACTCATAGGTGCGCGCGACCCCCGCCTCGAGCGGGATCCGCGGCCGCCAGCCAAGTCCGGTGAGGCGCGTGGTGTCGAGAAGCTTGCGCGGCGTGCCATCGGGTTTGGTCGAATCGTAGACCACCTCCCCCCGGTATCCAGCCACGCGGCGGACCAGCTCGACGAGTTCGCGGATGGTGACATCCTCACCCCAGCCGATGTTCACGATCGGTTCCCCGTCATAGGTGCGCAGCAGATGCACCACCGCATCGGCGAGATCATCGACGTGCAGGAATTCCCGTCGCGGGCTGCCCGTGCCCCAAACCGTCACCGTGCCGTCGCCGCGCAGTTTCGCCTCGTGAAAGCGGCGGATCAAGGCCGGCAGCACGTGCGAGTTTTCGAGATCGAAGTTGTCGCCGGGCCCATAAAGGTTCGTCGGCATCAGTGAAATCGCGTTGAAGCCGAATTCGCGCCGGTAAGCCTGGCACATCTTGATGCCGGCGATCTTCGCCACCGCATACCACTCGTTGGTGGGCTCGAGGGCACCGGTGAGCAGGTAGTCCTCCTTGATGGGCTGCGGCGCGAGCTTGGGATAGATGCAGCTCGATCCGAGGAAGACGAATTTCGCCACACCCGCGCGGTGCGCCGCGTCGATGACGTTGTCCTGGATCAGGAGATTGTCGCGGATGAACAATGCCGGGCGCGTGTTGTTCGCGTGGATGCCGCCCACCCGCGCCGCCGCCATGATCACCGCGTCAGGCCTCTCGCGTTCGAAGTGAGCGCGCACCGCAGCCTGATCGGTGAGGTCGAGCTCGGCATGCGTGCGCAGGATGAGCCGTCCCAATCCCTCCCGCTCGAGCGCCCGCACCACTGCCGCGCCCACCAGGCCCCGATGGCCGGCCACATAGAGGCGCGAATCCGCAGTGAGACGGAACGGCGGCGCGGCGGCGGGCGCGTTCATTCGTGGTGCCGGTAAACCTTGTAGCCTTCCCGCGCCACCATCGCGTCGCGCTTGGCGATCGCGAGGTCCGCCTCGACCATTTCGGCCACGAGCTGCGGGAAGGTGACCTCCGCCGACCAGTGCAGCTTCTCGCGGGCCTTGGACGGATCCCCGAGCAGCGTTTCGACCTCGGTCGGACGAAAGTAGCGTGGATCGACCCGCACCAGCGTGCGGCCGCTCGTCGTGTCGATGCCCACCTCGTCGATGCCGCTGCCCTGCCAGCGGAATTTCATGTCGAGCAGGGCACCGGCGGCCTCCACGAAGTCGCGCACCGAATGCTGGATGCCCGTCGCGATCACGAAATCCTCGGCGACCGGTTGCTGCAGCATGAGCCATTGGGCCCGCACGTAGTCGCGCGCGTGGCCCCAGTCGCGCCGTGAGTCGAGATTGCCGAGATGCAGCACTTCTTGCAGGCCCACCTGGATGCGCGCCAGCGCGCGGGTGATCTTGCGCGACACGAAGGTCTCCCCCCGCACCGGCGACTCGTGGTTGAAGAGAATGCCGTTGCAGGCGAACATGCCGTACGCCTCGCGGTAGTTCACCGTGATCCAGTAGGCATAGACCTTGGCGGCGCCGTAGGGCGAACGCGGATAGAACGGCGTCGTTTCCCGCTGCGGGACTTCCTGGACCTTGCCGAACATCTCGGAGGTCGAGGCCTGGTAGAAACGCGTCTTCTTCTCGAGGCCGAGAATGCGGATCGCCTCGAGCACGCGCAGCGTGCCCACCGCATCGGAATTCGCCGTGTACTCGGGCGTTTCGAACGAGACGCCGACGTGGCTCTGCGCCGCGAGATTGTAGATCTCGTCGGGCTGCACCTCCTGGATGATGCGGATCAGGTTGGTCGAATCGGTGAGATCGCCGTAGTGCAGCTCGAGGCGCAGGTCCTGCTCGTGCGGATCCTGGTAAAGATGATCGATCCGGTCGGTGTTGAAGGAGGAGGCGCGGCGCTTGATGCCGTGAACGTGATACCCCTTCTTCAGCAGCAGCTCCGTGAGGTACGCCCCGTCTTGCCCGGTCACTCCGGTGATCAATGCCGTCTTTGCCAATTCGACTCCTTGCACCGCGAATCCAAGGTCCGCAGTCCGCGGAGTCTATGGCATCGCGTTTTACGGCGCATCAAAATCCGCGCGTGCTCAATATGTCACACACGACGTCAGGCGCGTTGTCATTGATCCAGAATGGGCTCGCGCACCGTGTCGCCGCCGGCGGGATCATGCAGATTCGTGCTGAAGGACACGAGCACCAGCACGCCGTTGCCGGTGTTGCGAAACGCGTGCACCACCCCGGGCGGAATGGTCAGGCGCCACGCCTCCCCCGCCGGCACCTCGACGTCGCGGATCACCCCGTTCTCGCGTAGGCGCACCTGGCACGGACCCACCACGGAGGTGATTTCCGTTCCGGTGCGGTGAAAGTGATTGCCGCGGATCTCGTTCGGCTGCGTCAGCACGACATGCACGTTGCGCTGGGCGGCGAGATCGCGGTCGCCCAGGGGTTCGAACAGGATGCCGCGCGGATCCTGGTGCGACGGAATGCGTTCGATGCGGGTCATTTCGCCACGGAATCCGGCGGGCGGACGCAGGAGCCTGTCCTTGCGCAGCGCATGAAAATCGGTAGCGCAGCACGTGCAGCCGTCAGCGGGTAGAATGCATGGACCATGGTTGATTCGGCCTGAAGGGGACTCGCGATGACTTACGACAATCGGCAATTCTACATCGACGGACGCTGGGTGGCTCCGGTCGAGGCAAAGGATTTCACCGTCATCAATCCGGCCACCGAGGCTCCCGCCGGCGTGATCTCGCTGGGAAGCGCCAAGGACGTGGACCTCGCGGTGGCCGCGGCGCGGCGCGCCTTCGAGAGCTACGCGCGCACCACGCCGGCCGAGCGGCTTGCGCTGCTGGAACGCGTGCTGGTCGCCTACAAAGCCCACTATGATGAGATCGCGCAGGCCATTTCGAGCGAAATGGGAGCCCCGATCACGCTCGCGAAGGGGGCCCAGACCCGGATCGGCGTCGGACACATCAGCGCCATGATCGACGTGTTGAAGACTTTTCAGTTCGAGGAGTTGCGCGGCACGATCCGCCTCGTCCAGGAACCGGTGGGCGTGTGCGCGCTGATCACGCCATGGAACTGGCCGATGAACCAGGTGGCCGCCAAAGTGGTGCCCGCGCTCGCCGCCGGCTGCACCATGGTGCTGAAGCCCTCGGAGTTCTCACCCTTCAGCGCCATCTTGTGGGCGAAGGTGATGCATGAGGCCGGGGTACCGGCGGGCGTCTTCAACCTGGTGAATGGCGACGGCCTCGGCGTCGGTGCGCCGCTCTCCTCCCACCGCGAAATCGACATGGTGTCCTTCACGGGCTCGACCCGCGCCGGCACCGAGGTGGCGAAGAACGCCGCCGCCTCGGTGAAGCGCGTCCACCAGGAACTCGGCGGCAAATCGCCCAATGTGCTGCTCGACGACGCCGACTTCGAAAAGGCGGTGAAGCAGAGCGTGCTGCACGTTTTCCAGAACTCCGGCCAATCCTGCAATGCCCCCACGCGCATGCTGGTACCCGAGGGCAAGCTTGCCGAGGTCGAGGCCATTGCCAGGCGGGTCGCCGCGGGAGTCGTGGTGGGCGATCCGGGTTCGGAGAAGACCACGATCGGACCGGTCGTATCGAAAATGCAATTCGAGCGCGTCGAGGGCTACATCGAGAAGGGGATCGCGGAAGGTGCCCGCCTCGTCGCGGGTGGCCCGGGGCGCCCGGACGGCCTCGAGCGCGGCTATTACGTCCGGCCGACGATCTTCTCCGATGTGAACAACGACATGACCATTGCCCGGGAGGAGATATTCGGACCGGTGCTGTGCATCCTGCCCTACCAAACCGAGGAGGACGCGATCCGCATCGCCAACGACACACCGTACGGGCTCGCAGCGTATGTCTGGTCCCGGGACAATGTGCGCGCGCGGCGCGTCGGCAATCGCATCCGCGCCGGCCAGGTATCCTTGAACGGCCAGTCCGGGGACATGAAAACACCGTTCGGCGGGTTCAAGATGTCGGGCAACGGCCGCGAGTACGGCGAGCACGGGCTGCGTGATTTTCTCGAGGTCAAGGCCATGATCGGGGTCGATGCCGCTTGATACGACGGACACGCCAAGGCTCTCGCCCGTAGTTTTACGGCTCGAGGGCCTAGGGAAACGTTACCGTCCGGACCGGCCCGCAGTGCTCGAGGGGCTCGACCTCGAGCTGCGCGGCGGCGAGTATCTCGCCATCATGGGCGAATCGGGCGTCGGCAAATCGACGCTGCTCAATTTACTCGCCGGCCTCGATCGCCCGGATAAGGGCCGGGTGTTGCTCGAGGGAAGCGATCTCACCCGACTCGATGACGATGCGGCCACGCTGCTGCGCCGGCGGTGCGTCGGGTTCGTGTTTCAAGCCTTCCACGTCCTGCCGTACCTGTCGGTGGCGCAGAACGTGGCGCTGCCGCTCGAACTGCTCGGGATCGGTGCAGCGGAGTGCCGCGCACGCACCGGCGCCATGCTCGACGCGGTGGGGATCGCGCCGCTCGCGCAGCGCTTTGCCCGGGAACTGTCGGGCGGCGAGGTGCAGCGCATCGCGATTGCGCGGGCGCTGGTGCACCGGCCGCGTCTCGTGCTCGCCGATGAACCGACGGGAAATCTCGACCCGCGCAGCGCCGCGCAAATCCTCTCCCTGCTGCGCGAGCAGATCAAGGTCCACGCCGGCGCGGGCATCCTGATCACCCACTCGAGAACCGCCGCCGACACGGCGGACCGGATCGCCGTGCTCGACGCGGGCGGACTGCGGGCGCTCGAGGTCCGCGGGTGAACCCGGGGCGCGGCCCGGCGATCGCCCCGCTCGTCTTCCGTTTGCTGCTGCTCGCCCAGTTGCGCGAACAGCCCGGGCGGCTGCTCATCACGGTGCTGGCGCTCGCGCTCGGAGTGGCGCTCGGCACCGCGGTATACCTCGTGAACACGGCCGCTCTCAATGAATTCGGCCTCGCCACCAAACGCCTGGTCGGCGAAGCGGACATCACGGTGCGCGGCGGCCGCGAAGGCTTCGCCGAGACGCTGCTGCCGGTGCTCGTGCGCACGCCGGGGGTGGCGCTCGCCAGTCCGCTGCTCGAGCTCGAGGCGGCGGTCGGCGGGCGCCGCGAGCCGCTGAAAATCCTCGGTCTCGACCCGTTCCGCGCCGGCACTCTGCAACCGGCGCTGGTCGGGGATCTTGGCCCGAAGATCCTCGAGCTGTTCGATCCTGCGAGCATCGTCTTGAGCAGCACGGCCGCCCGGGATTTGAACCTGCGGCGCGGTGACAATCTCACGGTGATCGTCGGCAATGCACCCAAAGAGCTCAAGGTACTCGGAGTGCTCGCGCCCGACACGTATTCGCAGCCGCTCGGAATCATGGACATCGCAAGTGCACAATGGGTGTTCGGGGCGCTCGGCCGGCTGAATCGCATCGATCTGCGCCTCGCGCCCGGCACCGATGTGAACGGCTTCCGTGCGCGGGTCGCGAATCTTCTGCCCACCGGCGCCCAGGCGCTCGCGCCGCAGGTCGAGCGCGACCGCGCCGTCTCCGTGACGCGGGCCTATCGCGTCAATCTCAACATGTTGGCGCTCGTGTCCCTGCTCACCGGGTCCTTTCTCGTTTTCTCGACGCAGTCCCTCGCGGTCCTGCGCCGCCGCAGGGCGCTCGCCCTGTTGCGCGCGATCGGCGTCACACGGGGCCAGCTGCAGACCGCACTGCTCGGTGAAGGTGCCTTCCTCGGCGCGGCCGGCGGACTCGCCGGTATCGTGCTCGGCGCATTGATTGCCGCCGCGATGCTGAAATATCTCACGGGTGATCTCGGCAACGGCCAGCTGCACGTGGCGGGCGCGTACCTGGGGACGCAGCCGTGGGCGCTGCTCGCCTTCTTCGCCGCCGGCACCGCGGTGGCTGCGATTGGCGCCTGGGTGCCCGCGCGGGCCGCGGCGGCCGAACCGCCGGCGCGGGCCCTCAAGGGGGGCGACGCCGACTACACGGCAAGCGCGCGCGGCGCTTCCCATCTCGCCGTCGCACTGCTCATTGTTGCCGCCGGACTCGCCTGGCTGCCGCCGGTCGGCGGCCTGCCCGTGTTCGGCTACGCCTCCATCGCGGCGCTGTTGTTCGGCGCGGTGCTGCTCGTGCCTACGCTCACGGTGCGCGCCTTGAGCGGTGCACCCGAGACCGGGCGCGTGGTCATCGACACCGCCGTCGCACAACTGCGGGAGAACGTCGGGCTCTCCACTTTGAGCCTCGCCGCCATCATCGTGAGCTTCAGCCTGATGGTGGCCATGGCCATCATGGTTTATTCGTTTCGCGTGTCCTTCGATCACTGGCTCGGCAAGCTGTTGCCGGCGGACCTGCAGCTGCGCGAACCGCTGGGCAACGACACTGCCTACCTGTCGGCAACGACCCAGGCGCGCATCGCCGCCATCCATGGCATCGCCCGGGTCGAGTTCCGCCGCACCGAGCCGCTGCTCCTCGATCCGGCGCGACCACCCGTCACGCTGATCGCCCGCGACATCGCGCCGGGGCGGGCCGCCGACATCCTGCCGCTGGTACGCCAGCCGCCCGCGCCCGCACACGCACACGCATCAGCACACGCGCCTGCGGCCGGTGCTGCCAGCGCGCCGGACGCCTGGATTTCCGAGGCGATGCAGGATCTCTACGGCATCCCGGTCGGGGGACCGCTGTCCCTCGTCCTCGGCGGCGAACCCCGGCGCTTCCGAGTGGCCGGCGTGTGGCGCGACTATGCGCGCACCACCGGCGCGATCGTCATCGGGCGCGCCGACTACATCGCCGCCACCGGCGACCGCACCGCGAGTGAGGCCTCGGTCTGGCTCGACGGCTCGCGCAGCGCGGGTGTGGTCGAGGCTGCGATCCGAGGCTCGTTTCCAGCCGGCAGCGCACCGGAGATCCTCACCAGCACCGCGGTGCGCGAGCGCTCGCTGCAGATCTTCGACCGCGCCTTTCTCATCACGTATGCGCTCGAGGCGATTGCCGTGCTGATCGGCCTGGCCGGCGTGAGCTTTGCGGCGAGTTCCACGGCGCTCGCGCGCCGTGCAGAATTCGGCATGCTGCGCCATATCGGCATGCTGCGGCGGCAGGTAATCGCCATGCTGGCTGGAGAAGGTGTTCTCATGAGCCTGTTCGGCATCGGCTATGGATTGACTCTCGGCGTCGCGCTCTCATTGGTGCTCGTGTACGTGATCAATCGCCAGTCGTTCAACTGGAGCATCGATCTCGCCGTACCGCTCTGGCAGCTCGCGGTTCTCAGCCTCACGCTGCTGATCGCGGCGGCGCTCACCGCCATCTGGAGCGGGCGCGCCGCGACCAGCCAGGACTCGGTGCGCGCGGTCCGGGAGGATTGGTGAGGGGCCGACGCCGGCCGTTGCTCGCCGCCGGGACCGGCCTCGCCGTGATTGGCGCACTCGGCGCGTTCAGCGCAGGCGGGACGTTCGGCGCGCCTGTCGCTCTCGGCACGCCCGTGATTCTCGGCACGTCCGTGACTCCCAGCGCACCCGGTGCGGACCGCCCTGGGTACGCGCCCGTCACGATTGGCCACGATCTCGTGTTCCCCGCCGATCATGGCAGCCACCCAGCGTTTCGCACCGAGTGGTGGTACATCACGGGCTGGCTCACGGCGCGCGGCGGGGAGGCGCCCGGCGGGGAACCGCTCGGCTTCCAGATCACGTTCTTCCGCTCCCGCCCGGATCTCACCGGCGATAACCCGAGTGCATTCACGCCCGGGCAGCTGATCATCGTCCATTGCGCCCTGAGCGATCCGCGACGCGGCCGGCTCTGGCAGGACCAGCGGGTGCGCCGCGCCGGCATGGGGCTCGCCGCCGCCGAACCGGGCGACACCCATGTGTGGGCCGATGATTGGAGTCTCGCGCGCAAAACGCCGCCCAACGGCACCGCAGCGGCGGCGGACGCGCCCTACGTTGCGAACCTCGTGGCCGAGGATTTTTCACTGCAGCTCGAGTTCACGCCGACGCAGGCGCCGATGCTGAACGGCTCGCGCGGCTACAGCCGCAAGGGTCCGGCCGCGGAGTCGGCGAGCTATTACTACAGCATTCCACATCTGCGTGTTTCGGGTCGTGTGACGCGCGGCGTCGGCGGGCGCGCCGAAGCCGTTGCGGGCGAAGCGTGGCTCGATCACGAATGGTCGAGCGAATATCTCGACTCCCGGGCGGTCGGATGGGATTGGATCGGAATCGACCTCGATGACGGCGCCGCCCTCATGGCGTTTCGGATCCGCGGCGAGGACGGCGGGACGCGTTGGGCGGGCGGCACGCTGCGCGATTCCGCGGGCCGCACCGAGCCCCTCGACACCGCCGATGTCGCGTTCACGGCCATGCGCTGGTGGCGGTCACCGCAGACCGGGATCCGTTATCCCATCGAGTGGTCGGTGCGCGCCGGGTCGCGGCAGCTGGTTCTGAAGCCGCTGATGGACGATCAGGAGAACGACACTCGCTTTTCAACCGGCGCGATCTACTGGGAGGGCGCCGTGCGCGCGTACTCGGACAGCCGGGAGGTCGGTCGTGGGTACCTCGAACTCACCGGCTATGGAGAGAAGCTGAAGCTGCGCTAGGCTCCTAGACGACGTTGGGAGCGCGGCCGCGTACCGATCTCATTCGCAGCCCGTTCGATTATCCGGACACGCTGCTCGACCCAAAAAAAGCCGACCCTTATGTTGAGTTTGTGACCCGCGGCGGCAGAAACTGCGGATAGTGACATGCAACGCTCACGGGCGCCGACACCGGCCCCCGCTAAAGCCGATTCGATTTCAGGCGGTTTGCATGTCGCGTAATCTTCAGCTGATGGCGGGCGGCTTGGCGCTCGCGTTACTGCTCGGCGCCTGCGGTGGCGGCGGTGGTGGCGGTAGTGTTGGCAACAGTGGCAGCGGCGTAGCCGGCTCGCAAAGCGCCGCAGCGCAGAACCCGCTCCCTTCGATCTCGTCACTCACCCCCGGGACCATCACGGCGGGGAGCCCCGCCTTCACGCTCGCGATCCAGGGCAGTGATTTCGTCGCGGGCTCGACCGTAATCGTCAATGGTGAGTCATTGCAAACCACATTCGTGAGTGCTTCGAAGCTCACGGCGAGCGTGCCCGCCGCGGTGAGCACGGCGGTCGACGGGAGCACGACGGTCACCGTGGTCACCCCGGGTCCCGGCGGCGGCACTTCGAACGCCGCGGCGCTCGCCGTCACCACCACGAATCCCGTGCCCTCGATCTCGGGGCTCGCGCCGGCCATAGCCGCCGCGGGCGGCGCCGGCTTCACGGTGAAGGTGAATGGCAGCGATTTCGTCACGACGTCCAGCATCGCATGGAACGGCACCGTGCTGACGACGACTTACGTGAGCGCCGCGCAGCTCACCGCTGCGGTGCCGTCGGCCCTCCTCGCGAGCCCCGGCACGCCGGCGATCACGGTGCTCAATCCCGCACCCGGCGGCGGCATCTCGAACACGGCGACCTTCACCCTCACCACCATCAACCCGGCGCCGTCGATCGCGAGCATCTCGCCGTCGAGCGTCGCGGCGGGAAGCCCGGCATTCACGCTCACAGTGACGGGCAGCGATTTCGTCGCCGCATCCACCATCGCGTGGAACGGCGCCGCGCTCGCGACCACGTACGTCGGGGCATCGCAGCTCACGGCCCAGGTCCCTGCCGCGGACGTGGCGTCCGCCGGCACGCCGAGCATCACCGTCGCCACGCCCGCGCCTGGCGGCGGCGCTTCGAACGCGGTGCCATTCACGGTCGGCACGGTCAATCCGGCGCCGGCGATCGCCACGCTTGCGCCGGCGATCGCAGCGGCCGGAAGCACCGCCGTGACGCTCACGGTGAGCGGCAGCGACTTCGTGCCCGCTTCCACGGTCGAATGGAATGGCGCGAGCCTGGCGACGAGCTATGTCAGCGCCGCGCAGTTGAGCGCGTTCGTGCCTGCTTCCGACCTCACCGGCGCTGGCACCGCGAGCGTCAGCGTCTTGACTCCGGCGCCCGGCGGCGGCATTTCGAACGCCGCCCGATTTTCCATCGACACCGTGAATCCGGTGCCCTCGATCGCGACCCTCTCTCCGGCGAGCGCGGCCGCGGGCGGCACCGCGGTCACGCTGGTCGTCAACGGCGGAAATTTCGTAGCCGCCTCGACGGTGCAATGGAACGGCGCGGCGCTGGCGACGACTTACGTCAGCGCCTCGCAACTGAGCGCGCTCGTGCCCGCTTCCGACCTCGCGACCACCGGCAGTGCCGCCGTCACCGTTGCCACCCCGAATCCGGGCGGCGGCAGATCGACCGCCGTCGCGTTCACGATTCAAGGCGCCAATGCGGTTCCCTCGCTTGCCTCGCTTTCGCCGACCAACGCCGCGGCCGGGAGCGCCGCGATGACCCTCACGGTCAATGGCGGCAATTTCGCCGCGGCTGCGACGGTCGAGTGGAACGGCGTGGCGCTCACGACCACGTACGGGCGCGCCACGCAACTCACCGCGCGCGTGCCGGCGTCCGACCTCGCGAGCACCACCACCGCGAGTGTTACCGTCGTCAATCCAACCCCGGGGGGCGGCACGTCGGGTTCCCTCACATTCACGGTGAACAGCCTGAATCCCGTGCCGTCGATCGCTTCGCTGTCGCCCGCGAGTGCGGCTGCGGGGAGTCCGCCGCTCACCCTGACGGTGAACGGCGGCGGCTTCGTCCCCGCATCCACCATCGATTGGAACGGCGCGGCGCTCGCGACCACCTACGTGAACGCCACGCAGTTGAGCGCGCTCGTGCCGGCCTCCGACCTCGCAAGCGCCACGACCGCGGGTGTCACCGTGGTCAACGCGGCACCGGGTGGGGGCACCTCGGGCGTCGCGGGCTTCGCGGTCGGCGTGGTCCCGCCCTCGAGCGGGTATATCCGTCAATACGGCCAGTACACCGCCTATCCCGGTTCGACCAGCAACAACTGGAACGTGACGCTCACCAACGTGCTCCCGGGCAGCACCATCTACGTCATTGGAACCT
>Ga0302319_10020146_pt1 | contig 12073 bp, 10 predicted proteins | sample Bog_T0_2_FD_203319 | JGI IMG/M metagenome (GOLD analysis project Ga0302319, IMG submission 203319) | Peat permafrost microbial communities from Stordalen Mire near Abisko, Sweden - Bog_T0_2 | ecosystem: Environmental > Terrestrial > Soil > Wetlands > Peat | place: Sweden: Abisko, Stordalen Mire... | reverse complement strand
GGATGCGATCACGCATGGGCATGGGTTTGAGCTGGCTACCTTGAATGCGACCAACCTGGTGATGCGCAAGGAAGACATGCTGTTGCCGGTGGCGGCGTTGACGGCGAAGTAAGAATTATTGGCTGGTCCTTCCGCCAGGAGTCTTTTTGATGACTAAACGATCGAAAGCGTCAAAACCAGAAGATGTCAATGAAGACGAAGACGAGTTGGAAGACGGTTTTGATGATGCCGACGCTGAGGATCCCGACGAAGGGCCCGCGTTGGCCAACACCTCTCTGGTGAGCAAGTTCATTCGCATGTGGCCTCGCGAGATCTTTAATGTGAGAGCGGGTGATGGGCAGAGAGGTTTCCTAGCCCGCTCAATTTCAGAGCTCGAAAAGCCTGGCGTCTACGTTCTTTACAGGGATGATGTTCCTTTTTATGTCGGTAAGACAACTGGAAAGCTTCGTAGCCGACTAAGGACTCACGCGACCGGCGTTGTCTCGTTAAAGAGCTATTTCTGGAACTATTTCTCGGCGTTCATTGTGACGAACAAGAGCCATATAGACGAGGTGGAGGCAATCCTGATCTCGGCGATGCCCTCTGTGATTTCAAATAGCTCAACACCTAGGTTGAAGAAAGTTCCTATGGGGGTTCCGGTCAGAAAGCTCATGCGTGAATTGAGGTCACGGCGGTAACCTCAAGCAGCGGTCATCGCGATCTGCGGACTAGATGCTGTTGATCGAGTGCCTGACGGAGCAGCGTTTTGATAACGGCCTGGCGGCTAACGTTCAACTCTCTTGCCGCCTGATCGAGTTCCTGAAGCATTGGCTGAGTAAAGTCGACGTTGACGCGCTGAATCGGCGGCATCATCTTGCCTTTGCCGGTGAAGAAGCGAGAGACACTCTGGCCGGAGTCGGCTAGATCCGCGATTTGATCAGCAGTTTGCAGCTTAGGGGATTCAAGTGTTTTTGACATACAAATCCTTTTCTTCCTGAGTGGATTTCCAAAGCGTGACGAGGTGGTTAAACTCTCCTTCCTCATCTTCGCGAACTTCAAAAATCAGCGAATACAATCGCTGTCCAACCCAACCGATCGCCCGAAATTGCTCGGGCATATCCGAACGTTGATCGAGATAGTACGGATGAGTGAAGATCTCCTGCGCCTCCTCGAAGCCGATGCCGCGGAGCGGGTTCGCCCTCAACCGCTGGCTCTTACGCGGGTCGAAGTGGAAGCGCATATGTATAACAGTTATACCATTATTTCAGGATCGTCAACTAGCGAAATACGCTCTGCTGTTGCCGGTTCGGTTGCCTGATTCCCCATTCCGGCAAGGAGAATGCTGTTCGCTGGGTTCGAATCTTTGATCAATGCACAGTCATATATCCTTGAGGGACGGGCACTTCGTGCCGACGACACACGTGTTGCTACCCAAGGAAGAAGATGACTCAAATCGCCGAACATCCGCTCAGGAAGCTTCTCGAGACACGCATCGCGATCATTGATGGCGCGATGGGGACGACAATCCGCACCTATGGGATGAGGGAGGCGGACATTCGCGGGGAGCGGTTCAAGGACGCGAAGAAGGACCTGCTGAACAATGGCGATCTTTTCACGTTGACACAGCCCACGATGATTCGCGATATTCACCGGCGGTTTCTTGAGGCCGGGGCCGACATCATCGAAACCAATACATTTGGGGCGACGAGCATTGCGCAGAGCGAGTTCTTTGTGGACGATCCGCGCGAGCATGGCGGACGCAAGGATCCAGAGTTTTACCAGAAGATCATCGACGATAAGTTTCTGAACGACCTGGCGTGGGAGATCAATGAGGAGTCGGCGCGGCAGTGCAGGGCGGAGGCCGATCGCGCGACTGAGGAGACGGGGCGCAGGCGCTTTGTGGCCGGGGCGCTTGGGCCGTTGACGGTGTCGTTGTCGAACTCGCCTGACGCGGATGATCCGGGATTTCGCGTGGTGACATTCGACCAGGTGAAGAGTGCCTACAAGCTTCAGGTACGCGCGTTGATTGCGGGCGGCGTGGACACGCTGCTGGTGGAGACGATTTTTGATGCATTGAATGCGAAAGCGGCCCTGGTGGCGATTCGCGAGGTGTTTGACGAGGATGGGTTGACTGCGCAAGGTAAAGAGTTGCCGGTGATGATTTCGGCGGCGGTGGGCCGGGGCGGGGAGACGATGATCTCAGCGCAGACGGTGGAGGCCTTCTGGATTGCAGTGGAGCACGTGAAGCCGCTTTCGGTGGGGTTGAACTGCTCTCTGGGACCTGACCTGATGTTTCCGTTTTTGAGTGATCTGGCGGCGAAGGCGAACGTGGCTGTATCGGCGTATCCGAATGCGGGGCTGCCGAATCCGTTGGCGGAAACGGGGTTTGATTTGGGTCCGGAGGACATGGCGCGGTATCTGAGAGAGTTTGCACAGGCGGGTCTGATCAATATTGCGGGCGGTTGCTGCGGCAACACGCCGGAGCATATCGCCGCGATTGCGAAGGCGCTCGACGGATTGCCGCCGAGAAAGATAGCGAGTCAGCAAGACAGCGAGTCAGCAAGTCGGCGGGTTAGCGAGTTGGCGGTTTAGCAAGCGAGCAGGTTGGCGGGAAAGTTCAACATATGGAAACGGCGTTAGAAAAACCGGTAGAGACAAGGCCGCTGCGGCTTTCGGGCTCGCAGCCGTTTACGCAGCAGCCGGGCATCTTCATGCTGATCGGCGAGCGAACAAATGTGGCGGGGTCGCCGAAATTTGCGCGTCTGGTGAAGGAAGGCAAGTTTGAAGAAGCGGTGAGCATTGCCCGGCAGCAGGTAGAGAACGGGGCGAACGTTCTGGACATCTGCATGGACGAGGGGATGATCGACGGGGTGGCGGCGATGAGCCGCTACCTGCAACTGCTGGCCAGCGAGCCTGAAGTGGCCAAGGCGCCTTTCATGGTGGACTCGTCGAAGTGGGAGGTCATTGAAGCGGGGCTGAAGACCCTGCAGGGCAAGGGCATTGTGAACTCGATCTCGCTGAAGGAAGGCGAGGAGAAGTTCAGGAGCCATGCGGCTGCGGTGTTGAAGTACGGCGCGGCGGCGGTGGTGATGGCGTTTGATGAGCAGGGGCAGGCCGCGAGCTTCGGAGAGAAGATACGGATCTGCGGGCGGGCTTATCGAATCCTGGTCGATGAGGTGGGATTTCCGGCCGAGGACATCATCTTCGATCCGAACATCCTGACCGTGGCCACGGGGATGGAGGAGCACAACAACTACGCGGTGGACTTTATTAATGCCACGCGCTGGATCAAGGCGAACCTTCCTCATGCCAAGGTGAGCGGCGGGGTGTCGAATATCTCGTTCAGCTTTCGCGGCAACAATAAGGTGCGCGAGGCGATGCATTCGGCGTTTTTGTATCACGCGATTGCCGCGGGCATGGACATGGGGATTGTGAATGCCGGGATGCTTGAGGTGTATGAGGAGATAGAGCCGGAGCTGAAGACTCTGGTGGAGGATGTGCTGCTGAACCGGCGGCCCGATGCGACCGAGCGGCTGGTGGAGTTTGGCGAAAAGCTGAAGGCCGTGGGCACCGAAGCTACGGAGAAGAAGGCCGAGGAGTGGCGCAGCGGGACGGTGGAGGAGCGGCTTTCGCACGCGCTGGTGAAGGGGATCGATGCATACATCGAGATCGATACGGAAGAGGCGCGCGTAAAGCTGGGCAGGCCGCTGTCGGTGATTGAAGGGCCGCTGATGGCGGGCATGAGCGTGGTGGGCGACCTGTTTGGCGCGGGCAAGATGTTTCTGCCGCAGGTGGTGAAGAGTGCGCGGGTGATGAAGAAAGCCGTTGCGCACCTGACGCCGTTCATGGAGGCCGAAAAGGCGGCGATGGTGGCTGCTGGCATGCAAGTGAAGGCGCAGGGGAAGATTGTGCTGGCTACGGTGAAGGGCGACGTACACGACATTGGGAAAAACATTGTGGGCGTAGTGCTGGCGTGCAACAACTACGAGGTGATCGACCTGGGCGTGATGGTGCCGTGCGAGAGGATTCTGGGACGGGCGAAAGAAGAGAGGGCGGACCTGATCGGGCTGAGCGGGCTTATTACGCCGTCGCTGGACGAGATGGTGCATGTGGCGCGGGAGATGGAGCGGCAGGGGTTCAAGCTGCCGCTGCTGATTGGCGGGGCGACGACCAGCCGGGCGCATACGGCGATCAAGATTGCTCCGCACTACAGTTCGCCGGTCGTACACGTGCTGGACGCGAGCCGGGCCGTGCCGGTGACGACGACGCTGCTGAGCGAGGACGGGAAGGCTGCGTTTGTTGAGCAGCATCGGGCGGAGAGTGAGGCGCTGCGCAAGGCACATGCTGCGCCAAAACTCGAATTGATGGCGCTGGAGAAAGCGCGGGCGCGACGGACGCCGATTGAGTGGCGGGCGGAGGACGTGGCAGCGCCGGAGTTTACGGGCGTGCGCGTGTTGGAAGACTTTCCGATTGCCGAGTTGCGCGAGCTGATCGACTGGACGCCGTTCTTCCACACCTGGGGACTGAAGGGCGTTTATCCGCGGATTCTCGATGATGCGCGGCAGGGGATTGAGGCAAGGAAGCTGTTTGTCGACGCAGAGGCGATGCTGGATCGGATGGTGAAGGAGAAGCCGATCACAGCGCGTGGCGTTTATGGGTTGTTCCCGGCGAATGCGGTGGGCGACGATGTGGAGCTGTACGCGGATGCGACGCGGAATAAAGTGCTGACACGGTTTCATTTTCTGCGGCAGCAGGCCAATCGTGAGGGAGAGCCCTGCCGGTCGCTGACAGACTTTGTTGCGCCGAAGGAGACGGGGCTGCCCGATTACGTGGGCGCGTTTGCGGTGACGAGCGGGATTGGGTTGAAGGAGTTTTGCGACACGTTCCGGGCTGCGCACGACGATTACAACGCGATTCTGGCCGAGGCTGTGGCCGATCGGCTGGCGGAGGCGTTTGCGGAGTGCCTGCACAAGCGGGTGCGCGCGGAGTGGGGCTACGGCAAGGACGAGAGGCTGAGCGTTGACGAGATCATTCACGAGAAGTATCGCGGGATTCGGCCGGCGGCGGGATATCCTGCCTGCCCGGACCACACAGAGAAGGGGACGCTGTGGGAGCTGTTGGACGTTGAGACGAAGACGGGCATGAAGCTGACGGAGTCGTTTGCGATGTGGCCGGGTTCGAGCGTGAGCGGGCTTTACTTCGCGCATCCGGAGTCGAAGTACTTCTCGCTGGGCAAGATTGGGCGTGACCAGGTGGAGGATTACGCGGAGCGCAAGGGGATGAGTGTGGCTGAGGTGGAGCGCTGGTTGGGGCAGAACCTGAATTACGAGGCGGTGGAAGTGCTTGTGGGGTCTGGGGTTTAGGGTCTGGGGTCTAGGATTCGAGGACAGGGAGTGCGTTAGGGGTCCTTTAATCTCGCTCTTCGGGTTCCGTTCACGGAGAATTCCAATGGCAAACGAGAATAGGTGTTCGAACTGCAATGCTCTCATCAAGAGAGCGGGTTTGTGCGGGCAATGCGACCAGGGATCTCCGTTAGCCGACAAGCGGCGGAGCTTGGGAGACGTCTTGAACCCCAGGTGCGCGCAATGTGGAATTTCGGAAACTGAACGATTCCGGTGGCTTAGGGCGAAGGAGGCAGGGGGGGCTTATGTCCTTTGGGAGCACTGGCCCGTTCTTCTTTACTGTGAGGACTGCCATAAACACTTCTGTGGCGGCTGCCAAATCGACCTCGGCCAGACCGCAGGTTGCCCTGTCTGTCGCTACGACCTGACGGAAATGAGGAGCGCTGCGAATCCTGATGTAATTGCGCAGGCCGAGCCGGATCCCGCGCAGTTGGAAGCCCTGGTGGAAGACCTGTACGCAAAGTGGAGGGCAGACCCACGCCCGGACAGGTTCGACACCGCACTCATGCGCGCTGCAAACTGGGGCGACCTGAAAGGTGTGAGGGCGCTCCTCGCTGTCGGGCACAAGGAATGGGACCGTCCGAATTATCATGACAGCAGCGCGTTTGGGAAGAGCACGGGGAGCACGGCGCTTTTTCATGCGGCCAGCAGGGGGCACGTCGAAGTGGTCAATTGCCTCATTGAGGCTGGCGCCGATGTCAACATGGGGGACAAAGAAGGAAGCACGGCACTGATTTCAGCTGTCCGCTTCGGACGCAAGGAGTGCATGGAGGCCTTGATTGCGGCGGGCGCTGACCCCAACGCCACTCCTAAAAATGCGTTCGGGATAGGCTGGACAGCGCTAAAGTACGCCATTTGGGACGTCCACCCCGACAGCGTAAGCCGCCTGATCGCAGCTGGCGCAGATGTCAACGCGAGGGGTAGAGACGGAGACACTCCGCTCATTGACCTTATGCGTGCAGCCAGCTCAGAATACCACCACTCGTGGGACATCCTGAATATCATCCAAGCGCTCGTTGCCGCTGGCGCGGATGTCAACGCCAAGAACGGGGGCGGTCGGTCGGCCCTTTGGAACGCCGCCACCATTGGCGGGGCCAGTGGTGGCGGGGCCGAGGTCGTCAAGGCGCTGATTGCTGCGGGTGCGGATGTCAACGCGAGGGATGGAGATGGAGTTTCTGCGCTTATGAAGGCCGCTGGAGAACTTTGTGGTCTGGATAGCGTTTTGGCCCTCGTAGCCGCTGGTGCAAATGTCAACGCAAAAGATCGCAGCGGCGAGACTGCGCTGATGAAGGCCGCTTCGGACGGCCATGGCGATACCGTCGAGGCCCTGATCGCCGCTGGCGCAGATGTCTACGCAAAGGATGGGGGTGGGAACACGGCCCTCCGGAAGGCCCTCGATGGCATGATGGACTCGGCTAGCATTCTAGCCCTCGTCGCCGCTGGCGCGGATGCAAATACAAGGAATCGCAATGGCGACACTGCGTTGATGAGGCGTTGGGGTAATGCCGACGTCCTCAAGGTTCTCGTAGCTGCCGGCGCAGATGTCAACGCCAGGGATAAAGATGGAGTTACTACGCTGATGGAGGCGGCAAGATATGGCTGCGCCGATGCCGTTAATGCCCTGGTCGCGGCGGGCGCAGATGTGAAGTTGAAGGACAAGAACGGAAAGACGGCCCTTGCGCTGGCTGATAGGGTACGTCATCCCGAAATAGTCGCTGCGCTCAAGGCCGCGACCCCGGGGCATCGGTGGTGGCCGTTCTAACACTCCTGAGGTTCCAAGAATGTAGTGGGCGGCCAGGTCCGACCATCTTAAAGCGATTGGGTACCCCAGGTTTCACTTCTGAGACCTTGGATAGCGCGCCGACCTTCCGCCGCTGCGTTATCCTTGTCGCGTCAGCCAATGTCCATCAAGCCCTCAAGCCGCGCCTCCTCGACAGCGTCGCAGCGCGGATTCGACGCTGAGCTTGCCGCGCTTGAGGCGCTGGGCGAGGCGATGAAGGCGGGTGCAGCGCTGGACGCGGCCGCCGTCGAGCGGCTGCGCAAGGGGCTGAACAATCGCAACAACTTTCTGGTTTCGAAGGCGGCGAAGCTGGTGGCTGAGGGGGAGGCGGCGGCGCTTTTGCCGGAGGTGCTGGCGGCGTACGACCGGTTCTTTCACGATGCGGCGAAGACCGATCCGAAGTGCTGGGCGAAAGAGGCGCTGGCGAAGGCGCTGGTGAAGCTGGAGCATCTGGGCAAGGACGCGTACCTGCGCGGGCTGCGGCATCACCAGATGGAGGCGAGCTGGGGTCCGCCGGTGGATTCGGCGGGAGGGCTGAGGGCGGCCTGTGCTCATGCTCTGGTGGCATGCCCTGGGATTCCGGACGACGAGTTGGTGGCGCTGCTGCTGGAGGCGCTGGTAGACCCAGACAAGAGCGTGCGGGTGGAGGCTGCGCGGGCGATTGGCAACGTGGGCGGGACGGGCGCCGCGCTTGCGTTGCGGTTGCGCGCGCTGATGGGCCTGGTGAAGCCGGATTTGGACACGCCTGAGGTGTTGGGCGCGGTGTATGCGGCGCTGCTGTCGCTGGAGGGGGTGGAGGCGATCAAGCTGGTGGCGGCAGTGCTTGAGGATGGGGATGATCTGGCGGGGGAGGCGGCGTTTGCGCTGGCGGAGACTCGGTTGCCGGAGGCGCTTGGGGTGCTCATTGCACAGCTTGGCGGGACAGGGCAGAAGGCCCCGGACCCGTGGTTTGTGGGGGTGCTGACGAGCGCGATTGCGATGTCGCGGCTGGCGGAGGCGTTGGATTTCCTGATCCGGCAGGTGGAGCGGGAGTCACGATATGCGCCGGCGGCGCTGGAGGCGCTGGGGCGGATCGCTCCTTCGCCCGAGGTGCAGGCGCGCATCGAGAAGGCCGTGGAGGCGACGGGCAGCGAGCGGCTTCGCGCAACATTTGAGGAACACTTCGCTTTTCAGGAACGCTCCGATTTTCAGGAAAACTCTGGGGCCCCACTCCCATAACGGAACCCGCGCAAATTTCTCAACGAGCGGTTTGCACATAATTTCCCATCTCTATGCCACAGTGAACATACAGAAGCGAAGTTCATGTGCGTGTCCTCCTCGAACGGCCGGGAGAAGCTACTTCGCGGCAGCCTCTTTCCGGCCGTTCGTCTTTTCCTCGTGGGCAGCTCTGGCGCTCCTCGCGCTCCCGGTCAACTCTGCCGGTGTGAATCCCTTCCAATCCCACTCCGTCACTGGAAGTTTGGTATCGCAAACACGGGTGTGATGCCTTGAATTGACGGGCTTGTTTTCCGGGTGGTTAAATTGCACGTTCGGAGTGTGCCGTTGTGCGGACTCCCGAACGGATGCATTACTTGGAGAGGCAAAGCCAGTGAGAGCTTTATTTGGAAGTGCAGCAGTATGTAGTGTGATCGTTCTACTTGGGTGTGGAAGCGGAGGGAGCGGTTCCAATCCGAATCCGACGCCCACGCCGACTCCAACCGCAGTGGCACCCACCATTGCGACTTCAACCAGCAATGGCGCGCAGAATGGCGCTATGATCGTGAGCCTGGCAACCACTACGACCGGCGGCACCATCTACTACACGACCGATGGCAGCACGCCAACGGCTTCTTCAACCCAGTACATAGCGCCGTTCCTTCTGACGTCGAATGTGACGCTGAACGCAGTGACTGTGGCGTCCGGTGATAACAACAGCACTGTGACGACCCAAGCAGTCGCGGCGAATGTTCCGAGCGGGCAGGTGGCGTGGAGCGATGAGTTCTCGAACTCGACGGCCGCCAATGGGCAGCCTAATGCGTCCACATGGACATACGACGTTGGGTTTCAGTGCTGTGGGAATGACGAGCAGGAAACCTATTGCGCCTGGGGCTCGACCACGGGCCCCTGCAATCCAGCGAGCCCAAATGCCTATATCGCACCGGGCGGCGGCCTGCACATCGTGGCCATGCAGCCGTCAGCCGGGGTATACACCTCGGCGCGCCTTAAGACCCAAGGGTTGTTCAGCTTCCAGTACGGGAGAATCGAGGCGCAACTGCAGATACCGGAGTCACAGGGAATGTGGCCGGCATTCTGGCTGCTGGGGAACAACATTTCGACCATCAATTGGCCGGCCTGCGGTGAGGCTGATGTGATGGAACACATTGACGGAGCCGAACCACCTGCGTCTGCGGGCGGGCAGTCACTGGGCTACGACTGGATCGCCGGCTCGGTGCACGGCGGCAGCAGCAGCAACGAATTGAACGGTAGTATGACCTACCATCCCAGCGGATACTCGGCGGCGGGCGTTCACACCTACGGCATGATTTGGACCAAGGGACAAATCCAGTATTACGTAGACGATCCGACGAAGCCCTACGCGACATACAACACCACCAACGGCAGTTTCAGCGCGACAACGTGGCCGTTTGACCAGGGGCCGATGTTCATTATTCTGAACCTTGCCGTGGGCGGAAGCTGGCCGGGGAACCCCGACGCGACGACGGTGTTTCCGAGCACGCTTGGAGTGGGTTACGTGAGGATTTACGCCAACTGAGGTTTGACGATTGCCGTTCGGTCGGTACTTTTCGATCCCACCCTAGCGACAAAGACAAAGACGTCGCGAGGGTGGGGCACCCGGATGGTTCAGGTTGAGAACAGGGCGGGAGGGCCAAACGGTGCTCCCGTTTCACTTTGATTCCGCGACGGTTCAGGGCGGGTCTGGCACCGTTGGCTGGAAAGAGGGTTGCGCGGCATTTTTCGGTGTGTTACAACAAAAACATTCAAGCCTGTTCTCTTGGACAGGCCTGAGTTTCATGCAGAGTGGCTGAGGGACGAGCCCAGTGACGCCACGACAACCTGCCCGCGCAAAACGGGAGTATGGTGTCAACTCTTGCCCGGAGACGGGGAACATGAGATTCGGGGGTCGCTTCAGCACTCTTTGCTTTGGCGGCTCGCACGGTTATTCGAGTCAATTTCACGTTCGCTCTCATCTGAGCCAGTCACTTGCTCGTAGCTTCAGGTCACTCGTGTCGATGCGAGGGACTCTTGACGACTGCTGCCTACGAACTGCGATGCCGGGAATGCGGACAATCCTATGGGATCCAGCCGCTTTCGATTTGCGACGAATGTTTTTCTCCGCTTGAGATCGTGTTTGACCTTGAGGCTGCGCGGAGCCGTTTTACCCGCGAGGCTATTGCGCAGGGACCGCTGAACATGTGGCGCTATCGAGCGCTGCTTCCAATTCCAGAGAACTACGACCCGCAGACCCCGGCAGGGCTTACGCCGCTGATGAAAGCTCCGCGGCTGGGTGCGAGGATCGGGGCGAGCAATCTTTACATCAAGAACGATGCCGTTTGCCTGCCGACGCTCAGCTTCAAGGATCGCGTGGTGGCGGTGGCGCTGGCTAACGCTCAGGGCTTTGGGTTTGACACTGTGGGATGCTCATCGACTGGGAATCTGGCGAACGCCGTTGCAGCGCAGGCGGCGCGATTGGGACTGAAGACGTTCATTCTGGTGCCTTCCGATTTGGAGCCGGCCAAGATTCTGAATACACAGGTGTATGGCGCTACGCTAGTGCGGGTGGATGGGAACTACGACCACGTCAACCGGCTTTCGTCGCAGATCGCAGATCGCTACAACTGGGGCTTTGTGAACGTGAATCTGCGGCCTTACTACGCCGAGGGGTCAAAGACGGTGGGATTCGAGATTGCGGAACAACTTGGCTGGAAGCTGCCCGACAACATCGTTTGCCCGATGGCTGGCGGGTCGCTGATTACCAAGATCAAGAAGGCCTTTTCAGAGTTGGTGGCGCTGGGGCTGGTGGAAGAGAAGCAGGTCAAGTTCTTTGGGGCACAGGCAACCGGATGTTCGCCGATTTCGACCGCGGTGAAGAACAACACCGAGACGATTGAGCCGCAGCGGCCAAACACGATTGCGCGCTCGCTGGCGATTGGGAACCCGGCCGATGGTTCTTATGCTTCGCGGGCGATTCGTGCTTCGGGCGGGTGGGCCGAGGATGTGTCGGATGTGGAGATTGTTTCGGCCATTCAGGAGTTGGCGGAGACCGAGGGCGTGTTTGCGGAGACGGCCGGCGGCGTGACTACGGCGGTTACGGCGCGGCTTTACGCACATGGCCGCATCCAGCCAAATGAGTTGACCGTTACCTGCATCACCGGGAACGGCCTGAAGACGACAGATTGCCTACAAGGCGCTTATGAGCAGGAGCGGGCGATTCGGCCGCGGCTCAGCGACTTTGAGGCCTATGTGGAAGAACGTAGTTCAATAAGCCAGGCACTTGCCCTGGCAGGAGAAAGCAATGTCCGTTAGGGTTCTGCTGCCGAATGCGTTTCAAAAGCACACCAACAACGTAAGGGAAATCACATCGAACGCAGCGAACCTGCCGGAGCTGATTACCGAAATCGAAGGTCTTTTTCCAGCGTTGCGCCAGCATTTGCGCGGCGAGGATGGGCAGATCCGCCGCTTCATCAACTTCTATGTGAACGAGGAAGATATTCGGTTCCTGGGCAATGAGAAGTACGCGTTCCAGGACGGCGATGAAGTTCTGGTGATCCCGTCGATTGCGGGGGGGTGATGGGGGCGGACAAGACGAGACTGATGCGGTAGGTTTTAGGCCGGACGCCGCCGAAGAAAAGGCGAAGGGTGAAGTCCCGACCTTTTTCAGGGTTGCGGAGGGCGGGCGTTTATCTTTGCGGTT
>Ga0302319_10020145_pt1 | contig 12074 bp, 6 predicted proteins | sample Bog_T0_2_FD_203319 | JGI IMG/M metagenome (GOLD analysis project Ga0302319, IMG submission 203319) | Peat permafrost microbial communities from Stordalen Mire near Abisko, Sweden - Bog_T0_2 | ecosystem: Environmental > Terrestrial > Soil > Wetlands > Peat | place: Sweden: Abisko, Stordalen Mire... | reverse complement strand
ACATTGATACGCACCCGAACGGCAACCGGCTGATGGTTTCGATCAGCGGCGATGACATCACCTTGATGACCCATCTGCCTGCATTGTGCGACGATTTTGGCACTCCAACGGAAGCAATGCCGGACCTGCCCTCGAAACTTGCGCACTATCAGCCAGGCTGGTGGGCCACCTGGAACGATATCGACCCCGGAACCCTGGAAGACCTCCATAACCATTATTCGCTGGAACAGGTAGCCAGCTTCCGCGCTTTCGACGATCCGGATCGGAACCTGCTGGTGCTGTTCAAGTTGCATCCGCTTCTCAACGGTCAGGATCGCAGTCAGGGCGACATGAACTTGCAAGTCCCCCTGCCGGACGACAAGATCGATATCCCTGTTCAGTAGGTTTTCCTGATTTCCCATCGCTGCGTGCCTGTTGCTCCAAGGGGGGCCAGCGAATCCCGCCCTTTCCGATCCAAGGAAAGAGCGCGGAAGCCCTGTGACTGCAATCACTCGACAGAGGTATGTGCGGATGATAGCCTTCCCGTGGCTTTCCTCGGTGTTTTTCAAGAGGTCGCGTTTTCTTGAGCCGTTCGAAATACGGCTCTAAACCTTAGTCTGGGAGGACATGTGACAGTTCAGTATCTGGTCTACTTCTTTATAGGCGCGAGTGTGGTCTCGCTTCTTGTGGCGTTCCTTTTCGCGCGTCGGGTGATCGGCTCAGACATTGGGACTTCGGCGCTCAAGAAGATCGCCGCGGCCATCAGGGAAGGCGCACAGGCGTTTCTGATACGCCAGGCGAAGACCGTGGCCGCCGTTCTTGGCATGGGCCTGCTGCTTCCTACTTTCGGCTTTGCGCAGGAACACGCGGGCGGAGGCGAAGCCAACCTGGTACTGCCGGATCTCTCGACCGTAAGTTTTCTCGGCGTCAACGGACATGCCCTTTTGATGATTGGCTTGCTCTTCTGCGTCGGCGGCCTGTTGTTCGGTTTGGCGATCTACGTTCAATTGAAGAACGCTCCGGTTCATCGCACCATGCTTGAAGTCTCGGAACTGATCTACGAGACGTGCAAGACCTATCTGATCACGCAGGGTAAGTTCATCATGCTGCTCTGGGTTTTCATCGCGGTCATCATCTCGCTGTACTTCGGCGTTCTGGCGCCGGTGCCTGGGAAATCGATCGCGGTTACCTTGCCCATCATCTTGCTGTTTTCGCTCGTGGGCATCGCCGGCAGCTACGGCGTGGCGTGGTTCGGAATTCGCGTCAACACCTTTGCAAACTCACGCACCGCCTTTGCCGGATTGCGGGGCAAACCGTATCCCATCATGGCGATTCCGCTGAAGGCCGGCATGAGCATCGGCATGTTGCTGATCTCGGTTGAGTTGCTCATCATGCTATTCATCCTTTTGTTCGTCCCCCGCGATTACGCGGGCCCATGCTTCATCGGCTTCGCCATCGGCGAGTCGCTTGGCGCGGCGGCCCTGCGTATTGCCGGCGGCATCTTCACCAAAATCGCCGACATCGGCGCCGACCTGATGAAGATCGTCTTCAAGATCAAGGAAGACGATGCCCGCAACCCCGGAGTCATCGCAGACTGCACCGGCGACAACGCGGGCGACTCCGTTGGCCCCAGCGCCGACGGCTTTGAAACCTACGGCGTCACCGGCGTGGCCCTGATCACCTTCATCCTTCTGGCCGTCAAGGACCCCACCGTACAAGCGCAACTGCTGGTATGGATCTTCGTCATGCGCGTGGGAATGCTGCTCTCTAGCGCCGGCGCGTACTTCCTCAATACCGCCATTGCCAGCGCCAAGTACAAAAACTCCGACGAAATGGACTTCGAGGCGCCGTTGACCTCGCTGGTATGGATCACGTCCATTACTTCCATCGTCCTTACCTACATCGTCTCGTACCTGATGATCCCCACCCTTGGTGACGGAACGCTCTGGTGGAAGCTGGCTTCCATCATCTCGTGCGGAACCCTGGCGGGCGCGCTCATTCCCGAATTGGTCAAGGTTTTCACGTCAACCAAATCCACCCACGTCAAAGAGGTTGTCAAATCTGCACAGGAAGGCGGAGCTTCCCTGGGCATCTTGTCGGGATTCGTGGCCGGCAATTTTTCGGCCTACTGGCTGGGACTGAGCATGGTCGCACTCATGGGGCTGGGCTATTACTTCAGCTTGGGCATTCCCGATTCGCAGAATAATCCGGCGGGAATGATGCTGGCCCCAGCTGTCTTCGCCTTTGGTCTCGTCGCCTTCGGCTTCCTTGGTATGGGCCCGGTCACGATTGCCGTGGATTCCTACGGGCCAGTCACCGACAATGCTCAATCCGTCTACGAGTTGTCCCTCATTGAAGATGTTCCCGGAATCGAAGCTGAGTTGAAGAAGGACTACGGCATCGACCCGAAATTCGAACGCGCAAAATATCTGCTCGAAGCCAATGATGGAGCCGGCAATACATTCAAGGCTACGGCAAAGCCGGTGCTGATCGGCACAGCCGTGGTGGGCGCAACCACGATGACCTTCTCGATCATCATGGCTCTGACCCACGGGCTGACTGTCAACGTATACAAGCTCTCTCTGCTGCACGCGCCCTTCATGCTCGGGTTGATCTGCGGTGGCGCCGTGATCTTCTGGTTCGCGGGCGCTTCCACACAGGCGGTCTCTACCGGCGCTTACCGCGCGGTCGAGTTCATCAAGGCAAACATCCACCTTGAAGGCGCGGAGAAGGCATCGGTCAGTGACAGCAAGAAGGTGGTAGAGATCTGCACGAAGTACGCGCAGAAGGGAATGTTCAACATCTTTCTCGCCGTCTTTTTCTCGACGCTTGCGTTCGCATTCATGGAGCCGTTCTTGTTTATCGGCTACCTGTTCTCGATTGCGATCTTCGGTCTGTATGAAGCCATCTTCATGGCCAATGCCGGCGGCGCATGGGACAATGCCAAGAAAATTGTAGAGGTCGACATGCACCAGAAAGGGACACCTCTGCACGACGCAACCGTAATCGGAGACACCGTTGGCGATCCATTCAAAGACACCTCGTCGGTGGCAATGAACCCGGTAATCAAGTTCACCACGCTGTTCGGATTACTTGCAGTAGAGCTTGCAGTGACGCTCAGTTCGACCAACCCGATGCTCACACACATACTGTCCGTTGCGTTCTTCCTGGTCTCGATATTCTTCGTCCACAGATCGTTCTATGGCATGAGGATTGACTCGAAGGGATAGCAACAGATTCCTGACTTGTAAACCTTAGAAAACGTCGCCTGGAAATGGGCGACGTTTTCTATGCGCAAGTGGGTGGCGTCCACCTATCAAGCTGCTCCGCACCGTTGCATTTGAGATGACGGCGTTGTTCCTGTAGCGTTGCGCTACCTAAAGCCATCCGATCCCTGCTCTCAAGCTTCCAAATGGAGAGCAGGGGCTGGAAGCCTTCAACCACTCATGCCGACGCACTGCAAGAACTCAGCGCACCCTCGTCTGGGGCGCTTATGGCGGAGACATGATATCCATTACTTGGTAAACAGAGCCAGTTGCCGGGTTTATGCCCTTTCTTAACTTCAATACTTATTCAACAAACAGTATTCTCTCCTAGGATTACAGGCAAAGTTAGGTTACGCTTCAGGCGAACCCCAGTTTTTCGGACGGGCCATTTTCCCAACGCTCGCTGAAATCCAGACCGGGGAACATTCCGAGGTGATTCATGCATCGACGGGCATTTCTAAACTCAGCCGCTCTTTCTCTTGGCGCCTTGGCGCTGCCCAGGCTGGCCTGGGGCTCGCAGTCCTGTGTCCCGGCTGTGCCAACGCCCTATGGTTCCGTTCAACGATGCACTGCCGGGATCGAGAGCGTCACATTTCAGCAAGCGTTTCAGAAAATGCCCGAATGGTGCTGGGCGGCATGCATCAGCATGATTTTTTCTTTTCATGGCCACGAAGTGAGTCAGGAGAGGATCGTAAGGGAGACTTGGAAAAAGGTCGTCAACATGCCCGCTCAGCCATCGGACATCCTCAAGGATCTAAACCGAGAGTGGACCGACGACGCCGGAGATGGATTTCAATCTCGCGGGGACTATTTATCAGCCAACAACTTCAATGCGGTAGAAGATCTTAAAGGCAACGAACCGTTGATCATTGGATCGATGGGACATGCGATGGTGCTCACCGCTCTGATTGGAGACACCAATGTTCAAACAGGGACATGGCAAATTGTTGGAGCCGTGGTCAGGGATCCGTGGCCCTGGAACGGTGGACGGCGCACGCTCAGTCCGATCGAATGGGACCACATTGCGTTCGCGGCACGCGTGCGCGTCACCTGATTCTCATCCGGTTTTCAGGTCGCCTTTACAACGGGCGGTCGTTGGTCCGGTTCACTACCAGGATTGCTTCCCCAAACACTGTCCGAAGTCCTTGAGGCTTTTCAACTGCCCTCCCACCGCGTCGAAGTTGGCCGGCGACAGCCACGCCTCTAAGGCGGATTTGCGGGCAGGCCACTCGTGATCCAGCATCGAGAACCAGGCCGTATCGCGATTGCGGCCCTTGATGATCATGTGCTGGCGGAAGATGCCTTCGAAGGTGAATCCGAGGCGCTCGGCGGCGCGCCGGCTGGGCAGGTTCTCGGCGTTGCACTTCCACTCATAGCGTCGGTAGCCCAGATTGTCGAAGATGTGGCCGGCCATCAGGAACATGGCCTCCGTGGCGGCGGTGGTGCGCTGCAAGGCGGGCGAGAGCAGGATGTTGCCCACCTCGATGACGCCGTGAGCAGGTTCCATGCGCAGATAACTGGCCCAACCAGCGGCCAGCCCCGTATCCACCGGCACAATTGCCAGGAAAGCGAAACAGGAAGCAGCCTGCTTTGCCTCGATGGCCTTGTGCAGGTTGGCCTCTGAGGCATAGGGGCCATCGAAGAGCCACGTCCAGAGCTCGTCATGGCCGCTGACTGCCTGCCACAGGGCTGCGGAGTGCCTGGCGGCATCGAGCGGCTCCAGGGTCACGTAGCGGCCCTGAAGGGTGACTGGGGTGGCGGCGGCGACAGGCTTCCATTCGAGTGCGGATTGAGCGGGTTCGTTCACGACATCAGGCTATCAGGCGAATTGAGTCGAGGGCGGCCGGAGTTAAAGCCTGGTTTGTCCACTTCTGCACATTCATTTTCCCGAACTGCACTGTTTCTGCGCCTTGTGCCAGACTTCTGCGAGGACTAGCCTTGTTGATGGCCCCGAAAAAGACAGCTGAAGCAGGTTCTGCATCTAATTTGGAGCAGGTTTTGGGGGCTGAAGTCCGCGCGGTACAAGGGTGTTTTGAGCTTTCCACAGGCAATCGCCTTTGTTTAGCAACGGGATGCTGGGAAGACAAACAAAATACAAGATATTGTGGTTTGTTGTTGACTTGTACCACAGACAGCGGTATTTTTTCATCTGCGACCTTAATCAGATTGTAAAGAAGTCCAGGCAATTTCAGCCCCCCGGTATTGCGTTCTTTGTCAAAGGTTCAATCTGCTCATGTCCAGGCCGCATTGCGCCGGTCAGAGCAGGGTATTCACACATTTTCTTGTCGATTGAGAGGATTTTTATGAACGAGGCCCAGCTGCAAGCTCCACACACCGCCCACCAGAACCCCTACATACAGAGAGGGCTCATCTTTTCCCGGCGTTTTTCCAAAGAGGGCGTCTCGCCTTACGACGATGTCCATTGGGAACGCCGGACGGCGTCGATCACCGATACCAAGGGCAACACGATCTTCGAGCAGAAAGACGTGGATGTGCCGGTGGACTGGTCGATGACAGCCACCAACATTGTTGCCTCGAAGTACCTGCACGGTCAGCTCGATACGCCGGAGCGTGAGACTGGAGTGCGGCAACTGGTAGGACGCGTGGTTGAGACCGTTCGCGACTGGGGCATGGCAGGCGGATATTTTGCCACACCCCAAGACGCGGCGATCTTCCACGACGAACTGGCGAGTATGCTGCTGACGCAAAAGGTGGCCTTCAACTCGCCGGTGTGGTTCAACGTTGGCTGCGACCGTCTGGAACCGGATTCCCAAGGGCAAAACTGGCACTGGGATCCGGCGACCGGTGGCTCGAAGTATTCAGCAACGGGCTATAAGAATCCGCAGTGTTCGGCGTGCTTCATCAACGCGGTCGATGACTCTCTGGATTCGATTTTGACCTTGGCCAAGACCGAGGGGATGCTCTTCAAGTGGGGTTCTGGCACGGGAACCAACCTGTCGTCGATTCGCGGTTCGATGGAACATCTGTCGGGCGGCGGCCAGGCTTCGGGACCTCTGAGCTTCATGCGCGGGTTCGACGCATTCGCCGGGGTCATCAAGTCGGGCGGAAAGACGCGCCGCGCCGCCAAGATGGTGATCCTGAATTCAGACCATCCAGACATCATAGAGTTCATTGAGTGCAAGGCGAAGGAAGAAGCCAAGGCATTTTCATTGATCAAGGCCGGCTACGATGGATCGGGGCCGGACTCCGAGGCGTACTCCTCGATCTTTTTCCAGAACGCGAACAACTCCGTGCGCGTGAGCGACGAGTTCATGCGCGCCTATGAGAACGATGGCGATTTCACGACCTATACGGTCAAGGGTCACGAGCCGGTCAAGACCTACAAGGCGCGGGAGATCATGCGCAAGATCGCCGAGGCAACATGGCTCTGCGGCGACCCCGGCATGCAGTTTGACACCACCATCAATCGCTGGCACACGAGCAAAAATACAGAGCGGATCAATGCATCCAATCCTTGCTCGGAGTACATGTTCCTGGATAACTCGGCCTGCAACCTGGCCAGCTTCAACCTGATGAAGTACATGACTCCGGCGGGCGGCTTCGACATTCATGCCTATCGCCATTCCATTTCGGTGGTGATCACGGCGATGGAGATTCTGGTGGACAATTCGGGCTATCCGACCGAAGCGATTTCGAGGAACTCCCATGACTATCGGCCTCTTGGGCTGGGATATGCCAACCTGGGTGCGCTGCTGATGGCCATGGGCCTGCCCTATGATTCCGCGGCCGGGCGCGACATGGCGGCCAGCATGACGGCCATCATGTGCGGTCAGGCCTACCTGCAATCCGCGATCATTGCGGCCAACTGTCCTGAGGTGGTTCCGGCCACGCCGTTGACCGCAAGCGTAGAGCGCCAGGGCGGAGCTTGCCCTGGGTTCTACGTCAACCGCGAGCCGTTTCTCGATGTGGTGCGGATGCATCGCGCCGAAGTGAATAACATCGGCAAATCCAGAACCAGCGGTGAGCCTTTCAACGTGCCGCAACTGGATGCCCTGATTGACGCCAGCCGCGAGTGCTGGGATATGGCTCTGCTTTACGGCGAACGCTATGGCTATCGCAACTCACAGACCACGGTGCTGGCTCCTACCGGAACCATCGGCTTCATGATGGACTGCGACACCACGGGCATCGAGCCCGACCTGGCGCTTGTCAAGTACAAAAAGCTGGTGGGCGGAGGCATGATCAAGATCGTCAACAACACAGTGCCTGCCGCGCTGTTCAAGCTGGGATATGACAACGATCAGGTGAATGCGATCGTCAGCTACATCGATGCGACGGGGACCATTGAGGGCGCGCCGGGAATCAAGCCCGAGCATCTTTCGGTGTTCGATTGCAGCTTCAAGCCGTCCAAAGGCACGCGCTCCATTCAATACATGGGGCACATCAAGATGATGGCGGCCGCGCAGCCGTTTCTGTCGGGAGCCATTTCGAAGACGGTGAACCTGCCGCACGAGGCAAGCGTTGAAGACGTTGCGGAAGCCTATGCGGAAAGCTGGCGTCAGGGCATCAAGGCCGTAGCCATCTACCGCGATGGTTCGAAGGGTACGCAACCCCTGAATGTCAGTATGGACACGAAGAAGGAGCCCTCGGCTCTGGACGCTGTTGGCAGCCGTGTCATGGCTCAACTGGCCGCATCGCAGCCAGTTGCCGCCGCCGACGTGAAGGCGCTCGAAGCCAAGATCGGTGAAAAGCTGGAGATTAGCGCCAAGCAGGTGGTTGCCGCCGCCGCAGCGTTCCAACACGCATTGGAGACGATGGCCAAGGCTGCCGCGGCGCCGGTGAAGGCGGCCGCTGCGCCCGTTGAAGCCGTGCGTGCGAAGGACCCGGCACAGGATCCCAGCGGCCCGCCACGCGCAGTCCGCCACCGCTTGCCCGAGGAGCGCGCCTCCATCACACACAAGTTCTCCGTCGGCGGACACGAGGGCTACATTACGGTCGGCCTCTATCCAACCGGCCAGCCCGGCGAGATCTTCATCAAGATGGCCAAAGAGGGCTCAACGGTCTCAGGCCTGATGGACGCCTTCGCCACCTCGATCTCGCTTGCTCTGCAGCACGGCGTGCCGCTCAAGGTGCTCTGCGAGAAGTTTGCGCATACCCGCTTTGAGCCCTCCGGCTGGACCGGGAACGAGCAGATCGGCTATGCCAAGAGCCTGATGGACTACATCTTCCGCTGGCTCAATCTGCGCTTTCTCTCGGGCACGCAACTCACGCTGTTTGCCGGCCTGGGACTGCAGGCGCCGCAACTGCTGGCATCGCCAAGCCTGATTCCCGATACTGAATTAGACGATAACGACGTCACCTCGCAAAATCACCTGGCTCGGTTGGCAGAAGAGGTAGCCAAGCGGCTCAATCAGGTGGGCGGACAGGCAGGCGGGCAAACAGCCAACCCAGGCGGCGGCGGTGGCATTCCGCCGGAGGCTCACGCACAGTACGCACCACCTGCGAGCCCCACGCATGGACCCAGCTTGCAGGATCGTGGGCTCTATCACGCGTCTGACGCGATGCGCCAGATGTATGAGATGGGTGACGCGCCCAGTTGCTCAACCTGCGGTGCGATCATGGTTCGGAATGGAAGCTGCTACCGCTGCATGAGCTGCGGGTCGACGAGCGGTTGCAGCTAATTCGAAGGGCGCCTCAGATGCGAGAGGATGCCATGCCAGGTCCCGAGAAGCTTTGGCGCAAGCCGTCCTCGGGCCTGAACAACGGTCATGTGCCTCTTTGCTTGTGGCTATCAGCCAACTCATGAATTGAGACCCAAATAGGCCCGGAACAAGGCCAGCGGTCTGGAGCCCGATGCGGTGGCGCCTGATCGCTGGCCGTCTGGTTTTCGAAGCCAGGGATTTCCACGGAACCACGAAACCAATCATCCTTGGTCTATGGGGGTGATATAGTGCCTCATAGCCGGGATGGCACAAGGAATATTCCGGTCAAATCGGAGATATTGTGCGGATGCCGGTGATCCCAGGCAGACTTGAAGCGGAAAAAGAAGAGTTGAACTGGCTGCTCACCTCAGGGGCACTCGGCAGATCCAGTAATCTCACCCGAATGCTCACATATGTCTGCGAGAAGCACTTTCTGGGTCAGGACGAGCAGGTCAAGGAATACGCGATTGCGACGGAAGCGCTTGGGAGGCGCGAGGATTTCGATCCGCAGTCCGATACCATCGTGAGGGTGACCGCCCATTCCCTTCGCAAGCGCCTGGAGGAGATATACCAGACAGATGGGTTGAACCGTCCGGTCCATATCCTGATCCCGCTGGGGCGATATGTGCCGTCCTTCGTCCATCGGGAACAAGATAGCACCCTGGGCTTAGATGATCCACCAGTTTCGGCCTCCTCAGAGTCTGATCAGGCCGTTTCCCTGGCCGGTCTTCCTGTCGCAAGGCCTCTCGCGAAGCAACTCTTGCGATGGCCTGTGCTCGTTGCATTCCTGGCGGTGGTCCTGGTGGTGTGCGGCTTGGTGTTCTTTGCCCACCGAAGTGTAAAGAAGGTCATCGTCACCGCGCCCTTGGCACCGCCGCTGCCGCCGCTGCAACCGGCGAGCATCACTCGTGCGCTTATGGGAACAGGCCGCAAGGCATACGTCGATCAGTCAGGAAATACCTGGACGCCGGGCAGGTATTGCTCGGACGGCGCCAGCGTGACAATACCCACCCAAAAGATCATTGGAACCGAGGATCCTAACATTTATCTGGGCGGAATTCGTGGGATCGCCCATTGCACATTTCCCGTCAAGCCGGGACAGTATGAGGTTCATTTCCTTTTTGCGGAGAACTCCGATCTGCCAGCGGCGACCCGCCCCGTGATTCTCTCGATCAATGCAGGACCGAATATCACTTTCGATGTGGTTGACAATGCAGGTGGGGATGGCATTGCGACATCCTACGTTTTATCTGGAATTCGTCCCGAGAACGATGGCGCGATTCATCTGGACTTTACCAGCGAGGTTTCGTTGCTGGATGCGGTCGAGATTCTGCCATCTAACTCAGAGAATTTGTTGCCGGTTCGAATTACGGCAAGCCCGTTTCCAATCGTCGACTCCGCCGACCAGGTTTGGCTCTCTGATCGTTACTTTCTTGGAGGTCGCAGGGGTCAGCCTCCCGATCCATCGAAGACGTCGAAACACGACATTACCGGCTATGCTCGAATTGGGAGCTTTCGCTATAACATCCCCGTCGTTTCACCAGGGAAGTACCGTGTCACGTTGTTTTTCTCCGAGCCATGGTTCGGCAAACACGACTTGGTGCGCGGAGGACCTGGCAGCCGCATCTTCAATGTCTCCTGCAATGGGAGCATCATTCTGAAGAATTTCGACATCATGGCGGAAGGCGGGACCAATCCTGCGATAAAGAAGTTCGACAATATTGAGCCGACTGCCCGAGGCAGAATCGAACTCTCTTTCACGCCGGTGGTCAACTACCCAATCGTCAATGCAATCGAAGTTGTTCCTGAGCACTCTCGCTGATCGTGAGCGGGGTTTGAGGCTGGACTTTTCATTGAAGGAGCGCCGGCTTCCAAAGGAGATCGGGTGCGACCAACCGACCAAGCGGAGCTGTTGATTCTCAGTTTGGGTTTGAGCGGACGGGCTTTCGCCCTGGACCGGAAGAGCAGCGCAGGTGACCTCGAGCGAAACCAGAATAGCTATGCCCAGCCGAATTCCTGAAGGGTTGCCGCTTCCCGATCGTCGCGTCAACTTGAATGCGTTGGCTTTGGATGCACCAATTCTGGTTCCGCTGTAGCCCCCGGAATCCGCCCATTTCTGGAATATGATTTGGGCGAAGTAAAAACAAAACGGCCTGAAAACCGAACAACCTGCGTCGACTGAGGGGTTTGTGCCAATCGTCGACTTCGGCTGAGAATCATCGCGTGGATGCAAATAACCTTTCATTCACATCGCGCTAAAGCGGGTTTTAACAATGTTAACGATCCGCGGGTTCTGCTCATAAACCGTTGAAAGAACAATATAGTTCGGAGTCCAGCAGCCTGCGGGAGACATTCACGTTTGTGCTGTCTTTTTTTCACCTCAGATTTACATGACAGACCTGAACTGAGTTGATAGCTTCGCTGTCGAATGCTCAGTGACCAAAAGCAACGCGCTGCGAATCGCAGTCCACGGATTTTGAATACACCCAGAGGAAGCGCCTCAGGGGAGGGTGCGAAGAACAACTCAGGAAGCAGCAGAAGCACTCTGGAGACGAAGAGAACCCACTCATGGTTAAGAAGCACAGCAAAGCTGGCTAGTGCGTTGGTGCTGCTGGCAGTGTTCATCTTTGCTCCTGCCACCTGGAGCCAAGAGGCTCTTGTTGTTCTTTCGGGGGGGATGATCGACTCCACTGGGGCCCTCATGACGAAGGCCGCCAGGACGGTTGAGGGAAGGCTCTGTTTTGGAAACGGAGTTCCTTGCCTTAGCTCGTCGCATGTTGTCCTCTTCTCAGATCCCGGCACGAACACCCTCTTCAACGGAATCGAAACCGCGCGTCGACCTCACGGTATCCACTCCTCGAATGGACTGAACGCAATCTCAATTGTCCGCAATGGCGAATGCAGGATTGAAGCGACGGGGAGGGGGCTGCCTGTTGCATTGCACAAACTTTAGGAGGATGGCCATCACGCAGCCAACAAGCCCCTGCACATAGCGAAAATGCGTTGCGATGGCAGCTTGGTACGAACGTCTCGCCTCGTCACCTATTTTGGCGAGGTTTTGCAAACAACAAAGTGAGCATCCCTTTTGTTACGGGATGTTCGATAACGATACGACAACAGCAAACAATTCTTGGAGGCAGTATGAACATACGGAATCTGGCAGGGT
>Ga0302319_10020143_pt1 | contig 12074 bp, 8 predicted proteins | sample Bog_T0_2_FD_203319 | JGI IMG/M metagenome (GOLD analysis project Ga0302319, IMG submission 203319) | Peat permafrost microbial communities from Stordalen Mire near Abisko, Sweden - Bog_T0_2 | ecosystem: Environmental > Terrestrial > Soil > Wetlands > Peat | place: Sweden: Abisko, Stordalen Mire... | reverse complement strand
CACGTTCTTGCTCAGGAACGAGACCTCAACCAGGCAGGAGCCGCATTCGCCATCCTGGCAGTCGAAGGGAATCGGGATCTTGTTGGCCTTGGCAAGGCTCAAAAGCGTGCCGCGGTCGCCGGCCACCGCATAAACGGTGACATCGCGCGACAAGGACGGCGAAGAAAAGGTGACATTGGCCATTCGGGTTTCTCCCAGAGGATATGGAGTCGCGTTCGCTCCCGAGGGCTCGACAGCAAAAGACATGCCTCCGGCAGACCCCGGACAATTTGTTGCAGCCGACCCAAACGGGAAACGAAGGCGACAGTTTTGCGCCGCCCGCGTCGCTGTTTCGACAGGACCTGTCGGACAGCCGCAGCAAAACTGGCTATTTCAAATCCCATTGGCACAATTTTGCGCCGTTGGAACGCTTCTCAAGATCGATATGGATGTGATTTTCGTGAAATCCGTCAGAGGCGGGGCCAAGGACCGTGGAGAAGCGGTCGCACAGGCTCGCCCTCAAATTCGTCGCCAGCGCCAGATCCATCGCCGGATCGGTGAAAGCCATTGCGTCACCCCGGACCCATTGCACGCCCATCAGATCGAGCGCGTCGCCGCGCGCATGTTCCGAGATTTTTCCGGTGTCGCTGCCGTTGCGGCGACGGCATTGATAGCCGCCTCCCACGGTCAAAAGCTTGATCGCCCCTCCTCGCTCTTCCAAAAGCCCGGCGCCCTCCTCGCGCAGCCAATCGGCCAGCGCGCCAGCCATGGCGCAGTTCAATAACGCGGGGGGCGCCAGCGCCACCCGGCGGCCGTCTTTCAGAATGACTGCATCCAGTTGGACTGGCGCGTCGATGCCGCAATCCGGAGACTCGGCGAAGGCGGGGCGCCGCTCGCCAGCGAGAACCCCTGAAGCCAGGACGCCGGCGCATTGCGCTTCGGCTTCCGGCAATGCCAACGGGATCTGCGGAACCGCTTGTTGCGGCGCGAGATCGGCCGGACGCGGCGGCGGCAAGGGAATGGGGGGCGCTTGAGACGGCGGGGTCAGATCGGCGGGCCGAGGCGCCGGCAAAGGCGCAATAGAGAAAACAGGGATTCGACTTCGAGCCTGCGCGTCCGGCGCCTGCCCGGCGGCGACGAAAACGACCAACGAAAACGGCCCGGCAAGGCGCCGGGCCGCGTGTCTCATGAAATTCCCCTGTTTCTCCAAAAGGCGCCCGGCGCCGGCTGAAACCGGCGACGTCCGACATCCCATGGTTAAGGGGGATTGGTTCAGCGTTTGAACTTCTTGTACTTCATCCGGTGGGGAATCAGGCTGTCGGCGCCGAGGCGGCGCTTCTTGTCTTCTTCATACTCAGCGAAATTGCCCTCAAACCATTCGACATGGCTGTCGCCCTCGAAGGCCAGCATATGGGTGGCGACGCGGTCGAGGAAGAAGCGATCATGCGAAATGATCACGGCGCAGCCGGCGTAATCCGCCAAGGCGTCTTCCAGGGCGCGCAAGGTGTCAACGTCGAGATCGTTGGTCGGTTCGTCGAGCAGCAGGACATTGGCGCCCTGTTTGAGCATCTTGGCCAGATGGACGCGGTTGCGCTCGCCGCCCGACAGCATGCCGACCTTTTTCTGCTGGTCGGAGCCTTTGAAATTAAAGGTCGAGCAATAGCCGCGCGAATTGATCTCGCGTTTTCCCAGATAGATGATGTCATTGCCGCCCGAGATTTCTTCCCAGACATTCTTCTTGCCGTCGAGGCTGTCGCGCGACTGGTCGACATAGCCAAGCTGCACGCTTTCACCGATGGCGATGTCGCCCGCATCCGGCTTGTCCTGGCCGGTGATCATGCGGAACAGCGTGGTCTTGCCCGCGCCGTTGGGACCGATGACGCCGACAATGCCGCCCGGCGGCAGCTTGAAGCTCAGATCGTCGATCAGCAGCTTGTCGCCAAAACCCTTCGACAGATTGGTGAATTCGATGACATTGTTGCCGAGGCGTTCGGCGACCGGAATGACGATCTGGGCCGTGGTCGGCGCCTTGTCGTTCTGCTTGGCGACGAGATCGTCATAACGCTGGATACGCGCCTTGGATTTCGCTTGCCGCGCCTTGGGGCTGGCGGCGATCCACTCGCTTTCCGACTCGATGGCGCGCTGGCGCGCCTCGTCCTCGCGGCCTTCCTGTTGCAGGCGTTTCTGCTTCTGCTTGAGCCAGCTGGAATAATTGCCCTCGTAGGGAATGCCGCGGCCGCGATCCAGCTCCAGAATCCAGCTGGTGACATTGTCGAGGAAGTAACGGTCATGGGTGACGATCAGGATGGCGCCGGGATAGGCGCGCAAATGGCCTTCCAGCCAATTGACCGTTTCGGCGTCGAGATGGTTGGTCGGCTCGTCGAGCAGCAGCAGTTCCGGCTGTTCGAGCAGGAGCTTGCACAGGGCGACACGGCGGCGCTCGCCGCCTGAGAGCTTTTCCACCGCCCAATCGTCGGGCGGACAGCCGAGCGCGTCCATCGCCTGTTCGACCTGGCTGTCGAGATCCCACAGGCCCTTGGCCTCGATCTCGTCCTGCAGGGCGGTCATCTCGTCCGCCGTCTCGTCGGAATAATTCATCGCCAAGTCATTGTAGCGGGCGAGCACCGCCATCTTGTCGGCCACGCCCAGCATGCAATTGCCGCGCACGTCGAGGGAGTCGTCGAGCTTGGGCTCCTGCGGCAGATAGCCGACGCGGGCGCCTTCCGCGACAAAGCCTTCGCCGGAAAATTCCTTGTCGATGCCCGCCATGATGCGCAAAAGCGTCGATTTACCCGCGCCGTTGACGCCGAGCACGCCGATCTTGGCGTCGGGGTAGAAAGAGAGATGGACATTGTCCAGGACCTTCTTGCCGCCCGGCCAGGCTTTGGTCAGACCCTGCATGTGATAAACGAATTGCCGCGCCATAAGCGTGTATGCTCTCAAGCTGGAGGCCGGCGCGCGTTTTTGCGCGCAGGACAATGAAAAAGGGGCGCCTTCCGAGGGAGGGCGCCAATACGGTCGGGTTGGTTTTAACCGTCAGGCGGACGCGGGTCCAGCGGCGGTATGATTTCACGCGCCGGAAAATCGACGCTTTTGCGCTTTCTCTTGTCCGCAATCAGTCTATTCAATAAAAACATGCTTTAAAGATGACCTCGGCGCGACCGCAACTGGAGAGCCTGCCTTGACCTCGGCACAACCCGAAAATCGTCTAAAGGACATCCTCGCCTCCAACGCGCCGATACGGCCCGAACCGCAGTTATCCTGGCCTCCCGCCGCCAGCCCCCAAAATACGCCGGCCGCGCCAGCCGCTCAGGAAGCCCTTCCAGCCGCCGCCCCTTCCGCCGGTTTCGAGGCCGACGCGCCGGCCGCCCCCTCGCGATTCGCACTCCCGCCGCAAACCGCCGCGCTGCTGATGCGCCTTTCGGAATTGTTGCGCCGCCCCGACGCGCCCACGCCTTTCGCCATTGGCTTGTTCGCCAAAGCCGGCGGCGGCAAGAGCAGCGCCCTCAACTGGTTGAGGGCAAGCATTTCCGCGCCGGACGGGTCACCCGTCGCCGCGCTGAAAGCCGTCGATCTGGCCGCCGAGCCCGAGCGCGCTCTGGCCGCCGCCCTTTTCCGCGCCTTGGCCCCAAATTTTGGCCCCTTCGCCAATGAGGCCGCCCACGAAGGCGCCCATTTTGGCTCCGATGCGGGCGCCCTGGCCCGCGCCGCGCATGAAAAACTCGACCTCCTGCGTCGCAAGCTGCTGATCGAACGGCAAAACCTCGCCCAGACCGAAGCCCGGCGCGCCGGGCTTGCCGAAAGCTTGCTCTATGACACCCCCGGTTCGCGCGTGGACGCCTATGCGCGGCGGATCCGCGCCGCTTTCGAGCCGCGCCTGCGCCGTTTCGGCTTTTCCGGCGACACCCTGACCGGTTTTAAGGATTTCACCCGCGATCTGAACGAGACCGGCTCCGTCCAGTCGCGCCTCGTCAGCGCGGGCAAGGCGGTTTACGCCTTTCCCGGCCAGATCCGGCTGCTGGTCTACGCCGTCGTCTGCTTCGGTCTCAGCTGGGGCGCGAGCTGGCTTTCCGACAACAACACGCTCTGGCTGAACCCGATAAACTCCTCGGGCGCACAAGGCGCGCAAGCCGGCGACTACCTGCAACATCACCTCGATTGGCTGACCCAGTCCGCCCATGTTTTCAGCCTGCTCGGCCTCGTCCTGATCGGCCTCAACCTGTGGCGGGCCTTTTCCTTCATGCAGCCCTTGTTTCACGCCGCTGGCCTGCTCGACGAGGATGTCGCGGCCAAGCGCCATGAACTCGACCAGACTCTGGCGCATCAGGCGCGCAGCGTCGATCTGATCGGCGCCGAGACCGCCGCCGTCGCCGCCAAGGCCACCGACGCGGATCGGCGGGCCGCCGCCGCGGGCGCCAGCAAAAATCCGCCGCTCTTCCTCGAAACCGACGCCGCCACGCAGAAACGCGATTTTTCGCTCGGCTTCCTGCAAACCCTGTCCGCGGCGATCGAAAAGGGCGGCCCCGGCGCGCCGCGAAAGCTGATTGTCACCGTCGATGGCTTTGAGGGCGTCGCCGATCCCGCCACCTTGTTCGACCGGCTGCATGATTTGCTGGCGCGGCCGGGCTTTGTCGCCGTTTATGCGATAAACCCCGGTCTTTTCGGGACGGCGCCGGAAAACCTGACCCGGCGCATCCAGTTGCCGCTGCAACTCGCCGCCGGGCGCTCCGAAGCCGCCACGTCGCTGGCGCCGCTCGACGCGCCCTTGACGCCGGTGGCGACCCAACTGCTCGGTGCGTTGACGCCGCTTGCTGGCGACGGCCCGCGTCTGCAGAAGCGGCTGCGCAATCTTTTCCGCTTCCTGCGTCCTGCCGAGGACGCGCCCGCGGGCCTGTCCGCGGCGCTCGCCCTGTTCCTGGCCGCCCAGCTCGGCGCCTCGGCCGACGACCGGCGCAGTCTCAATGAGGCGCTTGACGGCGGCGGCGCCGGCTTCGCGCCGTTCGGATCGCCGGTTCTGAAAGAGGCGCTGGCCGCAGCCGGACCAATCGACCGCGCCCAGGCGCGGCAGGCGGCGGCGCTGGCGCGGCACGTGGTCGGCTAATTACTCCGCTCACTTGTCCGCTTTACTTTCGAAAAGCGTAAAGGTTATATTATGACTGAAAATTTTGATAATCTATTGCAGCAATGGACGGCAGTCTCCGGAACTTTCGGCAAAGCTCGAAGGGCGCCGCGAAAGGTTCTTTCCGACGCAGAGGCTGTGTTCATGCCGCCCGGTTCCCGGCTGCGGGGCCGCCTTGTGGGAGAGATGGGCCCTTATCTCGTCATCGACAATGCCGCTGCGGACGGAATTGCGCCGTTTGACGACTCGATCTGCTTTTTCGACAAGGCGCATTGGGCGGAGGCTACGCCGGCGCCGGTGGCTTTGGCCGATCTTGCCGATAGCGTCTGGAGTTTCGGCAGGGTCGGGGCCGTGAAATTATGCCAGACCTTTTATTTTGCCCCCGATGGCCGTGTCGGCGGCTACAAGCATCCCAATGAATGTTTCTGGCGCCTCGAAAATGGCGAGTTGCATGTGCTGCACGACAACGGCGGACTTACGTGGCGTTTTGGACCGTTGATCCAGGAAGGCGCTTCGGCGCGGCTTGTCGCGTTTTATGCCCCGGATCCGGCTGTGGAGGTTTATTTCGAATTGCGGCGCCAGCCTGGGCTCATGGAATCCGGCGGAACTTCCGCACCGGTAATGGTGACGGAAGGGGGTCCCAGCGACGACAGCGTGAAGCTGGTCATCTGGGATCTGGATGAGACCTTCTGGCATGGCACGCTTGCCGAAGGCGCGATCACGGCAATTCCTGCGCACCTGGAGCTTGTGCAAACGCTCACCGCGCGTGGAATCGTGAATGGCGTTTGCTCGAAAAATGACTTCGCCACGGCGGAAACAACGCTTCGTGGTCTCGGCATGTGGGAATATTTCATTTTCCCCCGCATCGCCTTTGCTCCGAAGGGGGCGATGGTGGCGGATATCATCCGCTCCGCCGGCCTGCGTACGCCTAACGTGTTGTTTCTCGATGACAATCCAATGAATCTCGAAGAAGCGCGCCATTACAGCCCGGGATTGCAGACTGCGGACCCGGCCGGAATCCCAGATTTGCTTGCGGACCCGCGCTTGCGTGGCAAGCCGGACCCGCAGCACGAGCGACTTGCGCGCTACAAGGTGCTGGAACAGAAACATACCGACCGCAGTGACTCGGCTGCCAGCAATCTTGAATTCTTGCGCCAGAGCGGTGTCAGGATCAGCTTCCACCACGACGTCATGGCGCAATTTCCACGCATCCATGATCTGGTGAACCGAACCAACCAGCTCAATTTCACCAAGCAACGCTGGCCGGAAGACGAGGCGCAGGCCCGCGCGCAACTCGCCCGTGAGCTTGAGAAAGATTTCAACAGCCATGCCAGCTATGTGAAAGTCTCCGACCGATATGGCGAATACGGCATTTGTGGCTTTTACCTTGTTGGTGAAGGCGTCGCGCAGCATTTCCTGTTTTCCTGCCGCTCCCTGAATATGGGGATAGAGCAATTCGTCTGGCACAAGGCCGGCCGTCCATTCGTGCCCGTAAGCGGCGAGGTGGTCTCAACCTTGGGGCCGCGACCGGATTGGATCACCGTAGTGGCGGATGCGACAAACGCCCCGGAAGACGCGGGCGCCGCGCCGCGTCGGCGGCTTTGCGTCCGCAGCGCCTGTGACCTTGCGATGATGACGCATTATCTGCGCACCCGTTTCGAGACGATCGAGGAATTCACCTTTCCTTTTCAGGGTTGGGGTATCAATCCTGCGGCCCGGGTCGTGGCGGTCGCCCCGCACATGGGGGTTGGAGACGGCGCCGCGCTTCTCGCCCGCCTTCCCGGTATGCCGCCGAATCGTTTCGATTCCGCTATTTTGAGCGGCGAGGCGGATATTTATGTGCTGTCTTTTGTCTCGGAAATATTTTCCACGATGCATCGCTCGCGCTCAACCGGGCTGATCCTGCCATTCCATTGCGCAACCGTCGGCGACCGGGCTTTCGCGGCGGTGAGTTATGAAAAAATGGTGGAAACCGGAAGCAGCGTGGAGATGACGCCGGAGACTTGGCGATTCATGCAGGAAGAATTCGAGGTTCTCGAAAATTTTGACAAAGCGCTGCTGGCGGAGGACGTCACCCGGATATTTGAGTTGCTGCGCGGGAAAACTGTGATCGTGCTGATGCTGAACACCAAAATTGGCAACAATGACTGGATGCTGAACCGCTTTGGCGAGTACAACGATGTTGTTCTGCCAATAGCGGAAGGCTTTGGCGCGCATATCATCGAGATGAATGAATTTGTATGCGGTGAGGCCGATCTGGCGACGCCGGACGACCCTGGCGCGCATTACGCTCGCCATGTCTATATCCAGCTCGCAGAAAGGGTGGCCGACATCGCCGCGCAGGACGAGGCCGCCGTTACGATTGAGGAAACTGAACGGCCCCGAGCCCCAGCCCTCCACGAGACAGTGTCGGCATAGGCTGGTTCACCGATCACTGGAGCGCCAAGCCTCCTCAATCGAATTTGTGGTTGAGCGCCTTGGACCAGCCACCTTTCGCGCGTCAACGGGCTTTGCTCTTCTTAGAGCGTGTCGGGCTTGCCTATGGTCATGCCCGAGAAAGGCTCGATCCATACCAGCTTGTCGATGACCTTGACCACGCCCGAAACATTCTCGGCGGCGACGACCATGGCGGGGCGCTGCCTTTCGTCGAAAATTTCGCCGGTCAAGGTCACGACGCCCTTGTCCACCGTGACGTCGAGGCATTTGGGTGAAACAAAGCCCTGCTGCTGTAGTTCGGACATAAGCCTGCCGAGGATGGCCTGGTCCGAGCAATCGACCGACTCCGCCGCCTTGCCCGCGACAGCGGCGCTGAGGGCGCGCAAAAGATCCGAGCGGGTGATGATGCCGACGAGGACGTCCCCGCTGACCACCGGCAAGCGCTTGACCCCGCGCTTTTCCATGATTTCGACGACCTCGGACAAGGACGCCCCCTCGACCGCCGTCACGACATCGCGCGTCATGACCTCGCCCACCTTGCGGCCATGGCTTTGCACGTAGGATTCGGCGATCTCGCCGGGACCGAGCAGAAATTCGATCCAACGCGACCGGCGCCGGGCAGTGCCGATTTCGGCCCGGTGCAGAAAATCGCCTTCGCTGACGATGCCAACGAGCCGCCCGTGTTCGTCGGTCACCGGCAGGCCGGAGACGCGCTCTGACAGAAGCAGCGCAATCGCCTCGCTGATGGTCGCGTCAGGGCCGATGGACTTGACCGGCGCTGTCATGATGTCTGACGCAAACATCGCGAACTCCTTTTGCGCTCCCAATTCAGACTCTGAACAAGTTTAGACGCCCCGACAGCGTAATCCTTGACACGGATCAATGCGACAAAAACTTGCCCTCCGATATTTAATGACTGTATGGTCAGTCATTAAAATCTACGGGGTCGGGATGCGGAAGCGGGCGCGCACGGAATCGGAACGCGAGGATCGGATGCGGGCCATCCGCGCCGCGGCGCTCGACGTGTTTTCGGCCAAGGGATTCGCCGCCGCGCGGCTCGACGATGTCGCGCTTGCGGCGGGCGTCGCCAAAGGCACGATCTATCTTTATTTCAAGTCCAAGGAGGATTTGTTCGAGGCCATCGTTAACACCACGCTTGGCCCGCTTCTGGAGACGTTCGAACAGACTATTGCCGCCTCGCCCGCCTCGGCCAGTGTCCTGCTGCGCGGCATGGGCCAGGCGATAGCGGCCGCGATCGAGGACGCCGACCGGCGTCGCGTGCTGCATCTCGTCCTCTCCGAAGGCGCGCGTTTTCCCGCCATCGCCGATTTTTATCATCGCGAAATCATCTCGCGCGCCATGAAGCTGGTCCGCGCCCTGGTGACCAAAGGCTGCGCCAGCGGCGAATTCTGTTCCGACGAACTGGCGCGTTTTCCGCAGCTCGTCATCGCTCCGGCCCTGACCGCAACCATCTGGGCCGTGGTGTTCGACCGCATCGAAAAGCTCGACGCGCGCGCCATGCTCGACGCCCATTTCGATCTGCTTCTCCGCGCCCTGAGGACTCCGTCATGAAAAGCCGCGCAAAATTCATCGCGCCGATCCTCATTCTTTTGGTTCTCGGCTGGGCCGCGACAAAGATTTTCGCGTCGGGAAAACCGCTCGACATTTTCGAAGGCTATGTCGAAGGCGATCTGGTGCAGATTGGACCGATCGAAGGCGAGAGGCTGGCCCAACTCGACGTCCAGCCTGGATCACGCGTCGAAAAAGGGGCTCACTTGTTCACAATGGCGACGCCCGTGCTCGACCAGCAGCGGATGGAGGCCCGGGCGCGGGTCGATCAGGCTCAGGCGACGCTGGAAAATCTCAAGGAAGCGCTTAACAGGCCAGAACAGATCGCCGTGTTCCAGGCGACGCTCGAACGCGCCAAGGCCTCGCTGGTCCTGTCGCAATCCGATTTTGACCGCCAGTCGGCGCTGCTGCCCAAGGGCGCAACGACGGTGGCCCAGCGCGATCAGGCCAAATATGCGCTCGACCGCGACAAGGCCGGCGTGGCCGAAGCGGAGCGCCAGATCGACGCGGCGCTTCTGCCGTCGCGCAATCAGGAGATTTTGGGCGCCGAAGCCGCGATCCTCCAGGCCAATGCGCAATTGCATCAGATCGACGTGCGGATCAGGCGCCAGAGCGTTTCCGCGGCCGCGGCCGGCGTGATTCAGGATGTCTATTTCTGGCCCGGCGAAGTCGTCGCCGCCGCCCAGCCGATCCTCGCCTTGCTGCCGCCGGAAAACCGAAAACTGCGCATCTATGTGCCCGAGTCGCAACTCGCGAAATTTTCGCTCGGCGCGCCTGTCGAAATCTCCTGCGACAATTGCCCCGCCGGCCTCACGGCGCGGGTGATCTATATTTCGCAACAGGCCGAATTCACCCCCCCGGTGATCTTTTCCTTGCAGGAACGCGGCAAGCTGGTGTTCCGCGTCGACGCGCGACCCGACGGCAATGGGCTGACGCTGCCGCTCGGCCTGCCGATCACGGCCCGGCTCGCGGCGCCGGAGGCGGCAAAATGAACGGCGACATCGTCATCGACGTCCACAACCTCAGCAAAAGCTTCGGCGGCAAAAAAGTGGTCGAAAACCTGTCGATGCAGGTGAAGCGCGGCCGCATCCACGGCTTCCTCGGCCCCAATGGCAGCGGCAAGACCACCACCATCCGAATGCTCTGCGGGCTCCTGACGCCGGATAGCGGAACCGGAACCTGTCTGGGCTACGACATCCTGACACAGCAGACCGAAATCAAGCGCCGCACCGGCTATATGACGCAAAGATTCTCGCTCTACGCTGACCTGACCATTCGCGAAAACCTGGAATTCATCGGTCGCGTCTTCGGCCTGCCCGACCCCGTCGCGAGCGCCAGCGAGGCAATCGACCGGCTGGGCCTCACCGCGCGAAAAGATCAGCTCGCCGGCGAATTATCGGGCGGGTGGAAGCAGCGTCTGGCGCTCGGCGCCTGCATTATGCCCAAGCCCGAACTTCTGCTGCTCGACGAGCCCACAGCCGGCGTCGATCCCAAGGCGCGGCGCGATTTCTGGGACGAGATCCACAGTCTTGCCGACGAGGGACTGACCGTGTTGGTCTCGACCCATTATATGGACGAGGCCGAGCGCTGCCACGAGATCGCCTATCTCGCCTATGGCCATCTGTTAGCACAGGGGACGGCGGCAAGCGTGATCGCCGACGCCCATCTCGCCACTTATACCGTGACCGGCCCCGATCTCGGCGCTCTGGCCGGGGCTCTGAAAATCGAGCCGGGCGTAGAAATGGTGGCGCCTTTCGGGGCCAGCCTGCATGTGGCGGGCCGCGACGCCGCCGCGCTCGACCGGACGGCGGAGAAATTCACCGCGCTCGGCCGGGTGTGGACGCGTGACGCGCCAACGCTGGAAGATGTGTTCATCGACCTGATGACCCGCGCGCAGGATAATTTCCAATGAGCGCGCCGGAATCCCGCTTTTTCGCTTCTCTGAGGCGGCTGTCAGCGGTCTTCATCAAGGAGACGATTCAGCTGCGGCGCGACCGGCTGACCTTCGCCACCATGATCATGATCCCGGTCATGCAGCTTGTGCTGTTCGGTTTCGCCATCAATTCCGACCCCAAGCACTTGCCGACCGCCGTGCTCGACAATGACCACAGCAGCTATTCGCGGCTCTTCATCACCGCCCTGCGCGCCACCGATTATTTCGACATCCGATATACCCTGTCCGGCCCCGAGGAGATCGACCCCAAGATCCTGTCGGGCGCGGTGAATTTCGCGATCGAGATTCCGCAGGATTTTGCGCGGAAAATGGCGCGCGGCGAGAATCCGGCCATTCTGGTCGTTGCCGACGCCGCCGACCCCACGGCGGTCAATGGCGCCCAGATGGCGCTGAACGGCATGGCGGCGCAAGTTTTTGCTCATGAATTGCTCGGCCCGCAGCAAAGCCTTTCGTCAAAAGCCGCGCCCTTCGAGGTGAGGCTGCAAAAGCGCTATAACCCCGCCGGCGAGACCCGGCTCAACATCGTGCCGGGACTGGTGGGGACCATCCTGACCCTGACCATGCTGATCTTCACCGCGCTGTCGGTGACGCGCGAGATCGAGCGCGGCACCATGGAATCCCTGCTCGCTATGCCGATCAATGCGGTCGAGATCATGCTCGGAAAAATCCTGCCCTATGCGGCGGTGGGCTTTTTCCAGATGGCGCTGATCGCCGGGGCGGCGCGCTTCATTTTCCATGTGCCAGTGGTCGGAAATCTCGGCACATTCGTGGCCTTGACCATGCTGTTCATCGTCGCCAACCTGTCGGTCGGCTATACCTTTTCCACCATCGCCCGCAATCAGTTGCAGGCGATGCAGATGAGCTTCTTCTTCTTCCTGCCGAGCATTTTGCTATCCGGCTTCATGTTCCCGTTTCGCGGCATGCCTGATTGGGCGCAGGACATCGGCTCGATCCTGCCGCTCACCCATTACCTGCGCATCGTGCGCGGCGTGATGCTCAAAGGGGCAGGCTTCGCCG
>Ga0302319_10020142_pt1 | contig 12074 bp, 8 predicted proteins | sample Bog_T0_2_FD_203319 | JGI IMG/M metagenome (GOLD analysis project Ga0302319, IMG submission 203319) | Peat permafrost microbial communities from Stordalen Mire near Abisko, Sweden - Bog_T0_2 | ecosystem: Environmental > Terrestrial > Soil > Wetlands > Peat | place: Sweden: Abisko, Stordalen Mire... | reverse complement strand
CGTCGAGATCGAAGCCTGCTGTCTCTTGAGTCCACCGGTACGCCTTCCCCAAGACCCGAAGGTTGGCTGCCAGAGTGGACGACTGAACCCTGTATCGTCGGTATCGCATGGCCCAGCGCAGGGCAACACGTGCTGGAATCCAACTCGCCGCATCGACCAGGCACGGAAGGCGCTCTCCGGTATCGAGAACAATGTGAAGAACTGAGAATGTCTTCCCCGTGTCCGCCATCGCTCACCCCGTTTCGAGGACCAGTGTCCACGAAATGCGTTAATGGGCAATGATGTTCCAGTTAAAACTGGACACCGGCTGCGACCCCGTTCTACTCACGCCGGATCGGCGGAAACTGGACACTGGATCACATGCGGCGCTGGGAAGGAACGAGGCCCCTACGGCGGACTCTGGTTCGGTGCGCAAGCCGCTCCGGCCTACGGCCTACGCGCCTTGCGCACCGAACCAGACAAGAGACCGAACGCTCTGATCCATAGAGGAGAGGAAGGAAACTGAACACTTCCTCAAAACCCCGTTTTAGAAGGGTATGTCGTCGTCGGAGATTTCAGCAGAATGGGAGTATTCGTCCTGGCCGGCTGCTGCTGCGGGAGGCCGCTGGTCGAAGCTGGCCGCCGAACTTGAGGAACTTGCCGGGCGACTGTAGCCGCCCGCACCTGCGCCGCCACCCGAGCCTTCTTCGCGGCCGGTGAGCAGGACCAGTTCATTCACCAGGATCTCGGTGCGATATTTCTTCACGCCGGTCTCCTTGTCATCCCAACTGTTCGTCGTGATCTTGCCCTCGATGTAGAGCTTGGAACCCTTTTTCACGTAGTCGCGGACGATCTCGGCGGTGCGGTTGAAGGCTTTCAGATTGTGCCATTCGGTGCGGTCCTGCCAGTTACCCTGCGCGTCCTTCTGGCGGTCGCTGGTGGCCAGGGTGAGGCTAGCCACCATGGTGCCCCCGGCGGTGGAACGAATCTCAGGGTCTTTCCCCACATTGCCCAAAAGGGTGACTTTGTTAACGCTTCTTGCCATGTCTTGCGCTCCTGTCCATTGCCAATACTTGCTGTCGCTGAACTAGATCTGGCACCCCCGAATGGAACCTGGCGCCTCTGGACAAAACCTCTTGCAGCAGGAACCAACCGGGCGACCGGCGGCTTCAAACGCCGGCCTTTCCCAAGCCATTTTTGACTGCCGGCGCCGCCTGCCGATGCAGCCACTGGCTCTGGGCGAACGGGTACAAGAAACCAGTATGCAAGCAAAATCATACTATAGCGGCGCCATCGGCCTGGTGGCGTGGAATTGCGGGAAGGCGCGGCGGCCGGATCAAGCGCTCTCTTCAGACTGCGGCGAACTTATTTGCGGGCCAGAACCTGCGCGCGCCCCAAACCTAGATGCGCCTCAAAGCGTCCAATGGCGCAGAGCCTGAAACTGCCGCATTGGTATACTATCGGAAGGCAAAGCTGGTTTCTAGGGCTCCGGCACATAGGGGGCTTTTTTTCTTGGGTGCCCGGCAATTTTCCGGGGAAAGGGAAGCATGGGAACACTGCTGGAATCCATCCACTCGCCCGCCGATCTGAAGCGTCTTAATTTCGCGCAAATGACGGAGCTGGCCGGGGAGATTCGCGAATTCCTCATTCAGACGCTCTCGAAAACCGGCGGCCATCTGGGACCCAACCTGGGCGTCGTCGAGTTGACTCTGGCCCTGCACGCCGTCTTTTCGACTCCGGACGACAAGCTGCTTTTCGACGTCAGCCACCAGGCCTACATTCACAAGATCCTGACCGGGCGGCTGGACCGGTTTGACACGATTCGGCAGCCGGGTGGGCTGAACGGCTTCATGCTGCGCACCGAGAGCGAGCACGACTGCTACGGAGCCGGGCACGCCGGGACCGCGCTTTCGGCAGCATTGGGCATGGCAGTGGCCCGCGATCTGGCCGGCGGCAAGGAACACGTGATCGCCGTGGCCGGAGACGCCGCCTTCACTAATGGCATCTCCTTCGAGGCCCTGAACAACATCGGCGAGCAGACCAAGCGGCTGATCGTGGTGCTCAACGACAACGAGTGGTCGATCGACCGCAACGTGGGCGCCATCGCCCGCTACTTCCACAGAATCGTCACCAACGAGCACTACAAGAACTTGCACGACTCCGCCCATCGCATCATCGAGAAGCTGGGCGGCAAGACCGCGATTGAAGTGATGCGCCGCGCCGAAGAGGCCGCCAAGAGCATGCTGTGGCCCTCCATCCTCTTCGAGGAGTTCGGCCTGCAGTACTACGGCCCCATCGACGGGCACAATCTGCCTTTGCTGGTGGAGACATTCAAGTTTCTCAAGGCGCAAAACCACCCCGTGCTGCTCCACGTGTTGACGCAGAAGGGGCGGGGCTTCCAGCCGGCGCTGGACGGGCAGAAGAAGTTTCACGGGCTGGGCCCCTACGATCCGGAAACCGGCCAGACCAAGCCCTCCGGCCAGGCCACCTACGCCGAGGTTTTTGCCAACACGCTGGTGGGCCTGGCCAACCAGGACGAGCGCATTGTGGCCATCACGGCCGCCATGCCCAACGGCACCGGCCTGGACCTCTACCGGCCCCATCACCCCAAGCGCTACTTCGATGTGGGCATCGCCGAAGAGCACGCGGTGGTGTTCGCCGCCGGGATGGCGACCCGGGGCTACCGGCCCTTCTGCGCCATCTACTCCACCTTTCTGCAGCGCGCCTTCGACCCTATCGTCCACGATGTAGCCCTGCAAAGGCTGCCGGTAGTCTTCTGCATGGACCGCGCCGGTTTGTCGGGCGACGACGGTCCCACGCATCACGGCCTGTTCGACATCGCCTACCTGCGCGGCATCCCTGAAATGGTGCTGATGGCGCCCAAGGACGAAGACGAACTGGCCGACATGATGAAGACCTCTCTCGAGCTTCCCGGCCCGAGCGCCATCCGCTATCCGCGCGGGGTGGGCACCGGAGTGGCGCGCAAGCCGGAGCCCAAGGCCATCCCGGTGGGCAAGGCGGAGATACTGCAGGACGGCTCGGATGTGGCCATTCTGGGGCTGGGGCCGATGACCACCCTGGCCACCGAACTGGCAGCGCGGCTGGAGCGGGACGGCTATTCGGCGGCCGTCATCAATCCCCGCTTCGTGAAGCCGCTGGACAGGGAGATGCTGGAGGGCTTCAGCCGCCGCGTGGCCGCCTTTGTCACCTTCGAGGACCACGTGAAGATGGGCGGCTTTGGGTCGGCGGTCGTGGAGGCCCTGAGTGAGATGGGCAGCGCGATTCCGGTGGTGCGCATCGGCTGGCCGGACCGCTTCATCGAGCACGGCAAGATCGAGGACCTGCGCGCCAAGCACGGGCTCACCGTGGACGCGGCGCTGGCCCAGGTTCTGCCATTGCTGACCCTCAGGCGGCGTCGCACGCTGGTGGCGAGCTAGAGCGACTCCAAGGCTCAGGCGCCCTGTGTGAAACGTGTGAGTGTGAGTGTGAGTGTGAGTGTGAGGGTGAGGGTGAAACGAGGCGGCTTTTCGGTTCATGTGCCCTTTGTGAAACTGCCCGGAGGCTCTTTTTGAGAAGAGAGCTGCAGGGCATCGCGCCCTCGGTCTACACCGATTTCGGGATAGAGATTATTGAAGCGAAAAGCGGTGTCTTGGCTCAAAACGGGCTCAAAACGGCATAAAAAGAGGCAAAAAATGGCCTTTCATGTTTGCCGATGAGTTAACATGGTGTCAAGAGTAAGTTATTCATTATTATACACTTGACTGCATTTGGAGGGTGGGAAAAAGGGCAAAAAACGGTAGGGGGGGTGGGGTACGGCTCTTTTGAAGCCCGATTCGGCGGCTTGACCTACACCTCATTCCATCTACCAGTGTGCGCCAGGGGAGGGTAATTATCGGCAAGCAGGGCAGGAAAGAGGGGACAAACAACTGCGCCGATGTTCGGCCGGCGGGATCTGGCGCGCTGGACCGAACCGAAATGCCCGCCGGTTTGGGGTCGTGGTTTCCCACCCATCCGCGGTGAAACTGCGGATGGATGGGGCACCCGGCACCTGCGGTGCGGCGGGCGCGCTTCGCGCATGAGGTTCGTGGTTTCCCAGGTCCCCAAAAGCGAGGGACCTGAGGCACCCACATGGGGCACCCGCCCGTGCTGGGGTACCCGTGCTCTGTTGACTGAATCACTGACCCCAGACACCTGATCCCTGGCCCCTAAAACATCTTCAGGCGGATGACCAGGTACTTTTTGGGGTCCTGGCGGATGCTTTTGACCAACTGCTGGGCCTGGTCCAGGGTCTGGTCGGCGTGGTCGTAGAGGGAGCGGTTCTGGACCAGTTGGCCCAGCGAACCCTTGCCCTCGTCGACGGACTTCAGGATGGAGTCCAGGCGGGTTACGGCGTCGTCCAGCTTCTGGGCGAAGGCGGGGTCCTTGGCGATTTTTCCCAGCGAACCCTTGCCGGCGTTGATTTCGGTGACCAGTTGGTTGGCATTGGAGACGGCGGCGTTGAGGTTGTTATAGAGTGAGTCGTCCTTGAGCAGCTTTCCGGCGCTGCCCTTGCCGGCGTCGAGGCCGGCGGTGATCTTGTCGAGCCGGTCGATGGCGGAGTTGGCGCGGGTGTAGAGGGTGTCGTCGTTGACCAGTTTGCCCAGGGTGCCCTTGCCGGAGGCGATGGCGCCGGTGATGGTCTGCAGATCGTCGGCGATGGTGGTGATTTTGCGAGACAGAGCCGGGTCGTTGATCAACTCGCCGGCGGTGCCGCGCCGGGAGTTCAATGTATCGACCAGGGTCTCGATCTTGAGCAACATGGTCTGCACTTCCACGATGGAGTCGTTGCTGGAGCGGATGACGTCCTGGATGCTGGGCGCGCCGGCGGCCTTCAGTTCGGCGTTGTTGTCCGGCACGGGGCCCTTGGCGTGGGCTGAGCTGAGGTCCACGTAGCTGTCGCCCAGCACCCCGGCCTGGGCAATGGAGGCGGTGGTATCGCGATGCAGGTCGTGGAGGTATTCGTAGCCCACGCGCATGGTGACCTCGACGGAGGTCGGATTGCGGTCCGGGACCACGCGAACCTTGACGACATTGCCGATGGTGACGCCCTCCAGGGTCACGGGAGCGCCGTCCTTGAGGCCGGCCGAGTTCTGGAAGTAGGAGCGGAGCACGAGCTTGCGCGCAAACAGCCCGCCGGTGGACCCGGACATGAGAAAGATGAGGGCGATCAGGACGGCGAAGGCCGTCAGGACCAGGGCTCCGACTCTCAGTTGCGACCACTGAATCTCTTTGCGGCTTGGCACGGCACTCCTCGGGTGGAAATTGGGCCGGTAGAGCGTCCTCCGATGGGCCCGAATCAGGACGGTTCCACAATTGACTTGCCCTTTGTGGAGTTGCGAAAGGCGCCAATTTCGTAAGGAAAAGGGCGCTTCAGAACGGTGGTTTCGGGGTACAGCAATTGTGGAACCGTTGTAGCCCACTTCCGCCGCGTGTTCTCTTCCCCAAGAAGAGGCCGCCTTGCCTTCCGCCGCCGGGCCAGCCAGTATTGGAGAACCGCTCTATCGCCTAGAGGATAGCAGAAGGGGCAGTGGGATCAGCCGTCCTCGAGCACCACGCTGGCCATGGCCAGTGCGGAGGTGTGGGTGATGGAGAGGGCGGCGCGAACCGCGCCGATGCGGGCGGCCATTTGAGCGGCGCGCCCGTGGAATTTGAGGGTGGGCCTGCCGCTGGGCAGGCGGACGACTTCGATCTCCAGCCAGTTGACGCCATGGCTGATGCCGGTGCCGAGGGCTTTGGCGCCGGCTTCCTTGGCGGCGAAGCGGGCGGCAAAACTCTCTGCGGCCTTGCGTTTGCGCAGGCAATAGGCCTGCTCGGCCGCGGTGTAGACGCGGTTGAGAAATCGCTGCCCGTAGCGGTCCATGGACTGCTGGATGCGGTCGATCTCAGTCAGGTCGATTCCGGAGCCGACAATCATCGTGATTAAGAGGCTACATCATTCCGCATTTGTTGTGTTTGCGGAAAAGGCGGGGGCGGTGGCCTGGCCAGCGCGGGCGGGGTTGACTGGCGTGCGTGGAGGGGCAGGGCGGCGCGTCCGGGCCAAGGCAGGGCGGCGGGCTCCCAATTACCAGCGCAGGACGGATTCACGACCGGGCAAGGGGGTTTGCCTCAAAGCCGGTCAGATTGCGTTCGAGTTAGGAACACAGGTTAAGCTGTTCTGATCCTCACCGATAAGGGGGATGTGAGATTGACGGTGCCGACACGCGACGCAGGGCGAACGACGAACATTCCATGGGCGATGGAGATGAAGGCCATCTCGGTGGAAGAGCCGTCGCGGCTGGTGCAGACGCTGACCGGGGCCATTCTGGGTTGTGGCGGCTGGGTTCTGAGCCGCGGGGCCAACGACGCCGGCACGGTGACCATGCTGTTCGAGTTCGAGCGCCAGGCGTGCGTCGACATTTACAGCGTGCTGGTTGGGGCCGGTCTGGAGTTGAGCCAGAGCGGGCACATCCGCATTACCGAGCTGTGCCAATGTACGCGCAGCAACCGGCGGGAGTGCGGCGCCGAGATCGCCAGCATCGATCTGGAAATCCAGACTTTCCCGGTGGAGATGGCGCACGGGGCGCAGGTGTCGAGGGCGGCCTGAGGCCTGTTCAGCCGGCCTCGACCAGGCCGTAGCGACGCTGCCAGGAATCCTTGAGCCGGGCCCAGACCCGGGCCCGCTCGGCTTCTGTGACCTCGTGGCCCAGCCCATTGCCGGGAGCCGGTGCGCGATTGCCGGGAGCCGGTGTGTTGGCGAACCGCGCGGCCTCGATTTTGGCCAGTTCCAGCAACTGCCGGTCGCGGACCAGATTGGCCACGCGAAAGTCCGGCAGCCCGGCCTGGCGGGTTCCGAAAAACTCTCCGGGCCCGCGTTGCGAGAGGTCGAGCTCAGCCAGCTCGAAGCCGTCCTGGGTGCGGACCATGGCGTTGAGCCGCTCCTCGCCCAGGGGGGAAACGCGGTCGCCGGTGATGAGGATGCAGTAGCTTTTGGCGGCGCCGCGACCCACCCGGCCGCGCAACTGGTGCAACTGGGCGAGGCCAAAGCGCTCGGCGTGCTCGACCACCATCACCGTTGCGTTGGGCACATCGACGCCCACCTCGACGACCGTGGTGGCCACCAGCACGTCGATTTCGCGGCGCTGAAAACGGCGCATGACGATCTCTTTCTCGTCGGCGTCCAGGCGGCCGTGCAAGAGGCCCACGCGGAGATCGGAGAGCGGTCCGGCGCGCAGCTTTTCGTACATTTCGACGGCCGACTTGAGGCCCGATTTCGCCGCCGGATTGGCTTCTTGCGCGGTCTTGGGAAACAGCTCCGCTGTCTTGCGCTTTCGGGCGGCTTTTTTCGGCGGGGGGAGCGGCTCAAGACCGGCTTGGGCGTCGTCGTGGGAGAAATCCAGCTCTGGCTGGTCGTCCTTGGTTCCCTCGATGACCGGGTAGACGATGTACGCCTGGCGTCCCTTGGCGGCCTGTTTGCGAACAAAATCCCACACTTCTTCGGACCTTTCGCCGGGGACGCGGCGGGTGACAATGGGCGTGCGGCCAGGAGGCAGCTCGTCGAGAACGCTGATGTCGAGATCGCCATAGAGGGAGAGCGCCAGGGTGCGCGGAATGGGCGTGGCGGTCATCACCAGCATGTCCGGTTCGGCCCCCTCGGTTCCGTCGGGGCGGGGCTTCTTCATCAGCTTGAAGCGCTGCATGACGCCGAAGCGGTGCTGCTCGTCCACGACGATGAGGCCGAGGCGGTCGAACTCGACTTTTTCTTCGATGAGGGCGTGGGTCCCGATGACCAGTTGCGCCTCGCCGCGGTTGATCTCGCCGCGCGCGGCCCGCTTGTGAGCCTCGTCGAGCGAGCCGGTGAGGAGCACGATGCGGGGGTTGCGGGAGGATTTTTCAAGCAGCTTGCGGATGGCCAGATAGTGCTGCGTGGCCAGAATCTCGGTGGGCGCCATGAGGGCCGCCTGGTAGCCGTTTTCCAGGGCCACCATCATGGCCTGGAGGGCGACGATGGTCTTGCCCGAGCCCACATCGCCTTGCAGCAGCCGCCGCATCGGGCTGGGGGTGCGCATGTCGGCGACAATTTCGCCCAGAGCCCGCTTCTGCGCCGTGGTGGGATGAAATGGCAAGACTTCGCGGAGGGCCTCGCGCACCTTGTCGTTGGTCAAGAAGCCGATGCCGAGGCGCTCCCTCATGCGGCGGCGCTTGAGTTCGAGGCCGAGTTCGAGGAAGAACAGCTCCTCGAAGATCAGACGCCGGTGGGCGGGCGTGGCCCAGCTTTGCAGTTGGACGAAGGGGGTGCCTTCGGGCGGGAAATGCACCTCGCGCAGGGAGGCTTCGCGGCCGGGCAGCCCGAGACGGGCCAGCATGGCCTGTGGCAGGCACTCGGGGACCGCGCCGCGCATCTGTTCGAGCAGGTTGAAGATGGTTTTGCGCTGCCAGCGGGAGGCCAGCCGCGCGCCGCCCAGCGACTCGTAGACGGGGGTAATGCGCCCTACTTCGAGGAGGCGCGTTTCGGCGTCGTCGGTGGCGTCCGGCAGCAGCTCGAATTGGGGCTGAATCATCTTCAGGTTTTGGGTTGAACGGGACGGCTCGACCTTGCCGTAAACGGCTATCGTCTCGCCGGCGTGGAACTTGCCGTCCAGGTAGGTACCGTTGAACCAGATGCATTTGAGAGCCAGCCGACCCTGGCCCACGGTCAGCTCGAAGATGGGCATGCGCCGCGTTCGCAAGAGGGCCGAGCCGCGCACCTCGGCAATTACGCTGGCGGTCTCGCCGGGCTGGAGTTCGTCGAGACTGCGGGGATTCTGCCGGTCCTCGTAGCGGAAGGGAAGGTGGTAGAGCAGGTCCTCGGCGGTTTGAATGCCTTTGGGCTCGAGCATCTGGGCCACTTTGGGGCCCACGCCGCGTACGTACATCACGGGAGTGTCGAGGCTTGCCACACTCCGGATGCTAAATGGCTCGACCGCGGGGGACAAAGCGGCAGGGAGTCGGCTGCAGGGCCGACGCATCCAAATTCACTCTTGTTAGAGAAAGAGAAACCTCTGCGCAGGGTATTGAATTCATGCGTTTTGTAACAAGGGCACGACTTCAGTCGGGCCGCAAAGTGGCGGGAGAAGCACGGTGGGCTTCAGCCCCTGCACACAGCATTGGCCGCAATCGGGGACGGGAGACGCCGCGGTTGGCAGGGGCTAAAGCCCTTATCGTCTTATGCTTCCGCGGCGGCACGACTGAAGTCGTGCCCTGTTACAAGACGGAAGCTGGAAGGGAATTGTAAAGACCAGGTGCGTTTGTCTTGGAGGCGGATGGGAACCAAGGGAAACCTTCGGGGTTAGCTCGCCGACCGCTTGGCGAGCTATTTCGCGATCGGGCTGGCGTCGGGACTAACGACGGGTTTGGCGGCGATGAGGCCGTTGTTCCAGAGGGCGAGCACGACGTCGATCTGGCCGCTTTCCTGTTTTCCCGCGTCGAGGGTTGCGGCCTGCCACAAAGCGCTTCGGGACCAGTGGCGCGTGGTCTCGGAGAGCAGGGCGACGGCGCGAACGGCGCAGGCCTTGGCGTCCTTCGACGCGGCGTAATTGCCGGCGGGAATGCCTTTGACCAGGCCCTCTTCGCAGAGGCCAAGAAAGGCCCCGCGCGGGCTGGACTTCAACCGCGCCACCGGGCTGGTGGGATAGAGCTTCACCAAAGCGCTCTCCCAGCGGGAGACTGGATTGATGCCTGGAGCCCCTTCGCGCGCCGCCAGAATTGCCGCTTCCCCATATCGATTTGCCATTGAGAACCCCCATCGCGCACAGACTGCGATTTTACTAGAGGTCCGACCGGTGCATTTCACTCCATGGCGCACCCGCCGGGAACCGTTGCCGGCGCACCTGCGTATCCCTCTCCCAGACCAGTGTGCGAAAAGCCGCCTTTGCTACACTTCTCCACAGACCGGCCCTTCGGTCTTGACTGGAATCAGACGGAAGAAATCGTGCGGCGGGAGAGCAAATGCCAGTTGTCGAACTCGCGGGAGTGACCAAGGTCTACGAGAGCAAGGTCGCGGTCAGCAACCTCAGCCTGTCTATAGAAGCCGGCCAGATGTTCGGCCTGCTCGGCCCCAACGGAGCGGGCAAGACCAGCTCCATACGCATGATGATGGGCATCACGATTCCGGACTCGGGCAGCATCCGCCTGTTTGAAAAGCCCTTCGATCGCAAGAGCCTGGAGCGGGTGGGCTACCTGCCCGAGGAGCGCGGCCTCTACAAGAAAATGAAAGTCATCGACCAGTTGGTCTTCTTCGGCGAACTGCACGGGCTCACGCCGGAGGAGTCGCGCAAGCGGGCCATCGAATGGGCCAAGCGCATGGAGATTGCCGATGCGCTGCTGAAGAAGACCGAGGAACTGTCCAAGGGGATGCAGCAGAAGATCCAGTTCATCGCCTCGCTGCTGCACGATCCGGGGCTGATCGTGATGGACGAGCCGTTCTCGGGCCTGGACCCGGTGAATGCCGTGCTGGTGGAGAAGACGCTGCTGGAGTTGAAGGACCAGGGCAAGGCGATTCTGTTCTCGACGCACCGAATGGACCAGGTGGAGAAGCTGTGCGATTCGATCTGCCTGATCAACGACGGAGCGGCGGTGCTCGCCGGCAATCTGCGGGAAATCAAGAGCCGGTACGAGCGCAACCATGTGATCGTGGAGTTCGAGGGAAGCGCGGATTTCCTGAAGAGCGTGGAGATTGCGGAGGCGAAAAACTTCTCCGGCCACGCCGAGATCAAGCTGCATCCCCACGGCGACGCGCAAAAGCTGCTGCATGAAGCCGCCGCCGTGGCCACCATTTATCGCTTTGAACTGGTCGAGCCGTCGCTTGAAGAGATCTTCATCCAGACCGTGGGAGGCAAATCCAATGCATAATATCGCTCTCATTGCCAGGCGAGAATATCTGGAGCAGATTCGCGGCCGGGCGTTCCGGTTGTCGACCATCCTGGTGCCGGCGTTGTTCCTGGTGGTTGTCGGATTGATTTTCATGACGGGGAAAAACTCGGCCGGGGCCAAGCACCTGGTGGTGGCCTCGTCGGACGCGGCGCTGGCCGACGGGGTGCGCTCGCGTCTGGAGGCCGACAAGGAAGTGGCCACCAACGTGGAAGTGCTGGCCCCGGCCAAGGAGGAAGACCGCGCCGCGCTGGTGGGGCGAGTGCGGTCCAAGGCCATCGACGGCTTTTTGTGGATTGAAACTGCCGCGGGGCAGGCGCCCACGGCAGTCTACGAATCGCAATCCTCGGGCGACTTTATCACCACGGCCAGGCTGCACGCGGCGCTGAATCGCGCGGTGGTGAAGGATCGCCTGACCGGATCGGGGATCAAGGCGGGCGACGTGGACGCGCTGCTGAAGGACGTGGAGATCGACACCAAGCAGGTGAGCAAGGAAGGCAAGGAAGTCAAGAGCAACGCCATGACCTCCTTCTACAAGGGCTACCTGATGGCCCTGATGCTGACCATGACCACCATGATCTACGGGATGAACGTGGCGCGGTCGATTATTCAGGAGAAGACTTCGCGGATCTTCGAGGTGATGCTGGCCATTGCCAAGCCGGGCGACATGCTGGCGGGCAAGCTGATTGGGGCCGGAGCCGTGGGGTTGACGCAAATCGCCATCTGGGCTGTCGCCGGGGGAGCGATTGCCGGCTCAGCCCTGGCTGGGCCCATTCTTTCCGGTACCCTGGCGATTCACTTCTCGTGGGTTGAGGGGGTGCTGTTTCCGCTGTATTTCGTGCTGGGCTACCTGCTCAACGCTTCGCTGTTTGCCGGCCTGGCCGCCACCTGCGAGACCGAGCAGGAGTTGCAGATGTATACGCCGCTGGCTGCGTTGCCGGTGTGGCTCAGCTTTGCGCTGATCGTGCTGGTGGTGAACAATCCAGACTCCTGGGTGTCGGTCGCCGCATCCCTGTTCCCGGCCACCTCGCCGATCATCATGATGCTGCGCATGGGCTCGCAGATGCCGCCCATGTGGCAGTTCGCGGCCTCCATCGCGATTCTCATTCTCAGCATCTGGGCCACGCTGTGGTTCTCCTCGCGGCTCTACCGGGTGGGGATTCTCATGTACG
>Ga0302319_10020141_pt1 | contig 12074 bp, 12 predicted proteins | sample Bog_T0_2_FD_203319 | JGI IMG/M metagenome (GOLD analysis project Ga0302319, IMG submission 203319) | Peat permafrost microbial communities from Stordalen Mire near Abisko, Sweden - Bog_T0_2 | ecosystem: Environmental > Terrestrial > Soil > Wetlands > Peat | place: Sweden: Abisko, Stordalen Mire... | reverse complement strand
TCATCCAATGGGATCTGTTGCCGATGTCATCAAGACCGAAACCTATTCTTCGAACACGACCAACATTCCGCAAACGGCCGCCCCAGTAGGCATCAATCTCTGGTGCTTCAAGGGCACGCCTTCAAGAAATCAGTCGGCAATCATTCGCGATTTTCGATTTGTTCCGCACTGAGCCTAAAAGCAGACGAATCTGGAGCTAAGGGGAACTTGGGGGGATCCCGAGGAGAACGCTTCTGGTTCGGCAACTGGCGAAACATCGCCATATCACTCATTGACCCCACTCCGAGGCGAACAGATGGCGCAAACTTGTGCTAAGGACCTGATTACGGCAGCCACTGTGAAAGAGTGAGACATTTGGCTCTGGCAAAAGCCTATGAAACCCTCGCCAATCTGATGATGGCGTACTGCCAAACATTGCCTTCCTTGCGCAGCACGACAAAATATCCTCGTCCGCAAAGGCTGCCGCACCGATACGAAGCGTCAAGGAGAATTCGGTCTTCCGTCTGGGCAAGCACATCGACATCGCTGTCATTTCGGTACTTGGGGGGCAGGAAAAATGCGGAGGCACGAACCCTCGTCTGAATGTCAGGCTCGAGTTTGAGATTGTGCCCAAGTTTCCTTGCCGCCGTAGTGAGGGATTGCAGCTGTCCTAGCGCTTCTCCCGCTATGCTATCGGTGCCCCCACAGAATCTTTCGAGGGCCACCATCTCTGCGAGCACCGATTGTGAACGGGACGAGCCATCGAGAATCAGCGCATACACCAGCGGCTCATCAATGCGCCGCTCGCCTTCAACTCCGCATTTGTAGCCGTTGCGACTGCGCCGCCCAGCTAACCAACGCTCCATCCGCTCGAAATCGGCACTCTTGAGATTCGTGGCACAAGATAACGCAAGCCCAGTATGTTTATCCCACACGGAATCTGGGCAGGTTCCACAGTCCAATTGTCCGGCTAACTGAAGGGTCAGAAAAGCGGCAGCCGCAGTGTCTTCATCGGTGCTGCGGCAGGCCGATAACAAATCACCGTTTCTGGCGTGCCCAACGGAGAACAGGCGCGCTAGCTGCTCATCTTCCTCGCTATCAAGCCAACTCTTGAGCATCCGAAGCGTGTCGCTGTAAGTATCTGAAGTCGGTGCGGACTGGACGATAGGATCGCCGGACGCGGGGGACTCTTTCTTCGTCTGTGCACATGGAATGTAGCTAAACACCACGACCGTGAGCAATGGCAGAATGTGCGCTCTTGTTCTCATTTATAGAAGAATACATCTCGGAATGCGGACGAAACAACGAGTCTCAGGCGGATGTCCCCGCTCACTTGGCGTAACATCGCCGTTACGCTCAAAGCCTCCCGAATCGTATACCGGTCTTGTCCGATACTTGGAACCTTGTCAGCCCCGTCCGTAAGGTCGAGTTCGGGCGTCGAGCAGAAAGGGCTTCAGGCGCATGGGGCCACCTGGGGGCAGATCGATGCGCAGGTAAAGACCAGCTGGATCCGCGCGTGGCCCGATCCTAACCTCGGAATGCGGCCTGCGGGCTGAGGCGAGGCGCAGTCCCGCATGTGATTCGCTGCGCGATTTCGCTCCAGGAGGAGCGGTTTTTTGGTAAATTTGTTTGTCTGTTCGCGCCAAGTGCGTTACTATGCGGGGGTTGTAGCTTCAGCCGCTTTTTCGTCGCTCCCCCGAGAGAGTACTCCATGTCCGGTGAACGCAAACACAGGGAAGAGATTGTCCGCTACGGGCGCATGCTCCACGAGCGCGGGTTCGTAGCGGCGATGGACGGAAATCTGTCTGTCCGGCTGGACCGGGAGCGGATTCTGGTGACGCCGACTTGCGTGAGCAAAGGGGCGATGCGAGCCGGGGACATGGTGATTGTGGACCTGGAAGGAACGCAGGTGGCGGGACGGCGGAATGTGACCAGCGAGATTGGGATGCATCTGCTGATTTACCGGACGCGGCCCGACATTGAGGCGATTGTGCATGCGCATCCGCCGACCGCGACGGGATTCGCCGCGGCGGGTATGGCGCTGACCGAACCGCTGGTTTGCGAAGTGGTGATGGGGCTGGGATGCATTCCGCTGGCGCGCTATGGAACGCCGGGGACCTCGGAGCTGGCGCAGACGCTGGAACCGTACGTGCCGCACTATGATGCGATTCTGATGTCGAATCACGGCGTAGTGGCCTATGGCGATACGATTGAACACGCCTACATGAAGATGGAAACGGTGGAACACTTTGCGCAGATTGCGCTGGTGACACACCTGCTGGGGCAGCAGCAGCCGCTGAGCGGGGTGGACGTGGAGAAACTGATGCTGGCGCGGACGAAGTATTTCGGCGGGAAGATGAACGCGTCGATGCCGATGGCGATGGTGGGGGAGCCGGAGAAGGTGAGCTAGGTAAATCCGCTGTTTAGCCAGCATGGTGGTCGGTAGTGGTGTAGTTTGATAGGGAAGCGAGCCAGACGCGCGATTGATGGGTCGCAAAGAACGCGACCCGTCGCGCGGCTCGCCCAGATTCCTCACGGCGCAAAGAACGCTTGTTCGGAATGACAATCAAACTGCACCACTGCCGCTGGACTATTCCAAAACAAAATCTAAGGCTTAGGGCAGTGTGAAGAATTCGCCTCGCTGCGCTTGGCGGGACCCTTCGGCTTCGCTCAGGGCAGGCTCACGAGGGCGGCTGTCCCCACATGATTCCGGTGATTCCAAGCAGGCCCCTCCTGACTATTCCCCTCCGAGGCGGAAGCGGAAGCCGGCACGGAAATTGATGGGCAGGGCGGGATAGCCGACGACTTCGTTGTAGCGGCGGTCGAGGGCGTTCTCGATGTTGGCATAGGCGGTGACGTGGGAGTTGATGGCGTACCATCCGCCGAGGTCGGCGCGAACGTAGCCCGCAGCATGGTTGATGTTGAAGCCAGAGAAATCGTCGTCGGGGCGCGCACCCACAAAACTTCCCGCTAGATTTCCGCCCCAGCGTTTTCCTAGATAACTGAGCAGGGTGGTTGCTGAATGCTTGGGGCGGCGGAGCAAGGGATCGCCCGGAGCATAGGGAGGGGCTTGCGGACCTTCGAGTATCTCGGTCGAGGTGTAGGTATAGGCCGTAGTCAGCGATAATCTGGGCCGAATTCTTCCTTGCAGCTCAACCTCGGCGCCTTGAGCGAAAGACTGTTCCAGGTTGAAAAACTGGTATGCGCCCGACGAGGTGGGCACAGCTTCAATCTGATCGTGGAAAAGATTGTTGAAGTAGGCGGCGTTCAGGGCCCAACGGCCGGCAAACAGTTTCTGCTCGAAGCCGGCTTCGAAGGCTCGAGTGCGCTCCGGCAGAAGGCCGCGGTTCGAGGTGTAGTCATAGGCAATCTCGCCAAAGGTTTGGTAGAGGGCGGGTTCCATGTATCCGATGGCGTAGGAAAAGCGCAGGCGCGTTCCAGAAAACAGTTCTCCGCCGCGCAGCGCGAGCAGAGTGAGCGCGACTCGCGGCACGCCGATATTGCCGTAGGCGCTGCTGTGAACGAAACGGCCGCCCGCGATCGCCGAGAACCTGCCCAGGACGAACTGCTGCTGCAGATAGGCATCCTGATCTAAACGCTGCCCGGAGGCGGGAGGAGGGGAATTCATATCGGAGACCACGCCGGTCTCGTTTTCGATGCGAACTCCGAAGGTGCTGTGTGCCGCAAAACTAGCCGACGTCCGCTCCGAGTAGTCGCCCTGGTATTCGACTCCCACGCGGTTGACGTGGGTTTGGTAGAGATCGGCATAGTTGTCGTAGCTGTCGGCGGGAGGGTTCAGGTTTGAATCCGTGTAACGATAGAGGGAGTCGAAGGCGGTGAAACGGTGCTGCCATCCCGAAGGGGCTGCCACGGCGAGTTCCACGCTTCCGAGAATATTGTTCAAATGCGACGATTCGCTGGAATCGGGAGCGAGGAGCGCGTCACCGTTGAAATTCCACTCGCCGGGCAGACCGGTATAGCTGTTGGAGTGGCGGGCTCTCACGCGCAGCGTGACATGATCGCTAATCGACATGCCGAGGTTCGCGCCCTGCAGAGAATTCGAGTATGCGTCGTTTACGCCGAGGCCGTTGCTGTTGAATTGATCGCCGAAGAAGTTGTAATCGAAGCGCGCGTGGGCGCCGGACAGAGACAGGTTGCCGTTGGCGGTTCCGAAATTTCCTCCATCGGCGCCAAACTGGAGTTCGGGGACGGAAGTGCTTCCGGTGCGGGTCCATACCTGCACGACGCTGGTCATGGCATCGGACCCGTACAAAGTGCTCTGCGCGCCGCGCAGAAATTCCACGCGATCGGCTTGTGTTAGCGGCAACGTGCCGTAGTCAAAGGTTTCGCCCGGGTTGTCGATGGCGACGCCATCGACAATCACTTTGTTGTAAGTAGACTCGCCGCCGCGTACGAACAATGACGAGAAACCGCCGCGCTGGCCGGCAGTGTTGACGACCGCGCCAGGGAGAAAGCGGACGGCATCGTCGGCGGCGATGGGCTGCATGGTTTCGAGTTGAGCGTTTTCCAGAGTGGAGATGCTGGCGCCGGTTTCTCCGGCGGGTAAGGGAGTTCGGGTTGCGGTGACGACGACTGTTTCCGAGGCGGTGGCGAGGCGGAGTTGGATGGTGATGACATCGGAATGAGCAGTGACGTCTTCGGTGTGAGGAGCGAAACCCGGAGCCAGGACCTGGATTTGGTAGCTGCCGGAGGACAACTCGCCGAGGGAGGCGATTCCCTCGGGAGACGTGGTGGAGATTTTCATGGCAGTACGGCTGCCTTTTGAGAGCAAGGAAACCTGGGCGCCGGAGACGGCGGCGGATTGAGGGTCGATGACTTTGACCTTGAGGTCGGCAGCGGAGGCTGCAGGAAGAGCGACAGCGACGAAGAGCAACAACGAGGCGCGAAGTGCGCGCATAACCATCCTCCTTTTCACGCGAAAGGGGTTAAGGTGGACGGTTTACGCCGGTCTCCTGGCTTTGCGAGTGAGGATGCTGGAGCGGCAAATAGAAATTGGCTCGGGCGTCCGGAATTTGCAGACGGCCTTCCCGGGAATGCTCCCAGTGGACGGCTGCGATTTTCTCGCTTACAGTTGCGCGGCAGCGCGGGAATTGCACCCGCTTCCCTGTCTTTGCCATGGGGCAAAGACGCGCAAACCGAAGGACGTGTCAAAGAACGGAAAAGAGTGGAGAGAGAAATCTACCGGGCGGGGTGGTGGGAAGTCAAATGGCGAACCAGGTTTGATCCTCATGATTGGCAGGATCGAGGGATGAGGCGAAGAATGCCGCACACCGAGACAATAGCAAAGAAGCTAGCGTAGCAATTTCCGGGCGGCTGACTATACATGCTCGATGCGCACACTTTGGCTTGGTAGCTGTTAGTCTGCGGGACCCGCAAACAGCAGCAGATTCCCATCCGGATCCTTGACGACGAAGCTCTTGGCGCCCCAAGGCTGCTTTTTCAGCGTCTGGTGAAAGGCAACGCCAGCGGACTGGAACTCGAGAAACAGCAGCTTAACCTCGTCCGCGGTAGCAACGGTCATTGATACGGACAACAGTTCCTCCCGGTCGCGGACCGTCGGCTCGATTACTGGCCGCTCGACACACCTTAGATTGAGGCGCGCGGCGTCGCGGCCCACCTGGGCATAAAAGGGAGGTTTGCCGTAACTGAAGACAAGCGTGAAGCCTAACTTCTCGCGGAAAAATTCGCACGATCTCTGGATATCGGTGACGAACAGTTGCGGCTCTGCACTGACAATCGTTGCTTTGGATGGCGATGATTTTACTTTGGGCGACGGGGTCGAGAGTCCAGCTTTCAGGGCCTGCCAACTATCGAAGCCTTGCTGCCTTGCGACCATTTCTTGCGCATCGCTGAGCTTAAAGCTGGCCGCAAGAATCTCGGAGTCGGGGATATTCAGGAAACGAGGCAAATGCTCGCGGATTTGTGCGGCGACGGGATAGTGGCTTTCGCGATGCCACCGCAATATGAGCTTGGCTTGCTTCTTGAGGTTCTCTAGATTGGGCATGTGGGCCTCCACGATGAGATCGTAGGTGGGCATTGCCCTTCGGCGACGTGCCGTTGCATCCTACATGCGCAGATTGCAGTATGTGCGACCGTGTCAGTACTGTCAATGAGAACGATGCCGCACCACACGTTGTTGGGCCGCACTTACGCATTTAATCGTGTCACGGGCAAACAGGAAGTTGTCGCCTCAGGTCCGGTTGTAGTGAGGAAAATCTGGCGTGCCCACTTTGTCTACGTTAGCTTCGGCGAATTCGCGGACGCGGTCGAGCGAATCCTGTAGTTCCTGTTGATAGCGTTCAACGTCTTCATCGCTGGCATTCGCTGGAACTGGGATGAGATTGCCGAAGCGCATCAGGACGCGGGAAAAGGGTTTCGGAATGATGAGGCGGTCCCAGGTGTTGAGGACCCAGGCGCTATCGACTGCTATGTGAAACGTACTAAGGGGAACACCGGAAGAGCGCGCTAGAGAAACTGGTCCTGGTTTGACTTTGTAGCGCGGGCCGCGGGGACCGTCGAGGCTGAAGGCGACCGACCAATTCTCTTGCAGGGCGCGGCGCAGGCCGAGCAGGGCGCGCACGGCGTTGCGGCTGCTGGAACCTTTGACGGCGACGAAGCCGAACTTGTGGATGATGCGTCCCATGTATTCGCCGTCGTAGCTATTGCTGCTCATCACGCGGATGCCTGCGTTGCGGAAGAGGTAAGTCGCGGGGATGATGCCGGCGTGCCAGAAATTGAGGACCAGCGGGCGCTGGCCGACGGTTTGCTGCGCGCCTTCTTCGCGCGAGACGCATACGCGCAGGGTGGGGCCGATGAGGCGGATGAACCAGTATCCGGCGGCGATGATGATGCGGAGCACTACTCTTTGGCGGAGGGTGAAGCGGCTGGGGCCAGGTGCAGCTTCGGCAGGCGCTTCGCGGGTGCTGGCTTCGGGCACGAGGGTATTGTAACGGGGTCGTGGAAGGCGCGCCTGGCTCGCTTCGCTCGCTGGACCCTCGGCTTCGCTCAGGGCAGGCTCGCGAAGGCGCCCGTCCACACAGGAGTTGGGCAGCGGAAGGGCCGCTGTCCCGAGGGGCAACGGTGGTCGTAGGGACTGCTAGTTTTCCAGGTAGCCGTCGATCCATTCTTTGATTTTTTGGCGGCGCTCGTCGGCGGGATCGAAACGGACCCCGAAGGACTTGCTCTTGCGCCAGGTGACGACAGCGCGGACGGAGACGCGAGGCAGCGTGAGCAGGGAAAAAGAAATCTCCAGGTTCGTTCCCGCAGGCATGTCCTCGGCGCTCTTGAGCGACATGCCGCCGGAGCTGATCTCGAGGCTGGAGGCGCTAAGGCGGTGATTGTCGGGGCTGACGACGGTGACCTCGGTCATGATCGGGATGCGGGTGTAGCGGCGAAATTCGTGGAGCACGAGCATGTGGGTGGCGCGGACCAGTTTGAGCGCGGCGGGCCGCTCCAGAGGCTCGTGGAACATGGCGTTGATGCCGTACTTGGAATAGCGCATGGCCTCATGGGCGCTGCCGCCGAGACCGTAGAGCACAAGGCGGCTGTTGGAGGGCGAATTGCGAGCGGCCTCCATGACGGCTTCGGCGCCGGGGCCGAGGTTGATGACGCAGGCTTCGAATTTCTCCTGGCGGAGGCGATCGGCCGAGCCCGCGGAAGTGACGACCGTCTCGATGCCGTACTGACGGAAGCACTCGGTGAGCAGAGCTCGGGAGGACTCTTTGAGGTCGACCAGCGCGGCGCGAGCAGCCACCTTTCTGCTAGAGGGAGTTGGTATCAGGGCAGTGCCGAAGGCCTTTTCCATAATCAGGGGATCGCTTTCCAGTACGAAAGTTTATTGTGGCGTGGTTGGGAGGAGATGGAAAGAGTCTTAAAGGGCAGGGTGGGGGTACAAAAGTGTCATTACGGGGGGTGGACTGGTGGGTGGGGACGGGGCGGTCCACCTGGCACGAAATTCGCGTCCAGGCGGGGGTTTTCGAGGTGGTTTGGCTGGTATGGAGCCTGGCTTTTCGCACTACTTTGACGGAATTGTGACAAAATGCGGAGTGTTCCGAGGGGAGACACAATCGAGTGGAACTCTATCGCTGGTTACCGCCCGAAGCTGTAAAGATTCTGCTGGTTCTCTTCCTGTCCTTTCTCATTGGACTGGAGCGCGAAGAGCACAAAACCGCAGCCGGGTGCTATGCGTTCGGAGGCGTGCGAACATTTCCGCTGATTGGGTTGATTGGCTACTCGATCGCACTTCTGTCGGGCACGCAGATAGTTCCATTGACGCTCGGCTTCCTGGTGGTTGGCGGATTTCTGGCGCTCTCCTATTGGCACAAACTCTCTACCGTCGAGGCCGCGGGCGTGACGTCAGAGATGTCCGGACTTGCGACTTACCTGGTGGGGGCGCTGGTGTATTACGAGCATTTTTGGATTGCCACCACCTTGAGCGTGGCCAGCTTATTGTTATTGGAACTCAAGACAGGTCTGGAGAAGCTGGCCAGCCGTGCAGCGCCCGGAGAAATTCTTACGGTCGCCAAGTTTCTGCTTCTTTCGGCTGTCATCTTGCCCATCCTGCCCAACCAGGAGTTTGGGCGGTTTCACATCAATCCTTTTAAGACCTGGCTGGTGGTGGTGGCGGTAAGCACGATTTCCTATGGCAGTTACATCCTGCAGAAGCTTACGAAAGAACACGGTGGAGTGGTACTGGCGGCGTTCCTGGGCGGGGCCTACTCGTCCACTTTGACCACGGTGGTGATGTCACGAAGAGCGGCGCGGGAGGAGCATCCGCACCTCTTCGCAGGGGGAATCTTGATTGCATCGGGGGTGATGTACCTGCGGTTTATTGCCCTCCTGGGACTATTCAATCGTCACCTGATGTCTCTATTGGCGCTCCCGTTTCTTGTGCTCGCGGGGCTGGCGATTGGGGTTGGCTGGATTTGGTCGCGCCGGCCGGATGCGAAGGTGGATGAGGTGAAGCGGGAGTTTGAACCGACCAACCCGCTCGAACTGGTGGCCGCTTTTCTCTTCGCGCTTTTGTTCTTAGCCATGCTGGTGGCCACGCAGTTAGCCGTGACTTATCTTGGGAGAACGGGCATCAACGCACTGGCCGCGGTTATGGGGGTCACCGACGTAGATCCCTTTGTCATGGGCATGACCCAGTCGGCGGGCTCGCTTACCCCATTGAAAGTGGCGGGGGCGGCGGTTCTGATTGCGGCGGCCAGCAACAATTTCATAAAAGGGATTTACGCCTACGGCCTGGCGGATCGAAAGACAGGGATGCAGAGCATTCTTCTGCTGGCCGGACTGGCTGGGATTGGTCTGGTTCCGTTGCTTTGGATTTGACTGTGCAACCGATGAAGGAACAGTTGGTGCCGCCGAACCCGAGGGAATTCGACATAGTGTAACCGAGTTCGGCTTTGCGCGTGATTGGAAACGAAATCATGCCAGCGGTTTTCGGGCAGCACTTCAAGTTGGATTATTGGCTATATCAACTGTTAAACTGTCTAACGGAGGCATGGTCATGGAACTCGTCACCATAAAAACAAAATTTCAGGTTGTCATTCCCCAGAGCATCCGCAAGCGGGTGCGTCTGGACATTGGGGATCTGCTGGAAGCGTCGTTCGAAAACGGAAAGATTACTTTTACACCGAAATCGGTTGTCGACCGGCATTTGGGGGAAGGGCTCGAAGATATAGCTCAGGGCCGCACCCACGGTCCCTACAAATCTGCGACTGCGGCTATCTCTGCGCTTGAACGCAGGGCGGGAAAACGGCACAAGAGCCCGAGGAAGCCGAAGTGAAGATCCGCTTCACGGAACGCGCTGACAAGGACTATGCAGCGCTACTTCCTGAGGTGCGTAAAGCCTTCGCCAAACAACTCGAATTTCTACTCAGCCGGCTTGCCCATCCTTCCCTGCGGGCGAAGAAATACGACGAAGCGCGTGACATTTGGCAAGCCCGGGTTAATCGCAGTTGGCGATTCTATTTCGTGATCCGCGGGGATGAGTACATTATCTTGTCGATAATTCCGCATCCCAAATAGAAGCGGCCCTGCGAATCCGGCGCGAATTTCGCTTGAGAACAGCTACTCTGACCATCTCCGGAACAGCAGAGCTCCATTCGTCCCGCCGAAGCCGAAAGAATTCGACATGGCGTATTCGAGTTTGGCTTTGCGGGCATGGTTGGGGACGAAATCCATGCCGGCGGTTTCGGGGTCCTGGCTGACGAGGTTGATGGTGGGCGGCAGGATCTGATCGCGGAGGGCGAGGACGGTGATGCCGGCTTCAAGGCCGCCGGCGCCGCCGAGGAGGTGGCCGGTCATGGATTTGGTGGAACTGACTGGGATCTTGCGCGCGCCGAAGAAATTGCGGATGGCGTGAGCCTCAAGCGTGTCGCCGATGGGGGTAGAAGTGCCGTGGGCGTTGACGTAATCGACCTGGTCCGGAGTGATGCCGGCATCGCGCGCGGCATTGCGCATGACGCGAAATCCGCCTTCGTGCTCGGGAGCGGGCTGGGTCATGTGGTAGGCGTCGCCGGACATGCCATAGCCGGCAATTTCGGCGAGGATGGGAGCGCCGCGCCGACGTGCGTATTCGAGTTCTTCGAGCACAAGAATGCCGGCGCCTTCGCCCATGACAAAGCCGTCGCGATCCTTGTCCCAGGGACGGCTCGCTTTTTCGGGATCGTCATTGCGAGTGGAAAGCGCGCGCATGGCGGCAAATCCGCCGACGCCCATCTGCGTGATGGCGGCCTCGGAGCCGCCGGCGATCATCACGTCAGCGTCGTTGTGCTGGATGATGCGGAAAGAATCTCCGATGGAATGAGCGCTGGTGGTGCAAGCGGTGGCTGTGGCCTCATTGGGACCCTTGGCGCCGAAGCGCATGGAAACATGGCCGGCGGCAAGATTGATAATGGCGGCGGGAATAAAGAAAGGGGAAATCTTGCGCGGCCCGCCCTCCATAAGCGCGGCGTGTTCGCGTTCGATGATGTCAAATCCACCGATGCCGGACCCGATGTGTACGCCCACGCGCTCGGCGTTTTCGGGCGTGATCTGCAGGGCCGACATCTTGAACGCTTCATCCGCGGCAGCGATGGCCAGGTGGATGAAGCGTCCCATCTTCTTGACTTCTTTTTTTTCGATGAAGTTGAGGGGATCGAAGTTCTTGACCTCGGCTGCGATCTGGCAGGCAAAATTTGTGGAGTCGAACTGGGTGATGCGGGCCACGCCGCTCTTGCCGGCGAGCACGGCCTGCCACACCTCTCCAGTGGTATTTCCTACGCCGCAGATCAGGCCGATGCCGGTAACGACGACCCTGCGTCCCAAACTACTTGCCGCCTTTCGAATGCTTGGAAATGTAATCGATGGCGTCCTGCACGGTGCGGATCTTTTCCGCGTCTTCGTCGGGGATTTCGATGTCGAAGCCTTCTTCGAAGGCCATTACCAGCTCGACGGTGTCGAGGGAATCCGCGCCCAGGTCGTCCACGAACGAAGCGCTGGAGGTGACCTCACCCTCGTCCACACCCAATTGCTCTACGATGATCTGTTTTACCTTCTCGTCAACGGCTGCCATGTTTCTCCTCGCTTAATTCGATTTGATTTGAAATTCGACACCGGGATTCTGGGGTCGCCGGTTTCCGCTTTCCGTCCGGCTTTCGCCCGAACCCTCCGCGATTTCGCTACTCGCAGGTGCTACCGCATAGAAATAGGCGAACGTGTAGTGTAATCGTCCCGGTGAATTGATGTAAAGGAAGGGAATCGCCACACGGGACAACCCCTTGGCCGACTCCGGATCGGACAGTTGATCCTAACGGTTGGCAGTTCTCGCGGTCAAACGGCGGGCAAGTTGGTAGTGGGTTAGTTTGGCTTACGCGTTGGGCCGGTTGAGCGGGAGATCCTTCGCTACGCCTGAAAAACGGCTCCGCTCAGGATGACAATCGTCGTGTAACAGTCAAACTGCCCCGGTACCGGCAAGTTATGATTGGACGATTTGCACCTCGGTTGAGGGAGTTCACGGTGAAGAGTGTTTGGGTGTGGCTTGTGATGTTGGGCCCGATGGCGTGTGCGGCGCCTTGTCCGGCGGGGCAGGC
>Ga0302319_10020140_pt1 | contig 12075 bp, 12 predicted proteins | sample Bog_T0_2_FD_203319 | JGI IMG/M metagenome (GOLD analysis project Ga0302319, IMG submission 203319) | Peat permafrost microbial communities from Stordalen Mire near Abisko, Sweden - Bog_T0_2 | ecosystem: Environmental > Terrestrial > Soil > Wetlands > Peat | place: Sweden: Abisko, Stordalen Mire... | reverse complement strand
GTAGTGGATCTTCTTCGTCGATGCGATCCACGCGGCAAAGCTGGCCCAGGCCTCGTCGCTGAGCAGTTGCGTGCAAGAGAGCGAGCGCGCTGCCTGGTCTTTGCGAAACTCATCATAGAGAAAGGCGTCGTCAAACCCGGCGCGCGCTGCATCGGCGGCGCTGGAGCCGTAGAAGATGCAATCGAGACGCGCCCAATAAGAGGCCGCCAGGCACATGGGGCAAGGTTGGCAACTGGTGTAGAGTTCGCAGCCTGCCAGCGAAAACGTGTCGAGCGCCTTGCAGGCGGCGCGGATGGCGTTGACCTCGCCGTGCGCTGTGGGGTCGAGGGTGGTGGTAACGGTATTTACGCCCTCGCCAACGATCTTGCCATCACGGACAATGACTGCTGCAAATGGGCCGCCTCCGCCGACTTCAACATTCTGGATGGCCAGCACGATGGCGCGGCGCAAGAATTCTGGATTGGGTAGGCGAGTCATCGCGGCTTGTCTTTCTCCTTCGAAAAGTGTGAAAGTAAAAACAGTATGGCACAGGCATTCCGTTCAACGCGGGTACTAACGAATGAAGGGCTCGCTCCGGCCGTTCTTTTTGTGGAGGATGAGCGCATCAGCGAAATTAGGAGTTGGGACGACGTGCCGGCGGCCGTGCAATTGAGCGAATTCGGCGATCGAGTGTTGCTGCCCGGCCTGGTCGACTCGCACGTGCATATCAACGAGCCCGGGAGAACGGAGTGGGAAGGCTTTTCGACGGCCACTCAAGCAGCGGCGTCGGGCGGGGTGACGACGCTGGTGGACATGCCGCTGAATTGCATGCCCGAGACCGTCGACGTGGACACACTGAAAGCGAAGCGCGCCGCAGCCGAGGACAAGACCTGGGTCGACTGGGCGGCATGGGGCGGCGTGGTTCGCGGAAACGCCGAAGCTTTGCTTCCGCTGGCCGGAACCGGCATTCCGGGCTTCAAGTGCTTTTTAATTCATTCGGGAATCGAAGGGTTCAGTTGGGTGGATGAGGCCGATCTGCGAATGGCGCTGGCCAAATTGCGCGGGACCGGGCTGCCCTTGCTGGCTCACGCCGAAGTTTCAGGCCCGGTAAATGAGGCGACGGCTGCATTGAATGCGAACGGCGCGGATTGGCGCAAATACTCCACCTATCTTGCCTCGCGGCCGGATGCGGCAGAGGTTGAGGCGATTGCTCTGCTCATTCGCCTCGCTGAGGAGTTTCAAACGCCTATCCACATTGTTCATCTGGCCACGGCGCACGCTCTTCGTCTCATTGCCGAAGCGCGTAGGCGCGGGGTGCCGATCACTGTTGAGACGTGCGTGCAGTACTTGTGGTTTGCGGCTGAGGATATTGCCGATGGCGCAACGGAATTTAAATGTGCGCCGCCGATTCGAGGGAAGGCCAATCAGGATGCTTTGTGGACCGCGCTCGACGAGGGATTGATCGACATGGTGGCGACCGATCACTCTCCCTGCCCGCCGGCGATGAAGCGCCAGGAAGAAGGGCGATGGGATCTTGCCTGGGGAGGAATTGCCAGCCTGGGGCTGGCCCTGCCAGCGATGTGGACGGCGCTTGAGCGGCGTGGCGTGAATTCGAAAACCGCGATCGAGAAACTGTGCGCTTGGATGTGCTCGGGGCCCGCGCGACTGGCTGGCTTGACGGGGCGAAAAGGTTCGCTGACGGAAGGCGCCGATGGGGACTTCGTTGTCTTTGATCCTGACTCAGCCTGGACGGTTGCGCCCGAGCATCTGCACTTTCGCCATAAGCTCTCGCCCTACATGGGCGCGGAGTTGCGCGGACGGGTAATGCAGACGTGGCTGCGCGGAAAGCAAATCTACAGCGCGGACGGAGGCTTGAATAGCCTTGGCGGTTTCATCGGAGCGGCACGCGGCAGAGAGTTGGCGCGGCATTGAGGGACCGCGCGCAACGAGCCATTGCGGAGTGCAGGACGATCGCCACGATGAGCGAAGAGCCGGGCCGCATCACGCGCCGGTTTCTAACACCCCCCATGCACGACGTTCATGCGCACCTGCGCGCCCGGATGGAGGCATTGGGCATGACGGTGCGTCTGGATGCGGTGGGCAATTTGCGAGGAGTCTGGAAGCCGGCAAATGCAGGAACGAAGCGCCTGATACTCGGGTCGCATATTGACACCGTGCCCGGCGCCGGCGCTTTTGACGGTGTGCTGGGCGTGACTCTGGCGCTTGAATGGGTAGAGCTTGCGCAACAAATGGATCTTCCGCTGGCCATCGAGGTGATTGCCTTCTGCGATGAAGAGGGGGTGCGGTATGGGGTGCCGTTTCTGGGTAGCCGGGCAGTCGCGGGAAGCTTTGAACCGGCACTTCTCTCGATGACGGATGCAGAAGGCATTACGGTTGAGGACGCAATTCGCGCGTTCGGCCTTGATCCGGGTCAGATTGGCGAAGCGGTTGTGGATCCGGGTGCGATCGGCTTTGTCGAAATTCACATTGAACAGGGTCCCGTGCTGGAAGCGGGAAGTTGCAGTGTCGCCGCAGTAACCGATATTGTGGGCCAGACGCGGCTCAACCTTGTCTTTGCAGGCCATGCCAATCATGCCGGCACCACACCCATGCGCCTGCGCCACGACGCACTGGCAGCCGCAGCGGAGTGGATCACGGCAGTGGAAGCGGTTGCCCAGAGCGCCGATGGGCTGGTAGCAACGGTGGGAAAGATCAGCATTGAACCGAATGTGGGCAACGTAATACCCGGTGTGGCGCGAGTGAGCCTCGAAGTCCGCAACGCCAAAGATGCCGCGCGCAAATCAACGGTGAACGAACTGATCGCCAAGGCGACTGCGATTGCCGGACGCCGTGGAATCGCCCTTGAACACAAGGACCAGTTGGAGCATCCAGCCGTGCCGATGGACGCGCGGCTCACGGATTACCTTGCCGATGCGATACAAGCCGCTGGGCTTCCCGTGAAAAGAATGATGAGCGGCGCGGGTCACGACGCAATGGTGATGGCGGAAAAGATACCGGTGGCGATGTTGTTTTTGCGCAGCCCTGGGGGAGTCAGCCATCACGCATCGGAATCAGTGCTTGAAGAGGACGTTGAGGCATCTTTGCGCGTGGGCCGCGAGTTTCTTGTGCGACTTGGGAATGAAGTTCGATAGAATTCTCGAACGAGGGGGAAGATTGCATCATCTTGGATTAACACGGAGCAGTTTGAAATCGGATCATCTGCTGCAGACTCCGAACACCTTCATCCGCACGCCCCTTCCGGGCGCAACGGGCGTAGAGTTCGTGGTCCATGCAGCGCCGCAGTTGGGTGCGCAGTTTACGCAGATGACGGCTGAATTTGTTGATGGCGGCATGCTGGGACCGGCGCCGACGCAGCGTTTTATCTATGTGCTCGAAGGTGAACTGGAACTGGGCGCCGGCGGCAGAGAATACGCTCTCGACCCCGGAGGATTTGCCTATGTGCCGCAAGGCATCCAGCACAGCGTGCGAGCGGTGGGCAAGGCCCGTGCGGCTGTGATTGAAAAGCCGTATGAGCCGCTCGCCGGCCACGGCAACGAAGCTCCGGCGATCTGCGTTGGCCATGAGGCTGATCTTGCCGCTGTTCCGCTGATGGGCGACGAGGGCCTGCGAGTTCGCGCGCTGATGCCAGACGGCCCCGCATACGACTTTGCCGTGAACACCATGACCTACGATCCCGGCGCAGCGTTGGGCATGGTTGAGATTCATGTCATGGAGCACGGGCTGTTGATGCTGGAGGGCGGCGGCATCTACAAACTCAGCGATTCGTGGTACCCGGTTGAGGCCGGCGACTTCATCTGGATGGGTCCCTATTGTCCGCAGTGGTTTGGTGCGCTGGGCAAGAAGCCGGCGAAGTATCTCATCTACAAAGATTGGCGAAGGCATCCACTCGGATCGTGAGGCAAGCGATGAGCACAGAACCGGATCTCACCATCGACGGGCTGATGTCGGAACTGGGGACGTTGGCGCAGATCTCCGCAGCCGAGCCTCCAGTGGTGACGCGGGTGGTCTTCAGCGAGGCAGACATGCGGGCGCGGGCTTATGTGAAAGGCCTTTGCGCAGCAGCGGGCCTGATTGTGCACGAGGACGCGATCGGCAATACGTTTGCCCGGTGGAAAGGCAGCGAGCCGGAGCTTGCGCCGGTTGGCACCGGCTCCCACATCGACGCCATTCCCAATGCCGGGTCTTATGATGGCGTGGTTGGGGTTCTTGGCGGCCTGGAGGCAATTCGTGTCCTGCAGCAACTCGGGTTCAAGCCCAGGCGTTCGATTGAACTGATCATCTTCACCGCAGAAGAACCGACTCGGTTCGGTATTGGTTGCATGGGCAGCCGCATGATGGCCAATGCGCTTACCCCCGCACAGGCGATTGCTCTACGAGACAAGGAGGGCAACGGCCTCGAAGAATTGCGTGCACAGGCGGGATTTACCGGCTCACTTGAATCTGTCGCGCTGGCGCCAGGACGCTTTCACCAGTTCATCGAGTTACACATTGAGCAGGGACCGCTTCTTGAACTGGAAGGAATCGACATTGGCCTGGTGACACATATTGCCGCGCCGGCAAGCCTGCGCATCAAGATCGAAGGCGAAGGCGGACACGCTGGCGGCCGCCTTATGCCGGGCCGAAAGGACGCACTGGCGGCTGCGGCGGAGCTGATCCTGGCGCTTGAAGCGGCAGCGAAGTCGACCGGTGTGATCGATACCGTGGCCACAGTGGGCGTCTGCGAGGTTTTCCCTGGCGCGGTGAACAGCATTCCCTCGCTGGTTCGCCTTGAGACGGACATTCGCGATACGGATGGCGCCCGGCGCGACCGCGTGCTCGATGCACTGCGCACCGCATGCGTGGATACGGCTACCCGCCGCGGCGTTACGATTAAAACCGAATTGGTCAACGCCGATCCGCCGGCCGCTTGCGATGGTGCGATTCTCGCGGCTATGGAGGCCTCGGCGAAGGCAGCGGGCAAGACTTACACGAAGATGGTGAGCCGCGCCTACCACGATTCGCTCTTCATGGCTCGCATTGCACCTGTTGCCATGCTGTTCATTCCTTGCCGCGGCGGGGTGAGCCATCGGCCGGACGAATACGCTTCGCCGGAGTGGATTGGCAGCGGAGTTCATGTTTTGTCCCGTACCCTAGCCGAACTGGCCAGTTAAGCATTCGCTTTGAATCTTCGGCGGGGCGTTGTATGCTATGCCTCAACCCGTACGCCGATTCTGGTTTCCCAAATGATGACCCCGCATGCGAAAACCCGCATCGTTGGCGCTTCAGTCCCCCGCAAAGAAGGGGTGGACAAGTTGCTGGGCCGCGCACGTTATGTGGATGACATTGAGCGTGAGGGCATGTGGCACGGTGCGACGGTCCGCAGTTCGATTCCTCGCGGGCTGATCCTCTCCATCGGGTATGACCGCCGCATCGACTGGAGCGAGTTTGCTGTTGTCACGGCAGCGGATATTCCAGGGAAGAATCTTATCGCGCTGATCGCCGCCGATCAGCCATGCCTGGCCGACGGTGCGGTGAACCACTGCGACGAGGCAATTGTATTGCTGGCGCACCCCGACAAGTACAAATTGCGCGAGGCTGTGGACGCAGTGCGCATTGAGTATGACCCCCTGCCGCCGGTGTACACCATTGAAGAGAGCGAGCGGCAGAATCCGATTGTGTGGGGCGCGGACAATTTGCTGAAGAGCTTTCTGCTTGAAAAGGGCGATGTCGACTCCGCATGGGACCAGGCCGCTCACATTGTCGAAGGCGAATACCGCACTGGCGCGCAGGAGCATCTCTACATTGAGAACAACGGCGTCATCGCGGAATGGAGCGAAGAGAGCGGCATGACGGTCTGGGGTTCGCTGCAGTGCCCCTATTATGTGCATCGATCGTTGCTTGGCGTACTCGATCTGCCCGAGGATAAAGTGCGCGTCATTCAGACGGAGACCGGCGGTGCATTCGGAGGCAAGGAAGACTATCCTTCCACGCTGGCTTCACACGCAGCCCTTTTGGCTATCAAGAGCGGCCATCCAGTGAAGATGGTTTACGACCGGATGGAAGATTTGGCCGCTACGACCAAGCGCCACCCGTCGCGGGTACGGCATCGCACGGCGCTCGACAGCAACGGAAAACTGCTGGCGATGGACATACAGGTGGCGACCGATGGAGGCGCATATTCAACGCTATCATCGACAGTGCTTTCGCGCGCTACGCTGCATTCATCAGGCCCCTATGTGTGCCCGAACGTGCGCGTTCGCTCGCATTCATGGGCCACGAATACGGTTCCCTACGGCGCTTTTCGCGGCTTTGGCGCACCGCAGGCAGTGTTTGCCATCGAGCGCCACATGGATGAGATCGCAGCCGCCATCGGTCTCGATCCAATTGAAGTGCGGCGGAGAAATTTTCTGCACGACGGCGACACCACCGCGACGGAACAGGTAATGCGCGATCCGGTGATCCTGGATCAACTGTTGGATCGCGCGCTGACTGAGAGCGATTATCATGCCAGGCGCGCACGCTTTTCCCGGGAGAACCAGACCCATGCAGTGAAGCGCGGCATGGGAATCGCTGCTTTCTATCACGGTTCAGGATTCACCGGCTCGGGTGAGCGGTATCTGAACTCGCTCGCCGGGTTGGATGTAACGCCTGAAGGCAAGGTGCGTGTGCTGGTTGCGAACACTGAGTTCGGGCAGGGCACAGGCACAATTCTCTCGCAGATTGCGGCGGAGTCGATCGGCATCGACTACAGCGACGTGATCATGGCTCCAGCGGACACGGGTATCGTTCCCAATAGCGGGCCTACCGTTGCGTCGCGCACGTCGATGGTTGTGGGGCGGCTGATTGAGCGCGCTGGTTTGCAGCTTGTGAACATGCTGCGTAAGGACGCAGGGCTTGGCGAGAGATTTAACTCCGAAGAGTTTTTCGCAGCCAGCGAAACGTATCGAGCAGCGAAGGGTGAGGTGGTTTCGCTTTGCCGCTATGAGGCCCCACCGGGAATTTTCTGGGACGATCAGAAATATCATGGCGAGGCCTATCCGGCGTTTGCCTGGTCCGTCCAGGTTGCGCAGGTGGCCGTGGACACCGTGACCTATTCGGCTGAGGTCGAGGAGTTCTGGTCTGTTCAGGAGGTAGGGAGGGTTCTTAATCCCGTGCTGGCCGGAGGACAAATTGAGGGCGGCATCGCACAGGGCATCGGCTATGCGCTCTACGAGAAAGTTCTGCTGCAGAATGGCCATATGGCGAATAACCAGATGACCAATTACATTATGCCAACCGCCGAGGATATCCCTCCGATTCACGTGTTCTTTGAAGAGATTCCGTTTGAATTTGGCGCCTATGGCGCGAAGGGGATTGGAGAGTTGCCGCATGATGGGCCGGCGCCGGCGATCTTGAATGCGATTCGAGATGCGACGGGCATTGGCTTTCGAGCGATCCCGCTTCTGCCAGAAGACCTGTTTACGCAACTTGCGGTTCACGACAAAGTCGAGGAGACGTCTGCCGCATGAGTACGTCCTGCCCTCCAATTCGATTCACAGTGAACGGCGAACACTGTGCGGTGCAGGTATCGCCCATGAAGCGATTGCTTGACGTGTTGCGTGAAGACCTGCACCTGACTGGGACCAAGGAAGGTTGCGGTGAGGGCGAATGTGGCTCTTGTTCAGTGCGCATGAATGGTGAGTTGGTGAACAGTTGCCTGGTGCCTGTACTGCAAGCGGAGGGAGCCATCGTGCAGACCGTTGAGGGACTCGCAACCGATGGAGCGTTGCATCCTTTGCAAAAGGCCTTTCTGGCCTGCGGGGGCGCGCAATGCGGCATCTGCACACCGGGAATGCTGATGGCGGCGGCACAACTGCTTGACATCAATCCTCACCCGACCATGGGCGAAATTCGTGAAGGTCTTGCGGGCAATCTTTGCCGGTGCACGGGCTTCATGCGTATCTTCGAGTCGGTGGTCGCGGCCGCAGCGGATGAATCCGCAGATGAAGAAAAGCAGGCGGCCCATGCGCGGTAACGCCGATGTGTGCGAGATGATCGCGCCGGGCAACCTCGCCGCGACGCTGGAATTGATTGCCACCGCGCCCGGCGAGTGGACACCGATTGCAGGCGGCACCGAGCTGATGGTGGCTCACGCCGCGGGAAGGCTCGGCGCAAAAAAGCTGGTGAGCCTTTGGGGCATTCCAGAGCTGCGCTTTGTGAAGACCGCGTCGGAGAGCATTGCAATCGGGGCCGGGACTACGTTTCGCGATCTGCGGGCGCATGAAGGAATTGCGGCGGACTTTCCGCTGTTAGCCAAGGCGTCAAGCTGGATCGGCTCGATCGCCAATCAGAGCCGCGCCACACTGGGTGGAAATCTTGTCAATGGATCGCCCGCGGCGGACTCCTCGCCGGCGCTGCTGGTCTACGATGCGGAGATTGAGCTGGTATCTGTGCGCGGCAGCCGGCGCATCGGATATTCGGCTTTTCATACCGGCTACAAGAAGTGCGCGATGGCTCCCGATGAGCTGCTGTATGCGATTCATCTGCCGTTGCGATTTGCGCGGCACCGGCAATATCTGCGCAAGGTGGGAACGCGGCGGGCGATGGCGATTTCGAAAACTGCGCTGGCCGCTGTTGCGCTCATTGAGAACAATACAATCAGCGAAGTTCGCGTGGCGGCGGCGAGCCTTGCAGCTTTTCCAGTGCGGCTTTACCAGGTTGAGGCAGCGTTGCTTGGCCAAGCGATCGACGCACAAACGATTCGGTCCGCGCGAGCGGCGCTTGTGGCAGAGGCGAAGCCTATTGACGATATCCGCTCGACTGCCGAGTATCGGAGGCAGGTTGCCGCCAATCTGCTCGAAGAGTTTCTTGTCGAGTGCGGATCGGAGGGCTCGCGGCAGTGAATCCAGCGCTTCAATCCTGGAACGCCGCCAGCGCCGACGAGGCCATGGAAGCGATGATTGCCTGCTGCGGTGCGCGGCGATGGGCCGCGGAGATGGTTGCAAAGCGGCCGATTCGCACCATCGTCGAATTGAGCTCGACGGCGGATGAGGAGTGGGGCCGTATGGAAGAGGCCGACTGGATGGAAGCATTTTCATGCCATCCGCGCATCGGCGGGCGGAAGTCCGCACATGCTTCGGCGCAATCGTCGGCGTGGTCCACTCAGGAACAATCGTCAACGAACGCGGCGGCTGAAAAGGTGCTCGCCGAGCTCGCCGAAGGGAACGCTCTCTACGAGCAGCGCTTTGGCTTCACGTACATCGTTTGCGCAACGGGAAAGAGTGCCGAAGAGATGCTTGCGATTCTCAATCGACGCCTTGCCAGCGATCGATCGAAGGAATTGCGCGAGGCAGCGGAGCAGCAGCGGCAGATTACTCAGATACGCTTGGGAAAGTGGCTCATCGAATGAGTGCGATTACGACACATGTTCTGGATGCGGTGCTGGGCAAGCCGGCCGCGGGCGTTCACGTTCGCTTGGATCAATTGGCAGGCGAAGCTTGGACGATCATTTCCTTGGGCGCGACGGACGCGGATGGACGTTGCCGCGGACTGGCGCCGAGTGCAACTCGCGGTTCCTATCGGCTTTCGTACGCTACGGGAGAATACTTGACACACTTAGGCCGCACAACCATCTATCCGGAGATCATCATTACCTTCCAATGCGACGGCGATGCGCATTATCATTTGCCGCTCCTGTTGAGCGATAACAGCTACACAACCTACCGAGGAAGCTGAGACATGGCAAGATTGGGTGACAATCGTTACGGAAAATCGAGGGTGCGCCTGTCGCGGATTACGCGGATTGGCGACCGGCACGAGTTCAACGAGTGGACCGTGCGGGTGCTGCTTGAAGGAGACTTCGAAACCAGTTTTACCGAGGCGGATAACAGCAAGATTCTGCCCACTGACACGACGAAGAACACCGTCTACTCGATTGCGCGGGATTCTAAAACGACAACGATTGAGGGGTTTGCAACGGAGCTCGGAGATTACTTGCTGGCCAACAATCCGCAGGTGAGCGGGGCCTGCGTTGAGGTTGAGGAGAAAGCATGGGAGCGGATGATTGTGGATGGCTCGCCAGAAGCAACGACCTTCAAACTTGGAGGACCGGAAGTGCATACGGTCCATGCCGTTCGGGACCAGGGCCGCGCATGGCCGATTGTCTCGGGGGTTGACGGGCTGGTGATTCTGAAGACCACCAAGTCAGCATTCACGGGCTACATCAAGGACAAACTGACCACGCTCAAACCTGCAACGGATCGCATCTTCGGCACGCGGGCGACGGCGACCTGGGAGTACGGGGGAGCTTCGCCGGACTATGCGCAAGTAAGGGCGCGCGTGATTGCAGCCATGCTCAAGGAGTTTGCGGGACACCACAGCATGAGCGTGCAGCACACACTGTTTGACATGGGGAAGGCCGCGCTGGCAGCAGCGCCGGAGATTGCTCGGATCACGCTCACCATGCCGAACCTGCATCACTTGCTGGCGGACCTGAGCCCATTCGGCCAGGATAATCCCAACCACATTTTCGTGCCGGTCGACGATCCGCACGGCTACATCGAAGCCACGATCGAGCGGTAGAAGCCTATTTGAGCCGCGCCAGATCGCCGGGCTCGTCGATGTCTACCTCACCGCCGTCGAAAGGAATGCCGATCACCGGACATGAAGGCCGCGCCAGCAGCGCTCGCGCACCTTTGTCTCCCTGGAGCGCAAGTAGATCGGGAAAGAGATTCCGAGGAAATACCGCGGGGACACCTTGGACGCCTGCATACGTTGAGGCCACAATGGCGGGCTCAGACTGCGCAGCGAAAGTCTCGATCAATGCACGCAAATGCATGGCTGTCAGCCGTGGCTGGTCGCAACTGAGAATCAGAACGCCCGGCGCTGCTTGGGAAAACACGTCAAGGGAATGAATTCCGACTTGAATCGAGCTCGCAATTCCCTGCTCCCATTGATCATTGAAAACTTCGATTGCGCCTTTCAGAGAGATGGATGGGCGGATCAAATCGTAATGGGCGCCAAGAACTACGATGACTGGCGCGCCGCCAGCCTCGTTGGCCAGACGGATTGCATGCTCAATCAGGAATTCGACGCCGATTTTGAGCAATTGCTTTGGCTGACCGAGTCGGCGACTGGCCCCTGCGGCCAGAATGATTGCCGGAATTGAGACCTTCACGGTTGTCCTTCAGTGTCGGGAAGCAACAAGGCCAGAAACACGATTCCAACAACTGTGAACATGCGGAATGCTGCCTGTTGACCGTTCCATGAGGCCGATTGCCACATCAGAAACCATTCTCCGCCGACTGAAAGGAAAGCAACCAACCACATCAACAAGGAAAGAGTGAGTGCGGCAATGGGCACGCCTTTGGCTTTGTTGAACTTGATTGACGGAAGCCGGAGCGCCCTGAGGAGGCGTATCGCTCCCCACCACAACAAAATTGCCGTGAGTATCTCCCAGGCAATGATGGAAAGGTAGAAAACAAGCTGAATGACGGACGAATGCAGGGCACGACCCATGCCGTTGTTCCCAGGGAATGTTGTGTCCATCGACAGGGTGTGGCGAACGAACTGATAGTTCGAATCGAAATCGGTCAGGTTGTTGAAGACAACAAGGGTATAGTACAGAGCGATTCCGGCCAACAGCAACAACTTGGCAACACGTGTGATCATGGCCCATGCTAGCTTGAGCCTGGCCAATTCCTCAAGCGGAATCCTGCATCACCGGGTCAATTTAACGTGAGATCTGCGGTAATCCCTGCAGTCAATGAAAGCTCAACCAGTACCGGGCCAATCTTGTGCGAGTTCCCGTCCACAGGAAGGACCTTTCTCTCCGCTCCAGAGACTGGTCAAGCGGCTGGCCGATCCCTGTTTTTGCCTCGCGCCGGTCGAAAATCCTGCCTGGGACTCTGGCCTGAAAGTCTGGAAATATTTAGATGATCCTTATGCACTAACCGTTATCCTACGTGCATCTTGTAGTCCAAAGCGACCAACACAAAACAAAATAAGATCAGCAGTCGTACAAGGGCTCTTCATTCAACTTTTTCGAATCCCTAACAACCCTAATGGGGATATTCCTATTTGCGAGGCTCGTCCAGTTGAAGATTTCCATGCGTATCT
>Ga0302319_10020139_pt1 | contig 12075 bp, 10 predicted proteins | sample Bog_T0_2_FD_203319 | JGI IMG/M metagenome (GOLD analysis project Ga0302319, IMG submission 203319) | Peat permafrost microbial communities from Stordalen Mire near Abisko, Sweden - Bog_T0_2 | ecosystem: Environmental > Terrestrial > Soil > Wetlands > Peat | place: Sweden: Abisko, Stordalen Mire... | reverse complement strand
GGAAATGTTCGACTAAGTGTCCGCCGATGAATCCGCCGCCACCACAGACGACGATTCGTTTATTAGCGAGAGAGAAGGTTTGGTTGTTCTTTGCTTGCGAATTTTGTTGACTTGGCATAGTTGAGTTTAGAGTTACTTTTTGTATCCTTCGGCGCTCTTCGCGTCTGACCAAGCCACGGAGCGGACTTGTTCACTCTGCGCCTGGGCGGCGACTGGGAGGAGGCTTCGTAGATCTCGGTCAAACTGATCGAGCACCGTGTCAGACGAAAAATAGGTTTTGTAGGTTTGAAAGCAGCGTTGTTGTAGAGCGCGGAGAGGAGAAGGATCTACCGCGAGTGTGGCGAGTTGAACGGCAATGGCGGCCTCACGTCCGGGCGAACACACCCACCCGAGATCGAACTTGCGGATAATCTGCGCCACACAACAGGATTCGCTGCCGACAAATAGCACCGGACGACCGGCAGCCAGAGCACCGAAGAATTTGGAGGGGACGACCGTGCCGGTCCACTCAGAGCGAAGGGAGACGACCTGAATGTCAGCACAGGCGAGGCGCTCTTCTAACTGCTCGGCGGGGGCGAACGGAGCGAACGAGATGTTGTGATCTTCGGAGTTGAGGGCTGCTTTCAGTTCAGCGACGCGATTTCCCCGAATGCCGAAGGAGAAGTGGACATCTACATTTCGCAACAAGCGGGCGATGCTTAGCAACTCAACGAAAGAGTGAGCACGGCCGAAATTGCCGGAGTACATGATGCCGAGCTTGGCGGCCCCAAAGACTTGCCTTCGTTGGTCGGGATCAATGCCCGGAATTATTGTGGGTTCAACGAGCGCCCAAGGCCACAAACGGGTGCGGATAGCTTTGGTTTGGTAGGCAGAGAGACGCGAAGCCATACAGTCACCAATGTCCGCCAATAGATCGAGGCTGCGGTACGCGGAAGACATGACGCGCTGAATCAGTGTCAAAAATGGGCCTGGCTTGAGGATGCCATCGGCGACAGCGGCCTCCGGGTAAAGATCGAAACACCAGTGAGCCATGCGGACAGAGGGGCGGACTATTTTCCAGGTGATGGCTACGGAAGCGCTGAGGATCGGATCTGTTCCTACAATCACGGCGTCAGGATTTTTGGTGAACGCTTTCAGACTCCAGGCGATGAGCATCCATATAGCGTTGAGCAGGCGGCCCCAGCCTTTTGCTTGCGGAAAAGCCGGACGCCAAATCCGTTCAATATTGACACCTTCAACTGAGCCATATTTTGGATACACTTCAGCGGTGCGGCAACTGTGAACACAAGGCATGGCGGTAACTGTCCAACCGCGTTTCACCAAGCCAATGGCAAACCCAGTCAGGTGGACGGCACTGACAACATCGTCGGGATGAAAGTACTGGTAGAAGACGAGAGCGGAAGGCATGGGATTAGGCGTGCTGGGCGAAAGTCTTTGACTTGGCGGATTCGGCGTCTTGGAAAACACGGCGGCGGGAGAATTGCGCGGGGTTGCCAGCATGAATTTCAAAAGAGGGAATGTCTTTGACGACAACGCTGCCCGCAGCGGCAATGGCGGATTCACCAATTTGGATACCTGGAGCTATCACGCTTTTTGCACCAATCCAGGCACCGTCGGCCACTGAGATTGGTTTTACGATCAAGCCAAACGAAGGGTCTGACCAATCGTGATTTCCCGTGCAGAGGTAGGCGCCTTGCGAGATGCACACGTGGCTGCCGATCGTGACCGGGACAAGGTTATCGATCCAGACATTTTCGCCAATCCAAGTGTGGTCGCCGACGATGAGGTTCCAAGGGTATTTCACTTGAACGCCGGGTTTGATCTCGACACTATGGCCAACCCTGGCGCCAAAGGCACGGAGAAGGACGCGGCGGAGGCTGGAGAGTGGGTTCAGGTTAGACCTCAAAATTGGCAGGCCGAAGAAAAACCAGATTGATGCAATGAAGAAACTGCGGCCCGGCTTGTACCAGGAATTGTCATAGGTGCTGAGATCGGGAGACGCCATGAATCTACTCCACTACGCAACTGGGTTTGGGCCCGGCACCAAGCATCCAGGCATAGACAGAACGAATGTCCGCGGCAATCTGTGGCCAGGTGAAGCGCTTCTTAGCTAGCGCTAAGCCCCTAGCGCCCATTGACTCTCTTTCTTCGTCGGACATGGCGAAGAGCTTTTGGAGGCCTTCCGTAATGCTAGAGACGGAAGGTTGGACACGTAAAGCAGAGTTTGACGAGAACCCTTCCGGCAGGTTGCATTCCGGAGTCATAAGCACTGGCCTGGCATGAGACCACGCTTCCAGCACGACAATAGGAAGCCCTTCACTGAAGGATGGGAGGATGAACGCATCGCAATTCTGGTAACAGAGCGCTTTGTCTTTACCGAAGCGCGGACCCAGAAAGATGACTGATGAACTAGCCAGAGTTTTCAGTTCGGTCTCATGACCTCCCTGATCCCAACCAGCAATGGCGAGTGTCCAATCAGGAGGTGTAGCAGCTTGATTCCAGGCCTTGAGTAGATTCACGAGGCCTTTTTTGGGATGCAGGCGCCCCAGGTACAGCAGGACTTTTTGGCCGGGCGGGAGGTCGGCCCAGGGAGAAGGCGCTTCTTCTTTACGCTCCGGGAGGTCAACGCCGTTAGGAATAATACAAATGGGATTGCGAAGGCCGAATTCGCGGACGGAATCGTGCTCGTTTTGTGAATTCACCTGTATGCAGGCAGCGCGGTTGAGGCATTTGCGTTCGTACAAGGCTAATGCGATCCGCTTTTTCCAGCCAGAATTACGCACGGCCCATTGATCCAGCATTCCATTAGCAGTGATGAGATAGGGCCGCTTCCAGCGCTGAACCCATTTATTAACGATTACGGAATTATGCGTCCAGAGGGCATGCATGTGGAGCAGATTTGAGTCATTGGCCAAGATAGCTCGCTCGAGGCTGGATGAATAGCGGAATGAGACAGGGCGGCCGGTAGAAGGAAAATATTGAGGTTGCAATGGACGCCATGCGGGAAGATCTGCCCATGTATGTTCATCTTCGACACCCAAAACATCGATTGAGGTCTCGGGAATCTCAACCAGCGATTGAGCAAGCTTGCGCTCTATTTCAAAAATGCCACCGAGCGTCCGAGAGATGGAGGGGCAAACGAAGGCGATTTTCACGTTAATGGCGCCTGGAGAGACTTAATTAAACCGACCAAATGCGTTGCCCAGTTTTCAGGAGAGAAAGCTTGAACCCGGCGAAGGGATGCCTGGCTCATCTGCGAGAGCTGAGCGGGCGAAAGATTCTGAATCTGCCACATACACGCCGAGATTTGATCGTGGCTGTCGGGATCGAAGAGATAGCCATTTTCTCCTTGAGAGACGAGATCTTCCGCGCATCCGCAGCGTTTTGAAATGAAGACGGGCAGTCCAGAGGCCATAGCCTCATTTACAACCAACCCCCAAGGCTCACTTAGGCTTGGAAGTACAAATGAAGTGGCGAACGCATAGTAGGGAGGCAGTTCCTCCACTGTTTTCCGGCCGACGAAGTGAGTGTGAGAATCAATGCCAAATTGCCGAGCTAAAGCAGGTAGAGATTCGCGCAGCGGTCCATCTCCTGCCAAGACTAAGTGGAAGGTTCCACCGGCTTGGCGGTACCGGGCGAATGCCTCAAGGAGGACGGGAATATTTTTCTCGGGCGCGAGTCGCCCCACATAAAGAAAGTATTGCGAAGGCAGTGAGAATTCGGCGCGTTGTTGCGTCGAGCGGAGAGCTTTGGTGGCGGACGCAAAGTAATCGTTGTCCACCACGTCATAGAACGGGGTCGTTTTGTCGATGGGAAATCGAAGCTGCTCCAAATATCTGATTTGAGGCTTTCCCCCAAAGTTGGCGCCGTTGTAGAGGGAGTTAATAACGAAGCTCTTGATTTTCTCTTTCCAGGCGTACCGGGGGCGGTCGGCTGCAGCGCTCTCAGTCATGAGAATGCGAGGGACACGACGGAAACAGCCCCATAACGCGATGATGAGTGCAACGGGATTCGCGTAGCCTGGAATCACAACACAGGTAGGTCTGATCTTTTCGAGACTTCGCCAACAAGCTTGAACGAGCTTCGGGATTGACTGCTCTTCCCAAGCGCCACTGGATAAAGTGACGATGTCGAAGGGAAGGGCAGAACGATCGATGGCCCAACCGTAAAGATTTTGTGCAGATGCGAATTCTATGACTGTGAGATCTGTCTGCGCGGCGAGGGCTTTAGCCCGGGCGATGTGATAAGGGCCCAGATTGATCCAGCAGAGGACTGTTTTTCCAGATAGGCAATTAGACATTAGAACTTAGGTGACGAGGCCGGAGGTCGGCACGGGAGGGGCCTGCTGGCGGCGTTTGGCCGCGAAGACGATTCATTAACCAAATCGCCGCAGATCCGAAGATGAACGTGTAGAGAGTAATTGTTGTGATATCGCGGCCGAGGTTAAAGGTGAGAATTAAGCCGAAGCCGAAGAGCATAAGATCTTGGCCACGAAGATCGAGACGCGCAAGAATGACGGCCCAGACGCTCATGAGGAACGCGGCAAACGCCGGACCAAGAACAGTGCCGAAACTTACGACGCCTTGTCCAATCATGCCGGTAGATATTGTGGCGCCCTCGCCGGTATCGGAATGAGCCTGCCCACGAGCTACCGAATATGCGAGAGTCGGTGTCGGCTTACCGGGCCAAAGGGCGCGTGGAATTGGACTAACCAATTCAGCAAAATAAAGCGAGCCCCAAGAAAGCTGAAGTGAGCCATCAGTGGTTAGCGTGTTAGCCCAACAGAGTTCCTCAAACATGTTGAGCCCATTATGGTGGACGTTGGCATTTTCGGTCAGGCTGAATCCTTTTTTTTGGAGCGCTTCAGTAATCGTCATGTTGTCGCGATTGGCGATGATGAAGCCAAACCAAACATTTGTCAAGAAGAAAAACGCAGCCAAAACGACACTTTTTTGAAGCCACGGACTGCGCATTCTGACGATGACCCAGGCGAGCAAGCCCGGCAAAACCGAAGAGAGCATAGAGTTTCGGGTGCGGGAAAAGATGTAGTACGGCCAAGCGAATACACAGGCCGCTATGGCAACTGCACGAAGACGCCGGTTGGTGAGCAGGGCGGCAGAAATGCCGAAAGCAGCCGCGCTAAAGAGTTGAAGATTCCCCGCCAGTGCCAGCAATGAGTCGAAGCCAGCACCCAGGCGATCGCGGGCCCACGGATCCATCTTATAAGCGAGGAAGGGGAAGAAGTAGTAGATCACGTCGGCCTGAAGCCGGACAGCCGCGATTGCGGAGAGTGCTGCCCAAATAAACAAGCAGGCTTCGAACAGCATGGTAAGGCGCTGCTGAAGGAAGGGATTATTCACACCGCTGCGAACCACCAGGACAGCAGAGCTTGGCTGATTCAGATAGCGGGCGTTAATCGTTTTATGAAGTTCTGGAGCCAGGAAAGAGAAGACGGCAAGAAACAGGGCAACTTGCCACCAAGCATTTGAAAGGACTTGGCTGCTGAATGTCTGAGTAAAGTAATCGTAACTGTTGTAGAACAGATCAACGACATACCAGACGGCCGTAGTGGCGAAAACAGCCAGCATGGGCAAGCCAATGCCATAGCGGATTCTCTCAAAAGCAAAAAAGCCGCCAGAGAGCAGTATGACGATAACCACCCAAAACGAGACGGGCATGTTAAGACTGGTTTCAAGCATGGAAGGTCGCGGGACTTGAATAACTTAAGCCGGCAGAAATCTGCATAAGGTATGACGGAAACGAGACCAGGGAAAACGCCTCGCACAATCCCGAGCGGCAGTTCGAACAGTGGAGTTGCCAGGCAACGCATGGGAAAGACGTTCGAGCTTTGCGATTAGTTCGTCAATACAGCCAGGAGAAACAAGATAGACACCATCTCTCTCGTCTCCCAAATCGGGCAGTGAGGTGTTCGCTGTTCCAAGCACTGGGCAACCTTGCGCCAGAGCTTCCAAATAGACTTGGCCAAAGCCTTCGACCAGTGATGGCATAACAAAGAGAGTGCTGCGGGCAAAGGTGTTTTGCAATTCAACGGCAGAAACACCGCGAATCAGTTCAACACGCGAAGTGGAACGGGCGAGTTGCTCCAGTTCTGGATCGAAGAATAAACGACAAATGAGAGTTAGTTTGCTAGTGGGAGGAATGTCCGCCCGTTTCCACGCTAATAGCAAATGATGGAGACCTTTGCGATGCATGCCATTACCTATGAAAACGGGGTTGAAAACATCTTGCAATGGCTGAGTGTCGATTTTGGGAGGTAAGTCGATGCCGTAGGGCACGACTCGGCAGATTTTCTCGTCAGCGCCGGCTTCAAGAAGAGAGCGCTTCGTAAACGTGCTGGCACAGAATATGAGGTCGGCATGCTGCCAGCAGTCCCGTTCACGCTGGAGAAGATGTTCAGGGAAGGTTTGGGTGGGCGCGCTCGCCGCCGACCCGAATAGCTGAGAATATGAACGTCTGTCAGCGGAAAGGATGCGCTCTTCCAAAAGTGGATGCGGATGGTATTGGAACAATACGCGGCGGGGTGTATGGGAGTAGCGGAATCTAAATGCCTCCCATGCGTAGGAACTGTAGAGGAATAGATCGGCTTTGGATTGAGCTGCGCGACGAGCGGCGGCTAGAGCGAAGTTTCGATCAAGCTTCGCCCAAGTGTTTAAGCGAGAGAAGCCAGATTTGTGGCGGATCTGCTCAAGGGCGGTCGTACCCCAAAGGCAGCGGACTCGGTCGATGGGAATGCCGGCTTCGGAACGAAAGTTGATATGCCGGTTCACTGAGGCGGGGGTGGCCCTGGCTATCGTTCGCACCCATGGCATGGCGTAGGCATCAGTGATGAATTGATCGAGCTCATGAGACTCGGCCAAAGCCAAGGGCACTTGGTATGAATCACGGCGACCTCGAAAGGCGCAAACATACTTCGGCATTTAGGGCAGCCTAGTTCACGACCCAGAGACGTTGTGTGAGCCACTGCGCACGAATTGACCAGGTATGATTTCGACGAACGAATTCGGCTTGTTTCTGCGCTGACTCTTTGGCGCTTGCATCGGAAGCTGTAGAAAGAGTGCGTTGAATTTGGGAGACGGCGTCGTCAACCGAGTGGAAGATTGAAATATATTCGGGGTAAAGGCGGCACTCGGGAATATCGGTGCTTAGCAGGGGCCGGGCGCTGGCGAGACCATCCATAATCTTGGTCGGACAGGAAGCTTGATTGAAGGCGTGGCCAAGATCATAAGGAATCCAGTTCACCGTGAAATCGAAGTAGTACTTACCCACATCATGTTGAGCGATCGGACCGATGTGGCGTACATTGGGCAGAGCTAACGCGGCAGCTCGATCAATTTGCCAGTTCGGAGTCACACCGCCGCCACTGAAACCATCAAGACCGCCAATGAAATGGAATTCCACATCGGGCAGGCGACGAGCAACATCGGCGACGAGACGCCAGTCAACGCGGTCGATCAGATTGCCAATGTAGCCAACGACATTACCGGCAGCAATCTTTGATGGGGTGGGATTGATGAGATCTTCCACCGCAGCTAAGGGAAAATGAAGGATGGACTCAGTACGCTCGGGAAAACGATTTCGCAGAGCGTGGACTTGCCTTTGAGAGAGACAGAGGGTGAGCGAGGCACGACGGACTAATTCAGCCTCATTGGCCAAGATAGAGGCCGCACGGTCGGGTTGATATTGAACGTAGTCGTCAAGGTTGTAATAAATCAGGCGGCGCGAGGGGATACGGCGCAAAGCCTTGGCAGACCAAGGATAAGGAGCGATCACCCAAGGAACAACGTTGCTGCCTTCGGTTGCGGTTTCAGGAGGAAAGGTTTTCGTTAAACGCGAGCGCAGCAATGGAGCAAACAAGGGTGCGAGGGTGCCCGCGTACCCAGGAGGATAAACCCAGAACTCGCGATGAAGCTGGGCGGGCTGTTGGCGGGATGGCCATTGTGGATGTTGCCGCTTGAAGGTAACTGTATCGAGAGGTGCGATGGCGGATACGTTGTTTCCTTCAATGGCAAGAGCTTCTGCCAAAGCATAAACCCACGGGGTACCGGCACCAAGAAAGAGCAGACGCAGGGACGCAGATGTAGTATTTGAGGGGCTCAGCGGACTGATTACTGTTTGATCAGTATTCATAAAGGAAGCGTGTTAGAGGAGGTGGTCGAAATGCTCGCGGAGCTGCTGGGCTGAGCGTCGCCAGCGGAAAGACTCGGCCCAAACGCGACCCCGCGCAGACATCCCGCTGCGGAGAAGAGAGTTATCCAACAGCTGACTGATGGCTTCGGCATGTTCGGCAGGCTTGTCGTACGGCACGAGCACGGCATGGCCACCGGCTATCTCTGGCAATGAACAACAGTCACTCGTAACCACCGGTGTTCTACAGGCCATGGCCTCTAAGACCGGCATACCGAAGCCTTCATATCGAGAAGGGAACCAAGCAATTTCAGCCTTCGTATAAAGCGCACGTAGGAGGCTGTTGTCTACGAAGCCCAGCAATTGAACGGAGTTCCCCATTTGCTTGGCGCGCTCAAGATACGAAGCAGCGCAGTGGTTGCCGACCAACAAACGGAGATCCGGATGCTTGGCATGAATCATAGGCCACGCCTCAAAAACGAGTTCGGCATTCTTGCGAAAGTGCAATCCGCCCGGGAGGAAAACATATGGACCCTTCCCGAAGATGGGGTCATGCAGCGCATCGCCAAGGCTGGCAGGATCCAGAAAATAGTCTTCCGCAACGGCGTTATGAACGACGCGTAGGCGATTCTTCATAGCGGGGAAATAGTGGGCGAGGCGATCAGCAGAAAACTGAGAGACGGTGTGAAACATATCGGCATTGCGAAGCAGCCGTTGGTAAAGAACGCGCCATTTGTAATGAGTTGCCCAAAAGGCGCGATTTCGGATATGGGCGTGGGGTTCAAAGTAAGCGGCATCATGTATGGTCACGACGAGGCGCGCTTTTCGCTTGGGAACATAGCTTTCAGCGGTGCAAAAGACAATATCAGCCTCGCGCCAAAAGTCCTCGGCGGGGGGCCGATTAAGGACGATCCAACGTGCCTGTTGATTGGAGGTTTCGTGCGGAAGGAAATGATATTTATACGACGACCAAGGTTCTCCAACTTTAGGAATGATCCGGGCGTGGTCGGCCGGATCTGCTAGGATCTGCAGATCCATATTGGGTTGGATGGCCAGTTGCTCAGTGAGCGAGCGCGCGACAACACCAGCACCAGTCGAGCCATAGATGTTACGAAGATGGACGTAGGCTAGGAGTTTCATCGTGTGGTCTAAGAGGTCAAACCGAGCGCGGTAGACCAAGCACGATGCGCGGAGGAGAGGTCAAAGGCTTCAACGTAGCGGGCGCGAATAGGGTTCTCATTTATGACGCCGGCCTCTATGCGACTCACCGTGTCACTTAGCGCGGCTTGTAAAGAAGGTATGTCGCCGGGTTCGACGAGAATGCCAAGATCGGGGCGATTCTCATAGAGATCTGGAATTCCTCCAACGCGCGAGGCGACGCAGAAACGGCCTGCCTGCATAAGTTCCAGAAGGCTGAAACAGGGACCACCTTCAAAGCGCGACGGATACACAAAAAAGTGGCAGCGCTGCATGATGGCTGGCAGATCAGTGCGGTGATCGTAGCCGCCATGAAAAAATACGCGGTTATCTAAGTTTTGCTGCTGAACTGTGGCTCGGAGAAACTCTTCATCGGGGCCGCGACCATGAATATGCAATTCGACGTCAGACCGAGTCGCTGCCAAGTTGGAAAAGGCCGTTATGAGCTCGGTCAAATTCTTTTGCTTTCTTTCGATCCGGCCAAGGTACCCTATCTTCCACGGTGGACCGGGTGGCAGAGATACCGGCTCTTGAAAGAAGAGGAAATTGTGATACGGCACCACGTGAACTTTGCCTGTGTAGCCATAAACACTTTTGAACTGATTCGCAGTGCATTGGGCAACCGAGATGACAGCATCAGTTTCGGCAACAGCTTTAGCGAAGTTCTTGTCATTCGGCGACAAGAATTCCGGAGCGAACATCCAACTCGCCGCGATGCGGGCTTTGCGTCTATGAACCGCTCGGACAAGGCCCAGATACAACTCGGGCAAGGGTTGGCGAACGCAGAAGACCCAGTCCCCTGGTTTCAGCTTCGAGAGCAGCCAGAGCTGAAGTACTCTTTGTCTCACAAGCCAGCGATCTCCGGGCGCGCGACGTTGGCGATACACGGAAATACCACGAGACACCAAATCATCCACCAGCGGACAGGCTTCCAATTCGGCAACGGCCACACGCGAAGGGATTCCTTGATCTCTAAGATGTATGGCTAGTGCGTGAAGATATGTTTCGATTCCGCCAGAGCGAGAGAGGATGTCGGAGTAAACGTAAATCAACGCAGCGCCACCGAACTCCAGGGATCGAGACCGACTTCGCTTAGGGGTGCCTTACCGATGGCCCTCCTATAGCCGGATTGCGCGGGACTGCCAGCAACGCTCCAGGCCGGCGAGTATATCGCTAAGTCGCTACCTTGCACATGCGCGAGCGGGAGCTGCTTGGAGAGTTCGCACAAATACTCAGGAACGCCATTGTAACCGCTAAAATAGCCCCAATTGGCATAGTCGTGCCAGACAATATAGCCGTTCGGAGAGACCAGAGGCAAACAGAGTTCAGTGTCGCGGCGAACTCCTTCGTAGGCGTGATCGGCATCGATAAAGATAAGGTCGAAGCTTGCTGGCGGATCATTGGCGAAGAGAGCAGAGCTCATCTCACCCACACGGCGTTCGATGCGGGATGCCTCCGGAGTTTGTCGATAAGCTTCGCCATGCTCCGGATAGCGGTCAACGGTAACTATGCTTGCGTCCGGTTCCACATGTTGAGCAAAGTAGAGAGCAGTGTAGCCGCGAAAGCTGCCAATCTCCATAAGCCGTTTCGGTTTTGCGCAACGGACTAGCTTAAGCAGCAAGACAACATCTTGCGCTGGCGTAGACCAACTGCCGCGCGGCATTTTTTGTAAGGTCACGGGTTGTTGATCGATATCAGGGAATAGATCCGACAACAGCAAACCAGGTAGCGCCATGCGTTGACGTAAAAAATGGCAGAGAGTTCGATCCGCAAAAGGGCGCCGCTCGAAAAGTGGGCGCACGAATTTGAGTATCGGAGTGGCGGAAGACATGAGAAATTAGGACGCTACCGCGACTTCGGCCAACAAAGGCGAGTCAAGGGACCGTTTGCGGTATGGGAAATGGCGTTTGAGTTCGTTGATTGGCTTTTCAAACAGGAACCAAGTCAGCGAAGCCATGGTCACCGTCCAAGCGAAGAACAGAATGAAGCCCACGGCGCCATCATTCAAACTGACTGGTAAGCGGAAGGCCTTCAGAATATAGCTGATAAAAATGGGAGCAAACATGTGCCAGATATAAAGGCCGTAGCTGATTCTTCCAAGGTAAGCAATCGCTGGATTATTGAGACACTTGCCGACAATCCCTTTAAAACCGATGGCTGCGTTCCAAACGAGCCAGACAGACAGCAGCGCTACGGCAAGCGGATCTAAGCAAACTCCCAAAAGTGGGCTCGAAACCTTATGCGAGATCAACAGCTCGGCTAAACAAGCTGGAATGCAAAAAGTGAGCCAGCGGCTCGCCGAAGCTTGCCTTGTTTCGGACATGAACAGCAAAGAAGCGATCAATGCGCCCATGCCGAGCGTATCGAAGTTCGCCCAGACCATAGTGCTCGATTGGACAAAGTCAGGATGACCCGACAACACCATCGCCAACCGCGAAAGAGGTGCGAACGTAATAAGCGCAAGCAAAACCGCGGTTAGATAACGGCGCGGGCAAAGGAGTACAACGCAGGGCCAGAACAAGTAGAATTGTTCTTCTACAGCCAGACTCCAAAAATGAGCGAAAGGGAAAAAGAATTGGTTTTTCAGCAGAAAGAGCAAGTTTGACAGATAAAAAAAGTGCCAGAGAAACGTGTGTCTGATCCCGAAGCGACCTAGGGCAAGGCAGAGAGCAAGGCAAAAATAGTAAAGGGGGAAAATGCGAAGGAACCGGCGGATGTAGAACTGCTTAACCG
>Ga0302319_10020138_pt1 | contig 12075 bp, 9 predicted proteins | sample Bog_T0_2_FD_203319 | JGI IMG/M metagenome (GOLD analysis project Ga0302319, IMG submission 203319) | Peat permafrost microbial communities from Stordalen Mire near Abisko, Sweden - Bog_T0_2 | ecosystem: Environmental > Terrestrial > Soil > Wetlands > Peat | place: Sweden: Abisko, Stordalen Mire... | reverse complement strand
GTGCGGAGCGGGACACGGTCTGGCGGATGTTGCCGGGGGGAATCCATGGCGGGAGAGGCTCGGGCGCTCAGGAGCGGCGGGTGGCGACCGTGACGACGGCGGAAAGTCCAGGGAACAGGCGCCCGGCGCCCGCGCCCAGGGACTCCGGCGAGAGGAGGATCTTCACAGGAACCCGCTGGACGACCTTTGTGAAGTTGCCGGTCGAATTGTCGGGGGGAAGGAGCGAGAACTCGGCCCCGGTGCCCGGGGAGAAGCTCTCCACCGTTCCGGTGAATCCGCGCTCTGAAGAGGCGTCGACGCTCACGTCGACCTTCTGCCCGACCCGCAGGCGGGCGAGCTGGCTCTCCTTGAAGTTGGCAACGACCCACACCTGGTCCTCCACGATCGCCATGACAGGTTGTCCGGGCTGCAGACGCTGGCCTGCCTCGACGTCCTTCCTGGCGACCCGCCCGGAGACGGGGGCCCGCAGGATCGTGTAGTCGACCTGCAGCCGGGCGGCGCCGAGGGCCGCGAAGGCCTTCCCGATCCGCGCGGACGCAACGGCGGCCTGGGCCTGGGCGGACGCGAGGGCGGCCTCGGAGGCGGCCCGCTCGGCGAGAAGCGCCGCCCGGGCCGCCCGGGCCGAATCGAAGGCCGCAGTGTAGGAGTCCAATTGCTGCCTGGAGATCGCCCGGACGCTGTCGCTCGCCAGGAACTGCATCCTGTGGAGGTCGAGTTGGGCCCGGGTAAGCTCGGCGGCGTTTTGGGCGATGCGCCCCGCTGCAGCGTCCACCTCCGCGCGGGCGCGGGCGGTCTCGGCCGCAGCCTGGTCGGCACTGGCGCGGGCCTGGGCGAGGTCCGCCTCGGCCCCGAGGACCGCGAGGTTGAGGTCGGCCGGGTCAATCTCCACCAGGGGGTCGCCGGCCTTGACCCGGGCGTTGTCGTCGACGAGGACGCGCGCAACCGTCCCGGAAATGCGGGGGCTCACCGGGTGGACGTCGCCCGCGAGGTACGCGTCGTCGGTGGACTCGAAGCCGGTCTCGCGATAAATCGTGCCACCTATCCCGGCGGCGGCAGCGGCGGCGATCGCGGCCCCGGCGACGATCCTCGACCAGGGGAGCCGGGCGCGGCGGGCTGTCCGCGGTACTGCGGAGTTCGGGGGCGCGAAGGCTGCGAAGGGAGCCTGCTGGGTGGAGGTGGCGGCTGTGGCGTTCATGGAAGGGTAAGCGATTGTGGAGAGTTTGGCGGCCGGGACTTGGTTTGCCCGGGTCGCGCTGAGAATATCACCGGGCGGCAGGGGCCGGAATTACTTTGTTCTTCCCAGGCTGATCGTTTTTTCCTATCAGGACTCTACAATGGAGCTGAGACATCTCCGCTATTTCGTGGCCGTCGCCGAAGACCTGAGCTTCCGCAAGGCATCGGAGCGCCTGCGGGTCGCCCAGCCGGCGCTTTCCACCCAGATCCAGGACCTGGAATACGAGGTGGGCGAGAAGCTCCTGGACCGCGACACCGGGGGCGTGCGGCTGACCGACGCCGGCGCAGCCTTCCTCGGGGAGGCCCGGCTGACCCTCGCGCAGGCGCAAAAGGCGATCGCCGTCGCCAGGGAGGCGGCAAAGGGACGCCGCGGGCAGCTCGGGATCGGCTACGTGGCCCCGCTTCTCATGGGTTTCATGCCGGCGTGCATCAAGGCATTCCGCGGCCGGTTTCCGCTGGTGGAGGTCACCCTGCACGAAATGCCGATCCCGGACCAGCTCGAGGCCCTCAGCTCCGGCGCGATCCAGCTCGGGTTCACGGTCGGCGGCTACGCCCCGATCCCGAAGTACCTGGATAGCGTGGTCGTCGCAAGGTCGCCCATCCGGGCGGTCGTGGGGAGGGGGCACGGGCTGGCCCGCGCGCGGCGGATCTCCCTTGCCGACCTCGCGCACGAGCCGCTGCTGAGCTTTTCGGTCAGGAAGAACATGGTGGTGCACGGGGAGCTCATCCGCCGCAACTTTGCCAGCCGGAAGCTGAAGCACGGCCCCATCAAGGTCATCGAGGGCGCGGAGACCTTCCGCGCACTGCTGGAGAGCGGCATGGGCGTGTCGCTCATCGCCGAAATCGGCAGCCTGTCGAGAAGCCCGGACCTTCTCTTCAAGCCGCTCAAGGAAACGGGGGAGGATCTCACCCTGGAGCTGCTGGCCCTTTGGCTGCGCGGCCAGGCTTCGCCGATGGTCGCCAACTTCATCGCCGAAATCGGCAAATCAATGAGGTAGCGGATCCCCTGGATTGCCCAGAGGTGGTTTGAAGACGTTCGATTTTGCAATCACGAAGAGAGGCTTTGGGCCGCCGCACGCGCCTGGGCAAACGCGCTTCATCCAGCTGCAGGCCCACCTCGTCTCGTCTCGGGTCGACCAGATCGCCGAACGCATTGCCCAGGCCCAAGACGAAGAGAGCCATGGCATAGGCCCCCATGGCCACCATCGGAACGCTTGAAATGGATGCCCCGGGCGTTTTCAGTAGGCCATGCCCCGACCCCTCAGCGGCACCGCCGCGTGCCTCGGAATCCTCCTGTTCGCCTCAGGCTCGTATGCCGGACAGGAGAACCCGGCGCTGGAGAGGATTGTTCCCGTTCCCGCCGGCGAAGCGATCCCCATCACGGACTTCTTCAGGCCGTATCTATTCTACCAGCCCCAACTCAACCACGCCGGCACCCAGTTGGCGGCCGTGGTCTCGAACACCCTGAATGCCCAGGACCTCGTGCTCGTCGACCTGAAGACCGGGGCTACCGACAGGATGAGCGGCGACGTGGCGACGGACATCTATGACTTCAGCTGGTTGACAGACGACATGATGATGTTTTCGACGGGATACTCGAAGGAATGGGCGCAGGCCATGTGGGTGGTGCGGATCGCGAACACAAACTCGAACCACATGACCGCCAGGCCGGGCTTGGTCATCGGGATTCCGGAGAACGACCGGCTTCGCCCCATTGTCTGGCCCGGAATCGCGAACGAGGGCCCGATGCAGATCGACGTTCGGGGGGTGCGGGGAGGCGAAATCATCAACCGGTACCCGGACCCGGATGATGGGTCCATCATCAGCTATCAGTCGGACAGGAACGGGGAACTGGCGTTCGCAATCACCAGCAAGGATGGCAGTTACAAGCTCCATCGCCTTGTGGACGGAAACTGGGTCAGGTGTCCCGTGGATCTCGATAACCAGACCATGCTCGGTGCCGGTGACCGGCCGGGGGAGATTATTGTGGCGCCGCTCAGTGGGGCCGGCCGGCCCGGTCCGGTAATGCGGATGGATGCGGTGACGGGGAAGCCCGTGGGGGTGCTGTACCAGGACCTGCGCTACAGCGCCCAGGACGCCTGGCTCTACCGCGACCGGGCCACGCGGAAAGTCGCCGGAATCCGCATTGACCGCCGCGGTCCCGAGACCGTCTGGATCGATCCCGCCTACGCGGAGCTTCAGCATAAATTCGATGCGGCATTTCCCGGCCAGAGGGTTGAGATCTTCGGCAGCGACGACGCCCGTTCAAAGCTTGTGGTGAGGACGTGGTCGGACGTGAATCCCGGCGCGTACTATATCGTCGACCTTGCGGCCCACTCGGTGGGCCTGCTGAAGAAGGCGGCGCCCTGGCTCGACCCCGGCCGGCTGCGGCCCATGAAGACCATCACCTATCGAGCCCGCGACGGGGCGCCGATCGAGGCCTACCTGACGATGCCCGCCGGGGTCTCAAAGGAAAGCCCGGCGCCGCTCGTCGTCTACCCGCACGGCGGCCCCTGGGTGAGGGATGCTTGGGGTTACGATCCCGTGGTCCAGTTCCTGGCGAGCCGGGGGTATGCTGTCTTCCAGCCGAACTACCGCGGATCGGAAGACTATGACTGGAGGTTTCCGGCTGCCGACAGATACGACTTCATCAAGATGCGCAACGATGTCACCGACGGAACCAACGCGCTGATCCGTTCGGGCTATATCGATCGCAACCGCATCGCCATCATGGGGGGGTCGTTTGGGGGCTACCTTGCGCTCTGCGGGGCGGCGTTCGAGCCCAACCTGTACCGCTGCGCAATCACGCTTTCCGGGGTCTTCGACTGGGGCAGGGTGATGGACGAGGCGCGCCAGGACAATTACTTCGATTCCGCCCGCTACCTGTATTTCCGCCGCCATCTGGGCGATCCCAAGGCGGATCCTGCGAAGTTCGACGCGATATCGCCGCTGCGCCACATGGACAAGGCGAGGATACCCGTGTTCATCTTCCACGGGTGGGACGATCTCATCGCGTCCATCGCCGAGTCAAAGGCGCTTGTGTCCGAACTCGATGCCCGGGGAATCCCGTACGAAAAGCACTTCTTCGAGCGGGAACAGCACGGCCTCTCGCATCTCGAGAATGCGGTCGAGATCTATTCCGACATTGCGGCATTCCTCGACAAGTACACGGCCCCGGGGCGGGCGGTGGGGAGCCAGCGGGGCGGGGTCGGGCCGTGAACGTCGTCCCGTTCCGCTGCTAACGGTGCCGGGCGAGAAACGCCTCGATCTCCCTCCGGGTGGGAGCTGAGGGCTGGGCTCCGAGGCGGGTCACCGAAATCGCGGCCGCGGCGCTTGCGAAGCGGACGGACTCCAGCAGCGGCGTGCCCTCGCCGAGGGCGACTGCGAGAGCGCCGTTGAAGATGTCGCCGGCGGCAGTCGTGTCGGCCGCCTTTACCTTAAAGCCTGGAACAAGCGTCCGCCCTCCTTCGGTGACGACCAGGCATCCGCGGCTGCCCAGGGTGACGATCACAGTCCGGACGCCCCGGGCCCTGAGCCGGTCGGCGGCCTTTGCCGCGCTCGCGGCGTTGCCGACCCTTATCCCGGAGAGCAGCCCCGCCTCGGTTTCATTCGGCGTGATGATGGAGACATGCCGCAGCAGCGTGTCGGGGAGCGGCTGCGCCGGAGCCGGATTGAGAATCACGACCGCACCGGCCCTCGCCGCAATCGACGCGGCCGCCTGAACCGAGGCCAGGGGCGTCTCGAGCTGCGCGACGACCACATCGGCCCGCTCGATCGCCTTCCGGCCCTTCCTGACATCCGCGGGCCAGAGCCGTCCGTTGGAGCCCGCGGCGACCGCGATGATGTTTTCGCCGCTTTCCTCGGTGAAGATCAGGGCGATGCCCGACGGCGCACCGGGATCCCTCACCACGAAATCCACGTTGATCCCGTCCCCCGCGAGGCCGGCGAGAGCCTTGTCCCCGAGCATGTCGGTGCCGAGTCTGGCGATGAAGGTCACGTCGCCCCCGGCCCTTGCGGCGCCGACGGCCTGGTTCGCCCCCTTTCCGCCCGCCGCGATGGCGAACCTGCCTCCCAAGACCGTCTCCCCGCGGGCGGGGAGGTGGGCTAGCCTGATGATCATGTCGGTGTTGGAGCTGCCGACGACCGCGATACGTGCCTTTTTCATGTGCGGCGGGATGGGGTCAGATCTTCGAAAGGATCAGGATTCCAAGGCCGATGATGTAAAACAGGAACATCGCGCCGAGGAGGCGGCTTGTGCCCGGGGGGGCATCCTTGAATTCCTTCCAGATGAACACGCCCCAGAAGGCGCCGATCATGGTGGCTCCCTGGCCCAGGCCATAGGAGAGGGCGGCGCCGGCCTTGGTGCTCGCGATGATGCTGAAGGACATCCCGAGGTTCCAAATGGCCCCGCCGAGGATACCGATGAGGTGCAGCCGGGCATTCCCCTTGGTGAAGTAGTCGCCAAACGGGACCCGGGGACCCGTGAAGGGCCTGACCATGACGATGCTGTTCCAAAGGAAATTTGAGGCCAGCAACCCCGTCGAAAAGAGCACGATCGCCGTGTACGGGGTGAGCTTGCCCGCCGGTTCCAGGGAAACGATCCCGCCCGCCGTTGAAACCGAGGCCATGGACTGGGCCACAAAGCTGTAGAACCATCCCATGAGCAGGCCGGCCGCAACGGACAGCACGATTCCCTTGGCCGGAGTCTTCGTCCCGCCGCCCGCGAGGCGCCGGTAGGCCAGGGCGTCGAGAACGATCGCCACCATGATGGCCGCGACGCCCGCGGCGAGCATGGGAGCGCTGCCGACCCCCGTCGACAGGTAGGTGGTGACGACCCCGAGCACCAGGGCGAGTCCGACCCCGACGGGGAAGGCGACTGCGAGGCCGGCGATGTCAATGGCAGCGACCAGCAGGATGTTCGACAGGTTGAAAATGACGCCGCCGAGAAAGGCCATCCCGAGCCACTTTCCGTCGGCCTGACTCAGGTCATCGAGGAATCCCCGACCCTGGGCGCCGCCGCTGCCCAGGGTGAAGGCGAGGACAAGAGAGAGCAGGAGAACGCCGATCGCGTAATCCCAGTAAAAGAGCTGAAAGCGCCATTCCTTGCTGGCGAGCTTGAGCGTATTGGCCCACGAGCCCCAGCAGAGCATCGTGACGACGCACATGGCCACGGCTAACGCGGACGATTCGACAATGAACATGGCAGGCGTTCCTTATTTTCGGGGTTGGGGTTGGGGAAGTCAGAACGGCCGGCCATCGGCCTTCGTGCCGCACAGGCTGACGTCTAGGCCGAGCTCCTGCGCCAGCGAGGCTTTCGCATAAAGCGCGAGGTCGGCCGCGGCGGCCGTTTTTGCGTAGGCGACGTGGACGTGGTTGGCCTTGTGCCGGGCCATCATCTGGTCCCGGGAGACGCCGTGGGTGACCGCATGCATGATCGGCCACTGGGGGGTCGTCTCCCTCCAGCGCCTCTCCGTCTCGGCCCGGGGCAGCGCAACGACCGTCCCGCGCCCAAGGTCCATCCTCAGCCTGCCCGCCTCCACAAAGACGCGGCTCCAGACGATTTCCCCGGGCTTTGCGATTCCCCGGACGGTTCCCCCTCCCAGCCTGAAGTACATCGGCGGCTGGCGCACGGAATCGGTTCCGCGGTAGCCTCCCCGGTGGTGGGCGGGGGGCGCGCTTCCTGAGATCAGGAACACCCAGACGTAGTCCTTTGTCGTGCCGCTCCGGTCCCAATCGCCCCAGCGAAGGTCGTGCAGCGTGTTCTCCACGGGCTGGCCCAGTGCCGAGTGGACCCTCTGGGTGAAGAGGCCGTCGAGCCCCGCGCACTCGTCGGCCTCGTTGAAGTGGGTGATCGGCCTGCCCGGGCGGATGACCCGGCCCGCGGCGTTCCTGACAGGGGGCCTCACGGCGTTGTTGAGCAGCCCTTCGGCGAGGTCGGAGGCGGGCAGCAGGTCCTTAAGACCCTGCTGGTATTGGATGCCTATGGTCTCGCAGCCGAACTCGTCGGCAATCCGGGCCGCGGCGATGTAGGTCCTGCACTGCCAGAGCACCTGGTCCCTCGTGAGCTCCGTGCCCGCGTCGCGGCCCAGGTGGAATTTCATGCCGCGGGCCCGGAGCCACGCGTAGACTCCGCCCGCCTCCCTTGCGCTGACCCGCGTCGCGGCATGGTAGAGCGAGGACTGGGAGAGCCTCTCCTTGAAGACCCCGGCCTGGACCAGGAGCTCGTCCGGAATGATGGCGTTGTACATGCCCATGCATCCCTCGTCGAAGACGCCCATGATGGACTTGCGGAGCCGGAGGTCGGCCGCGATCGCCCTTGCGACGGCGCGAGCCCGCGGGGGCACGGCGGCCCCCGCAAGCGGCTTCACGTGGCCCGTGTCGTGGACAACGGCCCCCGTCCTCATCCAGGCGGACAGCCCCCCGAGGAAAAACCCGTCGGCAAAGTCGCCGCTCCAGAGCGTGGAGTACGCCGCGCCCGCCTTGGCGAGCGAGGCGTTGAGGTTGAGCATGCCCACGAGGCCCGGCCAGGTCCCCGACCAGTTTGCGACCGTGAGAATCGGCCCGCGATGGGAGAGCAACCCCCCGAGCACATTCTGGGAGTATTGCCACACGGCCTCGGCGACGATGAGGGGCGCGTCGCGGTCCACCCGCGAAAAGACCTCCAGACCCTCCCTCTGCGACGCGATGAATCCATGCCGCAGCGCCGGTTTGTAGGGATGGGCGCGGATGACCCTGCGCCCCAGCTTTTCCACGGCCGCCGTCAGGGCCTTCTCCATGGCGGCCTGGGCGGGCCAGCAAACTTCGTTGGCCGAGCTGCGCAGGTCGCCGCTTGCGACAAGCAGGATGGGAGGGGTCAGGGGTTTCATGGGCAGGGGATCGGGATGCCGGTCACATCGCGAGGACGCGCCTCAACACGCTGCTAGCTCAAGCATTTCCTGGGGCAACACCCTGCCTGATAGCGGCCGCCCCGCGTGCGCACAACCGCAATCCCTTCGGCGGAGGGCCCCCGCGAGGCGCCAAGAAACGAGCGTGCAAACCCATTTTCTGCGCAGGTTCAGTTCTTGGGTTTCGGGGGTTTGGGTGTAGAAAATACGGAAGTCGGTGCCGCGCTCGTCTCCAAGCTGACCAGCCTCCCAAAGACCATGGACACTCCGATTGAAGCCTCCGAAACGCATTCCAACTGCCGGCCCGACCGGGGCGTCTGGCTCAAGGGCGGCAGCGCCGTCTGTACTCCGCCCGCGAAGCCGGCACCCGCCCCCTGGCGCCTTGTGCTGCTTGGCGCACCTGGTGTGGGCAAGGGCACCCAGGCCGAGCTTCTCTGCGAACGCCTCGGCGCCTGCCACCTTTCCACGGGGGACATCCTGAGGGGCGCCAGCAAGTCCGACGGCTGCGGCCTGTCGCCGGCCCTCCAGACGGCGCTTGAGGGCATGCGGCGGGGGGAACTGGTGACGGACGGGACCATCCTGGATATTGTCGGGGAGCGCGGCCGCTGCCTGCGCTGCAGCGGCGGGTTCGTGCTGGACGGCTTTCCGCGCACGGTCGCCCAGGCCGAGGCCCTGGAGAAGCTGCTCGCGCGCGAGGGAGTGGAGCTCGACGCCGTTTTCGACTACGAGATGCCCATCGACGAGATCGTCGAGCGGCTGGCCGGAAGGCGGGTTTGCCCCAAGTGCAAGGCGGTCTACCACACGACCGGACAACCGCCCAAGAGCGAAGGAGTCTGCGACAACTGCGGGAGCGCCCTCGTCCAGCGCGAGGACGACCGGCCCGAGGCGATCCGCACGCGGATGCGGGTCTACGCGGAGAGCACGGCGCCGCTGCTCGACTGGTATCGGAAGCGCGACCTGCTGGTCACGGTTCCGGCCTATGGTGCGCCGGACGAAATTTACGCGCGGGCCTGGAGCTGCAGCCGTGAGGCGCACCCGGGCACCCTGACGCCCACCGGCTCCCTCGGCGGAGGGTAGGCTGGCCTCGAAATTCCCGGCGTCTCGCGCCTCGCCAAAGAGCCGCCGGGGGACGAACCTTGGCGCGTGCACACCCCGTCGAAATTGGTCCAAGCGCTCCTGGCAGCCGCGGCCCTTCCCATCGTCACCCTGTCAGCCTTGGCCGCGGATGTCTCGATCGCGGATTTTGGCGCGCTGAAGGATGGAAAAACCGTCAACACCGCCGCGATTCAGGCCGCCGTCGACGCCTGCGCCGCCGGAGGCGGCGGAACCGTGCTTGTCCCGCCGGGAATCTGGGTGTCCGGCGGCATTGAGCTGAAGTCCCATGTGACGCTCAGGCTGGAGCCCGGCGCGGTCCTGCGCGGATCGTCGAAACTCTCGGACTATCCCCCAAATCCCTTCAAGCACCCGGAGATGGGGGAGACACGGTCGCTGCTCTGGGCCATCGGCCGGAGCGACGTCTCGATCACGGGAGAGGGCGCCATCGAGTTGACGGATCGGCCCTTCTTCGACTGGAACCGGCTGCGCACCGGTTTGCCCGCCGACGAGGACGCGCTTCTCCAGGATTGGCAAAGGGCGCAGTGTGTTGTCACAGCCCTCGCGCGCCCCACGCAGCCGATCTTCTTCCACGAGTGCATGCATCTGCGGCTGGAAGGGGTCACGATACGGAATTCCCCGTGCTGGACGGTGACGTTCAGCTGCAGCCGGGACATCCAGGTCCGCGGGGTTCGCGTGGAGAACAATTTCCAGGTGCCGAACAACGACGGGATGCACTTTTCCGGCTCCAGGAACATCGTCGTGTCCGATTGCATCATCCGCGGGGGCGACGACGCCCTCGCGTTCACCGGCATCACCAATCCGGACAGCGTGTGCGAAAACATCGTTGTCAACAATTGCATCCTCACCAGCAGGTCCGCCGGGGTGCGGCTGGGGCACCTCTCGGGCAAGGTCCGCGATGTGACGTTGACCAACCTGGTGATCAGGGACAGCGGCCGCGGGTTTGCGATCCAGGCGGGCGACCATGGATGGGTCGAGAATGTGGAGATCAGCAACGTCGTCGTGGAGACCCGGATGTTCGCCGGCGCCTGGTGGGGCAAGGGCGAACCCCTTGTGATCTCGGCCGCGAATTCGGAAACCGCACACATCCGCGGGATCACCATCAGCCACCTGCGGGCAAGGGCGGAAAACGGCATCCTCATCGTCGGCCAGAACCACAACGTGGAGGACGTCACGCTGGACGACGTCAGCCTGGAGCTCGGCGGCAGCGCCAACAGCCCCCTTTACGGGCGGATGCTCGACTTGGCCCCGGCTCCCCTCCGGCCCTCCCTCCTCTCCGCGGGAAGGATGCCCTGGCTCTACGCCGACGACGTGTCCCGCCTGACCCTGGACAACATCGTGTTTCGGCTCAGGGACGGCGGGAAGCAGGCCTACGTCCTGGATCCGGTGATCAGGAACGTGAGCGGCCTTCGTTCGCAGGGTGGGTGATCACCCACTCCCGGGCGGTGTCAGGGCGACCTACAATCGGTGATGGCTTTTCGCGGTTCACCTCGGCATATCTAAGCCCAGTCAACATCAACCAAGGAAAAAAAATGGCCAAGACACAGAATTCGAAGAAACAAGTCAGGAAAGCTCCGGTTAAGTCAGCCAAGCAAAAGAAGGCCGACAAGCGGGCAAAGAAGTCCAAATAGCCGGTTGGCCCGAAGGGGGCTCAGGGCAGTTGGTAGATTGCGCAAAGAGCCACACCCGTTGCGCCGTTGGCCCCGCTCACCTGGGCGGTGTAGCCCCCGGGCGGAAGGGTGAGGAGCGCCTCCGAGTCGGCTGAATCCGGCTGGAGGGCCGGGCTCGCATAGACCGCGGCCGCCGCCTTCAGCAGGACGCTACCCGAACCCCAGCCCGTGTCCGAGTAGATCACGGCTCCGGAGGAGTTGTAGATCGACAGCACCGGATGCAATAGCGTGCCGGGAACCCCCTCGCTCGCGAGGGCCGGCCCAAGGGCCTGGATGAGCACAGAGCGCGACGTGCTTCCTCCGATGTAGAAACCGCCGATCAGGATGTTGGCGCCCGTCCCGACGAAGGCCCGCGAGGAAATGTTCACCAGAAAGCCTGGGTTTGCGGCATTGATCACCAGGAGGCCCGCGGAATCGCTCTGAGCGGGCGAGCCCGAGGTGGTCACGATGCAGGCGTAGTCGCCGATGTCCGCCGCGGACGCGCCGGAGATGACCAGCTGCGGTCCCGCCGATCCCGAAATCGCGCCGCTGTCGGAGAGATTCACGCCGTTGAACTGCCACTGGTAGGTTGACGGGGCCGAATCGGCCACCGTGAAGACGACTGTCGCTCCTGCGTTGACGGTCTGGGTTTCGGGCTGCTTCGTGATGCTCGAGACCGGGGCCGGATCGACCGTCAGCGTGGCCGCATTGCTGGTGGTGACGTTGGCCGCCCCGTCGGTGACGTTCACGGTGTAGGCGCCCGCGTCCGCCGTCTGGACATTTGTGCGAACGTAGACGGACCTGGTGGCGCCGGAGATCGGGGTCCCGTTGAAGAGCCATTGGTAGGTGAGGGGCGGGCTACCCGAGGCTCCCACGGTCAGGACAAGGTCCGACCCGGCGATCAACGTCAGGGAGAGGGGCTGGATCGAGATCGAGGGGCCGACGGGCGCGGTGCCGTAGCGTATCGTGCAGTTTTCGGTGTCGGCCACGTAGACGTCGCCGGCGCTGTCCGCCGCTATGCCATAGGGGAGGAAAAACCGCACCGCGTTTCCGGTGCCGTCCGAGGTGCCGGAAAATGAGCCGGGTGAGCCCGCCAGCGTCGTGACAACGCCTGCGGGTGTGACCTTCCGGATGACGCTGTTGTAGGTGTCCGCGACATAGATGTTGCCGGTCCCGTCCACCGAGATCCCGTTGGG
>Ga0302319_10020133_pt1 | contig 12077 bp, 5 predicted proteins | sample Bog_T0_2_FD_203319 | JGI IMG/M metagenome (GOLD analysis project Ga0302319, IMG submission 203319) | Peat permafrost microbial communities from Stordalen Mire near Abisko, Sweden - Bog_T0_2 | ecosystem: Environmental > Terrestrial > Soil > Wetlands > Peat | place: Sweden: Abisko, Stordalen Mire... | reverse complement strand
GCCGTATCCATGCAGTAAAAGATTTTTTAACCACAGATGGACACAGATGGACACGGGTAAAAAACGTGGTATTCCAGCACCGCGTAAAGCGCATCATTTAGTGACCGGCGAAAATCCGGGCCAGAACGACGTTCTGACATTTCTTCATCTGTGTTTATCTGTGTCCATCTGTGGTTGAAATTCTTTTTTACTGAATCGTTACGGCTGAGGGGAATTTTTCACGCCGCAATATCATCCCATTGCTGGCTCCGGCTGGCCATTTGCGCCGGCTTCCGCACCGGCGGGGTTATGCCTGTTTTCTGAAATCGCCGGGCCGTCGGTTTTGAACAAACCTGGCTCCGGTTTGTCAGATACGCAAGGTGGCAAGCGTGATCTTGATGAACCGACCCATGCAAAACCTGGTGGTTTTGCCAAAACCAGCCGTGGTGATCCTGGCGTGGCTGCTGATGTTGCTTATCAGTTCATTGGATTACCTCACCGGACGTGACTTTGCCTTGTCGGCCTTCTATCTCGTCCCCATTTGCTGGGTCGGCTGGGTGGCCGGACGAACGGCCGGAATCACCCTGGCGACCGTCGGTGCGGTGGCCTGGCTGGCCGGGGAATTAATGTCGCACTTTCCCTACCGGCACTATTTGACGCCATATTGGAACGCGCTGATGTTGCTGCTGTTTTTCCTGGTCGTGGTTTGTCTGCTTACCGCCTTTCAAAAGGCTCATTACCACTTGGAGGAAACGGTGCAGCAGCGAACCGCGGCCTTGCAGGCGGAAATCCAGGAGCGTAAACGGCTGGCGGCCGCCAATCTCCAGGCGGAACGGCTCGCCACCGTGGGCACGATGGCCGCGCAGGTGGCGCATGAGGTCCGCAACCCACTCGGGTCCATCACCTTGAACCTCGATCTCCTCCAGAAGGAAATCAGCAAACTGGCCGAAGGCAAAGGACATTCACCCGCAGAAGGCCGCGGCCTGGCCGTTGAAATCCGCGAGGAAGTCAATCGCATCCAGCGCGTGCTCGAAGATTATCTGCAATTTGCCCGGCTGCCCAAGCCTCAATTACGGCCGGTGGGGCTCAACGAACTGCTCGGCCAGAAACTGGACTTCATGCGCGGCGCATTCGAGCTGGCCGGCGTGAAACCGCTCACTCATTTCGATCCGGCCGCCGGGACCATCCTGGCCGACGCCGAACAATTGTGGCAGGCGATCCTGAATTTGATCCGCAACAGTCTGGACGCCATGCCCGGCGGCGGCGAACTCACGGTGGGCACCTGGCGCGAAGCCGGCCAGATGCGGTTGCGGGTCACGGATACGGGCAAGGGCATGAACCAGGAACACCTTGCACAGGTGTTTGCCCCCTTCTTCACCACCAAACCCAGCGGCACCGGCCTGGGCCTGGCCCTCGTGCAACAGATCACCAGTGAGCATGGCGGCCACGTTGAATGCGAAAGCACCCCGGGCAAGGGCAGCACTTTCACCATCTTTCTTCCGGTCGGAAACCAAAAATAACATGGCCGACGCGCCTCAAATACTGTTGGTGGACGATGATGAACGGCTGCGCCGGGCCGCGAGCAAGGTTTTGGCCGCCGAAGGTTATCAGGTCGCGGTTGCGGCTTCGGGCACCGAAGCGCTGGCAGGCTTGAAGCAACCCGGCTTGGCGCTGGTCATCAGCGACCTGCGTTTGCCCGGCTTGGATGGCCTTGCCCTCCTGAAACAGGCGCGGGAACTATTGCCGGACGTCGAGGTGGTGATGATCACCGGCCACGGCAGCGTTGAAAAAGCGGTCGAGGCCATGCGGTTGGGCGCGTATGATTTCATCCAGAAGCCGGTGGATAGCGCCGCGCTGCTGAAGACCGTGGCCAAGGCCCTGGAAAAACAGCGCTTGACCTGCGAGAACCGGCAGTTGCGCCGGCAGCTTCGGCAGCAACGCGGCCTCGAAGCCCTGATGGGTGACAGCCCGGCCATGCAGGCGGTCAAACAACTCATCCGTCAGATTGCGCCGACAAATGTCAACGTCCTGATCCAGGGCGAAAGCGGCACGGGCAAGGAAATCGTCGCGGACGCCGTGCATGATTTGAGCGCGCATCGTGACCGGTCGTTCGTGAAAATCAGTTGTGCGGCCATCCCCGAAACCCTGCTGGAAAGCGAACTGTTCGGCCATGAACGCGGCGCTTTCACGGGGGCCTCGGCGGCGCGGTCCGGCAAATTCGAACTGGCGGACGGCGGGACTCTGCTGTTGGATGAAATTGCCGAGATGACACCGCCGTTGCAGGCCAAACTGCTCCGCGTGTTGCAGGACGGGCGTTTTCAGCGGTTGGGCGGCTCCAAAGACCTCCACGCCAACGTTCGCCTGCTCTCCGCCACCCACGCGGACATCCCCAACGCCATCGCGGTGGAAAAATTCCGGCAGGATTTGTATTACCGGATCAACACGGTGCAGATCGTGCTGCCCCCGCTCCGTGAGCGGCGCGACGACATTCCGCTGCTCGCGGGCCATTTCCTGCGGCGGTTTGCCGGCACCATGGGCAAGGATGTCCGCGCCATCGCCCCGGACGCGTTTGAGCAATTGCTGGCCCACGCCTGGCCGGGGAATGTGCGGGAGCTGAACAACGTCATGCAACGCGCCGTGGCCCTGACGGAGCACGACACCATCCGCAATTTTGCCTTCGCTCCAGCGGCGCGTCATAATCCAGCGTCGGCCGACGTGCCGGATGGGGGCAGTATTTCAGTTCCCATTGGCACGCGCGTGGACGAGGCTACCAAAAGATTGGTCCAGGCAACCCTTCAGCGCTGCGCCGGCAATAAACTCAAGGCGGCGCGGATGCTTGGCATTCCGCCACGCACCATGTACCGGCGTTTTTCCGATTCCGGAGAATAAGCTCCCCCGGCTCCGCCCTCCAAGCCGCAAACGGCCTGCCGCTTCAGGCTCGCCGCTTCGCCCTGAAACCAAAGCGTCAAGGATGACGCCGCGAAGTGGGCACCGGGATTGCGACGCTGCCAGTTTGGCCGCCTTCCCACTGTCATTCTGGCACAAAAAAGTCTTGGCGGCGCTCCGGCAAACCGCTCGCCTGGTAAAACCCGGCTGAATCCGGGGTTTTCATCGTTGGCATGACTTCTGCAATAGCCTTCTTAATGATAAACAACATTTGCCAAAAATCCATTCTCGTGGTGGACGACGATGCGCGCTGGCTCCGCGCCCTCGATAAGGTGTTGACGGGTGAGGGCGCGGTGGTGTTTCGCGCGCAGTGGGCCGGCGACGTGCTGGAGCTGCTGACCGCGCGCAAACTGCAGTTTGATTTGCTCATCACCGATTTGCGGATGCCATTCGTGACCGGCCTCACGCTGGTGTATTCCGTCCGTAAAATGTTTCCCACGCTGCCGATCATCGTGCTCACCGCTTTTGGCAGTCCCGATGTGAAGGCGGAGTGTCTTAACCAAGGCACCGCCGCCTTCTTGGAGAAACCGCTGGATACCGCCGCCTTGCTGAACGTGATCCAAGGGGTTTTAGCCTCGCCCCCCGGGATCAAGACGGCAACCAATTGATCCAGGCAATCAATGCCACTGGATAACGCCAGGGAGGAGCCGCAGCAAAGCGCCGGGCGGCGCTGAAAACGCCGCCCGGCCCATTAAACCCGAAATCCGAAATGGGAAGGGGTGGAGCGGGCGACCCGCCCGTCTCGTCGGGCCACTGGCCCGACGAGACGTCCACCCGCGCCGCCACAGGGTGCGTACACTTTTGTTTGCGCCTTCCCTTTTCCGCCCCGCTTCAATTTTCGTGTGGTTCCGTGTGTTTCGTGGTTAATCCACTTCGGAGTTCGGGTGAAATCGAAAGGACCTGCCGCGCGCCCGGCGCGGTAGGGCGCGTCACTCCGTGCGCGCCGCGCTTGCAACCATCGTGTGCAATTTTTCCCCGATGTCGCATTCCCAACCCATTGCCGATCCACGCGTTTTCAATGTTTCCTCGTCCCAACTTCGGAGTTCCTCTGCCCATCTGTGGCTGAATTACTTTTGAATTGTTACAGCTCAGGCCAGATCCTGTTTGCCGTTGGCGTTGGCCACCGACATTTCGCCCTCGTCCCGGCGGGTCGGGGCAGGGGAGCGCCGCCGGTCGCCGGCCTCCGGTCCCGGGCCGGGCTGGCCATTTTTCCGGGCTTGGAAGCGATCCTTCACTTCGTAGGCAAAGTTGTCCAGGGCGGCGGAATTGATGGGGTCGCCGTTGAAGGGCAGCGTCAGGCTCAGCATGCCTTCGTCCTCGGCCACATAATGCCATTGGGCTTCAGCGATTTTCGTGGGCATGCATTCCAGCGGGCCGACGCAGACCACCGCATCAATCCGCCGGTGCCGGTATTCATGCAGGGGCGTGCCCACGGTGAGCACCGCCTCGCCATGCAGGTCGGGATCCACATACGGGGCGGCGGCGGCCAGCGCCTCCGCCGGCGTGGGCAGCGGCGACCAGCCCATGACGGGTGCCATGGCGGCCAGCGCCGTGCTTTCAATGCGTCCCCGCACGAAATGGCTGAAGCTGTCCACCAGCCAGTTGCGCTCGTGCAGCTGGCGCTGGACATGGCCGCAGTAATCCAGCCATTCGGTCTTGGGCGCGAGATGCACGCGCAACCCGCGCGCCTCCAGTTTTTCGATGAGGAAATCGTTGCTGAAATCCACGCCGCGCACATAGATTTCGCCGGTCAACTCCACGCAGGGGCGGTCGTCCGGCCCCCGCAGGGCCGCGAACTCGGGCGCGGCCCGGCGCAGGAGGTCGCGCAGGCCAAACAAATTTCCGCCCGCCGCCTGCCACAGCGCGGCCCCGAGGGAAAGATCCCCGCGCGCCGCCGTTTCGATTTGCGCCAGCAGTTCGCGCAAATAGCGGTCGTAAAGTTTCCCGGTGGCCCCGTCCTGGCGTTCGCCGGGGCGGACGTCCAGTTTCGCCTGAAGCAATAAATCCGTGGCCACAATGCCCGCCAGCACGAGCATTTCCGTGCCGGCCGGCATGCCGTCGAAATACCCGGTGTCCTTCGGTGACCAGATGCGCACGCGATCGCGCCAGCCGAGCCGTTCGAGCACAATGTTGTTGAGCAGATTATACACCCCAAACCGGCAGGGGCCGTCGGTGCTGGGCATCAAATAAACGAACCGCTCGTCCTTCCCGGCCCGCTCCAACCGCTGGATCAGCGCCCCCAGCGTGAAAGGCATGGGCAGACATTCCTTGCCGGAGGTGTGGCGGCGGCCAATGTGCAGCGACTCTGCATCGGGTGCCGGCAGGCTTTCCGCCCGGAACCCCAGTCCGCGAAACACCGCCGTCACGGCTTCCGACGCCGCGCCGATATGCGCCACCAGCATGGTTTCCGGCTGGTGCGTCTGGCCGGCCGCATCCACCGTCCGCAGATCGTCCAGATTCAGCCCCCGGAATTGGATGTCCGCCACCGTGTTCAACCCCGCGCCGGGGGCCGGCTTCGCGCTCCGGTCTTCCTCCACGCAATGCAGGAAGGCCTCCACCCGCGTGCGCGTGCCGGCATCGCCGGAATGGCCGTCCGTCTCGATGACCACGAACGGCTTGCCCGCCATCGCATAAGCCGCAAAGTGCAGGTTGAAACTGTCGGGGCCGCAGGAATAATTGCTGCAATAAAGGGCATAGACGCCCTCCTGGCGGCGGACCTGATGCGCGGCGCGGAGAATGGTCTGGCCATAGCCCCAATACATGTCGTTGAACAGCGGCGCCTCCTCCACCGGGAAACAATCCACCGGAATGCCAATCGCTCCCTGCTCACGCAAAATGGCCGGCACATTGGAATTGAGCACCTGGTTGTAGATGGTGTAATTGCGGCCCAGCACCACGACGGGATGGACCTGGTGCGCGCGGCAGAATTCCAGCGCGCGCCGGCCGCTGGCCAGGCTGGCGGCCTCCAGCGCGGCTTGCGCGGCACAACCGGCGGCCCAGGCCGCGCGCGCCTGCGTGCGGTTCAAACCCAGTTTCCGCGCCAGGCGGTCGCAGCTCGCCCGAAATTCCTTGGACTCCAGATTGCCCTCGCCAAAGTTGATGGTGGGCGAAAGCAGGCGCGGCGAACGGTCCCGCCCGGTGCCACAGCCGCGCTCCACCACTTTGGGCGCGCCCTGCACAATCGGGCAGATGGTCGAGCACCGCTGCCCCGGCTCGCCGGGCAGGTTGCGGATCATGGGCACGAACATCCAGTCGGCCCCCGTGTCCGCCAGTTGCCGCGCCACGCCATGATACAACTGCATCGGCGCGCAAAACGGCGCGTGCGCGGCCTGAATGCCCTGTTTCAAAACCTCCGCCCCGGCGGCGGGAACGATTTCCAGGTCCAGGCCGGCGGCATGCAGATACGCCGCGAAAAACGGGAACAACCCCTTGAGCATGAATTCATCGCTCAGGGCGACGCGCGGGCCGCCGCGCCGCGCCGTCAGCGGCGCGAGCAGTTGTTGCAGCGCCGCTTCGCGCTCGCGGAAGGGATCGGGTGCGCGATCGGGCAGTTTGCGTTTGCGCGTGCCCTGGTCGTAGAGCGCGCAATTGCCGCCCCACGTGAACTGCGCGCGCTGGTCCGCCACCAGCGTGCGCAAGCGGTCAATGCGGCAATGATTGCCAGCCCCGCCGCAGCCGCGCGTCGAGCCGCAGACGAACGTGTCCTTCTGCTCCACCTTGGCCCCGAGAAAACGCGCCAGCTCCAGCGGCCGCAGCTCGGCGGTTTGCAACTCCCGCGCCGCCAGCAGCGCGATGCCCAGCGCCCCCATCGTGCCGGGGTTCGGCGGCACAATGACTTCGCTGCCGGTCTGGCGCGCCACCGCCGCCGCCAGGGCGTCCGCCGAAAACGGCATGCCCTGGCAGAAAATCACCTTCCCGATGGAGCGGTTGCCCTTCACCCGGTTCAGGTAGTTCTTGATGATGGAATCGTAGAGGCCCGAAATGATGGCGGAGGATTCCTCGCCCGCCGCCACCGCCTCGTCAATCACCTCGGCCATGAACACGGAACAATGCTGGCCCAGGGACACGCCCGCCGGCGCGTTCAGGCCCGCCTGCCCCAACTGGGCCACGTCGGCGATCCCCGCGAATTTGCCGCCCTGCTCCTCAATAAACGATCCCGTCCCGGCGCTGCACGCCTCGTTCATGGCGCAATCAATGATGCGGCCCTCCGCCAGCCGGGTGTATTTCGCATCCTGCCCGCCAATCTCAAAAATGGTGTCCACCCGCGGATCAAAATGCAGCGCGCCGGTGGCGTGCGCCACGATTTCATTGACCACGAACACCGCCTCCTTGCCATAGCAGGAGGTGAGCAGCGAGCCGGCCACTTCGCGGCCGCTGCCGGTGGCGCCAAAGGCCACGACGGGATATTTTGCCGCCGGCTGTTCGCTGAAGCGCTGGAGCAAATCCTGCGCCGACCCCACGGGGTTGCCCAGGGTCTGGCGATACCCTTCCCAAACCACTTCGCGCGTGGCCAGATCCAGCGCCACGGCTTTCGCGCCGGTGGAACCGATGTCGAATCCCAGCACCAGGCGGCGGAATTCGCCGTTGACCTTCGCCCAGGGTTGTTTGGGCATCCGCCGCACGCGGTCCAGGGACTGGCTCAGCGCGGGCAGTCGTTCGAGCTTCAATTCGCGGGGCGGCAGCTGCAGCCGTTCCCGGGGCGGCAACACCGAGGGATGTTCCGAGGCAATCAGGGCGCAGCCCAAGGCTTCCAGGCACAGCAACGATTCCTCCCCGGCGGCGATGAGGCTCATGCCGTGCCGCGCCAGCAGTTCGCCAAAGACCCGGCGGACGCGGGGCGACCGGCTGACCCCGCCGGTGAGCAACACCCGCGCCGGGCTGACGCCGGGTTTGATGAGCACGAACGTATTCTCGCACACCGCATCGAACAACCCGGCCAGAATGCGGGCCCGGTCCTCCCCCTTGTTGGCCAGATGCGTCATGTCGGTCTTGAGAATGACCGGGCAGCGGCCGGAGAGCGGGGCGGGGTCCGGGACGTTCGCGCACAAGTCGCTGGCCTCCTCCACCGTGAGGGAGAAGCGCTCCACGAGCTGCCGGAGAAAATTCCCGGTGCCCTGCGAACACCGGCTGTTCTCGCGAAACACCGTCAAGCCGTTGGCCCGGATTTCCAGCACGGAAAAGCCGTGGCTGCCGATGTTGACCACGGTGGCCGGTTCCTGGCCGTAAACAAACCGGTAGCCGCGCAGCAGCGCCTGCTTGGCGGGAATGCCGGGCAGGTTGACCTGGGAGGAAAAACGGCCGCTCACGGTGGCCCCGCTCACGCCGGGCCAGTCCCAATCCTGCAGTAGGTCGCGCAGCCGCTGGCCGGGTTTCTTGCCGTGCTCAATGATTTCACGGCGGACGATGGACAATTTGCCCTGATCCTGGCCTAATTCGACCACCTTCATGGTTTCCGCACCTAGATCCACACCCAGAAAGCGGGCCGGGCGGCTTGCGCGATGAGTTCCAATTTTAGTCATTCGGTTTGCAATTCTGCTCCCGCTGAAACACGGAAATAGACCGCATTCAACGGGAATAATGGTTGGATTTGGGGGATTAGACAATGGAAAACCACCGGCGCGTGCCTGGCGGCCCGGCCCATCGGCGGTGCCACGCGGAGCCAGTCAAGGTGGGCGGATTCCATATTCATCTGGGCCACTATAGCGAACCCCGCCGCCCGGAGGTGAATTGATAAAACCGGGCCGCATATCGTTTGGCTCAATGCGCCCCGGGTGGCAGTGGTCGCGCCGGCCACCCGGGTGGAGGGAGTCGCGCTGCGACTCCTTCTGCCTGCGGAGCAGGCACTTTGAGGCGGTGCCATCCCCATCCGCGTGCTAACCCGGATATTTCATAGTTAAACCGGCAAAACCATGGCAAACCATTGTAGCGCAGGCTTCCCAGCCTGCCGTATCGCAACACCTGAGCTGTTCCGTCAATGGTAAATCCATGGCCTCCTTTTTCCAGAATGGCGGTGCGAATACAAGGCCTGAAAGGCCGCCACATGACAGCCCAGGGCAACGCCCTGGGTTTGCCGCCACCGTTGCCATCAAGCGCTGTAAGCGCGCAACAATTCTTCTGCTGACACGGCGGTAATCCAACGTCGTAGCGCAGGCTTCCCAGCCTGCCGTATCGCAGGTTTCCAAACCTGCGTGCCGCGTCTTTTCAACCACGCGTTCGAACGTATTTGCACCCTTCTTTTCACAGGGTTTTTCGCGACTCTTTCCAAAATGGCTATGAAATATCCGGGCTAAGGCCTCGCCGACATCGAAAAAGACCTCCACCTCTTCAAAGATTCATTTAAAATTTCTGTCCCAAACCTGATCCGCTGAACATTATTAATAAATGCCGGGTTCAGATGACATCACACGATTGCGGCAACATGCCGAAGGCGACGAAGCCGCTTTCAATGAGCTGGTGGAGCGCCATATCAATCTCGTCTATTCCACCGCCCTGCGACAGACCGGCAATCCGTCGCAAGCGGAGGAGATCACGCAGTCAGTTTTCATCCTGCTGGCGCAGAAGGCAAATGCCATCCGTTCCGGGGTGATTTTATCCGGCTGGCTTTATCAGGCAACCCGGCTGACGGCCGCGAACTTTTTGCGGGCGGAAATCCGCCGCCAGAAACACGAGCAGGAGGCCTATATGGAATCGCTCCTTCATGAATCCACCGCCGACGCGTGGCACCAAATTGCACCCTGGTTGGACGAGGCCATGGGGCAGTTGAGCGAAAAAGACCGGAACCTGATCGTGCTGCGCTACTTTGAGAATAAATCGGCGGCGGAAATCGGCGCGGTGCTGCGGATCGACGCGCCCACCGCGCAGAAGCGACTGACACGCGCCGTGGACAGTTTGCGAAAATGCTTCCTGAAACGGAGCGTCGTGCATGCGGCTGAAGTGCTGACCGGAACCATCTCAACCTGCGCGGTTCAAAGCGCGCCGGCCGGATTGGCAAAATCCGTTTCCCTGGCCGTGCTGGCCAAAGGCGCGGCGGCGAGCGGCTCGACCTTACCCCTCATCAAAAGCATTAACGGAGCATTGAAAATCATGGCCTGGACAAAAATAAAAACCGTGGTCGTGGCGGCAGCCGTGGCCTTGTGCGTCACCGGAACGACCGTCGTGTGCCTTGAGAAAGCCGGCGCACCCAGAATGGACGAAGCGTTTTGGCAGATGAAAATAAACAATGAAAACGACTGGAACAAACTGCCACCCGTGCTCATCATCCGGCCGGCTCGATATGCCACGCCGGCCATGAGGTCGGAAAGTTCTTTATCGACCCTCAGCGACGACGGCAAAACGTTCCGCAAGGTCATCGCCCGCAACATACCCATTATTAGCATGCTTAGCATGGCGTATCCCATCAGCAAGTATAGAATGATTTTGCCCGTAAACATCCCCACCAATCATTTTGATCTCATGGTCACCGTACCGGTGCAACCCCAAGCCGCCCTGCAAAAGGCGATTGAACAAAAATTTGGATTGGTGGGCCGGCGTGAAGTCCGTGAAACCGATGCGCTATTGCTGAAAGTCAAAGACCCTGGTTTGTTTTCCAGTCATATCAGCAAACCGGGAACGAAGACGGGCTTTAAGACGTATAAGAACGGTCAAAGGATGTGGGGTTGGACCAGTATTTCCATGGACGTGGTAGCGAACTACTTGGAGGGGACTTTTAAAGAGCCGGTCATCATGGAGCCAGGATTTACCCAAACCTACGACCTTAGCTTCCGGTGGGATACCATCCAGCGGGATGACAGTCGGGAAAAATCAGCGGCGATAACTCAGGAATTGGCTCAAGCCGGTCTGGAACTCGTGCCCAGCCGCGAACCCATTGAGATGCTGGTGGTCGAAAAGTCAAAATGAGCGGGGAAGGTGATCTGCCCGGGGAGCGCACGCGCCCTCGCGTGCGGCGGTTGACGCCTCGTCAACCGCGCCCACGCGCGCCTCCGCGCGTGGACCCCGCATGGACGGGAACCCGCGATTTTGGGATTAGCCCGGCCAATCGTTGTTACAGGTTTCCAAACCTGCGTGCCGTGGCCGTGCCGCCCCAGCGTGGTAGGGCGCGTCACTCCGTGCGCGCCGCGCCTGCAACCAGCATACTCAAATTTTCCCCGGCGTCGCTTTCCCGACCCGCTGCCGATCAAGACCTCGCTTGAGTTTCCCGTGCCAACTTCGGAGCTCGGGTTGCCAGCGGCCCATGGCTTCCACCGCCCGGTCGAGATGCTCCGGGGTGTGTTCGCTCGAGATGACGAGCCGGAAAAAGCCCCGGTCGGAGGTGGGGCCGTATTTCAAGAACGGAGGATAGATTCCCGCCGCCAGAAAGCGGGCTTTCAGAGCGCGGGTCTGCGGGGCGCTCAAGTCGGGGAGGCGGATGATCGGGCCGGGGGGTTCCGCGATGGTCCAGCCGGCGTCGCGGAGACGCGCGCGCAGGGTCGCCACGTTTTGTTGCAGGCGCTGGCGACGACCGGGTTCCCGTTGCAAGATCGTCAACGCTTGCAGGCCGGCCCCGACCAGCGGCAAGGGCAGGGGCGTGGTGCCCGCAAACAGGCGGCTGCGGGTCAGGATTTTCTTCCGCAGGGCAGGGGACGCCAGCACCACGCCACCATAGGTGCCGAATGCCTTGCTCAAGGTGGTGCATTGAATGATCCGCCGCCGGTCCACCCCGGCGAGTTCCACCGTGCCTTTGCCAGTGGCACCCAGAATGCCCGCGCCGTGGGCATCATCCACCAGCAGCCGTCCCCGCGCCGGAAGGATTTTCAGGTAAGCGCGCAGCGGCGCCACGTTGCCATCATGGCCAAACATGCCATCGGTCAGAATGATCGGACGGGGGCCGGCTTTTGCGAGCTGCCGGGCCAGGTCGGCGGCATCTTGGTGGCGGAACGAAGTGGTGGGGCAAGCGAACATGCGCGCCGCATCGCGCAATGCGCCATGCGCGAATTCATCCAGGAACACCTGGGTGAATTCGCCAGCCAGAGCCTGGGCCACGGCCATGGGGGCAAAATAGCTGTCCGGCAAAACCACGGCCGTTTCGGTCCCAAAGAAAGCGGCCAGGGCGGTCTCGAGTTGCGCGTAAAGCGGATGATTGCCCGTGGTGCGGCGCGAGGCGGCCACAGAGAGAC
>Ga0302319_10020132_pt1 | contig 12078 bp, 11 predicted proteins | sample Bog_T0_2_FD_203319 | JGI IMG/M metagenome (GOLD analysis project Ga0302319, IMG submission 203319) | Peat permafrost microbial communities from Stordalen Mire near Abisko, Sweden - Bog_T0_2 | ecosystem: Environmental > Terrestrial > Soil > Wetlands > Peat | place: Sweden: Abisko, Stordalen Mire... | reverse complement strand
TGCAGATTATTGTCAATTTGAGCTCGTGCAACACTTACAAAGTAAGGTTCATTGACGAATGGATAGCGGGCCTCAAGGGCAGTGTGATCTGTTGGCACACTGACATGGTCACCGCCATAGCGGATCACTACGGATTCAGGTCCGAATGAGTCCTTGATACTTTGTCGTAAGGTGAAGTTATCAGCTACCGTTTGGGTAGCGAATCGAGCGCAAAGCCAGCAGCTGACAAACATGTACTTTTTTTCCAGCGCATGCAGCTTTTCCCGGTCCCATTCATTCAGTCCACCGAAATTCACGATAAGGTTCTTCTTAAAGACCCGGTTAATCGGCAGGATCATGCCAGCGACGGGACCTAAATAGAGAACCACGTCCGCAGTGACCAGGGCGTAAAGAAGCGAAACGATGTCATACGGTAGGCTCTCCCAACCATTCGAATGAAGAGGAAGATAGACCAGGCGTGCCTTTAAGAAATTCACAAGACGCTTCTCGCGCGGCGTGCGTCTGCAAAACACAGTAAAGTCGTATCGCTCCCCAAGATTAGCGACAAGGTTTTGCGCGAGCGTTTCAAAGCCACCGTATGCCGCCGGAAGGCCAGCCGTACCCACGATGGCAACCTTCTTTCTCATCCTAGATAACCCGCATAATACTCCGAGAGATATTCCTTGAGCGCGACCCTCCAGTCCCGCATAATGTTAATGCCGCGCAGGCTAAGCTTGCGATTCACGAGCCGCTCCGATGGCGGTCGGGGCGCAAAGTATTCTTTAGCGAAATACGAACTGTCAACCGCATGTAACTGCACTTTATCCTTCAGACCGAGGAGGTCCAGCAACTCCTGCGCGACTTCGAATCGGCTCGTCTGGCCTCCGCAGACCATGTTGTACAAGCCCCACAATTCCTGCTCCAGGAGTAATTTGACGTTCCTGGCGAAATCATGCGTATAGGTCGGAGTGCCATCCTTGTCGTCCACGATATTCAGTTCCGTGCGTCCGTCTCTTAGCTGTTTCATGAGCTTCAGGATAAACTTCTTGTCTTTGCGCGGACCGCCGCCCATCATCCAGCCGGCGCGGCAGACCAAATATCTGTCTGCGTTCTCGATCACGAATCGCTCGCCAAGATACTTTGAGCGAGCATACACGCCAAGCGGATTCGGCGTGTCCCAATCGTCGTATGACTCCTTGTTACCATCGAAGATTCCGGCGGTACTGATATAAAGCAAAGGGAGGTTCAGCTGATTGGCTATGAAAACCGCGTTTTCCGCTGCCAGCGTATTGGTAGTGTATGTATCGTCCGGGTGATTCTCGCAGTATTCGAGGTCAGTGTATGCGCCGAGATGGAAAAGGTAATCCGGACGAAATTGTGCCACGGCGTCACGATATGCATTGAGGTCGCGAAAGTCGAGATACGATATCCAATCGTCGTTCACATCCAAATCTGTACACTGGAGTTCGTAATCTGTTTTGAAAAGTCTTTGGAATGCTTCGCCAAGCATCCCTCCGCAGCCCGCCATATAGATTTTCTTCATGAGTCGTTATGATTGCCGCACACACGTGACATCGCTTGGGCAATGGTTTCAGCGCTATTATCTCATACTGCGGCTTCAAGACCGTTATTCCATAACTCGAACGAGTGTCCCAATCCAATTGGGGCTTCATGCACTATTTGTGGGTTGGAAGACGCCGCTGAAAGCCGATGACTCGCTGCTCAACCGTTGATGCGAGTACCGCGTGCTCCAGGCAACATCTGCCTGAGTGCCCTCGGCTCCGGTGGGTTAGGTAAGCATGCTAAAGTCTTGAAGAAGTGAATGAGTGAAATACTCCCGATGCATGCATGGGAATCCGGCTAGATGCGCAGGTTGACATTCACCGGAACGCCAATCTCGCCCCTTTGGATCGCTGCCTGAACCCGGGCGGCAAATTCCTTTGCCGATTCCGGCTCGCAGCACAGTACTCTAACGCCCTGCGCAAGGCGGCCCAGATAACGCGGAGCAAGGCGGAGCCACCGCCGGGCAGGCCAGGCATGTGATCTCAGGCACTCCAGAGCCAACGCATCCAGTTTGGGCAGCCAGAGCGACGGCGCGGCGTCAACATACCACGTCACCACGATCAGACCTTCGTCCGGTGCGGCCTGGTCCAGCTGGTGCGCACCCTGGCTGCAAAGGACCGCCAGTTCTTGCGACGATGCTTGGACTGGGCGCAGCAGATCGGGCAATACGCCGCGCTCCAGCATTGCGCGCTCGACGGTCTCTGGCGCCATGCCAACGCAAACGGCAACTGCTTCGCGCTTGCGAACCTGGTTCTTGAGAATGCGTAGGGACTCATCGAGCGTTGTAACCAGAAAGTCGGCGACTCCGTCTCGGACGGCCTGCTTTTGCAAAGCGGCATCGGAGGATGAGGCGAGCGACGCCGCACCGGCTATGTTGCCTGCCACAAGGAGGGCGCGGCCCCGCTGGTCAAGTTCGCCTGCGTAAAGAAACGTGCCGCCCAGGCCGGGTTCCGCGTTCCGATCGCAACTGGCGGTGGCGGCAACCATCAAGCCGGCATAGAATCTTTGGACCTGAAGTGAGAAGTCGATCGCAGCCGATTGGTCGGAATCAAGCGCCAAGGGACGGTATTCTCCAGTCGATGGTCCGGGGCCTTTGCTTCAGGGCTCAAAAATCCTGCTGCATCTGTTCCCGCCAGTTTACCTTGCGGACAAAGACGACAAACTCTCCGGGTTTGGCCTGGACTGTCCGCTTACTGCACTCGTTGGGCGCCACAATGCCGGTTTTGAATACGTCGGAGATTGCATACCAATGGTCGACAGGGGCCGGCCTGTCCTTGGTGGAATCGCAATTCACATAGATCAGCATCGTCTTGTCGTATGTAGCATGCGCAGTGAGTAGTGTTGCGTCCTGCTGCAGTGTCAACTTCCCCGACCCGTCCTCATTTTGCTGCACCCAGTCGGCATGCTCGGTCTGTTGGTGATCGATCCGAATCAGAAAGCCGGTAGGCGCAATCAGATTGCCGGTCCGGCTGTCGAGGAAGCGAACGGTGATGGTCTTGCCCGTTTGCGTTTGTTGTGCCTGCACCGAGCCGCTGAACGCGGCCACGCACCAAAAAAGCAAGAGAGGAATGGAAGAACGTGGGGCCATGGTTGTCACTCGGTTTGCCTACCAGCTTACCACGCGGAGTACGCCTGTCCGTCGGATCCGGACTCCTGGGAGCCCGAGTGGACATCGTCGATCCCAGGGTCGGTCTGGTCAATGGAGTGGAGCGCATCGCCGGAATCGGTGACCCAGGTGTCCTTGCTCTTGGTCATTGGATCTTCTGGAATCGACTTCAGGTAGCCCTCCTGAACAAGATCGTCGAGCGATTGCGGCGCCTTCTGCTTGTCCATTGTATAGGAGTCGATTGCGCCGCGCAGGGTGAACAGGTCTTCCTTTAGAACCGCTTCCCGGGCCATCCTGACGGCAGCCGCAAAGCGCGGCACGGCCACCATCATGAGTATGGCGATGATGGCCATCACGATCATCAGCTCCACCAGCGTAAAGCCCGCGTCCTGTTTGCGTCCAATGCTCAAAGAACCCTCTCGCAGTTACTCGCGGAGTTGAACTCCGCGCAAATTCAAACTACGCTAGCTCCGCTAACAACGCTAACTCCGCTTTCCCACCTACCAGGTGGAGTATTTGGTGCCATCCAGGGCCGTCCCCTGGGACTTGGAATACACGTCGAAAACGCTTTGGCCGCCATAGGAGTCCGACGTCGGATCGTCCTGCATGGAGCGCATGCCCCACTCCGCCTTGCCCGTCATGGGATCCACAGGAATGTGGCGGAGAAACTTCACTTTCTTGCTCTGGACATCTACCCCGTTCACCAGCGTTTCCAGATCGGGCGGATAGTTCTGACTGTCGACCTTGGTCTGGAATGCGTGCATGTCGGCGGCATCCTTATAGTGGTCGATGGCGTCGCGCATCTCCCACAAGTCGTGGCGCAGAATGCGCTCGTTCATGCGCTTAACCTGGAAACGCGCAACCGGCACGGCCACCGAAGCAAGAACGGACAGGATCGCTATCGTAACGATTAACTCGACCAGCGTGAGGCCGCGCTCGCGGCCGCGGTCGATCCGGATTGGCTTGGCATTTCTCATGGCCTGTTGCTCTATTGCACAACAATGGTTGCTTTCGATCCGGTGGCCGGCACCGGCTGCCGTGTGCTGTTTTGCGGCGCCGCCTTTGTGATGGTCACGGCGGTTTCTCCCGCGGCTTTGGCCTGGAAGCTGAGCACACAAACCGTTCCCGAGCCGTTGATGCCGGCTGTTCCCGGCGGACGCGCAATGCTGATGGTGAGATTGCCCGGCCCATCGTCGGTATGGATCGGCGTCGCGGTCTTTCCATCCCGGCGCAAAAAGTCGCCTGTGTCAAGATTTACCAGAGAAAGTTTGGCTGGATCGTATTGAACCTGCAAGGCAACCGAAGCAATATCCACACCGCCCGTGAGCACGACGGGCACCTGAAACGTGGATCCCAAAGCTGCCGGGCCGAGAGGTTGCCGAAGCGAAAAGCTTACAGTCCCTGAACCGGCAAGGTTTTGGTTGGCCGCCGCATTCGGTGAGCCAGATGCGTTGACGGAACCCGGGGGGCCGGGTGGGCTGGACGGACCAGGGACATTCGGCAGGCCGGGGAGATTGGCCGGGCTGGGCAGCCGGTTCGCATTCGCCGTTTGACCATTCGCTTCTGCCGATTCGCGCATTTGCGCCAACGCCGCCGGGGCTGCCGCCATTGCGCTTTGGCCGGGAACCACACCCACGTTGGGACGCGCGCCGGCAGGACGCCCAGGGACAACTGCCGCAGCCGGACTGGCCGGCTGCGGCGGGCTCAACGCGGGAGTGGAAATCGGGCTCTCGTTGGAAGCGTGCCGCAGCTCGATGGCCGCGCCCGCGCCTGTATCAATGGTCCGCAGATTCACACGGTCGAGCATCTGCGTGCGAACGATATGCGGGACCACGATGAAGACCAGTTCGTCGTCCGTTTTGGTGTGGTCTTTGGAGCCAAACACATACTTGAGAATCGGAATCGAACTCAGCCCTGGAATGCCGCTCCAGCTCGTCTGTTCCTGGGTGTTCTGGATGCCGCCAAGGATGCTGGCTTCGCCCTCGCGCAGCCGTATGACCTGATCGACCTTGCGCTGGCTCAAAATTGGCTCGGTGACCCCGCTAATGGTTACGGAACTGGTTTGCGCCGTCACCTCGATAACTATCTTCAGCGTCACATCGTGGTCGTAGTGAACTGTGGGAGTAACTTCGATGTTCACGCCTACGTCCTGGTACTGGAACTGCGTGTTCACCAGGGAACTGACCCCGGCGCCCACTACTCCCGCACCGTTCTGATAGGAGCCGGTGGCGATGGGAATGCGCTCGCCGATCTTCATCGTCGCCTTCTGCTGATCGGTCGCCCGGATACGAGGATTTTGCAGAATCTTGGTATTCGAGTCGGTCAGCAGCAGGTTGGCAGTGGCGGAACCGATGGTTACCGCAAAGTCCGTCGCCTTCAGGTGCGCCAGGTCATACAGGGACGGGCTGCTGCCGCTGTCAGTCGATCCGGTGGTTCCGGTGGTGGTGGTTGTGGTGGAAGTGCTGCTGGTGGGCGGCTGCAGGGCAAGGCCCACGCTCTGTGGCCACTGAATTCCAATGGTCCGCTCCCAGTTCTTGCTCACCTCCAGAACCGCAATGTCTACCACCACTTCGGCGCGCGCCTTGTCCAGGTCGTTTACCAGTTTTTGCGCCAGCAGCAACTCGTCGGGCGTGCCCTTAACAACAATGGCGTTTTGGTTCACAATCGCCTGAACCTTCACGTTTTGGCCCAGCACAGCGCGAATCGTAGTCACTACGTCGTTGACATCGTTTGTTTGCCAGGCATTGCTCAGGTAAAAGGTCTGTATTCCCAGCTCATCCAGGTCAGTGTGCTTGTTCCGGGTGTTCGCAGCCACAAAGATGGTGTTGGGGGTAACCGGACGCCAGAAAGTGTTGGACAGGGTGCCCACCACACGCAGAGCGTCCAGCAAACCCATGTTAGTCAGTTCCACCTGAATGCGCTTGGAGGTGTAGTCGGGGTCAAACAGCACGTTGATGCCGGCGCTCTTGCCGATGGCCTCGTAGATGACCTTGGAGTCCTGGGTCATGCTCAGCGTCAGCGGCTCATTGGAGATAGGCTTGAGCTGGGCCGGCGATTCCATTGAGTCCAGTTCTTGCTGCGTCCCTGGCTCCTCGGGCAAACTGGTCTCGCTTTGCGGAGGCAATTCTCCGTGCTTTTTGCGAACCCGTTCGATCTCCTGCTGGGCGGCTTCGTTGCTGGGATCCATCTCCGCCGCATGCAGAAACTCCACCAGCGCAGCCTGCTCGTCGCCGGCCTGCAGCAGCTTTCGGCCCTTCGACACGTGCGCCGCCGACGCGGAGATCCGAACCCGATAGAGAGATGTGCGGTAGGCCAGATCTTTGGGAGCCTTGGCATTGGCTTTCTGGTAGAAGCTGAGGGCCGTATCGTAGTCTTCTTTCGCCTCCGCGCTTTGGCCGCGCTTGTAATCGGAGCTGGCCGACTCCGCATGAAGGCTGACGCCCACGAGGCAACCCAGAACGAAAATAGCAAGGATGGCAATCCGGCGAGCGGCGCCGGAAGACAGGAATACGGCGGGAATAAAATCAGGGAACTCGGCTCTTGAGGTAGCCCGTGCAATAACGCGGCGGTTCATCGAACTCCCAGGCGTCTCAGCCGCCCCGCATTCCGCATGGGGCCCTTGCGGGCTGCCTTGGCCGCCCCTGACGCATACACATCGGCAATCGTCGTCGTAATTCCTTCTGGCGATTTTTCCCATCCAACGATGCCTCATTTTAGCAAAGCCCAGCGGTCGCCGGGCTCTCGGCGACGGGGAACGTGTGGCCGCCCCCACTGGCGGTGCGGATGGCGCCAACGCGCGGTCGCCGGGCCGGCACACAAGGCTCAATGCTAGGATGAAGATTCGAGGATGCTCGCCTGTGGCTCGCCAAACCAGCCATGTCATCGTTCAGCCGGACATTTCCGGCCCCAAAAAGGCGGTAAGGCCGCGCGATCCCGTGGCCTCCGGCGAGCGGGATGCTGCGCACAATCGAATGGCCAGCCATAACTATTTCCTGCTCGAGAAGTTCGAGGCCGGCGTCGCCCTGCGCGGCACCGAGGTCAAGTCCATTCGCGAGGGCAAGGCCAACCTGAGAGATTCCTACGGTCTCATCAAGGACGGCGAGGCGTTTCTGCTTAACGTTCATATCGGTCCTTATTCGCACGGAAACATGGCCAACCACGACGAGACGCGCACCCGCAAACTGCTGCTGCACCGGGACGAGGTTCGCAAGCTACTCTCCAAGACGCAGATCAAGGGCCACACGCTCATCCCCACGCGGCTTTACTTCCGAAACGGGCGCGTGAAGTGCGAACTGGCCGTGGCCAAGGGCAAGCAGGACTGGGACAAGCGCGAGACGGAGAAGCGCCGCGAGGCCGACCGCGAAGCGCGCGCGGCTGTGAATGCGAGCAAACATCGCATGGGGCGGTAGGGTCAGCCGCGAAGCGCGTCCCGGGCCTTGGGGTCAGCGAATCACTTCGATTTCGATTCCCAGCGAAAGATTCTTCCAGGCCCGGTCGGTGGTGTATACCTTCGCCTTGCGATCGATGGCAAGAGCGAGGCAGGCGCGGTCGCCGAGGGAAAGGCCGAACGGGCGGGTGATAGACCTCAGCTCGGCTGCTGTGCGAGCCTGTCGCTCAGTAAACGGAAAGACCTCGCATCCCAGCCCCCCGATCCAGCTCCATGACTCATCAAACTGTGCGCCGCGATCAAGCATTCGCTCATGAACTTCCGCCAGATTCACTGTGCAGAGCAGCGCGCCAGGGAGAAGGGCTGACACAGCTTCCGCGCCGAACTCGGCAAAGAACACGGCCAGAACCGCCGAAGAGTCCAGGACAGCAGGGCTAGGCAACCTGGGCCGCCTTCAGCAAACGCTCCTGGTAAATTTCGCGGTCGCGGGCCATCTCTTCCTCTTCACGGCGAGCCTCGGCGAGACGCTCCGCAATCAGTTCATCCGATGCGAGAACACCCGGTTTGGCATATTTCGCCACTTCGCTCTGGATGCGCCGAATTCGGGCAATATGCGACTCCACTCGTAAAACGCCGTCCTCCACTTCCATCAGGACAGCATCGCCCGGTCTAATACCCATCTCCTCCCGCAGCGCGGCCGGGATTACGATCCGGCCATTTTCATTGATCCTGCCATGGACAGGACGCGGAAAAGAGACAGTTGGCGACATGTTGACTCCTTTAGTCATTATGTCACAGATTACTGATATGACAAAAAGAACCCTCCCGTCAGATTCGGCGGCAAGGGGGCGGATGGCCCCGGTGCCGAAGGCATCTTCTGCCGCCATAAAAGGGCGCACCAGGCCTTTGCAGACCTGGGAATGCACAAATGGTACGATTTCAAATCGCCCGCTTCCGCCTCAGCCCATACCACCCCAGCCCGGCGGCGATGATTCCAAGATAGATCCACGGAATGCGCGCGTGTACTTCATCCGTTGCGGACCGAAGGTCGAAGATCACGATGAGGATCATCACGACTACGGTGAGCATGCTGATGCCGGCTACCCAGTGCGAGTGCTGACCCAGAGCGCGGCGGGCAAAGGGAAGCGCCGCAGCCACGAGGGCATAGGCGGTGAGGAAGCCGAACACCGAAAGCGAGCCTACCCAGTCGTACATGTCGGAACCGGAGGCGCCGCGTAGCGAAAGAGCCGCCGTCGCAACGAACATCAGTCCGGAGGAAAGCGCAATGGCCGTTCCCGGCGTGCCGTGCCGCCGGCTGGTGCGCTCCAACGCAGCGGGAAGCAACCTGGCGTGCGCCATCCTGAGCAGCACGCGAGCGGCCGCTGTGGTGCAGGCCAGCACGCAGGCAAACATGCTTACCGCCGCGCCAAAGTCGATGGCCACACCCAGCGGCGAAATGCCCGCCTTGGCCGCCAGCAGATGCAGCGGGCTGGTTGAATCGCTAAGCTGCGACGAGTTGCCGCGAAACCCCAGCACCTCGGAGTAAGAACACAGCATGAAGAAAACACCGGCCAGAATTGCGCATTGCAGCACCGCGCGCGGAATGGTCTTGAGGGGTTCGCGCGCCTCGTTGCCCAGCGTGGTCGCGCTCTCGAATCCCACAAAGCTGAACATCGCCAGCACCAGCGCGGGGCCCAGCGCGGAGAGCGAAACGCCCTTCAGCCGCAACTGATCGAGATCGAAGTGCAGACCAAACCGGAACAGCAATACGGCGAGCACAATCAGGATCAGGCTGACGGAAACTACCTCAATCCAGAGCATCAACTCGGCGGAAAGTTTTACGTCGCGGTAGGCAATCAAGCCTGCCACCAGTGACACCAGGGCCAGCACCAGCAGCGCCGGCGGCGTCCAGTGGAAAAACTGCTGCGACAGCACGCCTGCGTAGTACAGCGCGCCGCCCGCTACCGACGCGCCAGTGGCGATGTAGGCCAGAAGCAGGCCCCACGCGGCTACCACGCCAAATACCGGCGGCAGCGTGTCGGATGCGTAGGAGTAGAGCGACCCCGGCGACGCGGAGAGCCGCGCGAACCGGCTCACGCAAAAGCCCACCAGCAGCGTAGCCCCCGTCGCCAGCAGATAGACGAACCACGTGGCATTCCCCGCCAGGGCAAAGACCAGCGGAATGGTGAGCGAAGGCGAAGTGGACGGCGCCATGGCGGAGACCGACTGCGCCAGCGTCTCCAGCGGCCCCAGCACGCCGGCATGAAGCCCGTAATTCTCATTCGCGGCTGGCTGCGAGTACACTTCGCCTTTTGTCTGGCCCGTCACCGGTCCGCCTTTCGCGCCCGCTTGCCGCGCCCCAATGTCTGAAGGGTCTTTGGTGCTGCTGGATTGCTCTAGTCTTGCGCCCGCGCCCCCTCGCGGTCAAGACGAACTTCGCCTTCGCTTCCCACTGCTCTTCGACGGCAAGCCTTCCCTGAAGCAATTCTAGAAAAGCATTCGCGCCTCGGAGATCAGGTTGTGGTTATAGGTGTGGAAACCGGATGTTGCCATTTGCATGCCGCCATCGAGGATGAAAAAGGGATGCGTGGACTTCCACTCCTTGCGCCGCACCACATAGAAAGCCGCCGGAGTGACGAAGTTCTGCATTTTTCCGTCGTGGCTCCCGGCAAAGTAGAAGGTGGCGTTGTTCTCGAGTTCGAACCACACGTGACTGGTAGCGTGGGCCTGTGCCAGCGCGTTCCAGGCGATCGAGCGGCCCTGTGTTGCTATCTTGCCGGTGGGCATCGTTCCGCCCAGGGTCGACTCCACTTCGAACCGCCGGTGGAAACCGAATCCGCCTGCCAGCGTCGGGCCCCAGCTGTCGGTCGCCGCGCCGTTCTTGTAAGTGCCGGTTGCAAAACTATGGCTCAGCAACGCTGTCACAATGAAGTTGCCGTGGTCGTTGTTGCTCGAAACGATGCGGTACTTTACCAGCGTCGAAGCATCGCCAAGTCCGTCCACGGCCGTGCTGTTGTGCTGGATGTAAGATGGCGGCGTGAAGTCGAATTCGTAGCGATCTCCGCCGATCAAGCCAAACCCGCGGCCGTTGCCATAACTCACCGTCTGCGTTCGAGCAGCGGCGTACTCGTTCGAAAAAGAGGCTCGCGCATACTGCACCAGCCGCGGATCGGCTTCCACCAGCGGCGTGATCCAGGCCGGCTGCACCGCGCTCATGGCACTGTTATGAGCGGTGAATCGTTCGGTAAACGATTGTTGCGCTGTTGCAATGCATGAGCCGGCCGCAAAAGCCGCCGCCAACAGCAGAGAAGAGATAGTCCGAAGTCTGTTCATTGGGTGAATCCTCCTTATAGCAGTTCGCTCAATCGGCAATCGGTGATTCGCAGCACCGATGCGGTCTAAGCCGCGAACCGGGACTGGCGCATGCGATTTTTTTGAGATCGCCTTAAGCGTCCTTTCGACGGAATGCGCTCGTGTCTCCAGCGATTGCCGGTGACGGGCAATTACGTTGGGAATTAAGGAATCCACAGGCGAGAGTCGGTTCCTGGGGCACGACTGGAGTTGCCGGGCGTGATGCGCCACGTTGAACCGAGGGCTCAATCTGGCTTCTCCCGATCCCAGTGCCAGACAGGGGCCTGCGCTTCTATACTTCGAGCCATGCGTGTTCTGCCGCTTACCGTTCTCCTCGCCGTCTCGGCAATCCCGGTTCCGCGTGCCCGCTCGCAGGCGGTTTCGGTGTGGCAGTTGCTGGATTCGGGCACAACCGCCAGCCTGCGGGGAATCGACGCGGTAAGCGACTCCGTAGCGTGGGCCAGCGGAACCGGCGGCACCGTGCTGAGAACTACCGACGGCGGCGCTCATTGGCAGCCATGCGCTGTTCCGGCAGCGTCGACGGACGGCGCTACGCTGGATTTCCGCGGCGTACAGGCGTTCGATGAGACGACGGCTTTTGCCCTGTCGTCGGGGCCGGGGCTGAAGAGCCGCCTTTACAAAACGACCGACGGCTGCAAATTGTGGAAGCTGGTGCTGCAAAATACCGACCCGAATGGCTTTTGGGATGGCGTAGTGTTCCAGCGGGGGGATTATGGGCTACCGAGCAAGCCGGGCGACGGAGCCCTGATCGGCGATCCACTGTTCGGCCGGTTCGATACGCGCCTGACATTCAACCGGGACTCTTGGTTTGTTGATACCGCGGGCTGCTCGGCCGCCTCCGGCGAATCGGCCTTTGCGGCAAGCAACTCATCTTTTGCGTCCGTGGGCTTCGGCCGATACATTCTGGGCACGGGGGGCAAGAGCGGCGCGCGTGTGCTGCTTTCGCCGCTGCTGAGCGGGGCAGACAGCACCGGGCCATGTATTGGCGTTGAGGTCCCAATGGCGGGCGGCAACGAGTCTTCCGGGATTTTTTCGCTGGCTTTCCGCGACGTGAAACACGGCGTTGCCGTTGGCGGCGATTACACCAAGCCCAATGAATCCAAGGGCACAGCGGCATTCTCCGAGGGCGGTTGGAAGCGCTGGACGGCATCGGCCAAGCCGCCCCACGGCT
>Ga0302319_10020129_pt1 | contig 12080 bp, 11 predicted proteins | sample Bog_T0_2_FD_203319 | JGI IMG/M metagenome (GOLD analysis project Ga0302319, IMG submission 203319) | Peat permafrost microbial communities from Stordalen Mire near Abisko, Sweden - Bog_T0_2 | ecosystem: Environmental > Terrestrial > Soil > Wetlands > Peat | place: Sweden: Abisko, Stordalen Mire... | reverse complement strand
CGGGCCGGTGAAATCACAGCCGATTTCGCCGGTGCCGGCACGACCATCGGCTTCAACGCGGCGAGCCCCACCGCGAGCGCATGAGCGCAGACGCGGCCGCTGCGCCGCGACTCGGGGCAGGTGCACTTCACCTCGACGGACGAAACGCGCTCGCCGAGGACGATCTGCGCCTCGTGCATTTTTTCCACGCCCTGCACGCGTCCGGTGATACGCGCGCCCTCGCGCTTCACCTCGCTCACGCGGCCACGCTCGACCAGGCCGCGGGCTTCCTTCAGCGCAGGCCAGCCGCCCAGGTCCACCAGCAAATCGGTGCTCAGTTCGACCATGGACTAAACTTCGGCCACGTGCAGCGCGACGATGCCAAACGTCAGGTTCGTCCAGCGCGCGGTGGAAAAACCCGCGCCGCGCATCATTTCCGCGAGCTCCGGCTGGCGGGGGAAGGCGCGGATCGAGTCGGCGAGATATTCGTACGCGCCGCGCTCCTTCGTGAAAAACTGCGCGTAGCGCGGCATGACCCAGCGCAGGTAACCAAAATAGATCGGCGCGAGCGGCGCGACGGGATGCGAGAACTCGAGCACGTGGGCGCGCCCGCCGGGCCGCAGCACGCGGCGCATCTCTCGCAGCCCGGCGGCGCGGTCGGCGAAATTGCGCAGGCCGAACGCGATGGTGATGGCGTCGAACGACGCGTCGGGAAACGGCAGGCGCAGCGCATCGGCGGCAACGAGGCGCGGCGCCGACTTGGCCAGTGCCTCCCGCAGCATGGGCAGGCAGAAATCGGCGCCGACCATCGTTTCCGACGCGGCGTGATGACGCGCGAGCGCGAGCAGCACATCGCCGCTGCCAGTGGCCAGGTCGAGCACGCGCGCAGGCCGCTGCGCCGCCACCACGCGGGCGAGCCGCCAGCGCCAATAGACGTCGCTCCCGCCGCACAACGCGTGATTGAGAAAATCGTACCGCGGTGCGACACGGCCGAACATTTCCGCGATGGCCGCGGGCGATTGGTGCGCAAGGTCGCGCGGATCGGGCGCCGGGGCGGTCGCGGGCATGGGGCAGTTTCGCGCACCCCGCGCGACAGCGCAATCACGGCGCGAGATCGTCCTTGCGCCCCGGTCGCACCCAACGCCCCTATTTCGACTGCTCGTTATCCGGCACGTAGGGATTGATGTCCGAGGTCGCCGGTCGGTTGATCACATCGGACGTCACCGGTGGCGCGGGATTGCGATCCTGGACGGAGGCCGACGGCGGGTGATCGGGATCGCCGGGCGTGGACGGCGAAGCGGGATGCGGATCGTCGGTGATGCAGCCGGCCAGCATCAGCGCGGCCGCCGTTCCGAGAACCGGCGCATTCCAACAAACGAGACCGCCCCGCGCAACCCGGCCCCCTCCTGGCAGCCGGCGCGGATTCATGTCCCGGCCTATTTGATCAGCTTGATGCCGCCGATCAGCGGCAGCGGCACGCATTTGCCCTGCGAGGCATTGATGATGCCGATGATCGCCAGGACAAACGGTGCGAGTTTCACGACGGCGAATATCAGGCTGACGAAACCGAAGCCCGATGGAATGACGAACGAGAGCAGCGCCTCCAAGACGCCAAAGGCGATCCACAGCACGATTTCCGCGATGAAAAGCGTCAGCCCCTGGTTCGCGTGGTACTTGGCGAACGGCGAGTTCTTCACCGCCAAAAGCGGCACGAGGCAGAGGATGCCGATATAGGCGATGATTCCGAAAATCTTGTTCTTCTCGGCGTCGTCGGCATCGACCTCGAGCGACTCGGGCGGGCCCACGATGTCGGAGGTCGTCACCGGTGTAACCGATGTGGGATTCGGCGTGGTGGCCGCGGAGGAGACGACCGCCGTGGCGGGCGCGGTCGACAGCGAGGCAACCTGGGACGCAGGCGTCCAGTTGGCCATGCCTTCCTTCCAGACGAGCGTCTCGCCCGAAATTTTGTTGCTGGCGAGCAGGCCCTTCAGATCTGACTCCAGAACAGGACCGCGTTGCTCGTTGTTATCCGCGTAATACCAGTCGCTCATGTTCATTTGAGTTAGATTAATCGCTGGAAAAAGCAAGCCTGCTGGCTGGTGGTGTTTCGGTTACGCGGTCCCGGTCGCCGGTTCTCCGCACATCATTTCGGCGCAACGAAAAGAGGTCAGCCCGTCATCCCGAGCCTGTCGAGGGAACAGACACGGGGCGCAGGGTCGCAGGGGCGGCCATTTATTACGAAATCCACGCCAGGACCCTTAGGCAACCCGTGGCTGATCCTTCGACTCCGCTACGCTTCGCTCAGCATGACAGTTCAGAGGTGCTCTACCCCGACTTCGCCAGCAAATCGGGCGCAAGATCGAGGTTGGCATGGACGGCCTGAACATCGTCATGATCGTCGAGCGCCTCGAGCAGCGCCAGCACCTGCTCGGCGATATGCGCATCCGTCACGGGCGTCAGGTTGTCCGGGATATAGCCGAGCTTCGCGCTGGTGAACGGAATCTTCGCCTGCTCCAGCGCCTTGGTCACCGCGTGCAGCTTGTTGTCGGGCGGCGTGACGATCTCGATCACGTCCTCGTGGGTGCGCACATCCTCCGCACCGGCATCGAGTGCGGCGAGGATCACGTCGTCCTCCGCCACGCCGGCCGCGGCATCGATGAGGATGATGCCCTTGTGATGAAACATCCACGCCACGCTGCCCGTGCCGCCGAGGTTGCCGTGGTGCTTGGTGAAGATGGCGCGCAGCTCCGCGGCCGAGCGGTTCTTGTTGTCGGTCGCCGCCTCGACCAGCACGGCCACGCCGCCGGGCGCGTACCCCTCATAGAGCATCTCCTCGTAGGCCGCGCCCTCCAGCTCGCCGGTTCCCTTCTTGATCGCCCGCTCGATATTGTCCACCGGCATGCTCTCGCCGCGGGCGGTGGCAATGGCCTGGCGCAGGCGCGGGTTGAAATTGGGGTCGCCGCCGCCCATCTTGGATGCCACAGAAATCTCCTTGGAAAGCTTGCTAAAGAGCTTTCCGCGCCGCTGGTCAATCACCCCCTTGAAATGCTTAACCTTGGACCAACGCGAATGGCCTGACATACTATTGAGCATGGTCCCGGCCCCTCCCCAACGCAAGTTCCGACCCGCCCGCAGCGCGCGGGTTGGGGTTGTACCGCCCCGGGTCAACGACGTACCATCAAGTTTGACGGCGATGAAGGACCCGAACGCCAGCCTCGACTCCGACGCCCACGACAAGCAACTGATGCTGCGCATCGCCAACGAGGACGAGTTCGCCTTGCGGGAATTGATCGAGAAGCACCAGGGCACCGTCTACGGCACGATCGCCAAGATGCTGGGCGACCCGATCGAGGCGCAGGACCTCGCGCAGCGGGTCTTCGTCCGCATCTACCGCGCGGCGCCCACCTACCGCGCCACGGCCCAGTTCAAGACCTGGATGTTCACCATCGTGCGCAACCTCGTCTTCAATGAGCACCGCCGGCGGTCGCGCGCCGTCCTGATTCCAATCCACCCGCCCGACACCGACGGCCCCGGCACCAGCACCGGCCCCCTGCCCGACCTGGCCGACACCGCCCTCAAGACGCCCTCCGAGCAGATGCTGCAGGCGGAAATGATGCGCGCGGTGAACAAGGCGATCCTCGAGCTGCCTGAGCAGCAGCGGCTGGCCATGATCCTGCGCCGCTACGACGAGTTTTCCTACGAGGAGATCGCCGATGTGCTCAATACCAGCGTTTCGGCGACAAAATCACTTTTATTTCGCGCGCGGGAGACACTTCGCGCGGCTCTTCAGGATTATTTGGACAACGGCCGATAATAAAGAGCAACCATGAAGCTAAATAGTTGTTCAACTCTCACGGCTCAAGTCGGCATGATTCCGGCGACGCTACCGCGCGAACAACGCAACTTCACCACCCAGACCGTGTTATTATTCTTATGAAGGGCTCATTCGATGATACGACAGGCACCGATCCTCTGGATCGGGTACTGGGCTTTTCCCCCCTGGCCGAGCCCGACGCCTGGTTCACGGCGCGCACCCTCGCGCGGTGCCGCACCAGCCGTCCGGAGAGCCGGGTTTCCTCGTTTTCCCTGGGCCGCATTTGGGCCCGCTGCGCGGTCGTGGGACTGTTCGTTCTTTGCGCGGGCGGTCTCGGCTACCAGCAGGCCCACCGCATCCATACCCTCCACATGCACCACCAGCATCGGGTGCAGGAGGCCTTCGAGGTCATGGCCACGATGGGCAAAGACAAAGATTCAACCGATTCGTCATGGCCGGATTCCTCGCTTTAACCCGGCGCGGTAACGTCGGGCTGATGGCGGTGCTGGCAATCTTGCTGGCAGCGTCGTTCCCCGCCTCCGCGCAGATGACCAACATGGCGCCCGCCGAGCCCGCGCCGATGAGCGCCTCGGCCCCGATGGCGCCTGCCAAGCCCGGCGTCCCGCCCGTGCCGGAAGACTATTTCCAGCGCTACGGCAAGATTCTCACGCCCGGCAGCGAGCCGAGCCATCCGCTCAAGCTGTCGATGCCGTTCCCCGACGTGGGCCAGGTCAAGGTCCCGTCAGCGGAGGAACTTGCCATGCGCGACAAGCTCGAGCGGCTCGCCACGATGTCCGATAGCGACATCCGCGACGACCTCTCGAAATGGCCGGCCTTCAACGAAATGAGCCTGGCCGACGAGGGTGCGATGCTCATGCGCATCCAGATGTTCAAGGACCACCGCGCGAAGGTCGCACAGGAACGCGCGCACGCGCTGGGCCTGCTCACCCTCAAGCCCGAGCAGATGCAGCAGTTCGAGACCGAATATTGGAATAAGCAGCTGCAGGTTGACCGCGACCTGGTCAAGCAATTCGACCCCATCTACAAGGCGCGCGAAGCCATGATGGAAGAGGAACTTTTCCGGGAGTTCTCCGCCCCCGGCGGACCCGTTCCTCCTCCGCCCGCGCCCAAGCCGCCGGCCGCTCCGCTCGCGCAAACGCCCGGCGCGACCCCTGCCCCCCCGCAGCAGATGCAGACCCACTAGGTCCCGCGGACGGTGGTATTTCTGCTCCGCGCAGATTGTAACGGAACCCTCTACTGCCCCGGCGCGTCGCTCACCACGGTCGAGGGATGCCGGCCGTATATCAGGAACGGCAGCCGCTCCACCGCCCAGCTCGACACGCCCGAGTTCCACGAGCGCACGATGTGACTGACGGGCACCCCGTCCTCCAGCTGCGCGCGCACGCGCGACGTGCCCGTGCACTTGTCGAACATGTTGCGCTGGTCGAAGTCGGTATGCGCGAACGGCTCGAAGCCCTCAACCGTTTCCTGCAGCACCTGGATCGCCTGGTACGAGATCGCGGTGAGGTTGCCCGCATTGCGCGGGTCCATCTGCAGATACACGCCGTCGTAGGCCGAGCCGTCGTCGGTCTCATAGTGCTTCGGCACCGCGCGGACCCCGGGAATGCGCAGCGCATTGAAGCGTGAGGCGAGCGCGCCGATGTCCCAACCCTTTCCGGAAATCATCTGGAACGGATACGGCCCACCCAGCCCGCTCTCGATGCCGATTTCGCCCAGCATCCCCGTCGCCGTGTAGCCGCGCGCCGCGCCGATGGTCTGGATGTTCGGCGAAGTCGGCACCCAGTGCAGCCGCGTGTCCTCCCAGACCATGCTGCGCGTCCAGCCCTTCATCGGCACGACGGTGAGCTTGCACGGCCGCTCGAGATAGCGCGCGTTGATCCACTTCGCCAGCTCGCCCGGCGTCAGGCCGTAAACCAGCGGAATATTATACTGGCCGACGAACGACTTGAGTTCCGAATCGAGCCGCGGTCCCTCAATGCGGATGCCGCCGAGCGGATTCGGCCGGTCGAGCACGACAACCTGTATCCCCATCTGCGCCGCCTCGTCCATCACGTTGCCCAGCGTGCTGATGAACGTGTAGGACCGGTTGCCCAGGTCCTGCACGTCGTAGACCACCACGTCGAGCCCGGCGAATTGCTCCGCGCTCGGGTGCCGGTAATCGGCGCTGGCCGTCATGAAGAGGGGATAAACCGGCAGGCCCGTGTGGGGATCGTGGGTCATGTGAATGTTCTTTCCCGCCGGCGTCAGGCCGTCGATGCCGTGCTCCGGCCCGAAGAGTTTCAGCAGCCGGTAGCCGCCGATGCTTTGGCCGTGGTAAAGCACGTCGATCGCCGAGCGCCCGCGCGAATCGGCGCCGGAGGGATTGGTGACCAGCCCGACATGCTTGCCGTGCAAAATGGAGAAGTTCGATTTCTCCAGCTCGTCGATGCCGAGCGAAATCGTCGCGCCCCGCGCGAACGTCGCGAGCAGCAGACCACCAACAAAGGCAAGAACAACGCGCAACATGGTTGGGTTCCGGGACACTTTACCAACATCGCGCATTCTGTCACCCCTTCGCAAACAGGCGCGCCATTTGCCCGCGACGCGCGCCCGCTTCTGCGCTAGCGTTCTGGTGCCACGCGCATGACCCTGCGGCACCGCATCCGTTTCTACCAGCAGCTGGCCGTGCTCGCGCGCGCGGGCGTGCCGATGCGCGGCAGCCTGGACCGGCTGGAGAAGCGCCTCTCCGGCCCCGAGGCGCGCGCGCTCGCGCGGCATCTCGCCCAGGGCGAGACGCTGGGCGAGGCGTTCGCCGCGGCCCGTTTCTCACCCTTCGAATGCCACCTCGTCGCCGCCGGCGAGCGCAGCGCGCAGCTCGATTCCGTCTTCAAGTTGCTCGGCGAATTCTGGACCCGCGAGCTCCACTTCGCCCAGGCGGTGGTGCGACAGCTTTATTACCCGGCCCTTGTCGTTCACCTCTTTATCATCGTTTCCGGGCTGCTCCTGCTGCCCCAGGGACCGGTGGCCGTGGTCGCCTCCATCGTCGGGAACCTGCTCGTGTTCTACGCGGTCGGCTTCGTGCTCTACATGGTCATCCGCTTCTCCTGGCACAGCGCTGTCGCGCAACAATTCTGGCTCTTGGTGCCAATCATCAGCGGAGCGCTCCGGGCCGCCAACGCCTACCGCTGGATCACCGTGCTGCGGATGGAATTCGTCGCGGGCGTCTCCTTTCCGGACGCGGTGGCCGACGCCTGGCGCGCTTCCGGATACATCAACGCCGAGCCCCGGGCCCGCGAGGCCGAAAGCATGCGATCGGGCACCAATCTCTCGCAGCTCGTTCGCAGCTGGCGCCAGCTGCCGCGCGACTGGCACGATTACTTCGACACCGCCGAGGCCAGCGGCCAGTTCGAGACGACGTTCAAGCAGCTCGAGGCCGAATCCGCGCACGGCTGGACGACGATGCAGGAACGTATGACCGAATGGGTGCCGAGGATTCTTTACGTCGCGTTCGTCATCGTCATGGCGATCAGGATCATTCCCGTGGCGACCCAGGCCTATACCGCGCCGATCGTGGAGGCCGAGAAAGCGATCGACGACACCGGCCGATGAGCACCTCCTTCTACGAGACCGACGCCGCGCTCGCGCAATATCTGCTGTTCCATTACGGCACGCCCGAACAGATCTGCCCGCTGCTGCCCGAGGCGCGCGGCGCGTGCGGCTTTCCCGTGCGGTGCGTGACCGAGTCGCTGCGTCATGTGGCGCCGGCGCGCACCCGCCGCGCGCTCGACCTCGGCTGCGCGGTCGGGCGCAGCAGCTTCGAGCTGGCGTGCCGTTTCGACGAGGTGATTGGCATCGATTTCTCCGCCCGTTTCATCGAGGCCGCGCATGCCATGCAGCGCGACGGCGCCATGTCCATTCGCGCACCGCGCGGGGGCGCCACGACCGATGAATTCTCCCTCACGCTTCCCGCCGATCTACCCCGCGAGCGTGTCCGCTTCGAGCAGGGCGACGCCTGCGCCTTGCGCGCCGATCTCGGCGTCTTCGATCTTCTCCTCATGGCCAACCTGATCGACCGCCTTCCCGATCCAGCCCGCTGCCTCGCGCAACTTCCCGCGCTCGTCGCGCCCGGCGGCGCGCTCATCATCACGTCGCCCTACACGTGGCTCGAGGAATACACCCCGCGCGACAAGTGGCTCGACCAGGGCCGCGGCACGCTAGCCACCCTCCGCGAAAAACTCGCACCGGCGTTTTCGCTTAACCACGCGTTCGACCTGCCCATGGTCATTCGCGATCATCACCGCAAGGCTCAGTGGACGGTGACCGAAGCAAGCGTCTGGCAGCGGTCCGGAAAAGTCTGACTACTGCCGTCCGCGAGGACTACTCGTAGATGTAATTATCCCGCCGCAGCTTGTCGATCAGGTCGTGGAATTCCTGCTGGTGCGCGCCGCCGATCTGCTCGAGCCTCTTGTAGATCTCGATGGCGCCGCGGAAATCCTTGTCCGATTCGCGCATCATGCCGGCCTGCACGCCGGCCTCGATCTGCCATGAAAAATCGGGCGGCTGCGGTGAGGCTGCGTCGTCGCCGGCCACCCGGCCGTAGAGCACGGCAAGGTACATCTCCATCGCCTCGTCGCGGCGGCCGAGTTTCTCCAGGCACTTCGCGCTGCGCTCAGCCGCCTCGTTGCGCTGCGCGACAGTCCCGTCCTTGCCCTTGAGGATGCCGCCGAACGACTCGAGCGCGGCGCTGTAATTGGCCGGGTCCTTCCCACCCAACTCGAAAAGACATTCGCCCCGGAGCAGGCTTGCCTCGACAAAGGTCGGGCCCGATTTCACCGTCGCGAGCACGCTGTCGAAGACCGTGACGGCCTGTGGAAAATTCAGCTGCTGCTGGTAGGTCTTCCCCTCCCACAAGAGCGCGTCGGGCTTGAAGGGCGAGTTGTCGGGAACTTTTTCCAGCAGCGCCCGCGCGGTGGCGTAGTCCTGGTGCTGGAACGCCGACTGGCCGGCAAAGAAATAGGCGCGGTCGCCGAAATCGCTCTGCGGATAGGCGGCGGTCAATTGCTGGAAGGCGTCCTGCGCCTTCACGTAATCCTGGCGGAAGGAATAAAACTCGCCGAGATGGAAGAACGCCTCCGCGCCCTGCGGCGTCTTGCCGTATTTCTGGGTTAACGCGGCCAGCGCCTGCTCGGCCTGATCGTCGGTCGTCTTCCGCAATTCAAAGGAAATCTGGATCGCGCGCTCCGAGGCCTCAAGCGAGTCGTTGGGAAAAAGATTGATGATCCGCTGGTTGGAATCGAGCGCGCCGGCGAGATCGTTGGTCTGGTACTGCAGGTCGGCGTAGGCGCGCAGCAGCGCCGCCTGGTCGGGCGTCGCGACATCGGAGCCGAGACCCTTCTTGTAGGCCGTTTTCGCCTCCTCGACCTTACCCTGCGCCGCGAGCAGCAGGCCCGCCGTCAGCGCAACCTGCTTGAGGTAGGTGCTGTTCGGGAAACGTTTTTCGAAATCGGCCTCTCCTTTCAAGAAGACGTCGGTCTTGTTGAGCTTCGCCTGAGTGAGCAGGAAATTGAACGCCGCATCCTCGGCCTGCGAATCGGTGCCGTCGGAAATCTGCGCGAACTGCGCGGCGGCGTTCGGGAAATCGCCCTGGTCGAAGAGCACGCGGCCGAGCTGGAAACGCGCGGTGCGCACGAGGGCCGGGTCGGGGCTGGTGTCGATGCAGGCCTGAAGCGCCTTGATCGCGAGGTCGGGCTTGCCCGCGAGGGCGTAGAGGCGGCCGAGCTGATCGTTGGCCGCGGGCGCGCGCGAGCTCTTATTATAGGCGACGAGCAGCGACTCGAGCGTGCCGATGGCCTTGTCCGCCTGCCCGTCCTCCTCGAGCACGAGGCCGATGGCGAAAAGAGCGTCGGGGGCGGAGTCGGGGAAATTCTTGGCGAATTCCTGCAGGGTCGCGATGGCCTCGGGCAGCTGCTTGGCCTCGCGCGCGCTTTCGAGGAACGCGCGGAAGGCATCGAGCCGCGCCGTCTCGTTTTCCGCGAGCTGATAGGCCTTCTCGTACGCGGTCGCGGCGAGATCGTACTGGCCCAGTGCGCGCTCGGCGCGGCCCAGGCCGAGATTGGCCTGGGCGACCAGGAACTTCGGGAACGCGGTCGGAACGTCGGTCACCGCCCGGTACGCGTCGACCGCCGGCCCCGGCTCATTGTTGTTGGCGTAGGCCTCGCCCAGCCAGTAGTTCGCCTCGTAGCTGAGCGTGGGATCGGGCTTCGTGGCGAAAAGAGCCTGCAGGCTCTTGATCGCGTCGGGGAACTGGCCCTTGGCGATCTGGACTTTGGCGAGGAGCAGCTGCGCCTGCTGCAGCGGCTCGATGTTCTTTTTGTCGGCGAGAAGGTTGAGGATGATCGGCATCGCCTCGGCCTCGCGGTTTTGCTTGAAGACCGCCCAGGCGAGGCCGAGGTCAGCGTCACCGGCATGGCCCGCCAGGTCCCGCAGCGCCAGCAGCTGGCGGAATTTCTGCTCCGCCTCGGGCCATTTTTCCGCGTCGAGCAGCGACTGCGCCTGCCAATAAAGCGTGTCGGCCCGAAGCGGCTCCGGCACCTGCTCGATCGGGACCGTGAACGCGGCGACCGCGGCATCATCCCGGCCGAGTTGGTAAAGCGCCTGCGCCTGGAGCAGCTCGGCCTGCGGGAGGAGCTCGCTTTTTGGATATTTCTTCACCAGCGCCGCGACCCGGTCGTTGACCAGGTCGAAGGCGCCGTCGTGGAACGATTGCTGGGCCGCGGCCAGCCACTTGGCTTCATCGTCGCTCGGCTGGGCGCGCAACGGCAGCACCGCCAGAAGCGGCATGGCCATGGCCGTAAAAAGGTGGGCGGGGGTTAATTTCATCAGGAGGCAAGTTCCAGCAGCGATTCCTTCACGCTGCGCATGAGCGGCGCGATGGTCTTGTCGGTGAAGTCGAAGGCGAGGCCGGCGGCGGAAAAAAGTTCAGGTAGCGGGCGTGAACCGCCCAGCGCGAGGCCGCGCAGGTAATGATCGACCGCGTCGTGCAAGTTCTGGCGCGAGTGCTGCCAGAGCTGCAGCGCGCCGAGCTGCGCGATGCCGTATTCGACATAATAGAAGGGAATCTCGAAAATGTGGAGCTGGCGGTGCCACATGTGGGCGCGGCATTTCTCGAAGCCGGTGTAATCCTCGCTGCCACCGAAGCGGTCCATGAGTGCGACCCACTGCGCGGCGCGCTCCTCGTGAGTGTGCTGCGGATGCGTGTAAATCCAGTGCTGGAAGGCGTCGACCGCGGCCATCCATGGGAAAAACTTGATGATGCCCTCGAGATGATCGCGGCGGGCGCGGCGGACGTCGCTCTCGGGATAAAATTCACCGAGATGCGGCGCGGCGAGCAGCTCCATGCCCATCGACGCGACCTCGCAGAACTCGATCGGCGCGCCACGATAGGCGTGCAGCGGCTGCTCGCGCGCAGCCAGGGCGTGGAAGGCGTGACCCGATTCATGCAGCATGACCTCGACGTCGCGATGCGCGCCAACCGAGTTCATGAAGATGAACGGCACGCGCGCCTCCGAGAGCGTGCTCTGGTAACCACCGGGCGCCTTGCCCTTGCGGTTGTCGAGGTCGACCAGCTCCTGCTTGCGCAGCACCTGGAAATAATCGCCGAAGCGCGGATCGAGTTTCGAGAAAATGTGGTGGCACTTTTCCAGCAGCTGCTCCGACTCGTCGAACGGATGGAGCGGCGGGCGATGGTCGGGATCGACGCCGAGGTCCCACGGCCGCAGCGGGTCGACACCGAGCCGGCGCCTGCGCTCGTCGTGCAGCTCGCGCATGAGCGGCACGACATGGTGCTCGATCGCGTCGTGGAAGCGGAGGCAGTCGTCCGCGGTGTAATCGAAGCGCTCGTAGTTGGCGAAGGTGTAGTCGCGGAAATCCTTGAAGCCAGCGGCAAGCGCGATTTCGTGCCGCAGCTTGAGCAGCTGGTCAAACACGTCGTCGAGCTTGTCGGCATCCTGCAGGCGGCGGGCGGTGACCGCGGTCCAGGCCGCCTCGCGCCGGGCGCGGTCGGGCTCCTCCTGGATGCGCGACATGCGCGCAAGGGTCTGCTCCTTGCCCTCAAACTCGACGGTCATGCCGCCGCTGATCTTCTGGTACTGCTGCGTGAGCTTCGCCACGGCCGTCTCGCGCGCGACGTTTTCCTCGCGGTAAATTTTCACCTGGGCCTCGACGCTGCGACAATAGACGGCGTAGGTCCCGGGCAGCTTCTTGAATTCCAGCAGCGAGACGAGTTTTT
>Ga0302319_10020128_pt1 | contig 12080 bp, 12 predicted proteins | sample Bog_T0_2_FD_203319 | JGI IMG/M metagenome (GOLD analysis project Ga0302319, IMG submission 203319) | Peat permafrost microbial communities from Stordalen Mire near Abisko, Sweden - Bog_T0_2 | ecosystem: Environmental > Terrestrial > Soil > Wetlands > Peat | place: Sweden: Abisko, Stordalen Mire... | reverse complement strand
GAGCACGGTATTCTCAAGAATATTCTGGGCTTTACAGATCAAGACAAGCTCGATAGATTCGAGCGCATAGAAGCCACAAGAGCCATCCTCAATCTGCAGCGCAATCCGGTCAGAGGCTGCTTCGATGCGGCCCATCTCAAGCTAATCCACGCTCGCATCTTCCAGAAGATCTATCCATGGGCAGGCGAGTTCCGCACAGTCAATATGCATCGCCCGGCATCCTACCCATTTGCCATGGTTCAGTTCCTGGACAGGAACCTCAATATCACCTTTGCAAAGCTGGCAGCGGAAAGCCATCTGAAAGGCTTGGATACCCGGACTTTCGCCAGCCGTGCGGCGTACTATCTCGGCGAACTCAACTCGATCCACCCGTTTCGAGAAGGCAACGGGCGGACGCAACGGGAGTTCATTCGGGAGTTGGGTGCGGAGGCGGGTTACCGCATCAACTGGGGTCGCGTCACGCGCAAGCAAATGTACGACGCATCGATCGAAAGTCACAACTTGGGCAAGAATTCCGCCTTTGCAACTCTCATCGGCTCCGCTATAGAGTCTGCGCGATAGTACTGATCTCTGCATCCACGCCTTACGTGGTTTATCCTCAACAAGTGGACCACTTTCGCCGCATCGGGCTGTTGCGCCGCCGTTTGACCAAAGCTGGGCTTTCCGGGCTGCTGGTCACCCATCTGCCGGATCTTCGCTATCTCTCAGGCTTTACAGGCTCGAGTGCCGCCTTGGCCATCACGCGCCGTTCTGCCCGGCTGTTTACCGATGGACGCTATGTTGCGCAGGCCGCGGAAGAAGTGCAGGCGGCGCAGGTGCAGATTGTGGCAAGCTCGCCGGCAGTGGCCGCGGTGGAATGGCTGGCCGCGCAGCCAGGAGTGGAGTGCGCGGGGTTCGATCCCGGCAAGACTACCGTGGCAAACCTGGATCGCTATCGGGCGGCTTTGCCGTCACGGCTTCGGCGCAACTTTCTCTCCGCTTTGTCCGCACCGCTGGTTGAGCCGTTGCGCTGGGTAAAGGACGACGACGAGCTGGCGCTGATGGCGGAAGCGGCGCTGGTGGGGTGCAAGCTCTTCGAGCATATTCTTGGCTTCATACGGCCCGGCCTTGCGGAGTTTGAGGTGGCCGCGGAGCTGGAGCACCGGGCACGGCTGCTGGGTGCCGAGGGCATGTCGTTTGAGACCATCGTGGCTTCGGGCCTGCGCTCGGCCCTGCCGCACGGGAGGGCGACGACCGCACGCCTGCCCCGTAGGGGATTCCTGACCCTCGACTTCGGTGTTATTCTCAATGGTTACTGCTCCGATATGACGCGAACCGTGTACCTGGGAAGGCCCAAGGTCAAGGAGCGGAATGCATATCAGGCAGTACTCGAAGCCCAGGAGGCGGGGGTTGCCGCAGTTGCCGCGGGGGCGCGCTGCGGAGATGTGGATGAGGCCGCGCGCGGCGTGCTGCGCAGGGCGGGATTGGCAGAGGCTTTTACTCACTCCACAGGCCATGGTGTGGGCCTTGAGATTCACGAGTCGCCGCGTATCGGCGCTGAACAGACAGCCAGGCTGCTGGCCGGCATGGTTGTTACCATAGAGCCTGGAATCTATCTTGCGGGGGAGTTCGGCATTCGCATCGAGGATATGGTGGCTGTGACCCGAACTGGAGGGCAGGTGCTGACACCAGCCCCCAAGGCCCTGATCGAACTTTGAAACCGAAGCCCCACCCGCGCGTGGGCGAGTTAAGGAACGAATGAATCCACTGAACCCTGACGATATCAACGATCTCGAACATTTGATCGCATTTCTGAAAGAACACCAGGTTGCCGAATTCGAGCTGGACCGCGGGGAGTTGCGCATCCGGCTCAAGTTTGAGCAGCCGCAGGCCTCACCCGCTGGACTGTCGGATCTGGCCAGCCTGCTGGCAACCGCCCGAGCAACATCGGCTCAGCCCACGGCTGCCGAGCCCGCCGCCGCGCCTGTGGTTGAAGCGCCTGCCGCCGATCCCAATGCGGGATTGCACATTGTGATGTCTCCCATCGTTGGCACCTACTATGGCTCGCCTTCACCTGGCGCCTCGGCTTTTGTCTCGATTGGCGATCATGTGGACAAGGGCCAGGTTGTCTGCATTGTCGAAGCCATGAAGCTGATGAACGAGATCGAATCCGACGCTGCCGGCGAGATCGTCAAGTGCTTTGTCTCCAACGGCCAGCCCATCGAGTTTGGGCAGCCTCTCTTTTCTGTCCGGCTGAGTTAGGGTCCTGCATGTTTCGTAAAGTACTGGTAGCCAACCGCGGTGAAATCGCGCTGCGCGTTCTGAACGCCTGTCGTGAACTCGGCATTCGCACCGTCGCCATCTATAGCGAGGCGGATCGCAATTCGCTGCACGTTCGCTTTGCCGATGAGGCGATTTGCATTGGCCCGCCGCGCCTTGCGGAGAGCTATCTGAATGTGCCGGCGGTCATCTCCGCCGCCGAAATCGCCGATGTGGACGCAATCCATCCCGGCTATGGCCTGCTGAGCGAGAACGCCAACTTTGCCGAAGTTTGCCGCGCCTCGAATATCAAGTTCATTGGCCCTCCGCCCGAAGTGACCCGCTTGATGGGCGAGAAGGAAAAGGCCCGCCAGGCAATGAAGAAGGCGAAGGTGCCTATTCTGCCCGGTTCGGACGGAGTGATCGCAACCGCGGAAGAAGCGCATAAGATCGCCAAGGCTGTTGGCTACCCGGTCATCCTCAAAGCCAAGGCAGGCGGCGGCGGTCGCGGCATGAGGATTGTACGCAATGCGGAAGAGCTGCCCAATCTCTTCCACGCGGCCTATGGCGAGGCGGCCAATGCGTTTGGCAATGGCGAATTGTACATGGAGAAGTTCGTCGAGAATCCGCGCCACATCGAATTCCAGGTGCTGGCCGACGAGCATGGCAATGTGGCCACGCTCTTTGAACGCGAGTGCTCCATCCAGCGCCGCCATCAGAAGCTGATTGAAGAAGCCCCGTCGTTGCAGGTGACGCCCGCCCTTCGCGCGGAGCTGGACAGCACCCTTTGCCGCTGCCTGAGGGAGATCGGCTACCAGAACGCAGGCACCGTCGAATTTCTGATGGATGAGGACAGGCAACTCTACTTCATCGAGATGAATACCCGCATCCAGGTGGAGCACCCTGTCACCGAGGCCATCACAGGCATCGATCTGGTGAAGGCACAGTTGCGTATCGCGGCAGGGGAGCAACTGGATACGATTCTGCCTGCGAAACTCGCGATGCGCGGCCACTCCATCGAGTGCCGCATCAACGCGGAAAATCCCAAGAAGTTCACTCCTTCGCCGGGGAAGATCACCGCCTTCAACGTGCCTGGGGGCAACGGCGTGCGCGTGGATACGGCGCTGTATGCCGAGGGAGTGGTGCCGCCGTACTACGATTCGCTGATTGCCAAGCTGATTGTTCATGGAGTGGATAGGGCAGAGGCGATCGCCAAGATGGAGCGCGCGCTGAGCCAGTTTGTGGTGCAGGGAATCGAGACCTCGATCCCGCTGCATCAAGCGATCTTTGCGGACCCCGGCTTTCGCGCCGGCGACTTCGACACCAGTTTCATGGAGCATTTTCTGGCCAGGGAAGCAGAGAAATAGGCGAACCCTGACTCGTGCAGGCGCAGTAAAGAATGGCTGGGCTCAAGTTGAGGAGTCCAGCCATTTGCTTTTGCGGCTAACCTGCATTTCTACCGGCCGCATCGACGCTCTGTAGCGCCGACCTCCCGGTCGGCTGTACTGGCGGCGTCCTCGCCGCCAGAGCAATGCCTCGTTCATCGATACCGTTCGCACACATCGTGACGGAGCAAACCCTGTCCGGCGTGGGTCGGGAGACCCACGCCACAGCCGGCCAGGAGGCCGGCGCCACAAATTCGTTGACGCGTCTTGTGAGAAATGCCGGTTGACGCATCGGCCGAGGGCGCGAGAGTTCAAGGGGTGCTTTATTTACTGGAGAGAAAAAACCTCTTTACTGAGATCCATTTCCCATGTAAAGTAACGCCCATAAAGGGGGCAAGATGCCTACAACCTTACCGACTCAACTGCCAAACATCATCACAGCGATTGGGGGATTGGGGACTGCGGCCTTTGGGCTTCTTGAAGCGGTCAAGCCTGTGTTCCCCTGGATCAACCATATTGGATTCGGCGGGATTCATAAGACCGTGTCGGGCTTGACACCCGATGGGTCTCAGGCCGGCGCGCCGGTAAATTCGCTGCCTCGAAAAAATGTCCTGGAGTCGCTGCTTGCGAACTGGGTGAACGGGACCGATTTGGCCAGCCAGAAGGCCATTGCCAAGTCTCTCATCAAGCTGCACCTGAGCGCGGGCAATGCGGCGGCGCTGGCCGTAACCACCAACGTGGATGCCGCGGTGCTGGGCGTGGTAGCCGGGAAGATCGCCTCTGGGACTTCTCTCACGCAGCCGGAGAGCGATGTATATGCGCGCTTTGACCTGATTGTCACGGCGATGCTCGATGAAGCCTATCAGCAGGCGGACCTGCTCTATCGCAACTGGACACGCGGGCTGGCGGCTGTGATAGCGGTCGCTCTCGCGTTTGTGGGGGGATGGAGCCTGGTTGGCGGCTGGGAAAACTTTTGGTGGAAGCCCGATATGTTTCTGGCTCTGCTTGTGGGCTTGCTGGCTACCCCGCTGGCGCCGATCGCCAAGGATATTTCCACCGCCCTGGCAACGGCTGTGAACACCATGCAACTGGTCAAGAAATAGGCTGCCATGACTTGCTTTCTTGACGTGCGACAGTTGGCGGTCGGAGGAGACTTGGCAACCTCCGTGGCTGCCAATGAAGGCGCTTCGATTGATGACTACGCTGGGATTTCCCCGACCGACTTGCTCGCCTTCATCCGTGGCCGGCATGTGCTGATTGCCAGCCACGGCTTCAATGTGGATCGAGCGGCGGGAATCGCTTGCCTGTCGAATTGGGAGAGCCTGCTCCAGCTTCCCCAGCCGTACTCAGCTTTCTTAGGCTTGCTGTGGCCAGGCGATTCGGTGTGGGCGCACGGGCTCGATTATCCCGAGGAGCCCAAAATCGCCAATGATGCTGGGGTTCTGATCGGGCAGTTTCTTGACGACAACTTCGGAGATGTCGCAAGCATTTCGTTTGTTTCGCACAGCCTTGGGGCGCGGGTGGTGCTGGCGACGATTGCCCATATGAGCCTGCCGGTGCGCCGCCTGACGCTCATGGCCGGAGCCATTGACGACAACTGCCTGAACACGGAGTTCCAGGCAGCGATAGCCAAAATCGAAACGGTCTCACTGCTGGCCTCGAAGAAGGACACGGTCCTCTCGTTTGCTTTTCCTCTCGGCAACTTCGTCGCGGGCATCCTTGCCGAGGGGCATCCCTGGTGGCGGGCGGCGATAGGGCATTGCGGTCCGACACGGCCCAGGCCAGCAAACTTCCAGGCGCCCTTTGAGATACCCGATCAGTGGAAGTTCAACCACGGGAATTACCTGCAAATCGATCAGCCGCCGGCACCCACGCTGGCCATTCCAACGGACGTGCCGCCGGCTGGCTCTCCCTTGCCCGATCAGGGCGCGCCGGGATGGCAGGAGGCATTTTCGTCGGCCTTTGTCTCCACGCGATTCCGTTGAGTCGAGTGTGCGCGGTAAACGGAACAGCGCATCGTTTACGGCAGCGGATTGATCTTCAAGCCCGCAGCCAGAGCTGCTTTTCTCTGTTGCAGGTCGAAGCTGAAAAAGAAGTTCGCGCCGAGCTCAAGTGCAGCCGCCACGTGCAATAGATCCGCCGTGCGTGTTCCGAGTTGCGGGGTTGTTTGCCGCGAGAGTTTGCGGGCTTTCGCAAAGGATGCTTCCGGCAAGGTACGCAATTGAAATACGCCGGCACGCAGATCCTTTTCAAAATTGCGCAGTGACGTCTCGGCCTGCGCGCTTGTGATTTCCTTGCGAAACACCCGCAACCCGAACGCATTGACTGCTTCCAGTTCGCAGAGCGCGGTAATCAACAGCGGCTCCGCTGCCAACTGCAAAGCGCCGGCCGCGGCGGCGGAGTTTGCGTCCTGGCAGTAGAGCGGGACCACAAGGCTGGTGTCCAGATAGATCAATATCGATCCCGGTCGAGTCGAACAATCTCCGCGCCGCTCGCCTCAAGCACATTGTCGCCGTAGACGGTTCTGAGCCGCCCCAGAAAATCAGGGAGCCCTTTTGAAGGCGCACGTTCCGGCACCAGGCGAGCAATCACCTGACGTCGCTTGGTAACACGGACTTCTTCACCCTCGCACAGAATGCGCTCAACCATCTTGAAATCGTAGCGAAGGTCGCGAACAGAGACAGTCTTCATGTGATACATTTTAGCATCACATTGAAGATGACATTCAATGACTTCAAATTTCGGCTGCGATAACGAAGATATTTATCGCTTTTTATTCGCCTTTTTCGCAATCTTCCGGTATGCTGGTTTCGCAACAGAGGAGGTTGCAGAATGGACTTTCAAAAGGAACTAATTGCCGAATACGACCGCGAGATCGCCACAACACGCAAGCTGCTTGCAGCGATCCCTGCCGATGCCGATTTCACCTGGAAGCCCCACCCCAAATCCATGAGCCTGGGCCGGTTGGCCGGGCATGTCGTGGAAACTGCTGGAGAGTGGGCGACGACCACCTTTACCACGGATAAGCTGGAATTCCCTGCGGATCACAAGTGGGAATCCTACATTCCCGCATCGACCGAGGCACTGCTTGAGCGCTTCGACAAAGACACGGCCGCAGCCAAGGCGGCGTTTGCTGGATTTGGGCCGGAGGAGTGGGACGAGAATTGGAAGTTTGTTTCGGGCGGCCAGGCCTTCATCGATGACTCGAAATACCGCGTCTTCCGCGACTGGGTGCTCGATCATCTGATTCACCATCGAGCACAGTTGGGCGTCTACCTGCGCCTGCTCAACAAGCCGATCCCCGGCACCTATGGGCCGTCGGCGGACGAGATGTAGAAAGCAGTTGTCAGTGGTCAGTGGTCAGTTGTCTGCGGGTGGTCAGCTGTGTCCAAGAACGGTTGAGTTCCCGCACTGACGGCTGAACACTGACAACTGAGTACTGTCTCGACTACCCTTGTTTCATGACCTTTACTTTTCCCAAGATTTACCCGATCCTGGATTCGTCGTTCATTCCGCCCACTGGACGGGCGGAGTTCCTGCGCCAGTTAGGCGGTTCTTTGGCCGAGGCCGGAGTCACGCTGCTTGAATACCGCAACAAAACCGGCGTCGAAGCCGAGTTGCTGGCCGACGCCGCAATTCTGCGGGAAGCTCTGCCCGCCGGTCAGGTGAAGCTGATTCTGGATGACCGCGCCGATCTGGTGGAGCAGCTTGGCTTCGACGGAGTTCACGTGGATGCAGGCGACCTGAGTCCCGCCGAGGCGCGGAAGTTGCTGGGGCCAGACCGCACTATTGGAACTTTCGGCGGAAGCAGCGCGCTGGTTGCCGGGATTCTGCAAACCCCAGCGGACTATTTTTCCATTGGCGTGGTTTACCCGACCAGGACCAAACAGGTTACCAAGCCGCCGACCGGCATTGAAGGGGTGCGCAGGCTGCGCACCGAGGCTGGCCCTGGCCCGGTGCTTGTCGCTATCGGCGGCATTACGCTGGCCACGGCTGCTGAAGTCCTCGCAGCCGGAGCAACAGTTGTAGCCATCGCCGGGGCGCTCTTTCGCCAGCCGGACCCGGCGGCTGAGTTTCGCAAGTGGGTTCGCGAACTGGCATGAGGGCTGCCATTCGATGCGGGCTGCTTGCTTCAGCCTGCAAACTCGTATCTCTGCCTGGACCGATTACTGGTTGAGCTGGAGGTTGTGGTGGTGATGATGGTGGTGGTGATGGTGGTGAACGACCACCACAACCTGCGCCTGCGCCGCATAAGGCGTTGCGAAGCAGAAGACGAGGAGCATTCCGAGCAAATACTTTTTCATGCCTCATCATGACGCGTCGCCGGAAGATTTGCAGAGCTACTTTGACCTACGCGCGCATACGGAGATCAATAAGCAAATCAGCACATGGTATATGCTTTTTCCAGTGACGCCCCGAGGATACACTCCCAATTCCGGTGCTGCCGATTCAGCCAACGCTCCCCGGCTGTCGCAGAGCCTTGGCCTTTTCAGCGCGACGGCGCTGGTGATCGGCTCCATGATCGGCTCCGGCATCTTCATTGTGGATGCGGACATTGCCCGTGGCACCAACTCTCCGGCGCTCTTTCTGGGCGCGTGGGTGGTGACGGCCGTCCTGACCATGACCGCCGCGCTCAGCTATGGGGAGCTTGCGGCCATGATGCCCAAGGCGGGCGGCCAATACGTCTACCTGCGCGAGTCGCTGGGGCCGTTGTGGGGTTTTCTCTACGGCTGGACGCTGTTTCTGGTCATCCAGACGGGCACCATCGCCGCCGTCTGCGTGGCCTTCGGCAAGTTTCTCGGCGTCTTTTTCCCCACCATCTCAACGACCCATTGGCTGTGGCACATTGCCCATGTTCCGCCGATCCGCATTGGGCCCATGGTGCTGGGCAACATGGAAATTGGCGTGAGCACGGCCAACCTCACCGGGATCGTCATCGTAGCCTTTCTGGCGATTGTGAATATCTTTGGCGTCCAGCTGGGCGCGCTGATCCAGAACGTATTTACCACGGCCAAGGCGCTGTCTCTTGCGGGCCTCATCCTGCTCGCCTTTACGGTAGGGCGCAACGTTACTGCGTGGGGGGCAAACTTCGGCCCCAACTGGAGTGAGTTCTGGAAGAATGCAGGCTGGAGCTCACTGCATCCCGTGCAGGTGGGTGTCGGCGGTCCCACGGTGCTAGTGAATCTGCTGGTGATTCTGGCCGTAGTGCAGGTGGGGTCGCTGTTCTCAGCCGATGCCTGGAACAACATCACCTTCACCGCGGGCGAGGTGAAGAATCCCAAGCGCAACATCCCGCTCTCGCTGGTGCTGGGCACCGGGTTCGTACTCACGGTTTACTTGCTGGCGTCGCTTGCCTACATTCTGGTGCTGCCTTTGCACGGAGACCCGAACGGCGGCACGGTGATGGCGCGCGGAGTGCAGTACGCCGCCGAGGACCGCGTGGCTACGGCTGTATTGGATCAGATATTGCACTCCAGCGGCGCGCGTCTGATGGCTTTGGCGATTCTGATCTCGACCTTCGGCTGCGCCAACGGAATGACGCTGGCCGGGGCGCGCGTCTATTACGCCATGAGCCAGGATGGGCTGTTCTTCAAGGCAGTCGGCAAGCTGCATCCGCGCTACAAGACGCCGGTTGCGGGCTTGCTGGTGCAGGCAGCGTGGGCCATCGTGCTGTGCATCTCCGGCTCATACGGCCAGTTGCTGGACTACATCATATTCGCGGTTCTGTTGTTTTATATCCTCACCATCGTGGGCCTTTTCGTGCTGCGCTTCAAGCGTCCGCACGCGCCTCGGCCATACAAGGCGCTAGGCTATCCGGTTCTGCCCGCGCTTTATATCGTGCTGGCTTCATGGATATGTATCGTATTATTGCGATACAAGCCGCAATACACATGGCCCGGCCTGGTATTGGTGCTGCTGGGCATTCCAGTGTATCTCTTCTGGGCTTGGCGCAAAAGAGAAGCTCAATTTGACCTTTACATCAAGGAGTAGCCCATTCGAATGGCGAATATTTTCAGAAGGAAACCCCTGCACCTGATTGTTTCAGAAGCCCAAGAAGAGGGGGATGAGCACCTCAAGCGATCCCTGGGACCGATATCGCTGACGGCGCTGGGAGTGGGCGCAGTCATTGGCGCGGGAATCTTCGTGATGGCAGGATTGGGGGCACACGAGGCAGGGCCGTCTCTCATGCTGTCGTTCACGATGTGCGGGGTTGCCTGTACGTTCGCGGGTCTCTGTTATGCCGAATTTGCAGCCATGATTCCTTTGGCTGGATCGGCTTACACCTATTCGTACGCGACGCTGGGAGAACTCTTCGCCTGGATTATCGGATGGGATCTGACTCTCGAATATGCGATGGGCGCGAGCACTGTAAGTTCGGGATGGTCAAACAACTTTGTCGAGTTCCTCAAAATATTCGGGGTCAAGATTCCACTGTGGCTGAGCTACGATCACTGGACGGGTCTGGATCAGGGGACGAAGGCAGCGGCGCGAGAGTTTCTGGCCAAAACGCACCCGGAGTTAGAAATCGGCTCGAATGGGTTTCTGGATGCCTTGAAGAACCTGTTGGCAAATCCGCCCGCTGCCGTGGTGGCGCGCGGGCACGAGTTGCTCAATGCGCCGCACTGGTTCGGCGTGGAGATAGGCTTCAATCTGCCGGCGTTTCTGATCGCTCTGGTGATCACAACCATTCTTGTGGTTGGAATTCAGGAGAGCGCGAAGTTCAATGCCGGCATCGTCATCACCAAAGTCTCGGTGGTGCTGTTTGTTTTGGCGCTGGGCTCGCATTACATTCATCCCGGCAACTGGGGTCATGATTGGAGCAGCTTTGCTCCATTCGGTTTTGCCGGGATCAGTGCGGCGGCAGCCTATATTTTCTTCGCATTCATTGGCTTCGACGCGGTGTCAACTACCGCGCAGGAAGCCAGAAACCCGCAACGCGATTTGCCGATCGGAATTATCTGCTCGCTGGTCATTTGCACGCTGCTCTATGTCGGTGTGGCCGCCGTGCTCACTGGCATGGTGCCGTGGCAACTGGTCAATATCGAAGCGCCGCTGACCTATGCGTTCCTGGATCACAACATTGGCTGGGCGGGCGACATTATTACTTGCGGCGCGCTGGCTGGTCTTACGTCGGTGATGCTGGTGATGCTGCTAGGACAGACCCGCGTGTTGTATGCCATGGCATCCGATGGCCTGTTGCCGAAGAAGTTTTTTGCGGCCATCCATCCGAAGTTTCGTACGCCCTGGAAAAATACAATTCTAGTGGGATTTGTGGCAGCAATGATTGGTTCCGTGACTCCGATCAGGAAGATCGGAGAAATGGTGAACATCGGGACGCTGCTGGCTTTCGTGATGGTCTGCGCATCGATCATTGTGCTCCGTTTCAAGGCTCCGGATCAGCCGAGGCCGTTCCGCACGCCGGGGATATATTTCGGTGGGAAATTGCCGATTGTTCCCGCGCTCGGCATCATCGCCAATGGCTACCTGATGTATTCGTTGGGGCTAGGCAATTGGATACGTCTGATCGGTTGGCTGATTATCGGACTGTTTGTGTATTTCTTTTACTCTGTCAAGCACAGCAAGGTACAGGCATTGGACAAGTCGACTGAGGGGATGTAATCCAGAATTGCAGCAACGCCAAACGGCCTCCCGGGTGGGAGGCCGTTTGGCCGAGACGCGAAGAAAGAGGCAGCATATGCTGACAGGGAAATCTCTAATTCAATCGGGAGACCCCCCGGCTCTACCGGAGCATAGCGGGCCGACGGAGACTGCGCCACCCGCTGATAGCACGCCCATTCACGATCAGCCTACGCTTCTTAAGCGCAGGCTGATCGGGTCCATGAAAGGCCAGTTCTCTGTCCCGGATGACATCAAGACGATGTTCGCCGAGGAAATTGAAGAGATGTTCTACGGCTATCGAGTCCAACACAAGTTCGATGATGTAGAAGAGGCCGCTGCCGAGCGCCTCCGCCGGGAGTTGGAAGCTAAAGGCTAAAGAGTGGGGAGATCCCCCGGCTCTGCCGGGGTGGCAGTAGCAGTTTGACATTTACGGGAGTCCATCCAAGAAACTCCAAACGTGAGCCGACCAAAGCACACGCACAGGAGAAGCTGGATGGACCAATTGGAGAGTCTAAGCCACTCGGTATGGGAGTGCAAATACCATGTGGCATTTATCCCGAAGTGCCGCAAGGTGCTGTATGAAAGTCTTCGACCGCATTTGGGCGAGGTGTTCAAACGCCTGGCCGAGCAGAAGGAATGTCGCGTACTGGAAGGTCATCTGATGCCTGACCATGTGCATATGCTGCTTTCGATCCCGCCCAAGTATGCGGTGTCGTCGGTGGTGGGCTTCATCAAGGGCAAGAGTGCGATTCATCTTGCGCGGACCTACGGTGAGCACAAGCAGAATTTCGCAGGACAACATTTCTGGGCGCGCGGCTATTTCGTGTCGGCCGTTGG
>Ga0302319_10020124_pt1 | contig 12081 bp, 13 predicted proteins | sample Bog_T0_2_FD_203319 | JGI IMG/M metagenome (GOLD analysis project Ga0302319, IMG submission 203319) | Peat permafrost microbial communities from Stordalen Mire near Abisko, Sweden - Bog_T0_2 | ecosystem: Environmental > Terrestrial > Soil > Wetlands > Peat | place: Sweden: Abisko, Stordalen Mire... | reverse complement strand
CGCGAGCTTTTCTTCCCGATTGCCGTGATGCGAAAGTTCGTGGGTATTCGATACGACGCCGGGGATGGTGCGCGGCGTGATGCTGGCCAGACTCTCGGCGACCGTGATGACGCGCGTGGAATCCGTCTCCAGCGCGAGGCGCAGAAGATCGAGCATCACTGCGCTGTTTTTGGGCAGGTCGTTGCGATCCTCGATCTCCGTGGGCGGCGGCGCGGCCACCTTGGGCTTGGGGATTTTCACCCATCCCTCGGCCTTGACCAGCCGCGCTTCCAGTTCGCGCACAGCGGTGAAATACTGGTCGAGCCGCTCGCGATCGGCGGCGCACACGCTGCTTTCCAGCCGCTTCGCTTCCGCCTGCAGAGAATCGAGCAGGCTGCGATCTTCCTTGAGACGCCGCTCCGCCGCAGCTTTGCCTTCCGCGGTGTCCTCCACGAAAAGTTGCTGGTAGAGTTTCAGCGGGCTCGTTTGAGGCGGAATCATGGAACCATTGCGAGTCCACGACAGGCTCAAATTGTCCGACCCGATCATCACGGCGATGGACGGGAACCGGGTGTCGGCGCCGATCTTCTCCGCCATCATCTGGTCGAGCGAAATGGAGTTTTTGAACGAACCGCGGCTCGCCCCCGGGGCGCCCGTGAGGAAAGACCGCTCCGCAGCGTGCCCGCCGTCCACCCCCGGCAACGATACCCCCGAAAAGACCGTCATATCTGCCCGATGCTCCTTCAGGATATCGAGATAAGGCGTCGAGGCGTAATCGAGACCACCAGCTTCGGGAAAGAAGTGCTGCGGCAGAATGCCCATGTTCGTCATCATCCCGACGAAGCGCCTCGGCGCCTCAGGCGTTTCCAAGCCGCGAGCCCACGCGAAAGACGGGCGCATCGCCTCGAGAAAAGGGAGCGCCAGCGTGACCCCCGCCGCCTTGAGAAAAGTGCGCCTCGCGAGACCGCGCTGAGTGCTAATGTAAGGATGGTTCATACGGGAAAGTGCGCGTGTCCCATACTTCATTGGATTTTCCGCGTCAACCGTGCCGACTTTGTGAGATCGTGCATCGCCGGAGGAGGCATTAGTATTCTTTCTTCGTTGAACACTCGACCTGATGATTTATTACAATTTTCACACGAATTTTCGAGGTTGGCCTCAAGAGCCGCCGCAAAATGCCGCCATAGGGGATATACACCATTCTGTGTAATGGACTACAAAATGCTTCTCACCAACCCATGAGCCCGTCTGAGCTGCATTTTCCGGATAAATCGAAGGTCTTTCCCGGACCCGTCGCCAAGCCGTCATCCATCCCCTTGCCCCGTTCTACCGGGGAAAAATCGCGCATTCTCATCGCCGACGAAAATCCCGTCCATCGGCTGACGCTGTTTCAATTCCTCACGGAGGCGGGGTACGAACTCGTCATTGCGGAGACCGGCGCCGAGGCCATCGCCGAACTGCGCAAGCCGGAACACCCGCCCGTCGCAATCCTCGACTCGATGTTGCCCGGGATGAGCGGGCCGGAAATCTGCAAACGGATGCGCTCGGTGGAAAAGCTCGTGTATATGATCCTCAGCAGCGACAAGACTGGCATCCAGGAGACCGCCGCTGCGCTCGATGCCGGCGCCGATAGCTATCTTCCCAGACCGATCGTTCGCGAGGAGCTCCTGGCCCTGGTGAAATCCGGTCTGCGCATCATTGGCAGACAACGCGCACTGGCGGAAAAAGTGCAGGCCCTGGGCGCAAATCGACCGACTGACGATATTGCCTGATGCCGCTAACGGCAGTATTGCACTTCCGCAACCCCCGTCACAGGATCCACAACCATGCTCGCGCATAGTTCCCCGCTCTTGGCGGCGCGGAGGCTGAATTGCACGGCGCCCTCTTGGGAAACTCCGCTTCTGAGTCGGAAACCAAAGCGCTCAAGCTTGGCCGCTTCGAAAACGACAACGGATTGGCGGAACTGATCGGGTGTGATTCCCTCCCCGGAAAACCATCCCGCGATATCCTGCAACTCGCCGGTGATTTCCCGGCAAACGTCGGCTGTGGGGGATCCGGAACGCATATCGGTGCGGCTCACGGATCGTTCAGCAATTTTTCGATCGTCCCAAGGGCGCGAGCAGGCAGGCAACAAAACCAAGAAAAAGGAAGACGGCTATGAAATCTCTCATACCACCGATTCGCCGCTCCGCCGTCCCGCGGCCCTGTGTGTCCTCGGCTCTTCTGGCCGCCGAGGCTCGCGAGCGCTCTACAAATTCTGAGCCAGTTCCGTCGTGAGGAAGGTCAGCCCTTTTTCGGTGGGTTTTGCCTGCAACAGCTTATCACTGCGCCGGTAACGCCCATCAGGTTCTTTAGTCCATGCCAGCTTGTCGCCGAAACCGAGCAAAAGCGCCCTGATCTCTTCGGATTCCAATGCTTTGCCATCGACCCGTTGGTAGCTGACCATTTGGACGACCCCCTTCCACAAACCGATCTCGATGCTCCAGTCTCCCTGCGTGAAGGTCCACAGATCGCTTACGACGGGCCTTCCCGTTTCCACATGCTTGGTGGGCTCCCCGAGCTGTGTCACGCATGTTTCGTAGGACTGCCCGATCAAACCGGCGGCCCGCGAAGGCCCGGCAACGAAAAGCAGCAGCAGCAGCAGAGGGAGGAACAATGCTCGAATCTTCATGGCGCATGTTTGTCCGCCCATATTCCTCGAAGCCAGAGAAAAGACGAGCGCCTGATCATTACGAATTGAACATTTTGCGAAGGCGTCTGCGGATTTCCCGGGACGCATCGCGCTGCCTGGCTTCGTGGCGCCACGCTCCCCATTTCGGTCCCCACCGCCCACACATTATCGTTGTGGCGTCGAAGGCTGCGCTATTATGCTTATCGGCGCATATTGGTAATCTGTTCGCCGCATTCCCGCCCCTCATGCTCATTTTCCTCTTTCTCGCCGCTTGTTTTCTCGCCTATGCCAACGGCGCGAACGACAACTTCAAAGGCGTCGCCTCGCTTTACGGCAGCCGCACGGCCACCTACGGCACCGCCCTGGGCTGGGCCACCATCACCACATTCGCAGGGTCGATCGCCTCCATCTTCGCCGCGCAAACCCTCCTCAAGAAATTCTCCGGCAAGGGCCTCGTGCCGGACTCGCTCGTGGTTTCAGAACATTTCCTCCTCGCGGTCGTCCTCGGCGCCGCACTCACCGTGATTCTCGCGACCCTGACCGGCTTTCCCGTTTCGACCACGCATGGCCTGACAGGCGCGCTCGTCGGCGCTGGTCTTCCGGCTGTGGGGTCGCAGGTCAACTTCGCGGCATTGCAAAAGAGCTTCCTGCTTCCGCTGCTGCTCAGTCCGGTGCTCGCCATCGCCCTGGGCGCCTTGATTTACATCGTGCTCCGCTTTTTCCGGCTGACATTCGGCGTCACCAAAGAATGGTGTGTCTGCGTCGGGAGTGAAGAACGCGTCGTCGCGATGCCGCAGCCCGTCTCAGCCTTGAGCCGGCAACAGACCTCGCCCGAGTATTCCGTGATGGTGGCGGAAGCCGGCGCCTGCTCGGAGCGGTACGCGGGATCATTCGTGGGTTTGCGCGCCCAGCAGATCATGGATGCGGCGCACTTTCTCAGCGCAGGCGTTGTTTGCTTTGCGCGTGCGCTGAATGACACGCCGAAGATAGTGGCCATGCTGCTGATCGTCAAAGCCCTGGAAATCCGCTGGGGTTTCGCGGCGGTGGCCGTGACGATGGCGATCGGCGGCCTCATTCATTCCCGCAGGATCGCGGAAACCATGAGCAAAAAGATCACCGAAATGAACCACGGCCAGGGCTTTTCCGCGAATTTCTGCACCAGCATCCTCGTCATTCTCGCAAGCGTTTTTGGGCTTCCCGTCTCCACCACGCACGTGGCGGTCGGATCGCTATTCGGGATCGGCCTCACCACAGGCAAGGCAAACCCCAGGGTCATGATGGGCATCGTCCTCTCGTGGATCATCACCCTCCCCTGCGCCGCGGCGCTCAGCGCGGCGTCCTATTGGGTGATCACGACGATGGTGCGTTGACGAAATGACGAAACCAGAATCACGAGAGCGGAACTCCGTGGAGTATCGTCATATTACCGCTAGAGTTCAGTTCTGTGGCGTTATCCTGTCGGACTTACGGGCGTCGATAGTTTCTGAGCGTTCTTTGGAGATCATGACAAAGGACGCGTTCAGACAGCGCTCCGAATCGTCATTTTGATTTTTCATTGCGGTCGGGCTGAGCGCGTTCCGAGCTAAGAAAACCCCGCGAACGGGCATAACCTACGTATGCCGGACCAGCCTCCCTCCCATTTCGCCCGTTGCCGGGGTCCGGTGTCGCGGCGAAGCTTTCTGGAAGTCGGGGCGCTGAGTTTCCTCGGCATGGGCATGAGCGATTTCCTCCGCGCGGAGACCATCGCCAAATCCGCCGGCAAGAAGCTTCGGGACAAAGCCGTCATTTTCATTTGGCTGCCCGGCGGCATGTCGCACCTGGAGAGTTACGACATGAAGCCCGACGCGCCGCTCGAATTCCGCGGCACGCTGGCGCCGATCAAGACGAACGTCCCCGGCATCGAAGTCTGCGAACTCTTCCCGCGTCATGCAAAGATCGCGGACAAGTTTAACATCGTCCGCTCCATCTCCCACGAGTTCGCGGACCACGGAGGCGGCCACAAGCGTTTCCTCACCGGTCGCATTCCGGCCACCCCAGTCGGTTTCGTGAACGATGCCCCGGCGGTAACCTCCATCGTCAGCAAGCTGCTCACCAAGCCGGGGGAACCCATGCCGGCCACGGTGGCGGGCGTGGATAATGGGCGCAGTGGCATCGATGTCTTCTCGCTCGGCGCCGCCTATCTTGGTCCGAGCACCACGCCCTTTATGGTGGTCGGCGATCCCAGCGCGCCGGATTTCAAGCTCCAGAACATCGGCCTCTCACCCGACATGGAGACGCGGATGGAAGACCGCATGCACCTTCTTAAAGGGATGGATCAGCTCCGCCGCGATGCCGATTCCAGCGGGCTCATGGGCGCCATGGATGAGTTTAGCCAGCGCGCCTTTCACATGCTGACCTCGCCGCGCGTGCAGAACGCCTTCGATCTCAGCAAGGAGCCCGCCGCGCTCCGCGACCGCTATGGCCGGCACGCCTACGGCCAGCGCGGCATCATGGCGCGGCGGTTGGTTGAGGCCGGCAGCCGCTTCGTCACCATGGTGTGGGAAAATCCATTTCCCGGCGGGAAGATGCCGCCGAACTGCACTTACAATTGGGATTCGCACGCCGTGAACTGTGACATGTTTGCCGACGCCCGCTGGCGCTATCCCCTCTACGATCAGGCGCTCACCGCGCTCATCGAAGATCTCTACGATCGCGGCCTCGACAAGGATGTGCTCCTCGTTGCCACCGGCGAATTCGGCCGCACGCCGAGGATCAGCACCCAGATCGGCACGCAAACGAAAGTCACCCAGCCTGGCCGCGACCACTGGCCCGGCGCCATGTCTCTTCTCGTCAGCGGAGGCGGCATGCGCACCGGCCAGATCATCGGCGCCACGAATGCGCGCGGGGAGTATCCCGTCGAACGCCCCCTTTCTCCTAACGATCTCTGGGCCACCGTGTACCGCCACCTCGGCATCAATTTCGAGGATAGCTTCCCCGACCTCCAGGGCCGCCCTATGCCGATCCTCCCTTTCGGCAGGCCGATCGAAGAACTGCTGGCCGTGACCTAAACATTAGGCATGAGCCACTTTCCCCATTGATCAAGCGCGGGAAGGCGCCACTTTGTTTTTGTGCCTGCCGCGATCATCCTGCTTCTCGTCATCATCCTGTACCGTATCGTCTTCGGCATCGTTGGGAGCGCGGATTTTGGCGGGCTTCACAATTTCGCGCCGGTCGCTGCGGTGGCGCTTTGCGGCGCGGTGTATCTTCCCCGGCGGCTCGCGGTGGCGCTGCCGCTCGTCGGCCTGCTGGTGAGCGACGCAGTGCTGAACCTCGTCCACTACCACCTGCCATTGCTGACGTTTGAGATCCTTCCCCGCTACGCGGCGCTCGGGATCATTTCAATGATCGGCATGGCCTTTCGCGGTCGCGCCTCTCTGCTGCCCCTCCTGGGAGCCAGCTTGGCCGGGTCCGTTATTTTCTTTGTCATCACCAATACCGGTTCGTGGATCGCCGCTCCCGAATACGCGAAGACCTTCGCCGGCTGGGTGCAGGCCCTCACCACCGGAGTTCCCGGCTTTCCCCCCACGTGGTGGTTCTATCGCCAAACGCTGACGGGCGATCTTTTCTTCACCGCGCTGTTCGCCGGTCTCATGGCATGGCGCACAAACCCCGCGGGCGCCGCGACCCCGATCGACTCCCACGGATTCGCCCAATAAGCCCGGAGCGGAGGCTGCAGTCTTCAATCCGCAATGCACTGCGCGAAAGCGCTCCCTGAAATGTCGCGGAGCGCTCACTGCATGGAGGCCGGAGCCTCAATCCGGAGCCTCAATTCTTCCCGGGGTTGACCCTGCGCCCTACACCCACCATAGTGCGCGGCTCTCGCGCTCGCTTATGCCGCACTCACGCACTCGCAATTTCTGTATCATCGCCCATATCGACCACGGGAAAACCACGCTCTCCGATCGGCTGCTCGAATTCACCGGCACGATCGAAATGCGCGATTCACAGGATCAGCTTTTGGATGCCATGGATCTGGAGCGCGAGCGCGGCATCACCATCAAGGCCCATCCTGTGGCCATGCGCTACAAGGCAAAGGACGGGCACACTTATAAGCTGAATCTGCTGGATACTCCCGGGCACGTGGATTTCGCCTACGAAGTCTCGCGCTCGCTGGCCGCCTGCGAAGGCGCGCTCGTCATCGTGGACGCCGCGCAGGGCGTCGAAGCCCAGACGGTCGCCACTGTGCATCTTGCCAACAAACAGGGCCTGACCATCGTGCCGGTGATCAACAAAATCGACCTTCCAAACGCGGATATCCCGACCGTCAAGAAGCAGCTCGAGGATATCCTCACGATTCCCGCCGACGAAGCGATCCTCGCCAGCGCAAAGGCCGGCATCGGCATCGAGGAAATCCTGGAAGCCGTCATCAAGCGCATCCCGCCGCCGAAGAAGTGGGACGACGAAAAAGTCCGCGCCCTCGTTTTCGATTCCACATTTGACTCCTATCGCGGAGTGGTCACCTACGTGCGGATGATGAGCGGCTCGCTTCAGGCTGGCGACGGCGTGAAGATGATGAGCAATAACCGCCCCTATGAAGTGAAAGAGGTCGGCGTTTTCCGTCCGAAAATGCTGGCGCAGGACAAACTTCACGCCGGAGACACCGGCTACGTCATCGCGAACATCAAGACTTCGTCCGAAATCAAGATCGGCGATACGCTCACGGGCACCATCTTCCCCGCCACAACGGCCCTGCCGGGTTTCCAGGAGATTCATCCCATGGTGTTCTCGGGCATCTATCCGATCAATACAGCGGATTTCGAGCATCTAAAGGCGGCGATGGGCAAGCTCCAGCTCAACGATTCCTCCTTCGTTTTCCAGGCCGAGAGCAGCGTGGCGCTCGGCTTCGGTTTCCGCTGCGGGTTTCTCGGATTGCTGCACATGGAAATCATCCAGGAGCGGCTCCGGCGCGAATACAACATGGATATCATCGCCACGTATCCCTCCGTCATCTACGAGGTGCAGAAGACGGATGGCGAACTCCTGCACGTGGACAATCCGGAATTCCTGCCCGATATGAGCGTGATCCAGGAAATCCGCGAGCCGATCGTCAAGTGCTTCATCATGGTGCCGAACGAATACATCTCGCCGCTCATGCAGCTCATCATGGACAAGCGCGGCATTCTCGATCACACCGAGTCGCTGGACACCAAGCGCGTCATGCTCGTTTGCACGCTGCCGCTGAACGAAATCCTCGTGGATTTTAATGACAAGATTAAGTCCATCACCCGCGGCTATGGCTCGATGGACTACGAGCACGCCGGCCATCGCGCGGACAAGCTCGTGAAGCTCGATATCCTCGTGAACAGCGAACCCGTGGACGCCTTTTCCTCGATCGTCCATCGCGACAAAGCGGAATCCCGCGGGCGTCAGCTTGCGGCAAAGCTCAAGGAAGTGATCCCCACGCAGCTTTACCAGGTATCCATCCAGGCGGCCATTGGCGGCAAGATCGTGGCCCGCGAAAACGTGAGCGCCATGCGCAAAAACGTCACCGCGAAATGCTACGGCGGCGACATCTCGCGCAAGCGCAAGCTTCTCGAAAAGCAGAAGGAAGGCAAAAAGCGGATGAAAGCCATTGGCCGCGTGAACATTCCCCAGGAAGCGTTCATCGAAGTGCTCAAATCGAACTGACGCCCGCAGCAGAGTTCATCGGCGTTCGTCATTCTACCTCGAAAATTACGGGCGCGCATGGAGCCTGGAGGGAAGCGCTCCGTCGCTTCCGCCGGAGGCGCCGCCGGCATCGACTCCGACTCCGTATGGCGCCCGCGTCCACGGCGACCGCCATAGTCATTCGTCATTTCTCCGCCGCCTCAACCCGAGCGATTGCGAAATACCCCGCCGCATCCATCCGCTGAAGAATGCCCGCGACACGATCCCCCATGGCGCGAACCGCGATCGGACGCCCGGTCTCCCGCTCAATGCTGGTCATTTCCACGCCGGAAATGCCGCACGGGGTGATCTCGCGATAGGGCGTCAGATCCCCGCAGACGTTCAGCGCGAAACCGTGCATGCTGATCCAGCGGCGCACTCCGACCCCGATGGAGGCGATTTTCTTCGCGCCCACCCATGCGCCCGTAAGCCCCTCCCTGCGGCGCCCCTCCACGCCTTCGTCGGCCAGCGCTTGCAGCAGGACATCCTCGAGAAAGCGCAGATAGCGATGCAGATCCTGTCCGCGTGGGCGAAGATCCAGAATGGGATATCCGATGAGTTGACCGGGCCCGTGATAGGTGGCCTGGCCGCCGCGATTAATCTGCACGACCGGGTGGGGCAGGTGGGACGCATCGCGGAGACTCGATTGGTCCGGCGTTCGCCCGATGGTATAGACCGGTTCGTGCTCGAGCAGCAGGAGTTCATCGGGCGCGGCGGCATCGGCGATCTTGCCGGCCACGATCTGCTCCTGCATCGCCAGGGCTTCCGGATAAGCGATGCGACCGAGCCAGCGCACTCTCATATCCGCTCCATCGCTGCGATGCCACGGGCCGCGGTCGCCGCGGTTTGAAAATGGGTGAGGCCGATCGCCAGCGCATCCGCGGCGTCAGCCGCCGGCGTTTCCGTCAGGCCGAGGAGCGCGCGCACCATGAATCCGACCTGGCCCTTGTCCGCGCCGCCGCGTCCCACCACCGATTGCTTCACCCTGCGTGGAGCGTATTCATAGATCGGCAGCCCCCGCCCCGCGGCTGCCAGCAGCGCCGCCCCCCGCGCCGCCCCCAGTGTGATCGCCGTGCGATAGCTCTGGACGTAGATGACAGCCTCGAACGCGGCGCATTCCGGCTGATGTTCGCGAATCAAATCCGTGATTCGCTCGTGGATGGCCACCAGGCAGCCCGAGGGGAGCATCGTGGGGGAATTCCGGATCGTCCCATAAACGATGGCGCGCGCTTTCGAGCCGGCCCCCTCCAAAATGGCAAAACCGGTGCCGCGAAGCGAAGGATCGATTGCAAGAACGCGCATGAGCCGCCCATGCTAAGGCGGCGCCGCTACGCGCGCAAGGAAGCCGGCACACCATCCGATCGAGGCGACCGACGACCTATCGGACCTATCGGACCTATCGGACCTGTCCGACCCCCACCCCAATGCGCGCAAGCACACTCTGAGATCCGAATATAAGAATAAACCGCGGGCTCGCCGATCAAGATGCCCGTCACCTGAGTGAGGTTGGTTCAGCGTGAGAGGACGAACCCTCGGACCGCACCCTTGCTCTCCTTGCGAAGCCTCTCCCTCGCCGAGCCATCCCTCGGGCATGCGAAACATGGATCTTCATTACGAAATAGTCGTCTTTTGGAAGGACGAGCTTCAGTGTTACGTGGCCGAAGCTCCCGAACTGCCCGGTTGCAAGGCTTCGGGAAAGACGCGAATCGACGCCGTTTTCCAGGCGGAAAACGCCATCGCCGTTTGGATCGAAACCGCGCGACTCTCCAACGATCCTATTCCCCAGCCCCAGGGCCGCCTTCCTTTTCACTAGGAGCGGGAGCGCTCAGCCGTTTCAGCAGGCGTCTGCCTCCGAACTCATCCATGGTCCTCGGCGCAGGCCATCTGCCATTTTCAATTCTTCCTCTATTGCTGCTGCTTCTGCTGGCGCGCCGCCCGGCGTTTTTCCATTTCTTCCTTTAATTTGGCCATCTGCTCCGGGGTGAGGATCGGTTTGATCTCCTCCATCGCGCCCGTCATGATCTCTCTCGCCTTTTCCCGCTTTTGTTCCGTCGTCAGCGCGGTGTCGTCCTTCAGGCCCTTCAACTTTTCCATTTCCTGTCCGAAGATTGGCTTCATCTTCTCAAGCTGTTCATCGGTCACGCCGAGCTTTTCCTTCAGCATGTGCATGAACTCCGCCGCCCTGCTCTTGCCGCCGGCGGGTGCGGTGGGTTCGGAAGTCGAAGCGGCAGGAGCCGCCGGCGCCGCGGGAAGCTTGGTCGGGCCAGGAGGCTTCGGAGGAACCGGATCCTCGCCGCGCGTCTCCACGCACATCGCAAAGAGACCGGCCAAAACAAAGGAAAGGAGAGAATGGGATTTCTTCATTTCCTCACTCAACACCCCGCATCCACAGAAGTTGCGTTCGCTCCCGTTTCTTTCCGCTCTCCGGTATCCGCTTTCCGCTCTCGCCAGTCTCTACTGCGCCTTCTTCTTGATGCGCATGATGTTGTCCATGACCAAAGACCGCTGGTCGTCGGACAAATCGGGATCATCGAGAGCCAGCATGAATTGATCGATCGAGCGGCCAGCGTCGCCGACCTTCGCATAGGCCTGCCCCAGATAGATTTGGTAGCCGGACACAGGCCGATTCTCGTCCTCGGCGCGGGCGATCAGCTTGAGGAGCGCCTCGATTTCGGGTTTGTAGGCGCGCGCTTCGTGGGCGATCTTGGCGTGATAGAAAAGAAGATTGGGGTCGTCCGGGAACTCGCGGACCAGCCGTAGAGCAGCAGCGTCTTCGTGGAGAGCGCCGGGAGGAAATCGCCATCCAGGCTCAAGGCGCGGTTCACTTCATCGAGCGCTTCACGCCAATCCCCGCGCGCCGTGTGATAGGTAGCCAACCCGGCCCAGGCGTCCGGGATCCGATCATCCAGGCGGCGAGCCTCGTCGAGCAATTGCTTGCCGGCCTCCAGTTCCCGGGCTGCCACAAGCTTGGCGCCCGTTTGCGCGAGAAGGATCGCGCGATCGCCGGCCGGCGCTCCGGCAAAACGCGCGCGGATCGGATCAAAATCGGAAACGCTCCAGCCCTTTCCCTCTCCCCGTCTGAAAACAAGGCTCGTTGAATCCACGTAGCGGAGCGTCCAGTCCTTAGTCGTCAGCAAATGATCGAGGAGCGGCTGATATTGGCTCGGATCGCCGGTCAGCAGCAGCGCATCGAAACGGTAACGCCTGTCGAGTTGCCGGAAGAGCTTCGGATTGAGCACGGCCTGCGAAAGCGACCGTGTCCGTTCCGAACTGTCGTCATGATCATCCTCCGTGAGCAAATCCGGCCTTTGCTGGAGAAGCCAGGGCCTGGCGGCCCCGTTGAAATAGAGCGTCTTCGCCTGAAGCGCCTCCAGCGCCAGCGTGGGCGTGGTGAGCAGCGGATTGACGCTATGAAACGCGGGACGCACGAACGCCGCCGCCACCGCCAGAGCCAGGGCCGCGAGCCCCGCGCCCACGGCGATCTTCTGGCGATGCGGAGCGAGGAAAGACCAAAGTTTATGCATGGGAGGCGCGAAACGTACTCGGATTTTTCTCCTTGCGCCACCCCTGCGCCTCATTTATTTACCCGCCTCCCGTGATGGGGATGGGTTGGTAGCTCAATGGTAGAGCAGCGCCCTTTTAAGGCGTTGGTTCCGGGTTCAAGTCCCGGCCAACCCACTATTTCGCAGGGACTTATGTAATGGCGATTTCCGCTGTCATACCCCGACTGTCACACTTTGCAGGCC